>Ga0193742_1001742_pt1 | contig 12789 bp, 13 predicted proteins | sample L2c1metaG_FD_165511 | JGI IMG/M metagenome (GOLD analysis project Ga0193742, IMG submission 165511) | Soil microbial communities from a riparian zone of the East river system, Colorado, United States - L2c1 | ecosystem: Environmental > Terrestrial > Soil > Riparian zone | place: USA: East River... | reverse complement strand
CTCGAAGAACATCCCCGCGCGCTCGTCACCCGCCGCGTACGCCGGCACCGTCACCACCTCGCCCGACTCCTCGAACCGGGCAAGCGCCGACCGGGCTCGGTCGAGCCGCGACGACACACCCGGCAGACCGCCGTAGAACGGCGCGACCGTCGCGGTGTCGTGGAACCAGCCGGCCACCGACGCGAACGAGGCGATCGGCGCACCGCCGGCGATCGCCGACAGCGCGTACTGCGCGCTCGCGCACACCGCCAGGTACCCGACGCCACCCGGCCGCACGAACGACAGGCTCGACACGTACCGCGCTGCCGCCGTCATGTCCGCGATTTTGCGGGCCGGCAGCTCGGCCTGCCGCACCGAGCCGCCACTCTGGCCGAAACCGGCGAAGTCGAACGTGAACACCGTGTACCCGCGCGCCGCCAGCGCCCGCGCGTAGTGGTCGGCCATCTGCTCCTTCACGGTCAGCCACGAACCCGTGACGAGCACGGCAGGCTGGCGTTCGAGCAGGTCATCGGTCGCGCGGTACATGCGCGCGGACAGCGGCGTGTCACCGCTCAGGAACAGGTACGGAGTCGCTTGCACCGCGCGACGATCCCACGCTCCACCCCCTCGCGGAGGGTCCGAACTTGCGCACCTCACCCGGCAGCGCGCCCGTGTGCCGCCGGAACACCCGCCGGAAATGGCTCACGTTCGACAGCCCCATCGCGTGCGCGATCTCCGGCACGCTCGCGCGTGACTCACCGAGCAACACGGTCGCCCGGTGGATCCGGCGCGCCATCACGAACTGGTGCGGCGCCAACCCGGTCGTCGCCTTGAACGCGCGCGCGAAGTGGAACGGGCTCAGCAGCGCGACCGCCGCCAGCCGGTCCAGCGTCAGCTCCTCGGACAGCGACGCGTCGACGAACTCCGCCACCCGGTCCACCGTCCGCCGGTCCAGCAGCCCGGCCGGTCGCCGCGGCAGCCGCACCCCGCCGTACTGCTCCAGCAGGTGCCCGGCCAGCCGGTGTGCCAGCGTGCTCGCCGCGACGTCGCTCAGCCCGGCACCGGCGAGATGCGCGCGTCGCAGGATCGACGCGATCGCCAGCACCGTGCCGTCACGGCCGGCCGCTGGCGCGACCACAGCGGCATCGGGCGCGAGCGACCGGACCAGTGCCGGGTCCGGGTAGATCTCCAACGCCTCGGTGGTCTCCCGGACCCGGTGCCACGTAATCGGGTCCTGGCCGGTGACGAACACCTGCCCGGCGACGATGTCGGCCTCGACGCTCCGGCCGGCGAGCTCGTACACGGCCGCGTGGTGGCTCGAGAACGCCACCCCGATCTGGTGCGGCTCGGTGCGGGTGGCACCCTCGCTCGGCGCGAGCCAGTTGTACTCCGACCGCATCCCGGGCCACCGCCGCACGTCCACACCCATGCGGTCAGTTTCGCCCGGCATGCGGCGCCGGTATGCGCTCGGCGCCTGCGGTGGCGTCCGGACGGAGCACGCGAGGGTGGCGACCCTGGGCATCAAATCCCTCGCACCGTGAGTTCACCGAGAACGGCGCCCTGCTGCCCGGTGCGCACCGCCGGCCGGCAACGCTCGAATCGCTCAACGCCGATCGGCTTGACCGGCGAACCCACGAGCAGGTCGCCACCGTAGTCGCAGACTGTGCCAGCTACTTCCAGAGACGGCCCTACCGGCGCTGGTTCGGTCACGTCGGGACGGCCTGACGTCGGGCGTTGCGCAGGCGATGTCGTGGTGGTGTGATGGAGGTCCGTCCGGCGGGCGGAGGTGAGCACGATGCCCGACCCACAGGGATACCGCGCGGCCAGGGAGGCACGCGCCGATCTCGCGAGACGAGCAACCGGGTCGTCGTCCCGGACCGGCGAGGAGACGACGACTCGCATGGTGAACGGGGCGGTCTACCGGTACGAGCACCGGGAAGAAGGCCACCACCACGATGGCGGCCCCCCGACCGAGGCCACCGACACGTCGCCGCCCGCGGGCTCCGGCTGACGGTCCGGCCTCGAGGCACCGCGGCCGCGACACGCGTCCGACGCGGAACATGTCCGTTGTGGACGACTCCGGCGCGCCCGGGCCAGTGGACATGATCTGCGTGCTGCTGCTCGCCATCCCGTGGCACTGCTCATCGTCACCATCGGTGTCGGTGGGGTGCTGATGCAGCGACGCGACCGAGCCTGCGACGGGGCCTCCTGAAGGACATCCGCATCACCCACATCGGTGCGCCACGACACTGATCGAGGTCACGGGTGGCGGCTGCTGACCGACCCGACGTTCGACGCCCTGACCGGAAGTACAACTTCGGCTGGGGGACGGCGTCGGTCACGCTGACCGGCCCCGCGATCGCCGCAGCGACCTTGCGCAGGCCGGAAACTTCATCCAGCCTGGTCAGGCCGCGTCTATGCCCTCGGCTCACGACCGCTGCCACAGCCAATCACCGATCCGACCCAGATCAGCCAGCTGGACATCCACCAACGCCCTCGAATAGGCGGATCCTCAACGAGTACCACCACGCGGCCTGACCTGCACGGATCGCATATTCGGCAAGCGCAACGTCCGGAGCGTCGCTCAGCTGTGTCTGGGGCGCGTGCGCTGCACACGGAACGCCAGGACGGTCGTCACGGCGAGCACGATGACGCCGATCGACTCGACGACAAGCGTCGTCGGAACCAGCGTGAAACTGAGCGTCTCGGTGATCCCGAAAAGCCCTACAGTCAGTGCGAGCACCAACGCCAGAAGCGTGCCCACGATGAACAACAAGCCGAGCACGCTCGCAAGCGGCAGGAGCCGCCGCGGCGCAAGCATCGCGACCGCCAGGAGCAACCCGCCGATCGCGTTGAGCACGAACGTGACGCCCAGCACGCCACCTACCCCGTCGAAGACCAGGTAGAGATGGATTCCGCCCATCGCCAGTAGAGCCAGCGCGCTGAGGATCCGCCAGATTGTCAGCGAGAGCAACCCGCTCGGTCCCGCGTGGACGTAGCCCGAGTCTCCCGCACCAGCGTTAATGGTTCCCATCGGAACTCCCTTGCTCACTTCCGTGGTGTCGATGTTCCCTCTTCGGGATTTACGCCTGGGTGCGCAGAGAGGTTCAACTGCCTGCCAGCTTCATCGTCGGTGCGGAGTTGGTCGCGCAGGGCGAACTTCTGGATCTTGCCGGTGGCGGTCATCGGGAACTCGTCGACGAATTGCCAGACGCGTGGTGTTTTGTGCGGCGCGAGATGCCTCCGCACCAGGATCTGCCGTTCTACTCCGCGGGCGATGTGTCCACAGCGGACCTGCACCGTTCCGTGCACGACAACCTGGTCCCGATCCTGCACAGCCTCAGCGCCTCGACGCCGCTGGACCTGAGCCACGCCAACCACAAAGTCGTCCAACGCGACATCACACCCCTGGCCATGCTGGTCAGCGCTGCCCCGGCCGAAGCAGAACGGTGCGCGGCGCCTGGTGTCGACTCGTTGATCACCTGCGAGTCCATCGCGGCATGCACCCGGGCCTGGACGTGCTGGCGCTCGGACTCGCTCATCCCGCCGAGAAGCACCCCGGGGTGGCGTCAGTCAGCTCGCCCACCCCTCGCGCTGACCACGGCCGCCATAGCGCAGATCGGCAACGAACGGCTCGGCCAGGTGGGCTGACGTCGCGGTCAGGCCGGCACGGGTGTCGGCCTGTTGATTAGCGCGACGTTCATCCAAAAGCCGGCCGAGGCGAGCACCGCCATCAGGGTGGCCATAGCCTTGTCGTCGTAGTGCTTCGCGACCTCGGCGTACAGGTCGTCCGGCACCCGTTCCTCGCCACGCACGCTGGGCTGGAAGACGGCTTCGGTCAGCGCCAGCGCGGCCCGCTCGGCGTCGGTGAAGTACGGCGCGTCCCACCAGGTCGCCACGGCGGCGATCCTGGCCTCGGACTCGCCCGCCTCACGCAGGTCGACCGAGTGCCGCATCACCTGGTAGGTGCTGCCGACGATCTGGCCGGCACGCAGGTAGACCAGCCTGGTCGTGGTCGCCGGCACCGAGCCGTTGCCGGCGACCTTGACCAGCGCGCCCGCCAACTCCTGGAACTCGGGCAGGTGTGTGTTGGCGTCGGGGATCCGTGGTCCCACGGTGTCCTCCATGATGCTTGGGAATGTTGTCGCCCCTATGAGCCCTCACGCGCCGGCGATGTGACAGGCGTCGGAGAACTGGCGGACCCGCTCGGGGTCGCGGATCCCGTCGATGGCGATGATCCGGTCGCCCGCGACGGTGAAGACCAGCACGGCGAACGGCTGGTCGTCGACGGTGATCAACGCGCCGACCGCGCCGTTGACCAGAACCGGACGCAGCCGCCCGCCGTGCGGGCCGCGGGATTGCTTGGCCACGGCCGCCGCGCCGCGGACGACGACACGCTGCCCGTCGGCCCCCAAGTCGGAGGTCAGGACGACATCGGGGTCGAGGACCTGGACCAGGGCGTCGAAGTCACCGGCCCGTGAGGCCGCGTAGAAGGCGTCGACCACCTGCCGCTGCCGCACCAGATCCGGGTCGGGCGACGGGATCTCGGCGCCGTTCACCCGACGCCGCGCCCGGCTGGCCAGCTGCCGCGCGGCGGCTGGCGTACGGCCCACGATCCCGGCGATCTCGTCGAACGGCAGCTCGAACATATCGTGCAGCACGAACGCCAACCGCTCGGCCGGACTGAGCCGGTCGAGCACCACGAGCAGGGCCAGCCCCACCGAATCGGCCAGCAACGCCTCCTGCTCAGGGTCGAGATCGCCGTCCGCGATCACGACCGGCTCGGGCACGTGCGACTCCTCCCGCCGCTGCCGCCGGGAACGCAGCGTATGCAGGCATTCCCTGGCCACGACGGTGGTCAGCCAGCCGCTGAGGTTGTCGATCTGGTCCGCATCGGACCGGCCGAGCCGCAGCCAGGCGTCCTGGACGGCGTCATCGGCCTCGGCCAGCGAACCCAGCATCCGGTAGGCCATCGCCCGCAACCGGGGCCGGTTCTGCTCGAAACGCGCGGCCAGCCACTCGGTCTCCTCCATCTGTCACATCATCCCCTCGTCAAGGCTCATGGACCTGAGCCCGCGAAGGCGCCGAGTGTGACAGGAGCCCGGGAAACCGGACGAACGTTACGATCGCCGTGTGCGTGTGGAGGTGCGACTACTGGGCGGCTTCGCCGTTCTCGTGGATGGCACACCGACTCCCGCGAGCCGGTGGCAGCGCCGGCACGCGGCCGCGCTCGTGAAGCTGCTCGCGCTCTCTCCCGAGGGGCGGCCGCATCGCGACCGCGTCGTGGATGCGTTGTGGCCCGGCCGCACGCTTGACCTCGCGTTTCCCCGCCTGCACAAGGCCGCGCACTACGCGCGTCGCGCCCTGGACGATCGTGCCGCGGTCGCGCTCCGGGACGAGGTCGTCACGCTCTTCGCCGGGTCGCGGGCCGGCGGGCTGACCACCTGGTGTGGGTGCGAGTGACCGCGGCAGGCTTCGGCGGGCTGCTTCGCGCCCATCGTCGGCGTACCGGACTGACACAACGGGAGCTCGCGGACCGGGCGGGCGTGAGTGCCGGCGCGGTCCGCGACCTGGAACAGGGCAGGACGCGAAGCCCGAAGCGACACTCGGTCGAGGCCATCGCCACCGCACTCGGGTTGAGCGACCGTGACGTCGAGCAACTCCACGCCGCCGCCGAGGACGACGGCTCGTCCCGCGTCAACGCCGGTTCGGTAGGTGGCGGTCCGCTGCGCATCCGCGTGCTCGGCCCGATCGAGGTCTGGCACGGCGATGTCCAGGCATCCCTCGGCCCCGGTCTGCAACGCACCCTGCTCGCACGGCTCGCACTCGGGGCCGGCACGGCGGTCGCCCAGGCCGAGCTCATCGACCTTCTGTGGCAGCACGGCGAGACTCAGAACGCGGTGGGCCTGCTGCACACGCACATCGCCCGGTTGCGGCGGCTGCTGGACGGCGGCACGGGAACCGACAGCGTGCTCGTCGGCGGTCGGACCGGGTACCGGCTCGCGGCCAGTGCTGATCACCTAGACCTGCTGAGGTTCCGCGACCTCACCGCCCGTGCGGCCTACGAAGCTCCGGAGACGGCGTTGAACCGGCTCGCCGAAGCCGTCGCGTTGTGGCGCGGTGAGATCGACGTGGGGCGTGTGGCGTCGAGTTCGCTGTACACCGCGCTGCACGCCGAGTACGCCACGGTCGTCCGGACGTTCGCCACGCTGGCCCGCGATCTCGGCAAGCCGGAACAGGTGTTGACACCGCTGCGGGAGCTCGCGGGCGGGCACGAGCTGGACGAGCCACTGCACGCGGAGCTGGTCCTGACCCTGGCCGCGAGCGGCCGGCAGGCGGAGGCACTCGCGACGTACGAGCGGATCCGGTCGGCCCTCGCCGACCAGCTGGGGGTGGACCCCGGTGAGCGGCTGCGGTCCGCCCAGCTCGCGGTGCTCCGGCAGCAGCATCTCCAGGCCCGGCGGGCGGCGGGCCTGGCTGCGATCCAGCAGGCGCCCGCCGCGCCGCCGGACTTCGTCGGCAGGGCGGACGAGTTGGCCAGAATCGCGGCCGCGCTGGCCGGACTCGACCACGAGTCCGGACCGGTCTCGTCCCGGGTCGTGCTGATCGGCGGCATCGCCGGGGTCGGCAAGACCGCACTCGCCCTCGCCGCCGCGCAGCGGCTGCGCGCGCGGTATCCCGACGGTCAGCTCTACGCCGACCTGCGCGGCGCCGCCGCGACCGCGCCGGACCCGATGCAGGTGCTCGGGCGGTTCCTGCGCGCGCTCGGCGTGCCCAGCCGCGGCGTCGGGACCGACCTGACCGAGGCGGCCGCGCTGCTCCGCAGCGAGCTCGCCGACCGGCGGATGCTGGTGGTGCTGGACAACGCTCGTGACGCCGACCAGATCAGGCCGCTGCTGCCGGGTGCGGGCGGCAGCGACGTGATCGTGACCAGCAGACGTCGGATGCCCGGCCTCGCCGGGGTGCGCGTCGTCGATCTCGAACCGCTCACCCCGGAGGAGTCGGTCACCCTGATCGCCGCGACCGCGGGATCGCACCGCACCGACACCGATCCCGACGCGGCCAGCGCACTCGCCGAGGCGTGCGCGCGGCTGCCACTCGCGCTGCGCATCGCGTGCGCGCGGCTGGCCACCCGGCAGGCGTGGACCATCGGCGACCTCGTGCGCAGGCTGCACGACGACACCCACCGGCTCAGCGAACTGTCCACCAGCGAGTCGAGCGTGCTCACCAGTTTCCAGCTGAGCTACGCCGACCTGAGTGCCGCGGCCCAGCGCGCGTTCCGGCTGTGCGGCCTGCATCCCGGTGACGACTTCGGCGTCGACAGCACCGGTGTCCTGCTGGGGATGCCGACGGCCGAGGCCGACCGCGTGCTGGAGGACCTGCTCGAGGCGAACATGCTGATGCAGTACACGGCGGACCGCTACCGGTTCCACGACCTGCTCGGCCTGTACGCCCGCAGGCTGCTCGCCGACGACACCGAGGGTGAGAACGCGCGCTCCCGGCTGTACACCTGGTACGCCGACGCGGTGACCGCGGCGATGGAGTGGGTGTACCCGCAGCTCGTACGGCTCGACACGCACCCGGCACGAGACACGTTCTTCACCACCGAAGCCGACGCGCTCGCCTGGCTGGACGCCGAGCTACCCGCGTTGGTCGCCGTCGTCGGGCACACGGCCGGGTCCGCCGAGCCCGCGCTGTCCTGGCGGATCACCGACCAGCTCCGCGGCTACTTCATGATCCGCAGGCACGTCGACGGCTGGCTGCCCGCGGCCGAGGCAGGGTTGGCCGCCGCCGTCCGGGCGGGCGACGACATCGCGCGGATCGCGATGTTGATCAGCCGCGGCCAGGCGCGCTGGGCGGTCGGCCGGGACGAGGACGCGATGGCCGACTGCGTCGCCGGTGAACAGCTCGCGGTCGCCACCGGCTGGACTGCGGCCGCGGCGTACCTGGCCCACCACGTCGGCTGGCTCTGTCTGGAACAGGGCAAGCTCGCCGACGCGGACGAGTGGCTGCACCAGGCGCTCGAGCTGACCGAGGACGACCGGACCAGTCACGTGCGGACGGTCGCGCTCAACGGCCTCGGGGTGATGCGGCTGTACCAGGGCGAGCTGCGGACCGCCGCAGAACTGCTCAGCGCGGCGATGGAGATCAACGACGCGACCGGCCGGGAGACGTCGGCGCTGGCCAACCGGGGCAACCTGGCGAGCGCGCTACGCCAGCTCGGCGAGGAAACGCGCGCCGCAGAACTGCTCACCGACGTGCTCGCGGCGTACCGGAAGGGCACCAACCTGCGCGGCGAACTGTCCACCTTGGACGAATGGAGCGAGCTGCACAGACAGCGCGGCGACGCCGTCACCGCGCTGGAGGTGGCGCAGCGAGCACACGACATGACGATCACGGTGCGCGACAGGAAGGCCACGGCCCAGACCGCGGCCACCGTGGCACAGGCCCACCTCGCGCTCGGCGACGCGACGGCCGCCGCCCAGTGGTTCGAGGACTGCCTGACGATCGCGCACGACACCTACCCGTTCATCGAGGCGCGGGCCCTGGTCGGCCTCGCCACCGCCCGGCTCGCCACCGGTGACCCGACCTCGGCGAGCCACACCGCCGAACGAGCCGTCGCGATCGCCGGATCCTGCGGCTTCCGCCTCCTCGAAGAGCAGGCACTGGCCGCGCTGCACGCGTCGAGCCGATAGCAGAACCGTCGCATCAAGGGAGCTACAGCGCCATGGTGAACGCAGCGTCGAGGGAACCCGTGACGTGCAGAAGCTTCTGGCGCTCGGCCCACTCGAGGGTCGCGCGGACGTCGGCCTCGGGAACGAGTGTGCGCTCGGCGACACTGGACAGTGTTTGCGTCGAGCCGTTCCACAAGGCGACGGACACCAGGTCCGCGGCGTACTCGCTGAACCGGTCGTGGTCGCGCTGCCAGACAATCCGATCTCTGTGCCTGGCGGTCATGTCGATCACGTCCTCCGGATTCGGCTGCACCTCCGGCTTGCGGTAGCTGCCGCCATCCTCGACCAGCGCCCCGACGGCGACGAACACGTCCAGCGTGTCGGCCAGCGTGCCCGGCTCCGGCATGCCGAGTTGCCTTGCGACATCCGACGGGTGCATCAGGACCGGAACCCGGTCCCGCACCGAATGGTCCAGCCAGTCTCCCCGACCGCGCCGGACAAACCACTGCCGCAGCGACTCGCTCGTCGCACCCCCTGGCGCTTCCCGCGTCTCCGCCACGGCCCGCAACAGCAGTCCGAACTCGTGGCTGAACAGGTTGTCCCATCCCGGTTCCGCGGGTCGCACAGCATTTTCACGCCGTTTCAACCACCGCGGCGGGAACGGGTCGGCGGGCCAGAAGCGAAGCAGCCAACGGTCACCCCACGCGCCCTCGCCGGTACGCCGGCGAGTCACCCGCACCCGATGGGCACCCGCGCCGGAGAGCGCGAGGAGGTCGCCGCTGAATCCGCCGGTCGCATACCCGAGCCCCACCGTGCCAGACAGGCTCCGGTACGGGATTTCCACGACATCCGCCCAATCGGCGGTGTCGTCCTCCGGGGCCGAATCGTGCACCTCCATGCGCACCACGTCCGGGCCGGGCCCCGCCGCGCCCTCCAGCCAGCCGTTGCCTGTGCGCACGATCGTGCCGCACGGCTGCGCCTTCGAACCGTGCCTGCTGAAGGGACCCCGCTTCTCGTAAGCACCGTCATCACGCACTATGAGCGTGCCGGACTCCGGCCGGTATTCGTCGTCCTCGAACGTCCCCAGGATCGTCATCACGTCAACCTAGCCTCGGCCCCGATCCGGTCCCAGCTGTTCGCGTACAACGGTTTGGGAGGTCGCCGCAGCGAGTGGTGGCTGGCGATCAAACGAGACAGTGCCGCTACCGAGCTGACCAAAGCCGCAGTGGCACAACGAAAACGTCGTGCCGGCTCAGCGGGCGCCGCGTTCCCGCTGGTACCGGGCTGCCTGACGGCGCTGCTGGGCGCGCGGCCCGTTCGCCCTGAATGTGTGTGTCACCGGTGTCCCTCCGTCGCGTTCCTAACCAGCCGGTTTGTCGTCCACCTTGACCTCGTACCGCGCCTTGCCGTTGTCGTACGAGCTGACGGTCGCGCTCAGTCCATACCGGACGGAACCAGCGCTCAGCTCACAACGGACCGACTCCCCCGCCTTCGCCTTCACCGAGCCGGGGCACTCCACCGAGTCCGGCCGCTGCCCCACCGCCTTCTCCAGCGCGTCGGCGATGCCCTGCTCGAGGTTCTCCTTCGAGATCGTCGGGTCCTCCTTGGTCTCCACACTCACCGAGCACCCAGTGAGGGTCACGACGGCGCACGCGGCACCCGTCAGCACAGCTCGAACAACGAGCAACATCCGCACAATCTCCCTTTTCCACCGCGTCAGCTGAATCGCGCCCCGACAGCGCCGGACGTCCACAGTGGACGTCCGAGTGCGACTCCAGCGGCGCCGCGGTCACAGGTCTATCACACGATCGCCGTGTCCGTACGGGTGGCGCACAGCGGAGTACGGGCAGAGTACGGGCGGAGTACGGGCAGCGCCGTGCAAGTGGCGATCCCTACCCTGCCGTGGGCATAGGTCGAGCCCTGACCAATAGGAGAGAACACATGACCGTCCCGCGGCCGAGCGGGCAGCTCCCCGTGCAGGAGAGCGCCAACGTTCGGGCGGAGCGAGTCCTCGGGCCACGAACCGCCAAGCGGCTCGCCACGTTCCGCGACGGTGTCCGGTACGTCAAGGCCGGTGGGTGGGCGCGGTTCCTGGCCTGGCTGGTCGACCTTGTCGTGATCGTGCTCGGCGTGGGAGTCGGCGTCGTCCTCCTGGGCGGAGTGGACCGCACGGCGGACCTCGACAACGGAACGCTGGCCCTGGGCGTGATCGCGATCCTGTTCCTGGTGCCGTTGCTGTACGGCGGGTTGTGCTACCGCAACGGCCGTGCGCTCGGCGCGGTGCTCACCGGCAGCCAGCTCGTACGCTCCGCGGACGGTGGCCGGATCGGCGGCAAGGCACCATGGGCGATGCTGGTCAGGACACTGATGCCGCTGCTCGTCATCGGCGCGATTGTCGGCGCGCTCGGCGGCGGTGGGTCGCCGCCGGGTGGTTCGACAGCCAGGGTCAGTGTGGACCCCCGTGCCATCCGCCAACTGCGCACCGCCGGCATCACATGACAAGGAAGCTGCGTGCGATCTGGCTGGTTTCAACGGGACGCCGTCGATCGGTGATCTCCGTGAGCACTACGGCTGTGGCGGCGGTGTTGACGCTGCTCCTCTCGGCGTGTTCATCCGGCAAGGCCGCCAGGTGTGAGGAGGCGTTCACCGCGGTGGCAACGTCGGTCACCGGTGTGGCCTCCGCGGAGTGGGACTGCAGCTTCCAGTTCGGCGGCGGCTGGGTGCGTAGCGACGTTGTGCTCGAGGCGACCACCGAGGACGAGGCCGTCGCGGTGATGGAGGACCTCCTGCGGGCCTTCGCCGCGTCGCCCGACCTCGAGGACGGCTGGGGAACCCCGCAGGAGTACGTCACCGAGGACGGGTCGATCATCGTCTCGGTGAAGGACCTGAAGGGGTTCGGCGGCGTGCCGAACGTCGGCGAGGTGCGCGAGCACTACGGCATCACACCCGGCTGACTCGTGTCCGTCACGTCTCGTATCTGGGTTGCGGGTAGGTGGCGAAGTCGTCGGTCGCCGGCCGGCCCCTGGCGGTCACCCACGCCACCCGTCGGTCAGCTGCGCAAACCGTTCCACAACAGGTCGGTGAGGTTCGCCGTCTGGCGCTGCCAGTCGCCTGTCGGGTCGAGGTGCATCAGGCCGGCGAGGGAGAGCAGCACTGTCGGCGGGTCGAGGCCGGGGCGGACGGTGCCGGCCTCGACGCACGCGTCCAGCAATGTGGTGACCGCGCCGAGCATGGCGTCGTAGGTGCCGGCGGCGAGGTCCTCGTGCGCGGTGGCGGTTGCGGCGGACAGGGCATCGGCCAGGCCGCGCTTGGTCATCATGTAGCTGGCCAGGTGGCTGGTCCAGGTTCGGAAGGCCTGCTCCGGCGGGTGCTCGGCGAGCAGGTCCGGCACCGCCTCGACCAGATGCCGCACCTCGCGCCGGTAGACCGCCAGCACCAGTGCCTCCGAGGTAGGAAAGTGCCGGTACACGGTGCCGACTCCGACGCCGGCCTTCTTCGCGATGGCGTTGTACGAGAGCTCGTCGGAGTTGGCCAGTGACTCCAGCGCCGCCGCGAGGATGCGCTCGTTGTTGCGTCGCGTGTCCGCGCGGCGCGGACTCACCGATCCGGTCGTCATCCCCGCCTCCTTCCCTGCCATTCGCGCAGTGAATGTACCTGGATCGACTCCAGTTCGTTGCGAAGCGGATTATGCTCCGGTAGCGTTCGAAGCGGATAGATATCCGTTACGGGTGGCGTTGTGACCATGGGACGCCACAGCCTCGGGGAAAAGGATCTGGTGGACATCTCCCTACACATCAACGGCCGCACCGAAGACGTGCGTGTCGAGCCGGGCGTGACGTTGCTGGACGCGTTGCGCGAACGCCTTTCGATAACCGGGCCCAAGAAGGGCTGCGACCGCGGCCAGTGCGGCGCGTGCACCGTGCACGTCGACGGCAGGCCCGTGCTCTCGTGCCTCACGCTCGCCGCGACAGTGCGCGGGGAGGTGACGACTGTCGAGGGGCTGTCGGACGGCGACGAGCTGCACCCGGTCCAGCAGGCATTCGTCGAGCAGGACGCGCTCCAGTGTGGGTTCTGCACCTCCGGTCAGATCATGTCGGCGGTCGCCGCGGTTGAGCAGGACGTCCGTGACGTCCTG
>Ga0193742_1001741_pt1 | contig 12791 bp, 12 predicted proteins | sample L2c1metaG_FD_165511 | JGI IMG/M metagenome (GOLD analysis project Ga0193742, IMG submission 165511) | Soil microbial communities from a riparian zone of the East river system, Colorado, United States - L2c1 | ecosystem: Environmental > Terrestrial > Soil > Riparian zone | place: USA: East River... | reverse complement strand
GGGACGTTGGGTGACCCCAACGCGCCTTTCACGGCATCGCCGGTGTCGCGAACGCGACTCCCCAGGTTCGCCGGGAGCGGAACCGCTGCCCTCGGGCGCCGCGCCGGTGCCAGGATGGCGGCATGGCGGACATCATCCACCTCCATCAGCACCGCGCTCCCGCGCCGGACCGGGAGCCGGAGCCGCTGTGGCGGGAGGCGCTCGGCCGGAGCCTGCGTGCGACCAGGGAGGAGCAGGGCGGTCGCCTCGTCGACGTCGCGGAGCGGGCCGGCATCTCGCCCCAGTACCTGTCCGAGATCGAACGCGGTCGCAAGGAGCCGTCGAGCGAGATGATCGCCGCGGTGACCGGTGCGCTCGGCGTCGACCTGGCCGACCTGCTCACCGGCATCGCGGGCGACGTGCGGCGGCGGCGCACCGCGAGTCCCGCGGTGCGACGCCGGCCTACCGGTCCCGTGCTCATGGCCGCGTGAGGCGGTCTCAGACCCGGCGGTCGAGAACGCGGTCGGCGAGCCCGTAGGCGACCGCGTCCACCGCGTCGAACACACGGTCCCGGTCGGTGTCGTGCCGTAGGTCCGCGACGCCGCGGCCGGTGTGCGCCGAGAGGATCTCCTCCAGCTGGGTGCGCACCCGCACCACCTCGTCAGCCTGCAGAATGAGGTCGGGGATGGTGCCACGACCCTGCGCCGCGGGCTGGTGCAACACCACCCTGGTGTGCGGCAACACGGCGCGACGCCCGGACTCGCCCGCGGCGAGCAGCACCGCACCGGCCGCGACCGCCTGTCCGACGCACGTCGTCGCCACCGGCGCCTTGATGTACACCATGGTGTCGTACAGCGCGAGCATCGCGGCCGGGTCGCCACCCTCGGAGTTGATGTACAGGTTGATCTCCTGTTCCGGGTTGTCCGCCTCCAGGTGCAACAACTGGGCGATCAACGCGTTCGCCACGCCGGAGTCGATCGCCGTGCCGAGGTAGACGATCCGCGACGACAGCAGGTGCGAGTAGACGTCCATGATCCGCTCGCCGCTCGCACTGCGGGTGATCACGTTTGGAATGGTGTAGGTGCTCATGCCCGCGCTCCCGTCACAGTCCCCAGTCCCAGTTCGTGTGTGCGCACGGGCACGACCTGCTCGAGGCGCTCGACGATGTGGTCGATGAAGCCGTACTCCCGCGCCTGCTCGGCGGTGAACCAGCGGTCGTGCAGCGAGTCGGCGAAGATCCGGTCGAGATCCTGACCGGTGTCCTCGGCGATGATCCCCAGCACCGTGTCCCGGGTGTGGCGCAGGTCGTCGGCCTGCACCTCCACCTCGACCGCCGAGCCACTGATCCCCGCCGAGCCCTGGTGCATCAGGATGCGGGCGTGCGGGAGGGCGAAGCGCTTGCCCGGTGTGCCCGCGGACAGCAGGAACTGCCCCGCACTGCACGCCAACCCCAGCGCGAGCGTGGCCACGTCGCACGGCACGAGCCGTAGCACGTCCCGGATCGCCAGCATCGAGGGCACCGAGCCGCCCGGCGAATGAATCCACAACGCGATGTCCTTCTTGGGGTCCTCGCCCGCGAGCGAGAGCAGCTGTGTCGCGAGCACCGTCCCGTTGTCGTCGTCGAGCACCCCGTCGAGGACCAGCACCCGCTGGGCAAGGAACCGTTCCCGTAGCCGGTGGTCGAACAGCGGCGGCCTGTCGTCGTTCGTCATGCCTCGACAATGCCGCCGGTGCGGCGCCGTTCGCCTCTCCTGCTGCCGTGGGCAGATCAGCTCACAGCAGTCCTGCCGTCCAGGGTCCGCGCCTGGGGACGCCAGTCCGCCGGCAACGGCTCCGATCGATCCACTGTGGACTCCGGAACGCGGAAACCGCTCTGCTCGGTCGAGTCCGCGATCGTGGCCAGCACCTCCAGCACGTGCAGCGCCAGCTCGCCGGTCGCGCGGTGGCGCCGGTCGACGTTCACCAGCCACCGTCCGGCGGCTGCTGACTCCACGGCAACCACACCCGCCGATCCCCCGGCACGAGGACGCCGTAGCCGAGCGCCGGTAGCGCGGGAACGTCCCCCGCCGTCGACTCCCGCAGCCGGCCCTCGAACAGGGACAGCCGGGTCGCGCCGAGCGCGACGACCGCCGGGCGCCTGAGGATGTCTCGACGACCGGTGACCAGGAAGTGCAGCCCGATCTCCTCGGCATGCGGGATCATGTCCCGCATCGCCGTCAGTGGATCGTGTTCGGCGTCGAAGAGGTCGAGGTCGTCGATCGCGACGAACAGCCGTGGGCCGGTCCGCCCGGGGTTGCCGACGCGTTTGCGAAGCGCGGTCAGCACTTCGTCGATCATCGTCGCGGGTGGCTCGAGTCCCGCCGAGGTGGCGAGCACGTGCTCTTTCGGCAGGACTCCCTCGATCATGTTGTCGTGCAACAAAAGCACCGCGCAGTCCCGAGCGGTGTAGCGCTGGGCGATACCGCGCAGGAGCGTGCGCAGAACCGTCGACCGACCGCTGCCCGGCGCCCCGGCGACCACGACATGCCGTTCGCGGTCGAAGTCGAGACCGATCGGCTGCTGCCCCCGGGTGTCCAGACCCATGGGGACACGGCTGAACTCTTCCGGCTGTGTCGCGACGATGTGGAGAAGCTCGTCGTAGGTGAACGTGCCCAGCGGCGGGCTCAGCGGCAGCGCACGCAGCGCTGGACCCCGCACCCGGAACCGGGCCTCGCGAACCTCCTCGGGTGTCACGTCGGTGAGCGTGAAACTCCGGGGTTCACGGGCTCCGGCGCGGAAGTAGGCCGCACCCCGACCGGCCCCGTGCAGCGAGGCCACCTTGGGCACACCGAGCGTTCTGGCCTCCCCGTTCTCGCCGGGGTACGCCAGGCTTATCCGGAGGTTCGTCAGCCGATGGAGATCGGACAGGACCTGACCGATCAGCGTCCGCTCGGTCAGCACGAGCGAGATTCCCAGCCGTTCGCCCACCGCCGCGACGCGCCGGAACGCGTCGCCGCCCGCCGGGGCCGCCGCGACGACGTCGCCGGTTCCGTCCACGAGAACGACCAGTCGCGGCGCGGCCGCCAGCATTCCCTGCTCCTCGAGCTTCAGCCGTCGCCGGAGCTCGTCGTCGAGCAGCGCGACGAACCGGCGCGCGTGCTTCGGGTGCGACATCGCCACATACCCGGCCGTGTGCGGTAGGGGGGCCACGTCACCGAGGCGGTCGGTATCGAACTCGGCCGCGAGCAACTGCACCGTGGCGGGCGAGTACCGGGCCGCGAGGCTGAACGCGACCCGGCGCAGCAGGGCGGACTTCCCGGCACCGACGTATCCACCACACCAGGTGTGCTTGCGCACGTCGAGGTGGACCGGCTCGCCGTCGTCCGTCGTGCCGATCACCGCGAAGAGGTTCTCCGTGCTGACCGGCGTTTCCAGGTCGGTCAAGGGCCGAAACTCCGGTGGTGGCTCGGTGTCGATCGCGATCTGGACCGCCGTGGGGAGCCCGTCGACCCAGGCAAGGCCGACCGGCACGGGGAAGAGCTTGTGGTCCCAGCTGGGTTGGCCGAACCGGGACATGACCGTGTCCCACCGGTTCGCCTGCGCTTCCCGGCCACTCAACAAGATCACCGTGCGGTCGGCGAGAGCCCGGATCACCGGCCGGGAGTCCAGCTCGGCGGTCGCGGTGGCGAGGAGATGCACGCCGATCGAGGAGCCGTGGCGGAGCAGGTCCGCCAGCGGCGCCAGGGGGTCGGCGTCGGCCGGCACGGCGTCGTAGTCGTCGGCGACGAGGTACAGCTCGGGGCCTTCCCACGACGACGGGTCGGCCAACCGCTGCCGGAGCACGTCCCGGATCCGTTCCACGACGGGCGCGACCTGGTCGAGGTCGAGAACGACCACGTCACTATCCGCCAGGCCGCGCAGCACCGTGCGCAGCACCGTCGTCTTGCCGCACCCGGGCTGCCCGCGCACCAGGAGATGCGACCGCCTGGCGAAGTCGATCCGCTTGGTGTCGAACGTGCTGTCGTCGAGCACACCGACCGGGATCCCCTTCCCGCCCCGGTCGCAGGCCATCATCCGCGCATAGGTCAACCCGCCAGGCGGCTTCCACAGCGAGCGCACCGGATGGTTGTAGTACCTGAACGTGTCCGAGAACTCCGACAGCTGTTCGGGTGTGCTCGCCACCATCCGGAACGGTTGGGCACCAAGGCTTCCGTGACTGTCCATCAGCGACACCGGCAGGCACGGCAGACCGTTGAGCATCGAGGGGTCGTTCGCCGACAGCAGCAGGTGCATGCGGAGCCGTCCGCCGTCCCGGCCGATCGTGTCCAGCACGTCCCGCAGCTCCGGCTGGGCCACGAGCAGCCGATCGACCTCGTCGAGCGCGAGCACCAGCGCCGGTTCCCCGGCGAGCTCATGCTCGGTGAGGGTCTGCCGCCGCCAGATCTCCCAGTCGATGGCCCGCGCCAGCCTGCGCACCTTGACCGGTATGGCCAGCCCGATCGCGGTGGTCGCGGCATGCGGAACCCACAGCATGGGATCGAGGGCATCGTCGAGGTCGGTGACCAGGAACTGGACGAGGTCCGGGGAGAACCGGTCCGCCAACCCGACGAGGACCGTGCGGAGAAACGCAGACCTCCCACTGCCGGTGCACAGCACATGAGGCCCGTGTCCCCGCAGGTCCAGCTCGACGGGCACACCGTCCGCACTCGCCCCGACGAGGACACGCAGGAACTCCGCCGCAGGGCGCTCTGGCCAGCGCACAACCCAGTCCAGCGGGACACGGTTGGGGGCCTGCTGGACCCCGGGGAGCACCGGTGGGTACGACCAGGACGGAGCGTCATCTCCAGTGCGGTAGTCGGGCTCGATTCGATCACTCACGTGACAACGCTAGTGGAAATGTCACGCAGATCCTCAGGGGAGCGACCGAGGTAGTCCGAACGATGGGAGCACGCTGTTTTCGAAGCGGGTCATGGCGCAGATCCGGTCGCCACTGAGGGTGAGGACGTACAGGCCGGTCCCGTGGCGGACTCCGGTAGGAGCGCGCAGGTAGGCGCCGAACGCCGGCTGACCGTTGGCCCGGGTCGGCACGAGGTCGAACCTGCGGCCCGCGCCGAACAAGCTGGCACAGAAGCGGCCCACGACGTCTCGGCCCTCGTATTCGAAGGGCAGCGGTGGCATGGACATGAAGGCGTCGTCGGTCAGAAGGGCCACCAGCGCGTCGACGTCGGCGGACTCGTACGCACTGACGAACTTCGCCACGATCGCGTCCTCGGTGGGCGAGTCGGCGGCGGGCGGCGGTTCGCGTCGGCGGCGCTGCAGGCCGGCGCGTGCCCGTTTGAGGGCGCTCTTGACCGATTCGACGGTCGTGTCCAGCATGTCGGCCACCTCGTTCGCGTGGAAGCCGAGGACGTCGCGCAGGATGAGGACGGCGAGCTGGCGGGGTGGCAGGACCTGAAGCGCGGTCACGAAGGCCAGCGAGATGGACTCGGTCTGCTCGTAGCGGGCCTCCGGGCCGAGCGGCACATGGATCGCATCCTCGAGGAGGGCGTCGGGATAGGGCTCGAGCCAGGGGACTTCGCCGAGCCGGGTCGGCTCGGGTGGTTCAACCCCGGGGATGTCCCACTCCTTGGCCGGGCGCCGGCTGGCCGAGCGCAGCGCGCTGAGGCACCGGTTGGTGGCGATCCGGTAGAGCCAGGTGCGGATCGAGGCGCGACCCACGAAACCTCCGAGACCCCGCCAGGCGGACAACAAGGTGTCCTGGAGGGCATCCTCGGCGTCCTGGAACGATCCGAGCATCCGGTAGCAGTGCACCTGTAGCTCGCGGCGGTGCGGCTCGGTCAGCGCGCGGAACGCCTCGCCGTCCCCAGCCCGCGCCCTTGAGATCAGGTCGGCTCTCACCAACTCCACTCTCCACCTCTCTCCTGCACCTTGTCGCGCTTCCATCCGGTATGGACGCCGGCCGAGGGGCGAAGGGGGCGGTTGACGAGCGCCCCTTTTCCCGACGTCGCGTCGTCTAGATCAGTGGTAGCCGACAACACCGACAAAGGAGAACCGACATGGGAAAGCTCGTCATCAGCGAGAACGTCTCACTCGACGGAGTCGTCCAGGACACGACCGGTGAGGACGGCTTCGGGCGCGGCAGCTGGTTCACCCGGATTGGGGACAGGGACCGCGAAGAGTGGGCCAAGATCGAGTTCGAGGAGGCGCTGGGAGCCGACGCCCTGCTGCTGGGGCGACGCAGCTACGCGTGGTTTGTCGCGCGTGGCTGGGCCTCCCGCCCTGGCGAGTGGGCGGACAGGTTGCGAAGCCTGCCCAAGTACGTTGTCTCCTCCGCCGCCCTCGAAGGTCCCGACTGGGGCAACTCGACCGTCCTGACGGGCGACGTGGTGAAGGAGGTCTCGGAGCTGAAGCAACAGGTGAACGGGGACATCGTCGTCTACGGAAGCGGCCGCCTCGTGCACACGCTGATAGAACATGACCTCGTCGACGAGCTGCGGCTGATGACCTACCCGGTCGTGGTCGGGGCAGGCGAGCGGCTCTTCGGCCAGACCAGCGACGTGAAGCCCATGCGCCTCGTCGACACCCGCACCGTCGGCGACAGCCTCGCCTTCCTCACCTACCAGCCCGTCCGAGACGCCTAGCTACGGCCGCGGTGGTGTCGGCCGGCGAGGCGCTGCCGACATCACCACCGCTCCGGTCGATTCCGACTCGTGACCGTGGCCGGACAACGGATGCCGGCGTTCTTCCGTCTTCTGGGCACCAGACGACATTGGGAGAACGTATGAACCGCGGAATCGTCGGCGTCGCGCTCGTGTTGGGCCTCGCGACCGGTCTCGCCACGGCATGCACGGGTAGTTCCGGCGGCTCGGCGGACAGCGCGGCGGCAGTGCCGTACGACGCCGACGGCGCGGGTGGCGCCGGTGCGCCGGAGTCCACCGGTCAGGGAGAAAAGCCTGGCGCTGTGGGAAACCAGGACATCAGCCAGCCGGGAGTGGACCGGACGCTGGTGCGCACCGCGACCATCGAGCTGGCGGCCGCCGACGTCGGCGAGACCGTCGACCACGCGCGTGACATCACGACCACCGAGGGTGGCTACGCCGGCCGGGAAGAAGTTCGGGAGGAGTCCGCGACGCTCACCCTGCACATTCCCTCCGACCGGTTCGACCAGGCGCTCGAGGAGTTGTCCGCGCTGGGCGAGGTGATCTCCCGAGACCAGTCCGCGGAGGATGTCACTGAGCAGGTGGTCGACCTGGAAAGCCGGCTCGCCACCCAACGGGCCAGCGTGGACCGGGTTCGCGCGCTGCTGGCCAAGGCGAGCACGGTGGACGAGATCGTGCGGATCGAGCAGGAGGTGACTGTCCGCGAGGCGGACCTCGAGTCGCTCGAGCAACGCCGGCAGGCGCTGGCCGGTCAGGTGGCCATGTCCACGGTGACCATCAGGGTCGGCAAGACCGACGCGGTGCCCGCGGGGCGGCAGGACGAGTCGAGCGGCTTCCTCGCCGGCCTGTCCGACGGCTGGGGCGCGTTCCTCGACGCCGGAGCCGTGACACTGCGGGTGCTCGGTGCCGTGCTGCCGTTCCTGCTCGTGCTCGCGATTCCCGCCGTTCCGGTGACTCGCTGGTGGCGCCGTCGCCGGACGACAGCGCCGGTAGTTCAGCAGCCGTGAGATGCGCCCTACGGAATAACCTGGGTATGTCACGGATTGGACGACGGCAGCGGGAGTGCTTCGTACATCCGTGGCATGCGGCTTTCAACCCGAATTCGATACCCGCTTCGGTGACGCAGGTCGTGGCTCCTTCCATCCGGATACCCGATGGCGACAGCCACACCTATCGACTGGTCTTCCATCTGTCCTCTGCCAGCACGACGTCCACTCTATTTCAGCTTGACGATCGGACACCGGTAACAGTCGCGGGCGGCGACGTTACCGTCGAATTCACCTACACCGCCGCCCCGACCACTGGGGAAAGGTGGCAGAGTTGGCGTCTCGGCAACGTCAACAGTGACATCTGGCGGTTCTACTCCTGCGACATCTACGAGCAAACCAACTGAGCGACGACCACACGCGGCCCACATCGGGTTGGGCCTTGCGTCAACCTTGAGAATGGGCCAACATTGACGATGCGGGATAGCTGTCTGTGATGGATTGACGACCATGGGCGGGGGGCCTATGGAGCTTCGGCTGCTGGGCGAGGTGGAGCTGTGGGCGGCAGGGGAGCTGCTGGATGTCAGAGCGCCCCGGTTACAGGCGGTGTTGGCTGCGCTGGCCGTGGACGCGGGACGACCGGTCGCTATCGAGACGCTCATTGATCGGGTCTGGGACGAGACCCCGCCCGTCGAAGCCCGCAATGTGTTGTACTCCCACCTGAGCCGGATCCGTCGGCTGCTGAGGCAGGCCATCCCCGGCGGTGAGACCGACGTGCGGATCGAGCGCCGGAGCGCCGGCTACGTGCTCGATATCGATCCGGATCTGGTGGACCTGCACCGATTTCGGCGCCTGGTCGAACAGGGCAGCGACCGGCAGTGCGGCGACGCCGCGCGGGTCGCCGCGCTCACTGAGGCGTTGGGCCTGTGGCGTGGGGCGCCGCTGGCCGGCCTTCCGGGCGAATGGGTCGCGCAAGTTCGTGACAGTGGGCACCGTCGGCGGCTGGACGCGGTGGTGCAGTGGGCACAGGTCGAGCTTCGACACGGCCGGCTCGCCGCTGTGATCACCACTTTGCCTGATCTTGTCGCCGAGTATCCACTGGTGGAGCCCCTCGAGGCGCTCCTCATGCATGCGCTGCACGCGGCCGGGCGCGACGCGGAAGCCCTCGGCCGCTACACCGCCATCCGACAGCGACTGGCAGAGAACCTCGGCGCCGACCCAGGGCCCGAGCTCCAAGCCCTGTATCAAGCGATCTTGTGCGGCGAAATGCCAACCCCCTCACAGATCGACCAGGTGGCCGCGCGGCCGAGGAACGTGGCGTCGCCGTCGCAGCTACCACCGGACTTACGTGGCTTCACCGGACGCTGCGATGAGCTGCATCACCTGGACGGCCTGGTTACCGAGGCCAGGGGCCGTTCGACCGCTGTGGTGATCGCGGTGGTGTCGGGCACCGCGGGAGTAGGCAAGACCGCACTGGCGCTGCATTGGGCGCACCGGGTGCGCGATGAGTTCGCCGACGGTCAGCTATATGTGAATTTGCGGGGTTTCGACCCGACGGGATCGCCCGTCACGCCCGCCGAGGCGGTACGCGGATTCCTGGATGCATTCGAAATGTCCGCTGAGCAGATCCCGACCAGTTTCGACGCGCAGGTCGGCCTGTACCGCAGCCTGCTGGCCGATCGACGGGTGCTGGTGGTGCTGGACAACGCACGCGACGCCGAGCAGGTCCGGCCGCTGCTGCCCGGGACACCGGGGTGCGCGGTGGTGGTGACCAGCCGCAACCAGCTCGCCGGCCTGATCGCCGAGGGCGGCCACCCGCTGCCACTGGATCTGCTGTCCGCCACCGAAGCGCGCGAACTGTTGACCCGCCGCCTCGGTGTCCACCGGGTCGCGGCCGAGCCCCACGCAGTGCAACAGATCATCACCTTCTGCGCCCGGCTGCCGCTGGCACTGGCCATTGTGGCCGCCCGCGCCGCCACCCACCGTGGGTTCGACCTGGCCGTGCTGGCCGGCGAGCTGCGCGAGGCCCGCGGTGGCTTGGACGAGTTCACCGGCGCGGACCCAGCCACCGATGCGCGGGCGGTGTTCTCCTGGTCATACCTGCAGCTGAATCCGGAGGCGGCACGACTGTTCCGGCTGCTCGGACTGCACCCAGGCCCCGACATCTCCATGCCTGCGGCGGCCAGCCTCACCGGTCTGACCCGACCTCGGCTGCGGCCACTCCTCGCCCAACTGGCCCAAGCTCACCTGATAGTCGAGCACAGCCCCGGCCGGTACGCTTTTCATGATCTGCTGCGCGCCTACGCGACCGAGCAGACCCACCTCATCGACACCGATGATCAGCGCCAGGCCGCCATCCATCGGACGCTGGATCACTACCTCCACACCGCCCACGCCGCTGACCGGCTGCTGGCCCCGCGCCGCGACCCGATCTCCCTCACCCCACCTCAATCCGGTGTCACCCTCGAAAACCCCGCGCACGCGTTAGCCTGGTTCACCACCGAACATGCCATCCTGCTCGCCGCTCTCGATCAGGCCGGCAGAACCGGTTGGGACACCCACACCTGGCAACTGGCCTGGTGCCTGGCCAACTTCCTCGACTGGCAAGGACACTGGCGCGACTACGCCGCAACCCAGCACACCGCTCTGGCCGCTGCCCGACGGTTGGCCGCCCCTGCCATGCAGGCCTGCGCCCACCGCATCCTTGGCCGGGCCTACACGCACCTGAGCCGCTACGACCGCGCGCACACCCACCTCCGCAATGCCCGGGACCTGTACCAGCAGTGCGGCGATCGGGCCGGGCAAGCCCAAACCCACCACAACCTGACCCTTACGTTCGAGCGACAGGGTCGCCATACCGAGGCCCTCAGCCACGCCCGCCTGGCCCTCGACCTGTTCCGGTCAATCGGGCACCAGCACGGCCAGGCCGAAGTCCTCGCCACGATTGGCTGGTGTCATGCCCTTCTCGGGGACCACCAACAGGCCCTCACATCCTGCCAGCAGGCCCTCACCCTGCTGCGGGAGCTCGGCAATCGTCGCGGGCAAGCCTTTACCTTGGACAGCCTTGGCTACATTCACCATCACCTCGGCCATCACACCCACGCCATCACCTGCTACCAGGACGCCATCGACCTGTTCCGAGATCTCGGCGACCACTCCGAAGAAGCCATCGCCCTCACCCGTCTCGGCGACACTCACCACGCCACCGGCGATCAGGACCACGCCCGAGACGCTTGGCAGGCCGCACTGACCATTCTCGACCAGCTCGACCATCCCGACGCCCAGGACGTCCGCACCAAACTGGGTGTGTCAGTGACGGTCGGGTGAGCCAACCGCCTGCCGGCGGGACAGCGCCGCGGCGAGGTTGGACAGCGCCTTGGCATGGTCAGGTTCCGTGGCGGCGGCCGCGACCACCTCGCGACAGATGGCGATGGCTTCGTCCACATCGGACGAGTCGGCGGTCAGGTCGAACCGGCGGAGCAGACCGTCTGCGAGGCCGGACTGGAAGCCGGCGCGCCGGGGATCATGCCGTGCGGCGGCCGCGAGGGCGCCGCGGCTCAGCTCGATCGCCTCGTGCAGGTCGGCCGGCTGCCCGAACCGCTCGAACCTGCCGAACAGCGCCATCCCAAGGCTGTACAGGCTGTTGGCCCGATCGGCCTGATGCTCCTGCACTCCCTGCCGGAACAGCGAGATCGCCCGCTCCAAGTGGTCGAGCCGGCCGGTCCGCTCGTACTCGCGCATCCGCGCGACACCGCTGTCGTGCGGCGATGCGAGCCCGAGGAGCTCCCGCACCTCCGGCGACACCAGTCGCGGGTCGACTGCGTGCAGCTTCGTGTAGAGGGCCAGCGCCAGCTGTAGGTCGACCTCGCCGTGCTCAGGTGGCAGCGCCTCGTACCGGCACAGGTGCAACGCCGCGACGCGCACGAGGCTGCCCGCGTCCGGATCGCCCACCGCCGCCAGCTCGGTGACCAGGGCGAGAGCCTGTTCATCGAGCACACCCGAGGAGTCCCCACCGGCATGCCGGCCGATGCGGGCGTCGAGATCTGCGAGGAGCCGCTCCTTCATGGCTCACTATCGTGTCACGGTCCGGGCTCACCGCCTTACGCGGTCAGGGTCGCCATCGCCGCCGCGGCGATCGTGGACAGCCGGTCCCGGGCGGCTTGGTCGCTGGAGTGCGGCTGGATCGACAGCAGCGCGATCGCGTAGGTGTGGCCGGTGCGGCCGTCATACGCGACACCCGTGCTGTGCAACAGGAATCCCGCCGGCTCGTAGGGCACCCAGGCCTGTTTGGCGTACCGCCGCGGTGACGCGCCCTCGTAGAGCAGACCGTAGTGCTGCCCGAACCCATCGGCGGCGACCGCGCTCGCGGCGGACAGCGCGCCGACGATCACGGCGCTGTCCTGGGGTGCCATGTCCCGCAGGACGTACCGGTAGACCGCCACCATGTCAGCGGCCGTGACCACCGTGTCGCCCCACATCTCGGTCGACCCGGCTGGGAGGCTCGCGGTGAGCCCCAGCCGGTCCGCGACCCTGCCGATCGCGTCGGCGCCGTCGTACTTGCCCCACAACACGTTCATGGCGTTGTCGTCGCTGTCCGACAACGCGCGGTCGATCAGGTCGAGGTCGGCCGGGTCGAGCGGCCGTCCCTCGGCGCGATGCCGGTCGAACACGTCCACCGCGACGATCAGCTTGCTCAGCGACGCCGACATGAACTCCCGCTCTCCGCCGCGGCCAACGGCCAGCTCGGCGGTGTGCACGTCCAGCACCGCCGTGCCCAGTGTCATGCCCGGTCCGGCCGCGCTCTCCGCCGCCGCGACCAGCTGCTGGGCGGAAACCGGGGGCACCACCGGAGCCTGGGCTCGCGGCTCGGCCAGACTCGCCACGGTCGTCGGCGGAGTCGGCGCCGCACCGGGTAATCGCGCGCGAAGCGAGTCCGACGACGACGTCACCGACCACAGGACCACCGCGCCCGCGGTCACCACCACCGCCATGGCGACCCACATCACCCGGCTGGTTCCCGGTCTGGACATGGCTCATCGTAGGACAGCGCGGGCCGCGCCTGTGTCCCCCGCCGGAAGTTGGTTGCTTAAGTCGGTGGATCCAGGTTTCTGCTGGCAAGGCGCCGATCCGTCTCTCGTACCGGGTTGTACTTGGGCGGATCGGCAACGCCGCCAGCAGGAAGCTGGGC
>Ga0193742_1001740_pt1 | contig 12794 bp, 17 predicted proteins | sample L2c1metaG_FD_165511 | JGI IMG/M metagenome (GOLD analysis project Ga0193742, IMG submission 165511) | Soil microbial communities from a riparian zone of the East river system, Colorado, United States - L2c1 | ecosystem: Environmental > Terrestrial > Soil > Riparian zone | place: USA: East River... | reverse complement strand
TCGATAAATCCTCTTTTTCTTGGACCAATGGGAAGAAGGAAGAAGCGTTGACACAACGTGATGCACTTTTCTTATAAAAGAGAAAACTATATACTGGGGAGTTTTCTGATGAAGATGTTGACATGCAGTATATAGAATGCAAGCTGGATGTATGTCGAGAAGATACTTAGAGAGTTTTTGATGGATACGCTAGTACGCGAGCATTGATTAATATTGATTCTTGAATCGTAATATAAATGACTTCGTTGCACACAAATTCTCAGCAAAGTAATAGAAAAAACGTTGGTATCACTACAAAGATTGAAGAAACTGGAGGGGGGTGGTGGGCTGAATAGACAGCTGAAAGGGAAGAGAATTTGAGCTCAAAGCTCTGCTAAGCGTTAATCTGAGAGCAGAAATGGTGCAGGAATGGATTTAAGGCCGGGACCCCGTCCCCCGCTCCTCAGTCTCTCCTCTCTTTCTGCTACTACTATTGCCATCCTATGATATCCAAGGCTCCTACCCTCTTCTGCTGTGGGTGGAGCTGGACGATTGACCAAGCATTGAAGAGCAGGCAGACACCAATGTCGCAAGGCAGCATCGTGTCTTAATGCCATATTTATCCTTTTGACGGCTGTAAGGTCCCCAGTAGCAGTGGCCGCCCAGGACCCGAAATCCGGAACGTGTTTGTCCAACAAATCTATAATGCCAACAGCCATTTTGGTGATCCTTTCACACTCAAAACGAAGTGAAATGAAAAGCAGATCGATTATTGCGAATGCGTTGTCGTCAGATAGCTTGCGTCGAATATTTGCCATCGCGTCTGCAAATAACTTCAACTTTTGTTTTGCATTTGTGTTGGTTGGTATATGTCGATATCCTTTAAAGCGATAAAAAGGTCGAAACAAGAAAATGCTCTGAGTTGATGAAATCAATGGAAAATAGAACATTTATATGATGACGAACGCATTACCCGTTATAAATAAAATCAAGCAACGCCTCGAACTCTGACCGACTCACATCCGGGATACTGATTGGTTTTTCGTTGCTTTCTCCGTCCTGTCCCTCAGACGGCGAGGGAGAACTGAACATTGCCTTGAATACAGGAGATTCTCGTTCTAACAAGTAGCGATGGACTTTATAGTAAGTCCCATCGACCTAAAGAAGGAAATCATATATCAATAGTTGAAGGCGAATCAAATAATAGGTTAGGTTTGGATATTTACCTTGAAGACACTGAGACCAGCAGCAGAATCAGGGAAATAAAATTCCTCCTGCAAGGTGATGATGGATTCGGACAACTTGAACATTTGGGGCTTGTCTTGGACAGTAGTAATGAGAAGTCTGGTCGCCTCGTCGCGATATCACATACTACTTAAATGGACGGTCCACGGACTGTTAGCGTCAGACTCAGAATGTCACGGTGACCAGGGACCTGTTCCACTGTCGTTTAAACGTTGAAGTTTGAAGCTATAAGTTAGGCTTTCTTCCAGCAACGCCGTCATTCCTACCTTTCCTGTCGGTCCTCGATCGGCCCCTGCGCTGGCCGTCCTTGATCTTACCCTTGATACGCCTGGATTTGAGGGCATGACTTCAGCAATTACTGTCGAATGCAGATGCCAAAGCGGGCATCCTTTATACAACAGTTTGCAAAAAATAGACTGAAAGTGGGAGGGTGGGCAATTGCGAACAGCTCGACAGATGAGGGAAAGCTGACTAGGTGCAAGAGAGAGGAGTGGCAAGCTCAGCACTGCTCGTATGTCAGAGTGCAAATATGCGCGCATCTATGAGTATCGTCGCCCGCAGGAGACTCAGAGGCCATGTGACTTCGTCCCAAATACCAGGTGAACGAAAGGACCCATTGAATCACTATAGTAAATAATAATCTAAACACGATTTCACAACTTGCGCCTTTACCTCGAGGCAAATATACAACCACGATTACGGATACTTGCTATGCGGACGAAATTGCTGAAGCACTCCATTCCGGTATACCGGGGGGGGGAATCGAAATGAACTCACTCCAAATGTGACCTGTTTCTGAGCTTCGATTTCAGGCGTTGGAAACAACGACGATGACATATACATAACAGCCTAGCCCTTCACGCAGAGTAAAAATCGGGGGGGACTTCCAATTCCAATTTAGAAGGCAAATCCCGATCCCATGCGTATGTTTGAAATTCTCCCCGTTTATAACTCTCTCTCATCTCTCCGACTATTGCGGTCCTTCCAGCTCCAAGGCGTATGATTTCATCCCGGGTTAAAAAATAACTGCGTTCGATCAGAGCATTGTATGCAGGTGGTATCCAATGTCGGAGAGAATCATGGGCCAACCCAAGGCATATCTTCATAGCTGGGTCCGTATCATCGGCGCCATCATCGATGTGGGTCACAACCTCCTTAGTCACTCGATCGAGCTCAAAGCGGAGAGAAATGGAGAGAAGATCATATAAAGTTGTTCGCAGATTGCCTTCCGCATTATGCTCTGATTTTTTGCGCTCGTGTGTGAACATCCTAGCCATGAGGAGGTTTGTCATCGCAGAAATCAAGGAAGAATCAGACTCACCCATTGTAAAAAAAGTCGAGCAAGGCCTCGAACTCAGAACAAGAGACACCAGGAAGATGAATTGGCTTCTCATCACTTTCCCCGTCCTGACCTTCAGCAGGATGAGGGCAATCGAACATTGTTTGGAAGACGGAGGATTCCCGAGCTAAGAAGTATCGATGCACTTTGTAAAGTGTATCCCCGACCTAATATACCAATTGAGAGGGTCGTAGTTAAAAAAAATGATGGTTAAACTGGTAGCTCACCAGGAAGATGCTTGTACTTCCACCGTCCGATATGTAGAACTTGTCATGACGCTTAATAGGTGGCTGATTGGCTTTGGCTGGGGAATGTGGAACGAATATACCAGGCGTAGTGTCTGAGGTAGTCATAGGACGAATGAGATACGATGAAAGAACAAGGTGGAAGGAATTGGGAAAGGAGGGTGATCCCTCGTCTATCAAGGCGCCTATCGCATATCAATAAACAAAGATCAAGGGATGTGCACTTCTATCGAAGCATCAGATACCGTGACACCTGCAAGTCCAAGACCTGGATCACAACATTGCATCAATAACAGTCCATTCAGAGTTGAATAAATTGGTTCCGTTGGCCTATGTACAATTGGCGAATCGGAATAGAAAAACCGACGGGATCTGATTCTTCCAACGTACGCAGCTGAACACAAAAAGATTGAGCCATATATTTAGGATGAAAGTAAGTTTCGTTCCACAACGGATGCAACCCATCTCAGGCTTCAACTGAACGTCCTGGTTGCGGCAGGTCCCCACGCGAGATGGGAAAAGCTTCCTGCTATCTCGTTTTTGCGGGGTATGTGAACGAGCCGTTCACATTCAATTTCGAAGGAATGTACAGAGAGACTGGTATTGAGTGATGGCATCCAATGGATACTGTGGGTTAAATATTATTTGCGGGCTCCGTAATGACAGCTTCGGAGTATGGAAGGCGAGTCGTTGCAGTTTTGGGAATATTTTTGTGCAAGTTGGAAGAGCAGATTCTTGGACTCCAATCAATTATCTGATTTTCTGAATTCGCCAGTATGTTGAGAGGATGGAACTGAACGGAGAACGGATAAGGGACTCCTGTAAGCGAGAATGATTGAGTAGCAAAAAATCACTGCTACTCTCAGGCCTGCCTGAAGCCTAGGACTGGCTCCACTGGTCTTCCTCTCTGCAGCAGCCAGCCAGTGTTTGTAATATACCCAGATGATACCGGATCAAAAGTATGGGCTGAAACATTGTCCTATCAGATTCATCCAACACAAAAATTCGAACTCCCAAGTCTGAAAATTTCCTGTTTTATATCAGAACGTGAGCATCGTCTTCTCATACGGAACTTGCAAAAGTTGTAATACTTTTATGGAAGGATCTCGGTACAGTTCTGGGCATTGAAAACGCATGGTAAACCCGACGCACGTTCAATAGCCAGAACGAATGAGGATTCGTGTTTCTGATTTCTGGATATATAGATTACCATTGAATTAGTATAGGCGATCAACTGGTGCTCGCCAGTTACGAAAAGTTTCAGTTACAAACATGTCGGCCTTTCGTAGCGTTTTCTCCCGTCGAACTTTGGCCTACGTTTCTGCAGGATCACTTCTATTAATTGGAGGTGGACATTCATATCTAAACTCGGGCCCTGCATATCCTGCATCCACCAAGATAACACGTAGGCCACCTCCCCCATGGACCCCACCTTCGAGGTCAGAGATGTTGAAGGAACTCAAGGCTTCAGGAAAGATCACAACTGTCTCTAAAGGAATGCCGTCACCTCAAGACGAGGAGTTTGATCTCTTGATAGTGGGCGGGGGTGCCACAGGGGCAGGATGTGCCGTGGACGCTGCCAGTCGTGGCCTGAAAGTTGCCTTGGTTGAACGAGATGATTTTGGCGCAGGTACATCATGGCCAGCCATTATCGATGACTATCATCATTTCATTGTCTTCTATAGGAACTTCATCAAAATCCACAAAACTCGTTCATGGAGGAGTGAGATATCTCCAAAAGGCCGTTTTCGAACTGGATTACGACCAATACAAGTTGGTCCGGGAAGCCTTGCATGAACGGCGGATATTTCTGCAAACGGCTCCGTACCTCTCTTCCATGCTCCCTATCATGCTGCCTATCTACAAGTACTGGCAAGTCCCTTATTACTGGGCCGGATGCAAAATGTACGACATTCTTGCTGGGAAGGAGAACATGGAGACTTCATATGTCATGACCAAAGGAAAAGCTCTGGAAACTTTTCCAATGTTGAAAAGTACTGGTCTTGTTGGCGCAATAGTTTATTACGATGGTATGTCTATGTTTAATACCATCAGCCTGTAAATCTGATCTCAATGTAGGACAGCATAATGACTCCAGGATGAATATTGCGTTGATAATGAGTGCTGTGAAACATGGCGCCATTGTTGCGAATTATTGCGAGGTTACAAGGTTAAACAAGGACCAGAATGGTAAACTCAACGGAGCCCGGGTCAAGGATAATCTCACTGGTGAGGAATGGGATATTCGTACTAAGGTGGGCTATCTCTCCATTCTCTAAACTGCTTCCTGACCTATATCCAGGGTGTTATCAACGCAACTGGTCCATTCACTGACGCCCTTCTGACTCTCGACAACCCCTCACACAAACCCATTGTACAGCCCTCGTCGGGAATTCACATAACTCTTCCCAACTACTATTCGCCCCGAAAAATGGGTCTTCTCGATCCGGCAACCTCCGATGGTCGGGTTATATTCTTCCTCCCTTGGCAGGGCAACACCATCGCAGGCACAACCGACACGCCCGCCACAGTTTCCCGGGAACCGCGTGCCTCAGAGGAAGATATCCGCTGGGTACTGGAAGAAGTCCGTAATTATCTCTCTCCGGATATTAAAGTCCGGCGGGGCGATGTGCTTAGTGCATGGAGCGGGTTGAGACCTCTGGTGCGTAATCCGGGGGCGGCAAGTACAGAAGGCCTGGTTCGGAATCATATGATCCATGTCAGTGAAAGTGGGCTTCTGACGATCGCTGGTGGGAAGTGGACAACTTATAGGGCTATGGCTGAAGAGACGATCGACACCGCTGTGAAGACGTTTGGATTAAGTGGAAAGGTGAAGAATGGTTGTGTAACCGATACTTTGAGATTGGTGGGTAGTGATGGGTGGAGTCGAAATATGTTCATTGGGCTAATCCAAACGGTGAATTTTTTAAAGCCCTCAAATACATGGGCTGATACTAATCAACATTCACTCTCCTATCTAGTATGGTCTTGAAACCGATGTAGCAAGACATCTTTCTGATAACTACGGCGATCGTGCATGGACAGTGTGTTCCCTTGCTGAATCAACAGGCGAAAGTTGGCCTTTGCACGGAAAACGATTGATTTCCTCCTACCCATGTCCGTTTTATTGATCAAGTGTTTTCCCGCCTACTAACCTCACCTCTAGTCATCGATGCGGAAGTACGCTATGCAGTTCGCCACGAGTATGCATTGACCGCTATTGACGTTCTCGCACGACGCACCCGGCTGTCCTTCCTCAACGCCCGCGCTGCTCTCGACGCCCTCCCCCAGGTTGTTGACATCATGGCTGACGAGCTCGGCTGGTCATACAAGGAGCGTAAAAACCAAATCACAAAGGCTGTCGAGTTTTTGGGTAGCATGGGGCTTCCTCCCGCCTTCATGACATCTGCGTTTATCCCAGAACCTGAACCGAGAGGCTTAACAGAACACATAGAGAAGGCATTTTGGAAGGCCGGCACAGGTGTCGTACACATCCTTGGGTTTGGTAACATTGAGAGTCGAGAGAAGGCGTACGGCCGTTCCAAGTTTGAAGGTGGTGAAGTAGCCGCGCTGAGAAATGCATTTATCACCAATGCGCGAGCACAGCAAGGTGGTGCTGCCATCGCTGGGGAGTTGAAGTTGAAGACGGAGGACATTTTAGATATTTTGAAGGATGCCACTGGATACTCGGAGATATCGAGAAAGGAACTGAATTACGTGCTTGATGAAGCAGGGTTGAAGGGACATGGAGAAGTTGATTTCGATCAGTTTATTGAGGTGAGCAGCCGTTCTTTGCATTTTTCAGTTATGGTTGGGTCCGTTTGTTAAAAGTCTGGTTTTCCTGTGATCTTAAGATTTGTGGCAATCTCAAAGAAGTTGCGCTTGCGCCTACTCCGATAAAAGGTAAGACTAGGCGAAGCATTCCCGTGGAAAAGAGTGGCGGAGGCGTTTGAGTCTCTGTATGTGGGAATGTGACAATTTCTACAGTTAGATATTTATTTCGCTATATTGTGTAGTCTTTCTCAATTGTAGTCGATAGATGACAGTTCTAGTTATGCTATGTGTCGCTGCTGGCAGCTGGCTAGAAAGATAGATACAGCCTTGGTAGATATTTACTCGATTGTTTTTTAAGTTCTGCAATGGTAACCGGAAATAAAAGATAGCACTGTGGGCTTTCAGATCTTCAGAAGTTGTGTCAGGTATTGGAGTTCTAGAAATAGTTGAAAGCACTTGGTGGTCCGGGTCGATAACAATTCTCGCTACCTTGGCGACTCTTATAAAGCTATTATTTATCCATTAATGCTTTCGCAGCCACACTGTGCACCCGCTTAAACGTCAATAAAATTCGAGTCCCCTAAGGATCGAGACATAAGTGGGGTATTTGAACTTCTTTTTTTAGTGGTGTAGCTTCATATATACTTGTTTTTTTATTGTGTTTTTCCCATGTCCCAAAAAGGCAAGAAGGTGCCCATTTTTGGATTTCATTTCTATACGACCATAACTATCATGAGCGTCCATTTATATCTTGTGTAAGTATGTTTGAGGCCTATAGATACCCCAATTTAATCACTATACTATTGACCAACGACACCTGTCACCACGTTTTCATGCACTAACATTATCATGATCAGCTTATGATGACTTGAGTGGGCAAATGCAAATGAACGACTTACTCTAGCTGGTACACTCGAGTTGTTGTTACCTTCTTCCGACCCATGGTCTTGTTACCAAACTTGAACAAACTTACCCTCCTTTCTACATGGTTCTCTTCTGGGCCATAGAGATATGGAGGTACAAATGGCAACGTGGGTGGAACTCGAGTATCAGTAGAAAGCGAGATGCTAACAGACATGCCAGATACTGTAACACCCTCACGAACAAGTGGAATATCATCGATATCCACAGGAGAGTCGGGTGACGAAGTATTCAGATCTTGCTCTGTAGGAGGTGGGAGAAGGGAGAAGGGAAGAAGAGTCGTAAAACCAATGAAAGCGGTCCAATTCAGGTCGATACACTTGCGATCAAAGACACGGATAACAACAGTGGACAAATCCTCGATGTCCACATCAAAGGTCTCGTTCCAATGCGGGTGAGTGGTGTTCTCCTGTTCAAAAGTGGTGTACATTTCGCGTTCATCGATCGTAATAACTGCAAATGAAGAAGGTGCTCGGATCGCATTGACCCTGCCCTCAGGCATGTCCTTAAGTTCGTGTTCGGTATAACCATCCAATTCGCAGTGCGGACGTTGAAGACCTTTGGCATTGCGAATGGAGATCCGCAATTTACGGGATTCGCTGGCGGGTCCTGATGAACGTCGAGCCAGAACTGACTCGTACAAAGCAAAGAGTGGTGAGATCGTTAAAACCAAGGGTAAGATCTATGTTTCATGTTAGCGTTCAGTATAATAAGGCTTGAAGAAGAGTGCCATACTTGACCAAATCCCAATGGCCTATTTGGATTCCCTTGCAAATTGTTTCTAACAAGTTCGAGTTCAGTCATTATAATGGACCAGGCAGCTAGCTAGATGCATGTGTGAATCCGTTTTTTACGATCTATAGGAATACATAAACGCACAAAGGTGACTAGAATCGTTTTCCCATAAGTTCGGTACCAATTTCCCGTCCCAGAAGGCGCCCAATCAAGAATTTGACTGATCAAACTTCGCAACAACTCATGGAAAATCTGTCGAGGGCGAAATAGGCGATTCCTAAGCACTTTGAGTAAAAAGACTACTGGAAAGGCAGACGAAGAAGGTCAAAAAAAAACCCACGTTTCGGTTCTTTCTCCCGTAGCGAAATCAACTCTGGTAACCATCTCGCGATGGACTACCTTCCTGGGAGGTTGCTTAGGCTTTAAAAGAGCCTGACTTTGAGTAGCCGAAAAGAGCGCCAAAAAAGCAAGGAATATCGTTTTGGACCCTGCGATCGCCCTGTAGAGGAAAAGCAACGTGAAGATGCCCCATATAGTCAAGTTGAGTATCCTTCCACTACCCAGTGCTGGGAGACTAGCTCCAAAGAAGATTAAACGGGTTGCTGCATTGCATTCAGGAGACCCAGAGCCAAAAGTGGGTGCAGTAACCCATACGTAGATGGCGAATGCATACGTCAGAGCTGAGCGCGTCCAATTTGCGAGTATTAAAAGAGGAGAGTGTACCGAACGCGTAACTTTCTTGGCTGATGACGCGGCCATAATCTCGGCGAGTCCAATGGCCGATGCAAGGACAGGCAAGAGAAGAACTAGGACCATGCCTTGAGCTATGTACGATCCATATTAGATCATAGAAACAACTTGCCATAAACGACAACAATAGCATCCAGTAATGAGATTTGCTTCCTAGCAGCAGTTATGAAGCCCGACACGACCAAGCCGATTGCGGTTGAAGTCATCGACCAGTACGCACCTGGCGCAGCTGGTGGAGAAAAACGGACCAGCAAGACTGTTGAGATCGATGATTGATTCAGCAAGTGTGATCAAGTCCGCCTGATGAAAGATACGCACCGGAAAGAATAGATTGCAGATACAGGGCTACCCGTACACCAAGACCTAAATGAAAAAGACATCATGAGATAAGGTGGACGCAGACATTCAGCAAAACTGGATACCCGAGATATCCGTATTACTAGAAAAAAATTCACTTTTATTCAGCTCCCACTCGCCCAGAAAAGCAAAAATTCAAGTTTATCCTGGACTGACATTGGTATACCCAAGCATACGGGCGCATCTGAGGTGGACATCAGTGTCTTCGTGAGTCGGACCGCTTTGTCTTTGCAAATGACGGTATGGTAAAGGAAGGTCCTTCAGACTCTGGGTTCCGTAGTTGTTGCATGTACTGGTTGAGAGGGCAGTGTAAGTTTGACAGTGAGTACAAAGAGGTACAAATTGCCCAGACAACTAATGACCGTGGCTGTTCAAGCTCAAGAAGCTTCAAGAACTTGCGACGGGGCGTCAAAATTTCCCTCGAGTCCCGAAGTCAATCGTTTTGCATACAAAATTGGATAAAACCTTTAAGTGGTTCCTTCAAAGTTTCTCGTGATTGCGTTGGATGTCATGAGTTTATTTGGTCAACATGTAACATGTTTTTGCAGGGGATTAAGAGGGGTAAGCTGGGGAGTCTTCAAGTTGGGAACTTGCATACTAAACCTATGTCAACCTCATGGGAGTACGCCAAGTATGTAAATGGTGAAATGGCAAAAGTACAATCAAATGAAATGAGCAAAAGTACAATCAAATGAAACGAGCAAAAGTACACTACCATCAAATGCTTGGAATATACTATCACTCACTAAGTAGACGCAACGATATTTCCTGGACACGGTTTACTATTACAATTCAAAGTCAGAATTAATGAGATCCAGCGCCTTTCGTGAACGAGGTAAGATGGAGCATTTGAAAGGCTCAGGATAGCTATGAAAAGCGATTTCTAAGATCGCGATCAGTGTGTTTGTTGTTGAAAATTCTCACCAAATAGACCCTGTTGTCAGTCCAATGACCGGTTCGACGACGACTCCATCCTTGGTGGTATACTTGGTGATGTCAAAAACAGACAAAACCATCGCGCACGCGATGAAAATAGAAGAATCAGCCAAGAATCGACCTTGGAGACATACCATCAATTATGGCACAAGGAAGCTAGTTAGAGACAGTGTCACCAGGGCAAATTCTACAAATCACGATTCCATAAGAACAAAGGAACAAGCCATATATCTACATACCTTCTTCCGAAACCGAAACCAATATCGCGAGGGTCTTGTTCCATGTTTGGACCCAAGAACCTTTCGGGATTGAAAGTCATGGGGTCCGAGTAGACTTTCGGATCGTGCATCATGAACCTGCGGATGAAAATAAGTTATAATTTTCAAAAGTTATTCAAGTCATTAACGCAATTTACCAAAGGTTGGCGAATATTATGGCACCTTTTGGTATCAAGTAACCGTCGTGGATATCATCTTCCATCACACGATGGGGTACACCTAGAGTTCCGCGTCTTGGTGAGCGGCGCGTCGAGTTAAAAAGGGGAAGAGTTTTACCAATGGGCACGACAGAATGCCATCGCGATATTTCGAGTGCAACAGCGTTTGTATATGGCAATTTCTCTCTGTCAGAAAATTGTGGTAATCTGTCGGTTCCAACCACAGCGTCAAGCTCTGCCTGGGCCTTTCGAGCAACATCAGGATAAAGGGTCATGGCTAAAAAGAACGCATAGATAGTAGATACAGTCTATTCATTCTATGTGAGTGAAATTTCAACTGGGTTAACGAAAGAAAAAAGAACTTGCTGTAGCTGCGCCACCTCCATACAGTGAAAGTGCAGTCCATTTAACGTCGTGATCTTTTTCAACAGTGAGATGAGGCTCGTCGAGCAGGCGGGATGTAAAGGATGGTTCCGCGGTTCCTAATGCCTGCAAGGAAGAATAATGCTTCGTACCAGTGAGGCAAGTCAGCATACGTTATTCGACTAACCATTTGTTGCTTGACATATTGGTGTGGACCTTCGACCATGGCTGTAAGCGTCGCAGCCCAACGAGCTGCCGTCCGCTTGAAGCCAGCCCCAGGAAACCAAGCTGGTATATGTCTCACTGTAGAGCTCTCAGAAGATTCATTCCGATGAATTATAGTATAAAAACAACGCACATGCTGGGACAATGTCGACAAGAAACGCACCTGGCGCAGCTGCAAGTGAAATTTGCAGCATCCCCTCTTCAGCGAGAGCGACAAAAGGATCGTCCCTTTCCTTGACCTCATACCCGTGAGATATACGGAGAATTATTGCACCGGCAGTTCTGTCATAGCCGGACACAGATGGGGAGAGAGGGATGTGAGTATATTCTCTATATCTTAAATATTAAAGAGACTCACTTGCGCACATGGGCTGCCAAATCGTCTGGGTTTTCCGCGACCCTTTTTAATAATTTCCGGGTTTCTAGTTCTTCCACCGGGTAGAACAAAGATGCGGAGGGAACGTTGCCCAAGAGCTGGTGCATTAACTTGCGATAATTGCGAAATCGCTCTCCGTATGGGAGAAGAGGCAGTGAGTTTTTCCAGCCCATTAGTTCTCCTCCCATTTGTGTGAGGGGTCTGTCAGAATAAATCGAACTCTTCTTGTCCAGCATCTCTACTGCTGTTTTTGCAGAGTTCAGGATCACCATATGCTGACCGAGTGCCGAAATGGAAACAATGTCACCTAATCGAAGTTCATGATTGTGAAGCTTCACACTCAGAGAGGCGCAATTGTGAGGCACGTACCCCATTGTTTACCCCATTCTGAGAAAGTGATCCATGATTTACCGGTAGGGAAGTCCAGCAAGTTACCGAGAAGAGGTAGTTTTGATGGACCCGGCGGCAAAGCTAGCAAACGTTTAGTGAAGATCTTCTTGAGCAATACGGCTGCAAATATAGCGAATACGATGTCGAGAAAAAGAAGGCTGCCCATTGCGTGTGACTGCCTGTTGTGATGTCCGCAGTGGATCAGCTGTACTTAAAGCCTTCCACTCGGCTTGCGAGGTTTGGTGAAGCTGACCAAAATTCGAACTGCCAGGCTGCTAATATAGGCCGAGGCAAAGCCATGAGAATAATGAGATTCCAGTCTCGCTACCCTTAGGTATGTGTACGTAGAGGCTTAAATTTGGCTTAGATCTTAGAGCCTGTCACTTCATAGTGCTTTCCTTACCAGGTTGCTTCTGTCAGTTTGCCGGTCATATGGTGGGTTGTTATCTTTCAGTTATCTGCCCGCTCAATAATTTCTTTCTCCTATTCTCTGTAGTCATTATATCGTACCTGAAGTTTACTAGGTTGTACTTAACTATATCTAATTATCACAATTTTGTCGATTCAAATTCTGGCGTGAAGGGCAATGAACGAACCAATGTGTTACTTGCCACACCCAATTGCTATCTGCCAGCCGCGCTTGGCGCACTACCCAACCACCTTATGCCAAGGCGATACTTCAGGCCTGGGCTAGTTCATATATTATCACGTCGATTTCCAAAG
>Ga0193742_1001739_pt1 | contig 12798 bp, 12 predicted proteins | sample L2c1metaG_FD_165511 | JGI IMG/M metagenome (GOLD analysis project Ga0193742, IMG submission 165511) | Soil microbial communities from a riparian zone of the East river system, Colorado, United States - L2c1 | ecosystem: Environmental > Terrestrial > Soil > Riparian zone | place: USA: East River... | reverse complement strand
TTCAAGGCCAAGCACAAGGACGACGCGGTCACCCAGAACATCGAGGTGACCTCCGCCGACCACCAGAACAAGCCCGAGATCGCCAACACGGCGGCGCGCGAGATGTACGACCGCGACGGCGTCGACGCGATCTTCGACGTGCCGACGTCGTCGGCGGCGCTCGCGATCGCCACGGTGGCCGGTCAGAACAAGAAGCTGTACTTCAACATCGGCGCCGCGACCACCGAGCTGACCGGCGCGCAGTGCAACCCCTACACCTACCACTACGCCTACGACACCTACATGCTCGCGCAGGGCACCGGCACCACCGTGACCGAGCAGGGCGCGAAGCAGTGGTACATCATCTACCCGGACTACGCCTTCGGGCAGGACATGAACAAGAGCTTCACCGCGGCGATCGAGGGCGCGGGCGGCACCGTCGGCACGGCCGACCCGACGCCGTTCCCGAACGACAACTTCGCCACGTTCATGACCAAGGCGCCCAACCTCAGCCCCAAGCCGGACGTGCTCGGCACCATGCAGGCCGGCGGCGACCTGGTCAACGTCGTCAAGCAGTACAACGAGTTCGGGCTGAAGGACAAGGGTGTCGACCTGGCCGTCGGGCTGATGTTCGACACCGACATCAAGTCGATCGGCGTCGGGCCGCTCGCCGGCACGCTGTTCACCACGGCGTGGTTCTGGAACCTGGACGACCGGAGCCGCGAGTGGGCCGACCGCTTCAAGGAGCGCACCGGCACCCGCCCGACGTTCGACCACGCGGCCAACTACTCGGCGGCGACGCAGTACCTCGAGGCGATCCAGCGCGCCGGCACCGACGGCGCCGACGAGGTCCGGAAGGAGCTGGACGGGTACGAGTTCGATGACTTCTTCGCCCGGGACGCCACGTTCCGCGCGGAGGACCACAGCGTCACGCACGACTCGTACCTGGTGAAGGTGAAGGAGGAGTCGCAGGTGAAGGAGGACTTCGACTTCACGGAGCTGGTCAAGAAGATCCCGGCGGCCGAGGCGTTCCGCAAGGCGTCCGACAGCGGCTGCGACATGGGCTGAGTCCCCATGAACACGGAACTCGTCCAGCAGCTGTTCAACGGGTTGGTGAGCGGCAGCTTCTACGCCATGCTCGCGCTCGGGCTGTCGGTGATCTTCGGCATGCTCGGCGTGGTCAACTTCGCGCACGGCGCGTTCTACATGGTCGGTGCGATCGGCGCGTTCGTGCTGTTGGACACCGTCGGCATGAGCTGGTGGCTCGCGCTGCTCGTCGTGCCGGTCGTGCTCGGGATCGTCGGCATGGTGTTGGAGCGGCTGCTGGTCGCGCGGTTGGTGCGGCTCGACCCGCTGTACAACTTCCTGCTCACGTTCGGCATCGCGCTGATCCTGCAGGACGTGGTGCGGCTGAAGTACGGGGTCGCGTCGCAGCCCTACCCGAGGCCGGCGCTGCTGGACGGGTCGATGAGCCTCGGCCTGTTCGACTACCCGAAGTACCAGGTGTTCGTGCTCGTCTTCTCGATCGTCCTGTCGGTGCTGGTGTGGCTGGTGCTGACGAGGACGCGGGTCGGGGTGATCGTGCGCGCGTCGACCGAGCGGCCGGAGCTGACCCGGTCGCTCGGCATCGACGTGCGGCGCTGGGTCACGCCGGTGTTCGGGTTCGGCATCGCGCTCGCCGGGCTCGCGGGCGTGCTCGCCGCGCCCATGCGTGCGGTGAACTCCGGCATGGGCGGCGACCTGGTCATCGTGATCTTCGCGGTGGTGGTGATCGGCGGGCTCGGGTCGGTGTTCGGCTCGGTCGCGGCCGGCTATCTGGTCGGCATGCTGTCGGCGATCGGGAGCGTCTACGTCCCTGCGCTGTCCCAGAGTCTGGTGTTCATCCTGATGGCGCTGGTGCTGCTACTGCGACCGGCCGGCCTGTTCGGTCGGGACGAAGGTGTGCGCGTATGAGCGAGGGGTGTACAGGATGATCATCTCCAGGCTCGTCGCGGGCCGGTCGCCGCTGGTGCGACTGGGTTTCCTGGTCGTCGGGCTGGTGGTCGCGTTCGGGCTGCCGTGGTTCATCTACCCGCCGGTGGCGTTGGACATCGCGGCGTGGGCGCTGTTCGCGGTCGCGCTGGACCTGCTGCTGGGGTACACGGGCCTGCTGTCGTTCGGGCACGCCGCGTTCTGGGGTTCGTCGGCGTACGCGACGGGTGTCGTCGCGGTCGAGACCGGTCTGCCGTTCTACGTGGCCGTGCTGGCCGGTGCGGTGGTGGCGGCGCTGGTCGCTGTGCCGGTCGCGCTGCTGTCCGTGCGCCGCACCGGGATCTACTTCGCGATGGTGACGCTGGCGTTCGCGCAGCTGATCTATTTCGTGGCGAACCGGTGGCGCTCGATGACCGGCGGCGAGAACGGTCTGCAGGGGATTCCGCGGGAGCTGTTCGGCGCGGACCTTTCGGACTCGTTCTACTTCTACTACGCGGCGATCCCGTTGATCCTGCTCGGGTTGTTCGGCGCGTGGCGGGTGGCGCACTCGCCGTTCGGTCGGGTGCTGGTCGCGATCCGGGAGAACCCGGCCCGCGCGCGGGCGCTCGGCTACCCGGTGGACCGCTACAAGGTGCAGGTGTTCGTGATCTCGGCGTTCCTGGCCGGGATCGCGGGCGGCGTGTACGCGATCGGCCACGGGTTCGCGTCGCTGCAGGAGGTCTACTGGACGACGTCGGGCAAGGTCGTCGTGATGAACATCCTCGGCGGCATGGGCACGTTGTGGGGCCCGGTGCTCGGCGCGGGCGTCATCGTGGTGCTCGAAGACTACCTCGCGACCGCCGGTATCGACGCGATCGGCATCGTGACCGGCGCGATCTTCGTGGTGACGGTGCTCGTGTTCCGGCGCGGGATCTGGGGCACGGCCCGGCACCTGCTGCGTGGCCGCGGCCGCACCGGCGACCCGCCGCCGGCCGCGGTCCGGGCGCCGGCGGAGGAGAACGTGAAGGAGCCGGAGCCACACTGACCGGCGGTGGGTAACCTTGGCGCCACGTGAGGGAGCCCGCGTGTCACTTCGGTACTACCACTACATCAGCGACACCAAGGTCGACATGCTGCTGCCGCAGATCGACCCCGGTTTCGCGCGCGACGAGCAGAACCAGGTCGCGCGGCTGGAGCGGGTGCTGCGGCACCTCGCCGACCACGGCGAGGTCGGCACGGTCGACGCGCCGGGCCGGTACTTCGGCGGCCGGCTGCCCATGCAGTGGGGCCCCATGGCGACCCCGGAGGGCAACGGCCTCATCTACTTCGGCGGCCGGACCGACGACACGATCGTCGGGCTCGGCGGTTCGGCGAGCCAGCTGGTCGGCGGCAACACCGCGCCGGACCAGTACTTCCGCAACTCGCTCCTGCCGATCCTGCTGCGCGGGCTCGCCGCCGCGGACCAGCCGGGCGCCTCGCCGGACGCGGTGCGGTTCCAGGCGGCCGACGCGCGGGCGCTCGGGTTGGTCCGGCACGCCAACGGCCGGCTCCGCGGTCCGTCGGAGCACCTGGAGTTCGTCGCGAAGCGGCTGCTGCACGGCCCCAGCCCGTACCCGCAGTTCGACCGGGACGTGACCGTGCTGCTCGGCAGCCCGCTGTACGTCGCGCAGATCGACTGACGTGACCTGGTGTCACCGGTTCGCGTGCGAGGTCCCGTCCATCCGGCTGGCGAGCGCGCCGCGGTCGGTCGGCGGCAGCACCGGGCGGTCGCGGTGCGTGGCCCGGCCGGCGATGGCGTCCGCGACGAACTTGGCGACCGCGGCCGGCGCCGGCACGGCCTCGCCGGCGAGGTAGGCGAGGACGAACGGCGTCTCACCGGGCAGCTCCGCCTCGACGGCGACGTACCAGCCGAACTGCTCGTCCCACACCAGCATCAGGTCGCGTTCCGGCTGCTCGGGCCACTGTTGCGCCAGCCCGACGTAGGCGGTGGCGGTGTCGCTGACCTCGTACCCGATCGACTCGGCCGGCACGTCGAGCTCGGCGGCCACCTGCCCGACGTATCTCGCCAGTACCGGCCCGAGGGCTGGGTCGTCCACTCGCCGGTTCGAATAGCCCGGACCGTGGCGTCCCGAGGTCATGTTTCTCCTGATCGTCAGTCGAGGTGCGGCGGGTGGTGGGTTGGCGGCGCCATGCGGCCGAAGGTCTTCAGAGCGGCTGCGGCATCGCTCACCAGCCACGGGCGGAGCGCCAAGTGTTCGGTGGCACGGTCGGCTGACGGGTGGACGGTCGTCATTACTGGCTCATCTCACAGGGAGTTGCCGGCGGGCCGTCGACGACTTCACACTACACGTCGGCCCGGCGCCCTCCAGGCACGTGCGCGGGGGAGTACGGTGAGTAGCGCGAAACCTTCGCGAGTCTCCCGGTGTGTCCGACACCGTAGGAACGAGAACACGAACGGGAGCGGTATGGCCCCGAACGACACGCACGCGAACATCTCCGGGCGTCATGCCCGTGGCCGGGTATCACCCGGCTGTTCGGTGTGTGCCCATCCCTGGAGCGCGCACGACCAGGTCGCGACGCGCTTCTGCGACGCGACGGCGGCCGGTCGCCAGAGCCGGGCCTGCGTCTGCACCGTGCGACACACCGCCGGTCCCGGCAACGGCTGACCCGCGGGGAACTTTCGCGCTGGGCGAACCGTTGTACAGTCAGGTCGTTAGTACTTCTACACGCGTCGACACATGCTGCGCGGCCGTTCCTGTTTAGGTGGTCGCCCCGGACCCGGTGGCTGTTCTGAACCACAGTCACCGGAGGTGACGGCACCATGTCCGTACTACTCGAGGACCGCCCTGCGCGCGGCGCCCCCGAGCCGATCTTGGCCGGGGAGAAATCTCGGACGCAGCTCACGCTCGTCAAGTTGTTCGCGATCGTGCCGTTGCTCGCGCTGGTCGCGGCTGTGCCGTTCGCGTGGGGGTGGGGGCTCGGCTGGGTCGATATCGGTCTCGCGGCGTTCTTCTACACGGTGACCTCTCTCGGGGTGACGGTCGGATTCCACCGGTACTTCACTCATGGCGCGTTCAAGGCCAACCGTGGGTTGCGGATCGCGTTGGCCGCGGTGGGCAGCATGGCGATGCAGGGCCCGGTCGTGGGTTGGGTGGCTGATCACCGCCGGCACCACGCCTTTGCCGACCGGGAGGGTGACCCGCACTCGCCGTGGCTGTTCGGGACCACGCCGGCCGCGCTGCTCAAGGGTTTCTGGCACGCGCACATGGGGTGGATGTTCGAGCGGGAGCAGACCAACGCCGCCCGTTTCGCCCCCGACCTGCTCGCCGACCGCGACATCCAACGGGTCGAGCGGCTGTTCCCGGTGCTGACCATCGTCACGATGCTCGCGCCCGCGGTGCTCGGCGGACTGATCACCATGTCCTGGTGGGGCGCGGTGACCGCGTTCTTCTGGGCCAGCCTGGTCCGCGTCGCGCTCCTGCACCACGTGACCTGGTCGGTCAACTCGATCTGCCACATGATCGGCGACCGGCCCTACGAGGCCCGCGACAAGTCCGCGAACTTCTGGCCGCTGGCCATCGCGTCCATGGGCGAGTCGTGGCACAACTCCCACCACGCCGACCCCACGTGCGCCCGCCACGGCGTTCGCCGCGGGCAGATCGACATCTCCGCCCGCGTCATCTGGGTGTTCGAGAAGCTGGGGTGGGCGACGAAGGTCCGCTGGCCCAAGCCGGAGCGGTTCGCGAGCAAACTCCGCGCCGTCTGAGGTTTCGCTGACTCCCACCTGGGCAAACGGTCCGGGTACGGATAGTTGCTCACAAGGGAGTCGAGATGGGCATGTTCGACAAGGTCAAGGACAAGGCGGAGCAACTCGTCGGCAAGGGCAAGGAGAAGCTCGGCCGGAGCACGGGCGACGAGAAGCTCGAGGACGCCGGCAAGCGCGACCAGCTCAGTGGCGAGGCCAAGGAGGCCGGCCACGACGTGCGCGACAAGGCTGCCGGTGTCGTGCACGACGCGAAGGAGCGGCTGGAGGACGACAAGTAGCTCCGAGCGGTGGTGGCCCCGCTGGCCGCGGTCAGCTCGCCGTCGTGATCTCCACCTTGCTCGCGTAGAACGCGACGTGGTCGGCGATCGGCGCGACCGCGTCGTAGGGGGCGTGGTAGGTCCAGATCACGTCGGTCAGCTCGCCGTCCGGCGTGCTGAGGCTGTAGTACGACGCGTCGCCCTTGAACGGGCAGTACGTGCTGGTGTCGGTCGCCGTGAGCAGCGACTGGTCGACGTCGGCGAGTGGGATGTACTGCACCGCGGGGTAGTTCGACTCCTGCAGCACGAGTGCGGCGGTGGTGTCGGCGACGACCTTCCCGCCGGCGCGCACGGTGACACGGGCCGGGTTCTTCTCGATCGTGATCGGGTGGTCGGTGCCGGGCGTCTTCTGCTTACGGGACATCGGTGGATCGCTTTCAGCCGTTCGACGGCCGCGCCCGGGGCGCGGTCCCTGCTCCTTCGTGCAAGTCCGTTCCGGCCGGAATTGTTCCCGGCGCGGACGCCGGAACCTTCCGCTTACCCCAGCCGCCATCCGTCGCGAGGATTGCGGTGGCAAGGGAGAGCGGAGGACACCATGAACAGACGCAGAACAGTGGTCCTGCTCGCGGTCGCGGTCGGGCTGCTGGCCGCGGCGGCGGGGCTGCTCGGCACCCGGTACGTCATGCAGCGCGGCGACACCGGCGCGGTCAACCAGCAGGTCGCCACGACGGAGCGGGAGCTGGCTGACGCGAACACCCGGCTGGCGGCCAACACGTCCACATTGGACGAGCTGGACCAGGAGCGGGAGGAGCTGGAGAACACCGGCGCGACGCTGCACGCGTGCGCCGACCCGGCCGCCGCGTCCGTCGCGGCGGTGCGCGCCGGCGACGACACGGCGCTGAGCAACGCGGTCGACCTGATGCTCGTCAACTGCGGGAGATGACCATGACCGAGATGGCGCAGCACAACGGTTTCCACTCGATGGGCGACCTGACAACGCCTGGTCCGTTCCCGCTGACTCCGCCGAGGTTCCCGGCGCCCCTGCCGATGCCTGCGCCGCCGCGGCCCGGCGGCGGGCGTGCGACGGTCGTCCTCGCCGTCGTCGCGGCGCTCCTGTTCGCGGCGGGCATCGTGTTCGGCGTCCTGTACCTGTCCGCGCGGGGCGACCACGACGCCGCCGCGGCGGCGTTGACCGAACGCCAGAACTCCCTCGCCGAGGTGAACCTGCGGGTGTCGTCGACCGACTCCGCCCGGCAGGCCGCCGATCAGCGCAACGGCGCGCTGGAGAACGAGAACACCGAGCTGACCGCCTGCGTCGAGGCGGTGCGGCACTACCTGTGGGACGGGCTCGTCGGCGTGGAGCGGGACGCCGCGGTCGACCGGCTGTTCACCACATGCGAGTGAGGCGCCGGGATTCCTGGCCGTAGGCTTGCCGCCGAACGAGCAGGAGGCCGCAGATGGGCGACGGGCCCGAGTTATTCGGACCGTATCGGGTAGGGGAACTGCTTGGCGTCGGCGGGATGGGGGAGGTCCACCGCGCCTTCGACACCGAGCACGAACGGCAGGTGGCGCTCAAGCGGCTGCCGGGGGAGGCGGGTCCGGAGTTTCGGGCCCGCTTCCGGCGTGAGGCGAAGATCGTCGCCGGCCTGCGTGAGCCGCACGTCGTGCCGATCAACGCGCACGGCGAGATCGCCGGCAGGCTGTACCTGGACATGCGGCTGATCGACGGCCCCGACCTGAAGCGGGTGCTGGCCGACGGTTCGCTGGATCCCTTGCGTGCCATCGAGATCCTGTCGCAGGTGGCGGCCGCGCTCGACGCGGCGCACGCGCGCGCCGTGCTGCACCGGGACGTCAAGCCGGCCAACATCCTGCTCGACTCCGACGGCGTCGCGTACCTCGCCGACTTCGGCATCGCCAGGTCGATCGCGCCGGACGTCACCCAGCTCACCGAGACGGGCGGCTACGTCGGCACCCTCGACTACATGGCGCCGGAACGGTTGACGCGCGGCGACATCGACGTCGCGTCGGACGTGTATGCCTTGGCGTGCGTGCTGTTCCAGTGTCTCACCGGGCGGGTTCCGTTCCCAGCGGAGGATTCTGTCGGCAAGCTCGCGGCGCAGCTCAACGATCCGCCGCCCGCGCCGTCGCTGTTCGACCGCAGGATCCCGCCCGGACTCGACCTGGTCGTGCGGACCGGCATGGACAAGGACCCGAAGCGGCGGTACCCGTCCGCGGGCGAGCTGATGGCGGCCGCGGCGGCGGTCACCTCGGCGGCGCCGACGGCGGTGGCGCACGAGCTGCCCGCCGGTGGCGACCCCGACCAGTCCTACTTCGTGCAGCTGCTCGCGACGCTCGGCTGGGGCCGCGACACGGCCGCGCCGAGGACCGCGGGCGACACCGACGTGCTCGTCGACCGCTGTCCGTACCCGGGGCTGCAGAGCTTCGGCACCGCCGACAGCGAGTGGTTCTTCGGCCGTGAGCAGGCCGTGCGGGACCTGCTGGCCCGGCTTTCCCGCCACCGCGCGGACTCCGGCCCGCTGATGGTGGTCGGCGCGTCCGGCGCCGGCAAGTCGTCGCTACTGCACGCCGGGCTGCTCGCCGCCCACGCGCGGGGCGGCGGGTCCGCGCCCCGGCTCGCGATGACGCCCGGGGACCGCCCGGTCGCCACGCTGGCCGCGCGGCTCGCGGCGCTCACCCGCTCGGACCCGAACCGGCTGGCCTGGCAGCTGCGCGAGCGGCCCGCGACGTTCGGCGAGCTGTGCCGCTCGGTCGCCGCCGGCGCGGACGGCCCGATGATCGTCGCGGTCGACCAGGTCGAGGAGCTGTTCACCCAGTGCCCCGACGCCGGCGAGCGGGAGGCGTTCGCGGTCGCGCTCGCCAACGCGTGGCCCGCGCGCGTGGTGGTCGCGGTGCGTGCGGACTTCGTCGAGCACTGCATCACCGTCCCGGCACTGAAACCGTCGCTGAACGCGCCGTACGTGCTCGGCCCGCTCGGCGTCGACGAGCTGGCCAGGGTGGTCACCAAACCCGCCGCGGCGTCCGGGCTGGAGCTCGAGCCCGGCCTCGTCGACCGCCTGATCACCGACGTCGGCGCCGGCCGCGACCCCGGCGCGCTGCCCCGGCTCGCCCACGCGCTGCGCGAGACCTGGCACAACCGGACCGGCAACCGGTTGACGCTCAAGGGGTACCAGCAGACCGGCGGTGTCGACCGGGCGGTCGCGCTGACCGCCGACGGCGTCTACACCCGGCTGACCGAGCCCGACCGGCGCGCGCTGCGTGCCGTGCTGCTGCGGATGGTCACCCTGCTCGACGGCGGCGGCATCGCCCGCCGCAGGGCCCGGCGCGCCGAGGTGCCCGCGCCGCTGCTGGAAAGTCTCGTCGCCGCTCGGCTCGTCACGGTCGACCGCGAGTTCGTGCAGCTGTCCCACGACGCGCTGCTGACCGCGTGGCCGCGGCTGCGGGAGTGGGTGGCGGAGGACCGGCAGGGCCTGCTGGTGCGCCAGCAGCTCGGCGAGGCGGCGGCCGGCTGGCGGGCCGGCGGCGGAGACCGGGGCGACCTGTACCGGGGCGCGCGGCTCGCCGCGGCGCTGGACTGGTCAGCCGGGCGGCCCGATCTCACGCCGGACGAGCGGGCGTTCCTGCAGGCGAGCGACCGCGACCGGCGGCGGCGCACGCGCCGGCTGCGTGGTCTCGTCGTCGGCCTCGCGTCGCTGCTCGCCGTCGCGCTCGTCGCCGGGGTGCTCGCGTTCGTGGCCCGCGACCAGGCGCGGCAGGAGGGCATGGTCGCGCTGTCGCGGCAGCGCGCGGCGGAGTCGCTCGCCGAGTCCGAGGTGGACCCACTCAGCGCCATGCGCAAGGCGATCCAGGGGTGGCGGACGAGCCCGACGAGCGAGGCGCGCGGCGCGCTGCTGTCCGCGCCGATGCTCACCTACCCGGATGCGTTCTCCTCGGGCCTGGACAGCGCGTACACCGTCGACGTCAACTCGGACGGCACGCTGGTCGCGGTCGGCTCCGGCACCGGCGGGATCGTGCTGTGGGACGTCGAGGCACGCAGGCCGCTGGACGTCGACATCACCGGCGTCGGTGCGGTCGTCTCCGTGCGGTTCTCCCCGGACGGGCGCCTGCTCGCGACGTCCTCGCTTCAGCCGGGCAACAGCGAGGAGAGCGGGGTCCGGGTCTGGGAGGTGCCGAGCGGCAAGCTGGTGCGGCGACTGCGGGACGTGCAGCCCGCGATCGGTCAGGTGGCGTGGCGGCCGGACGGAAAGGCGATCGCGGCCGCGTCGGTGCGGCGCGACGAGACCGCCGCGGTCGGCGAGTGGGACCCGCACACCGGCAACCTGAACCGGTGGGTCGCCGACAGCGCGTTCGACACGTCGGGACTCGCGTACAACGCCGCGGGGGACCGGCTGGCCGTCGGGCACTCCGACGGCAGCCTCGACCTGTGGGCCCCGGAGACGGCCACACGGGTCAGCCACCGCACCGACCACGCGGACACGGCGGTCGACGTGGAGGACGGACTGATCCCGGTGCAGGTGACGTTCTCCAGCGACCTGCTCGCGAGTGTCAGCGTGACGGACAACCTGATCCGGCTGTGGGACCCGGCGACGGGCGCGCTCGTCCGGTCGTTCCCGGACCTCACCCGGCACGCCACCGACGCGGGCCAGGGCCCGTCGTCGCTCGGCTTCACCCCGGACGGGTCGATTTTGTACAGCAACAGCGACGCGAACACGGTCACCGCGTGGGACCCGGTCAGCGGCGACTACCTCGGCAGCCTGCCGCAGGGGCCGAGGTCGGGCACGTCGACCGGCAAGGCGGTGCTCGCGATCGCCGTGTCCGGCGACGGCCGCACCAGGGTCGCGGCGAACAGCGACGGCACCGTGTTGCGGTGGCACACGAACCCGAGCTGGTACTCCAAACCGGCCGGTTCGGTGACCGGTCTCGACTTCAACCCCGACGGAAGAACGGTCTCCGCGGGCGACGCGGACGGCGGTCTGCACACGTGGGACGCCACGACCGGCGAGCAGACCGTGCGGACCGCCGAGGTGCCCGGCGGCGTGTTCGGCGTGCGGTACGCGCCGGACGGCACCCGGATCACCGGCTCCAGCGGCGCGACCTTCACCGTGACGCCCGCGGCGCGCGGCGCCCGGCCACGCACGATCTCCTTCCCCGGACGGGAGTTCCGCGGCGCCATGGCCGTGTCCCCGGACGGCGGCTGGCTGGTGGCCGCGGAACGGAACCCGTCGGGGAGCAACGTCCCGGACGACAACAAGATCCACGTCTGGGAGCTGGCGACCCTCGCCGAGCACACGGTGATCTCGCTCGGCGAGGAATGGCCGATCGACCTGTCGTTCTCCCCGGACGGCGGGCGCCTGGTGGCACTCACCAGCGACGACGGCCCCGGGCTCGTCGGCACCGACCCGGACGGGGCCACCGCCGCACGGATGGTGACCTGGCAGGCGCCCTACTTCGACGGCCTCAAGCGGGTGCCGCTCGGCACCGACACGTTGAACACGATCGTCTTCACGCCCGACGGGCGTTCGGTCCTGACAGCGGGCACCAAGGGCACGATCCAGGTGCGGGACTCGACCACCGGGCGGATGCGGTACGAGTTCGGCCGGCACCCGTCGACCGTCCGCCAGCTCGCGATCGCACCCGACGGGCGGACCGTCGCGTCGGTCACCACAGAGGACTCGCTGGTGCGCCTGTGGCACCTCCCCGACCGGAAGTTCGTCGCCGGGTTGAGCGGACACACCGGGCCGCTCAACCAGATCGTGTTCTCCCCCGACGGACGCCGGCTGGCGAGCGCCGGCACCGACACCGACGTCGCGGTGTGGCGGATCGTCCCCGACGACGCGATCCGGCAAGTCTGCACGAACCTTGCCGACGCGGGAGAGAAGAACCTGACGTCACTGGGCTGCTGAGTTGCGCGGGACGGTCGGCGATGCCCTGAAGGACCCCTTCATGTCGTTGAGTGACATGAAGGGGTCCTTCATGGCATTTGCCGACCGCACCACGGCGGAACGTTCCTCCTCCGCCGGCCGGGGTGCGTCCTTAGCCTTCCTGGTAACGGAAACAGCCAGGAGGTTCCAATGATGACCACGTCTGCCGACACCGCCCGACCCCGGCTCGGCGCGGGTGTGATCGTGTTGCTGGTGTTCATCTCGATCGCCAACGTGTTGGGGTTGGTCATCGGGATCGGGGCGTGGGAGGACGAGGCGACCCACGGGGGCGACCTCGAGGACGTCACCATGCAGGCCGCCGTCGCCACCACGCTGTTGTCGGTCGTCGCGCTGGTGGGGATCGGCGGCGCGTGGGCCCGGCGGAAATGGGGTCCCCGCACCTATCTCGGGGCGCAGGCGGTCGGCTTCCTGTTCGCGCTGGCGCTCGGCGCGGTCAGCCTGCTCTCGTTCGTGCCGCTGCTGCTCGCGGGCCTGCTGTGGCGGTTCGCCGAGCGGGACTGGTGACGTACTCTGCTGATGGTGTCAGGGAGTGCGATGTTGCAGGTCATGGTGCGTGGCAGCGATCTGCACCCGGTGTGCGTGGAGTCCGGTGAGCGGCTCGTCTTCGGACGGGAGCCGCATAGCGGGCCGTCGCGGCAAGGGCGGATCGCCGTGCGGCTCCCGGGGTGTGCGCCGCACGTGTCCGGTGTCGTCGCCGAGCTGGTCGTCGGTCGCGAGGCGGCCATGCTGCGGTGGGTCGGCGGCAACGAGGGACGCCTGTCGAGCCTCATCGAGGCGCCCGGCGGCGCCCGCCGGGTCACACTCGTGCGCGGCATGTCGGCCATGCTCGACCTCGGCAAGAACGAGCTGGTTCTGTTGGCGGGCAAGCAGGTCGGCGACGACATGT
>Ga0193742_1001738_pt1 | contig 12801 bp, 16 predicted proteins | sample L2c1metaG_FD_165511 | JGI IMG/M metagenome (GOLD analysis project Ga0193742, IMG submission 165511) | Soil microbial communities from a riparian zone of the East river system, Colorado, United States - L2c1 | ecosystem: Environmental > Terrestrial > Soil > Riparian zone | place: USA: East River... | reverse complement strand
GCCGTAGACTCTTGCCGGATCTACCTGGGCCGATGTCTCCGCGGATTGCGGCGCAGTTGTCTGAGCCACCATCGCTACCGGCAGTGTGAGGGTAAGAAGTAGAGCGCAGAAGCGAATGATCATGACAGTATCCTCCTTGCGGATACTAACGTTTCAACAGGTCTACGGGCTGGTTCACATCCTCGATGCGGAAGTGCTTTGCCAGCGCGGGGTGCCGCTCTGCCACAGCCTTGTACATCTCCCACGCCACGCGCCGGTAGCTGAAGTGGCCTACCACTCCTGAGCGCAGCTCGGAGATGTAAAACGCCTCGGCGAAGTCCATCTTGAACATCGACCGGCAGCGCGTCCCCAGCGGCAGAAGGTACTGTGCCGACTCCGCAGCCTCGGGCCCGCCCGAGTCGCGAAGTGAGCGGTACGCCGCAAATGCAGCCTCCATCGCCGCGTTGTACTCGTCCTCGATCCCGGCCTCGGCCAGGGTCGGCTGCCCTGGGCAGACCGGTTCCTCGTAGCCGTGCGCGTCGGTGTAACCCTGCAGAAGCTGTACGCAGCGGCGGTGACGGTGCATGTCGCGGAAACCGCCGATGTCCATCAGGATATCGAAGCGGAACCCCTGCCCAGCCGAGAAGGCGCGCAGAAGTTCGTCGTGACGACCGCGGTGCTTGGTTCCCAGAGCGATCAGTTCATCTCTCTGGGCGGAGGTGAGCGCAGCCACATTCGAGCGAAGCTGACGATACGGATAGTGGCAGTTGGGATAGAGCAGCGAGGTCGCAAGCTCCACCTCGAGCGGTTCGGAGTCATCCAGCAGGTCTACCACCGGAGCGGAGTCGATTGCCTGCCCGTTCATTAACTCTGTCGCAGCGGCAGCGAGCTCCTTGCGGCTCTCCGCCAGATACGCATTCGGCGTCGCGTACTTCACCAGCGTTGGAGCCGTCTTGACCGGACGCATCAACATCTCGGTCGCGCGATACGCGCAATTTCCGTCGACGGAGCCTATCTCGTCGCACAGCACCTGGGCATCGGCGTGGAAGACGTTCCAGGCCGGCTCGGTCGCCGCGACACGCAGCTTCTCGCCGATCCCGCGAACCTCCGCGAACGGGCTCGTCAACAGCCGCGAGACCTGCGTCTCGAGCGTGCGCGCATTGACGATCTGGCCCAGGGACGTGTTCGTTGCCAACGGCAGAAGATACCGGGCCACGTCGAAGGCGCGGGCCTTCAGGGTCCGTTCGTAGGCATCCGGCTTCATCTCCTCCGGACGCGGAATCGCCCCCTTCAGCCCCTCCAGCATTCCCGCGCTCACCCTCTGGTAGGCAACAAACAGCGCCTCCACCGCCGCGGTATAGGCCGGTGTCTGCGCGCCGAGTTCGGGCGTGTACCAGCCCGAACGGCGGAAGTCCTGGTAACGCGTGGAGCGCTCCTGCCCATCCCAGCGCTGCTCGTCCACCAGCTCGATGGCCGCCAGCAGGCTCAGTCGCTCGATCGCAAAAGGAATGTGTGCGAGGTCGGCGATGGAGCGATGGCCATACTGGAAGTAGAAGGTATTCAGAAACTGCTCAGCCCGCTGGGCGCTGATCTCCACCAGCGACTCCTTCATGGTCAGCGCCGAACGCGAGTACTTCGCCATCGCATAGGCCAGAACCTCGGGGTCGGCCCCGTGGATCGCATAAACATCGGTTTCGCTCGACACCATCGCAGCTGTAGGGGACTTGGAGGAATGATCTGGCATGACAGGCCAAGGATACCGCGCCGTCCGGTGGAATTTGCTAACGTAGCTTTGAACTGTCTTTCCTATGAGGCAAACATGAGCACGCAGCTCCCCAAAGCGTTCTGGATTATCTTTGCCGTCTTCTGCTGTTTTCTCGTTTTGCTGTCACTCGCAATGGTGTTTGGCAAGCTGTCGCCTCAGAGCTTCGCCGTCCTCGCCGTTCTGCTCATGATCTTCCCCTTCCTGCGCTATTGGAAGTTGTTTCAGGTCGCCGCAAAGGATCAGCCTCGGCTTGAAGCGTCACAGGCCATACCCGTTTTGCTGGATCAGATGAAGAGCACGATTCGTTCCTCTAGGATCCGCATCATGGCGATAAGTGCGCTGGCCTGCTTTGGCATATGGGAAACTAGGGGTGGACCGTTGGCGCCACGCCTGATCGGTCTTGGCTTCCTTCTGCTCCTGCTGACGGGAAATATCCTCTCTCTGCGGCAGGCCGAAAGAGCATTGGAGCAATTCAACTCCGGAGAATGATTTGAGTAATCTCAACAATCGCATTGCATTCGTTACAGGAGCATCCCAGGGCATCGGCCGCGCCATCGCCCTCGAACTCGCGCGTAAAGGAGCCCAGGTCGCCCTCGCCGCCAGAAATGTAGAAAAGCTCGCCGGTGTCGAAGCAGAGATCACCGCCGCAGGGGGAACCGCCAAAGCCTTCGCTCTCGACGTCGCCAGCGAGATCTCCATCAAGGAATGCACAAAAGCTGTCATCGCCCACTTCGGCAAGGTTGAGATCCTGGTCAACAACGCCGGAATCACCCGCGACATGCTCGCCATGAGGATGAAGCGCGCCGACTGGGATGACGTCCTCACCACCAACCTCACTGGAGCCTTCCTGCTCTCGCAGGCCGTTATGTCCTCCATGGTGAAGAACCGCTGGGGCCGCATCATCAACGTCACCTCCGTCGTCGGCGAGACCGGACAGGCCGGACAGGCCAACTACGCCGCCTCCAAGGCCGGGCTGATCGGCATGACCAAGTCTCTCGCCCGCGAGCTCGCCAGCCGCACCATCACCGTCAACGCGGTCGCCCCCGGCTTCATCGAGACCGCCATGACCGCCGTCCTCACCGAGGAGCAGAAGAAGATGAACGCCCAGTACATCCCCCTGGGCCGCGTCGGAACCGATACCGAGGTTGCCTACGCCGTCGCCTTCCTCGCCTCCGAAGAGGCCGCCTACATCACCGGCCACACCCTCGACGTCAACGGTGGAATGTACATGGGCTGAGATCAGGGCCCCTCATCCACATGCCTCAAGACGGTGCCTGCATGCGCGAAGCCGGGCACCATCACCTCTCTTTTGAGTCAAATACGAACTGGAACGGATGCGGAGCCAGGAAGTTACCTCCGTCCGATAACGAGACGAAACTCTGTTGCTGTAATTGGTTCCATTCCTCCTCCGGGTTCAAGTAAACCTTCAGCTTCCCGACGTCATCTTGCTGGTGACGAACCTCGGCTGGTACGCAAGTGTAAGCTTCCACCAAAGTTAGGGATTGACCGCGGGGTTAGACCTGTTTACTTTGTGGCTAATGGCCTCTATGCAAACACTTCCTGCTGAGATAGAGAACGAGTCGACCGAGACTCTTTCGATCGCAATGAATATTGGGAGCACGATCCGGGGTTACCGGCTCCAGAAGGGCATGTCGCAGGGCGACATCGAGAAGCGGACCGGGCTGTTGCGCTGTTACCTGTCGCGCGTCGAAAACGGCCACACCATCCCCTCGCTCGAGACCCTGCAGAAGATCGCGCGCGCCCTGGACCTGCAACTGGCCGAGTTCTTCGCCGAAGAGATCGTCAGCAAGGAGATGTCCTCGCTCCACCTCAAGGAGGACGAGATCCGCTTTCTGACCCAGGTGCAGCGCTACTCGGCCAACCTGGGGGAAAACGACCGGCGGCTCCTTCTGGCCATGGTCCGGAAGTTCGCCCAGACCGCGCTGAGCTAAGAAGCCCTTCTTCTTCCTGAAAGAAATATGCCCGCCCGTACGCCTATGGCACGGTGGAATTGCCTTAGACCGGGTGCGGGACCCTGCTCTTCCGCGCCTGATTCAGGAGCGGACTTTCAATCAGATACCAGGAGATCGAGGCATACGACACGGTGATGGCCAGGCCAATCACCGTCGTAGCGGCTGCGGGAAGATGCTGTCCCAGGAGGGTCAGAACTCCCATGTGAACGAGGTACATGGAGTAGCTGATCGTTCCAATGTAAGTGAACGGTCTGAGGCAAAGAACACCTACACCCTTTCCCGAGAGTGCCCAGAGCATGATTCCCGTGCACATCAGCAGGGAGCATTCGTAGATCAGAAGATTTCCCAGACGGGTATTGCCGTAGGTCGTGACCCCGATCCGGGAAAGCTCCAGTAACCCGCAGAGGCCAATGCCTACCGAGATGATGCCGATTGTGACTCCCCAGCGCTCTAGCAGAGGGCGCGCGTTCCGATAGGCCACGCACAGCAGCCCCCCCACGGCCATAAGATCCATCCGGAAAGGAAGCAGCGTGTAGATCGGCCAGTGCTGATGAAAATGGAGGCCGAAGCGCAGGCAGGGAGCAAGCGCGATCAGGAAGATCGCAAACCACTTCAGCCGGCGCTCACTCAGAAAATACACCGCGAACGGCCAGACGAAGTAAAACTGCTCTTCGACCGCCAGCGACCACAACGGATCGAAGGCGACGGGATGGGGAATGTGCAGGGGAAGCAGAAGGTTGGTCAGGAAGACGTAAAGATACCAGTGGCGCATCCACGCCACGCCGAAGATCAGGCTCACCAGGACCAGGGTGATGAAATAAGGAACCATGATCCGGCGGACGCGCCTCGCATAGAACTGTCCGATATAGGATCCAAGGCTCTTCCCTTTTGCGTTCAGCAAAACGCCTGTGATCAGGAATCCAGAGAGGATGAAGAACAGGTCCACACCCATCCACAGGAGCTTGATCTTCAGGGAATGATGAAAGAAGACCATGAGAATGGCCAGCCCGCGAATGCCATCCAGCTGAAGGATCTTCTTGATGGGGAGGAACCTCTCTGCAAAGGATTATAACTACGTTAGTTTAATGGCTTCTCTTGCCGTCTTTAGCTTAAGTGCTTCTCTTGCCACCTTTAGCGAAGATGGGCGATCCAGTGTCCGAAGAGCGCCAGCAGCAGCGCAGCCACCGCGAAGGTCAGCTTCTGCCGTGCCAGATAGCGGGCCCGTCCGCTGGTCATCCGCGGAAGAAGGGGAACACCAAGAGCGAGGCCGGAGAGAAAGCCTCCCACATGCGCGGAGTTGTCGATGCGGATGACCGGAAGCAGGACGGTCGCAAGCCCGATGACCAGATTGAGCCCGGCAAACTGGATCACCGACCGCCGCAGGCGATGCAGTTCGAATGCCGGAATCGGAAGCTTCCGGTTCGAGAGCAGAACGATCAGGATTCCCGCAATCCCGAAGACCGCGCCCGAGGCACCTGCTCCTACGGAGACGAGGTCCCGCATCACGATGTTGACCAGCAAACTGAGAAGATTGCCTGCGACCCCGGTCAGCATGTAGACCGCGACCATGCCCCACGGCCCCAGGAGCGGCTCTCCCAGCAGGCCGAGGTTCCACAGGCACCACATGTTGGTCAGCAGGTGAATCAGCCCGACATGGACAAAGGTCGCGCTCAGCAGGCGGTACCACTGGCCATGCAGCACCAGCGCAGGAACATTGGCTCCAAAGTGAATCAGCTGTCCCGGAGTCGGCGATGCGGGATCGACGCCGCGCAGAACCATCCAGAGGAACACCGCGCAGTTGATTCCCACCAGAATATAGGTTCCCGGCGCCGACAGAATGCTGCGGGTTCGGCGACGTGGAGACGGAAGATCTTCCGCGATATAGGCACCCGCTGGATCGGGCGACGGATCGTTGGACGGGAGAATCTCCCCTTCAGGTTGGTAGGAGGCTGACATGAGGTCTTCTCTCTAGGCTACCAAAACAGCAGCGCAGACGAAGACGGGCCAGGAGCGAGCGGAGGAACCTTCCGGCTCTCTGCTCTCGGAAGAGGCTCTCAGGCTGCCTTGGTGAACCGGTTGCGGAGATCGGAGGGGATACGCTGCTGCACCATCTCCCCCAGGAAACCCGGAAGAGGTGTGGCAATGGCAACCAGAATCCACAGAAGGGTGGAAAGCACAAGACCGATCACGGCAACCGCCTCAAGCGAGATGGCCACCGCATGGGCCTGGTAGAGATGAAGCTCGACCTTGCCGATGTGGGTAATCAGCTCAACCCGGTGAATGATCACCACCGCAAGAAGGAAAGCAATAATCGACAACGTGCTGACCGAGATCAGCAGAACATCGATGGTTCGGGCGATGCGCTGACGACGCCTGCAATGGGCGCACTCCGTAAAGTGCTGCTCGTAGTCGGTCCGCATTGCTGGCGACAGCCCCGAGATATCGTAGCGCCAGCCCGAGAGGATCGCGCCGACCACCTGGTCGGTGCAAGAGACTGAACGCTCGTGTCGGTCTACGACAGATTCTGATGCAAATCTTTTCATTGTCTTTTCAGACTTCCATTTTACCTGTTTGATAGCCCCGGAGAGGGAAAAGATTCGCCTTCTAGGTAGCGGCGCAGACAACAGAAAACACGTGATTCGCTCTTCCGATCCTTTATTTATAAAGAGATAGGAGAAAGCGGCAAGGCCTGTTCGGCCAGCAGAATTCGATTTCCCAGTAGCGTCGGGTGGTTGGCCAGGGCCTGCTCGGCAGCCAACCGGGCCAGTTCGGGCGCGTTGTTGGACTCGGAGAGATGCCCCAGAACGATGTAGGCGGCCGTTCCGTCGTAGTCCCGCTCCAGAAACTCGGCCGTGGCCAGATTGGAGAGATGCCCCACGCGTGAGAGCACGCGTTGCTTGACGCTCCAAGGATATGGCCCGTCCTTCAGCATCTCGAGATCGTGGTTCGACTCCAGCAGCAGCACGTCGATGCGCCTGAGCGCAGCCTTCACGTTGGGAGGCATGTAACCCAGATCGGTAGCCAGCGCCATGCGCACCCCTTCGGACGCGAAGACAAAGCCACAGGGATCGGCCGCATCGTGCGGGATGGTGAAGGGGGTGACCTCGATATCGCCAATTGAGAACTGACGGCCAGAGTGAAAATACTCCACTGCGGGCAGGTAGGTCGGGTCCGGCTTCTTTGCAGCCGGCGCTGCCTCTTCTGGCTCATCCGGCTCCGAGCAGGCCGTGGCTACACTCTCGACCGCAGCCGACATGCTGTCGCAGACTCCGGCCTCCACAGGAGGAGCACCAAGGGCAGCCGCGGCGGTTGCGCGTGCCTCCTTCTCCCGCTGCACATGATCCAACCACTGCGCATAGGACATGGTCGTGCGCGGCGTCAGCATGCGCACCCAGGCGCGGTGCGTCGGCTCGGTGAAGTAGACAGGGACGCCAAACTTCCGCGCCAGGACACCCAGTCCGGCCACATGGTCCTGATGCTCATGGGTAATCAGAATGGCATCGAGCGCCGAAGGGTCTTCCCCGGCAATCGCCATGCGCTTCAAAAGCTCGCGGCAGGAGAGCCCGGCGTCTACAAGAATCCGCGTCCTCGAAGAAGAGATGACCGTGCTGTTTCCCTTGGACCCGGAGGCAAGCACTGTCATACGCATGGCTCTACAATACGCCGGATTGTTGTGGGTTTCCGCGTAAGGTTACTGGTTTGGTTCCACCTTCACGCTTGCAATATCAGCAAGCAGGATCGAGTGACCCGCCGCAGCCTTCTCCACCCACGCTCCCTGCGGTCCTGGCTCCGCCTCGACGCAGAACAGATCAGGAGTCTCTCCCTCGTCGAAGACGAAGAGAATCTTCGCCAACAGACGATCTCCCTGCGCAGTCTCAAGCGTGACCACCTTCTCCACCAGCGAAGGAAGAAGAGCGCGCTCGACCTCGGTCATTTCTTGACGGAATGGCGCAGTGGCGCAAGGAAGTTTACCGTCGAGCGCAGAACGACCTCATCGCGCTGGTTGTAGGCCAGCGTGCGGGTACGCACAACTCCATAGTCAGGCCGCGAGTTCGAGTGCCTCACCCCGACTACCTCGATTTCGGTGCGGATCGTGTCGCCGGGACGCACCGGCTGGGTCCAGCGCATCTCCTCCACGCCCGCGCCGATCATGCCGCCGACCACCGGAACCGACTGCACCCTCAGTCGCATCACAATCGCCGCCGTCAGCCAGCCCGAGGCGGCCAGGCCCTTGAAGAAGGAGCCTTCGCCCGCGGCCTCGTCCAGGTGGAAGGGCTGGGGATCGTACTTCTGGCCGAACTCCTTGATCTCCTCGGCCGTCACCTTCGCACTGCCGACCGAATTCATCTTCTGGCCGACATAAAAGTCTTCAAAGTACATCTCTTTCGGCATGGAATCTCCTGCAGGCTAGTGTAAATGCACACACGCAGGGCTGGCAGGCTCTAAGAGTAGGTATAGAACCCGCGCCCCGATTTGCGCCCCAGCCAGCCCGCATCCACCATGCGGATCAGCAACGGACAGGGCCGATACTTCGGGTCGCCGATTCCCTCCTCGAGTACGCGCATGATGTCGAGGCACACGTCGAGGCCGATGAAGTCGGCCAGGGTCAGCGGTCCCATCGGATGGGCCATGCCGAGCTGAAAGATCTTGTCCACCGCCTCGGGCGTGGCCACGCCCTCCATCACCGCGAAGATCGCCTCGTTGATCAGCGGCATCAGCACACGATTGGAGACGAAGCCCGCCGCGTCGTTCACCTCAACCGGCGTCTTGCCGAACGCAACGGCTAGCTCCCGCACCTCCTCAAACGTCTCCTGCGAGGTCTGAAGTCCGCGAATCACCTCCACCAGCTGCATCACCGGAACCGGGTTGAAGAAGTGCATGCCGATCACCCGCTCGGGCCGCGAGGTCTGCGCCGCCAGCTTCGTAATCGAGATCGAGCTGGTGTTGCTCGCAAGAATGACCTCGGGACGAAGCAGACGGTCGAGATCGCGGAAGATCTGCGTCTTGATGTCGAACCGCTCGGTCGCGGCCTCAATCGCAAGATCGCAGCCGCCCAGCGCCTCCCGGTCGAGCACTCCGGTAATGCTCTGGCGAGCGTCCTCGGCCTGCTGCGCGGTGATCTTCTTCTTGGCCACCTCGCGGGCGAGGTTCTTCTCGATCGTGGCCAGTCCGAGGTCCAGCAGGTTCTGCGCGACATCGCACAGCAACACGCTGTAGCCCGCCCGCGCGGCCACATGGGCGATGCCGTTGCCCATCGTTCCGGCGCCCAACACTCCTATCGTCCTAATCGTGCTCATCCGCAGCCCCCGGAGCCACCAGCATCACCGTAATATTGTCGCCCCCGCCCTTCGCATTCGCCGCCGCCACCAGCTCGCGGCAGGCAGCATACAGCGTCGGCTGGGAGACATCAGCGGGAACCCGGTTCAGAATTGCAGCGATCTCCTCATCGGTGAGATCGCGCGTCAGCCCATCCGATGCCAACAGGTATAGATCGCCCTGGAGCGACTGGCAGCGACGAACCTCTGGCTCTACCGTGGCCTGCGCGCCCACGACGCGGGTGATCAGGTTGCGCAGCGGAGACTCTATCGCCTCCGCGGCTGTGATCAGTCCCGCTCTGACCTGCTCCTCTACCAGCGAGTGGTCCAGGGTCATCCGCTCCAAACCTCCTCCCCTCCATCGGTAACAGCGGCTGTCTCCCACATGTACCAGCCATAGAGCAGCATCGGTCTTATGTCTGCGGGTCGGACCTGCGTGCCCATTCCCCGAAGCCGCCGCTGTGCCCAGCAACAATCCCACCAACGTCGTGCCCATCCCGGTAAGCTGAGGAGTCCGCAGCGCCTGCTGGAAGACGGCCCGGTTGGCTGCCTGCACCGCCGCGTTGACCCTTGTCTGCATCCGCGCGGTCTGGACACGCGTGGACGAACTCCCATTCAAGGATAGCTGCGTCAGAAAGGTCTCCGCCGCAAGATGGCTGGCAACCTCTCCCCCCGCCGCTCCTCCCATGCCATCACAGACGACGAAGACCCCGCTGAGAGGAGAAGCCGCGCAGGTATCCTCATTGCCGCGGCGAACGCGGCCGCGATCCGACAACATGGCGAAGATGGGGTCCCTGGTGGCCACGACAAAAAAAACAAACCCGCAGAAAACAATACACTCTGCCGGGAAGAAGACAAAGACTGAGGTAGTGTTAGGAAAGAATGAAGGGAACCGAAAGAGCAGACAGCGGGAACCGCATCCTGCAGGCGGATAACCTCGAGATCCTGCGGCAGATGAAGAACGAATCGGTCGAGCTGATCTACATCGATCCTCCGTTCAACACCGGTCGCCTCCAGACCCGGCCGCAGCTCCGCACCATTCAGGATGAGAACGGCGACCGCACCGGCTTCGGCGGACGCCGCTACCGCACCGAGCGGCTGGCCGGCGAGAGCGCAGGCACCGGCTATGTCGATCAGTTCGACGACTTCCTCGGCTTCCTTCGCCCTCGCATGGAACAGGCCTGGCGCATCCTCTCCACCACCGGCTCGCTCTTCTTCCACATCGACTACCGCGAGGTTCACTACTGCAAGATCCTGCTCGACGAGATATTCGGCGCGGGCAATCCCCGGAGCGGACGCGCCTGCTTCCAGAACGAGATCATCTGGGCCTACGACTACGGTGCGCGCGCCCGGAAAAAGTGGCCCGCCAAGCACGACAACATCCTCTGGTACTCAAAGCACCCGAAGCAGTACACCTTCAATCTCGACGAGTGCGACCGCATCCCCTATATGGCCCCCACCCTCGTAGGCGAAGAGAAGGCCGCCCGTGGCAAGACCCCCACTGACGTCTGGTGGCATACCATCGTCTCGCCTACCGGCAAGGAGAAGACCGGCTACGCCACACAGAAGCCGCTGGGAGTTCTGGAACGCATCGTGAGGGTCCACTCGAACCCCGGCGAAACCGTTCTCGACTTCTTCGCCGGCAGCGGCACCACAGGTGAGGCAGCCGCAAAGAACGGACGCCGGTTCGTGCTCATCGACGAGAGCCCCGAGGCCATAAAGGTCATGAAGCGTCGCCTGGCGGCCTACCTACGCTGACGCTTAAGTGTTCTGCTATGTGTTTTGCGGATCGACCGACTTGAACCCGTAGGTCTCATACCGGGTCGTCAGCTTGCCGCCCGCAACGGTCACCACGGTGAATCCCTCAGGCGTCCCCATGCGCGTCCCCTTCCACCAGTTGCCAGAAACCGCGCCGCTGGTGATGTAGGGAACACCATGCCACTCCACCCGCTCATTGATGTGCGTGTGGCCCTGCAGCACGCCAAGGACATTGTGTCCCTCAAACAGCTTGATTACCTCGTCCGCATTCGCAACCGACAGACCGTGATGCTCCTCCGGCTTCGCCGGAACCGGAACGTAGGAGTAGAAGGCCGTTACCAGCGGAATATGTACCGAGACAATCACCGGAGTTCCCTTCGGCAGCGCCGCCAGGTCACTCGCGAGCCACTGCTTCTGCTCATCATCGATACGGCCCTCGTAGGCGCGATCCGAAGTGAGGCCAATCGAGTCCAGCACCAGGAAGTGATGCCCTTTGTGGTCGAACGAGTAGTAGCGCTTGCCAAAGTGATCCTCAAAGAGCTTCTTGCCGTAGAGCGGGTCTGTCGGAGATACGCCGCTCTTGGGGAAGATACCGACGACATCATGATTTCCGATGGTGTGATGCACCTTCATTCCCAGGTCCTGCTCGGTCTTCCCATACAGATCGAACAACGAAATGGCGCGCTCCTTGGGAACGGCCAGCGAGTCGAAGACATGGTCTCCGCCCTGAATGGCGAAGTCCGCCTTGATGCTGCGCGCCTTTTTGTAAGCCATATCGGTACCCTTCGCCGCATCCAGCTCCGGCTGGATATGCGTATCGGTCAGAAAAAGGAAGGTGAAGGATTCGGCGGCAGGCGCGGCAAGCAAAGACGATGGCGTAACGGCGGCAGCGCCTGTTGCGCCCAGCAGGGTAAGGAATTCGCGGCGGGTAGTCACGCGCTTATTCTAGATCGCCCTTTGTGAATGGATGAAAAACTTCTGGAAGGCACGGAAGCTCCTTCCAGCCGCCAAAACGATAGAATCGAAAGATGAAGTACCTCGTGGCTCTGCTGGCAGTTGCAGGCATCGTCGTCTCGGCGATGGCGCTGCACGTCCACTACATGGACCCCTCTCAGGCTCCTCCCTGCGCCGTGACGGAAAAGTTCGACTGCGGCGCGGTCAACCACAGCCGGTTCGCCGTCTTCCCGCCCCGCACCTTCGATGAGCCCCCCACCGGCGGCCATCACATCCCCATCGCGACCATCGGCATCGCAGGCTACATCGTCATCGCCGCGCTGGCCGGCTGGTGGTGGCTTGCCTTCCAGGCCTCGCTCATCGGCTTCCTCAGTGCCTGCTTTTTGAGCTACCTCGAGGCCTTCGTTCTCGAGAAATGGTGCATCTACTGTTTATGGTCGCAGTGCATCCTGACCGTCCTTCTGCTCGCGACCGGCATCGCGCTGGCCATGCACAGGATGCGCAGCCAGCGTCTAAGCGAAAGGTAGGACCCAACCGAACGATGTGGCCTCGTGTATTGATGCAGCTCGTCGAATTATTGCCCCATGCGGCGCGGCTGATCCCCATGGCCGATCGCTACTTTTCGTCAAAGAATGCCAACGAGCAGGCCAACGTCGCCGCGCTCGCAGCCATGTCCGAAGGCGTCCAGGCCGACCTCGGCCAGGTCACCAAGGCCCATGCCGGACTCTATCGTCAGCTCCAGGAGCAGAGTGCCCAGATTGCAAGCGTAGGCGATGACGTCCGCCATCTCCGCGGCTCACTCGATCAGTCCGACCACCGGATCAAGGCTCTGGAAGAGCGTGTCGGCACGCTCAACCTATGGATCAGGCTCGGCGTCAGCGTCATCACGGTTCTGCTGATCGTCATCCTCGGCCTCCTCCTCCGAAAGTAGTAGCACCTCCGTTCTGAGCGTAAAATGACCCTATGGGAATCAGCCGCGAACAAGCGCTCGACTGCTTCAGAAGCGACGACCTGATCGGCATCGGCATGGAAGCCGATGCGATCCGCCGCCGCCTGC
>Ga0193742_1001737_pt1 | contig 12805 bp, 7 predicted proteins | sample L2c1metaG_FD_165511 | JGI IMG/M metagenome (GOLD analysis project Ga0193742, IMG submission 165511) | Soil microbial communities from a riparian zone of the East river system, Colorado, United States - L2c1 | ecosystem: Environmental > Terrestrial > Soil > Riparian zone | place: USA: East River... | reverse complement strand
GAACCGGGGCCGAAGTCACCATCGCCCCCGGAAAGGCGGTTCGCTTCAAGCCCGGAAAAGAACTGCATCTGCTGAACTAGTTCCACCTAGACCTCTGGCACTGCTGCGTATCGAAAGAGAGTCCAGCCACATGTGCGTCAAATCAGCCGCGCTTCGGCACGGAGTGGATTTTTTGCGGCCTAAAGTATCCCGCTCCCACCGGTAAAAGGTACGACAGCCTGACCTACATCAGGTGCAGAGCATCTACGTCTATCACCAGGTTACGGCGCGGAACGCCTCGCGACTCGGCAAAACCGAGCATCGCTCGCAGAGCTTCGCTCAGCGCCTTCCTGCTCTCTCCCTTCAGGACGAAGTGGAACCGGTAGATCCGCTTCAGCCGCGAGATCGGCGCGGCAGCCGGCCCCAAAACCCTCACCCGCTCCAGCGTCGTCTTCTGGAACCAGCGGCCCAGCTCCGACGACCAACCCGTCGCCTCTTCGAGCCTCTCACTCTGCACCACGACATTGGCTAGCACGCCATGTGGCGGATAGTGCATCCACCGCCGGTACTGCATCTCCTTGGCGACAAATCCCGGATAATCATGCCCTGCTGCAAACTTCACCGCGTAATGGTCCGGATGATACGTCTGCACCAGAACCTTTCCCGGCAGCTCTCCGCGTCCTGCGCGTCCCGAGACCTGCGTCAGCAGCTGGAACACTCGCTCGGCCGCGCGAAAGTCCGGCAGCCCCAGCGCAAAGTCCGCGCCCACCACACCCACCAGCGTCACGCCGTGGATGTCGTGCCCCTTGGCGATCATCTGCGTGCCCACCAGCAGATTGATCTCTCCTGCATGGAGACGCGCCAGCAGCCGCTCCATGTCGCTGCGCCCGCGCACCGTGTCGCGATCCATCCGACCGATACGGGCGTTGGGAAAGATCTCCTGCAGCCGCTCCTCGCCCTGCTGCGATCCCGCCCCAAGGTAGTACAGATGCTCGCTCTCGCACTTCGGGCACTTCTTCGGAACTCCTCGCCGGAAGCCGCAATAATGGCACTCCAACCGCTCTCCCGGCTTCGCGATGCCGTCGCCCTCCGTACCGTGCCTGTGGTACGTCATCGAGATCGCACAGTTCTCGCACTCGATCTTATCCCCACAGCTTCGACACATCACCACGAACGAATATCCACGACGATTCAGCAGAATGATCGCCTGCTCGCCGCGATCGAGCGACGCCTGCGTCTCCTCGATCAGCCGCCGCGAGAAGATCTGCTCCTGTCCCGTCTCGCGGAACTCGTTGCGCATATCCACTAGCTCCACCGCCGGCAGAGGACGTGACATCACGCGCTCACGCATCTCCACTCGCGCATAACGCCCCTTCTCAGCGTTCGACCAGCTCTCGAGCGAGGGAGTCGCCGAGCCCAGCACAACAACAGCATCGTTCAACTTCGCCCGCATCACCGCTACATCGCGTCCGTGGTAGCGCGGCGTCTCCTCCTGCTTGTAGCTGCCGTCGTGCTCCTCATCCACGATGATTAATCCCAGCTGCTTTACAGGAGCGAAGACAGCGGACCGCGTCCCCACTACCACGCGAGCCTCGCCCCGGCGAATCCTGTGCCACTGCTCCGCGCGTTCATCCGGCGTAAGCTGCGAGTGCAGCAACGCCACCTCGTCGCCGAACGCGGCCACAAGTTGCCCCGTCATCGCCGGAGTCAGCCCGATCTCCGGAACCATCAGAAGAGCGCTCCTCCCCGCATCCAAAGCCCGCCGCATCGCCGCGAAGTAGACCGTCGTCTTGCCCGACCCGGTCACGCCATACAGAAGATGCGGAGCGAATCCGCCCTTCGTCATCGCTGCCGCAATCGTCCCCAGTGCCTCCATCTGGGCCTCGTTCAGTGCATGCTCGTGCGCGTGCTTCTTTCCGTGCAGACCGACGCCGCCGAAGTGAAACTCCTCGGCCACCTCCTCCACGCGCACCAGGCCACGTTTCACCAATGTGCCCAGCGTCGACTCCGGCACACCCCTGCGCCCCACCGTTTCCCTCAGGTTGCTGACGCGCATACGCCCACCCACTGCCGCCAGCTCCGCCATCACGGCAAGCTGATTCTCATTCAGCTTTGGCAGCCGTCGTCCTTCGAGTCCCTCGGCCCTGACCCCTGAGCCTTCTTCCAGCACCGCCACCTTCTCCAACCGTCGCGCATCCCGCTCCTCCGCCAAGGCCTCACGCACCAGCCACTTCTTCCGAACCATTCCCTCCAGCAGCGACTTGTTCGCCCCAGTAGCCGAACGCAGCGCCGACAGCTTCGCCTTCTCTCCGCTCTCGAGATAGTTCAGCGCCGCATATTCACGGTTCTGCTCCTCCGGGCTCAGCTTCGATCTCCGCGAAGCTCCCTTCGCTGCACCCTCATACAGAATCTTCCGGCCAATTTCCGTAATGCGATAGACGAAGTGCCGCTTCACCTCCGCACCCAGCGGAAGCATCCCCCGCAACACCTCGCCCAGAGGAGCCACATAATACTGCGCGATCCACCGTGCCAGCTCCATCAGTTCGTCCGGAAGCAGCGCCGCATCGTCCAGCACCTGCTGAATCGGCTTGATCTCAAAGTCGTCCGCAGGAGCATCGTCATGCACCCGCATCACGACTCCCATCAGCCTCTGCCCGCTGAAGGGCACCAGCACCCGCGCGCCCGGCACAGGGACTATCCCATTCACCTCGTAGGTAAATGTCCGATCCAGCGGAACCGGAAGCGCGATGTCGGCGTAACGAGACACAGTACTCAGGATAATCGCCCGCACTTGCCCACGTTTCACACACCCCCAGGAGACCGCATGCCCTGCTCCCGCGCCGCACTGGTTCTCGTAATCGCCTCCGTCGCTGCGTCAGCCTCCCAGGCTCAGGCTCCGCAGACCGGACAGGCGATCGCTGCACTCACCCGCGACATCCCCACACTCATGCAGCAGGCCGACATCCCCGGCCTCTCCATCGCTCTGGTCGACCACCGGCGCACCGCATGGGTGCACAGCTTCGGCACCATCGATCCCGCGACCAATGCACCCGTAACCGACCATACCCGCTTCAGCGCCGCATCGCTCTCGAAGCCCGTCTTCTCTTACGCCGTCCTCCAACTCGTCGATCAGGGCAAACTCGACCTAGACACTCCTCTCACCCACTACTGGCCCGAGCGCATCGTTGACCCGGCCAACGACCCACGCCTCGACCAGATCACCGCACGCGTCGTTCTCAGCCACCGCACCGGCTTCCCCAACTGGCGTCCAGACGGCAAGCCCCTCCAGATACACTTCAACCCCGGCACGCGCTTCAGCTACTCCGGCGAAGGCTATGTCTACCTCCAGCACACCGTCGAGCACATCGAAGGTAAGCCGCTCAACCAGATCATGCAGCAGCTCGTCTTCACCCCGCTCGGCATGAACGACTCAACCTACATCTCTCTGCCCGGCCCCAACGTCACCTCCGGTTACTCACCCGCACTCAAGCCGCGCGGTCCCATCGAGAGTAAAGACGGCAACGCCGCTGCCGGCCTCCTCACCACGGCCCACGACTACGCCCTCTTCCTCGAGGCCATCCTCAACGGCCGCGGACTCAAACCCTCCACGCTGCGCCAGATGGAGACCCCGCAGATCGCCGTCGATCCCTCCTGTACCAACTGCGCCGACCGCCCCCCGCCCACCACACTCTCCAAAGAAATCTTCTGGGGGCTCGGCTGGGGTATCGAGCAAACCCCGACAGGAAAATACCTCTGGCACTGGGGCGACAATCCCTCCTACAAGGCCTTCGTCTCGGTCGATCTCAACCATCGCCGCGCCGTCATCGTCTTCACCAACAGCCAGAACGGCCTCTCCATCGCGCCCAGGCTCATCAGCGAAGCCCTCGGCGGTGACCATCCTGCCTTCCATTGGATCCACTACGATACCTACGACTCGCCGCCCTTCCGCTTCACACACGACATCGTCCACACCGGAGCCGCAGCACTCACCACGCACGCCACCGATCTCCAGCAGCACCTGATCTCCGAGGACACCCTGGAGTCCGCCGGCTACATCCTCCTCTACGACCAGAAGAAGAACGACGACGCCATCGCCGTCTTCACCCGCAACGTCGAGCTCTATCCCGACAACGGCAACGCGCACGCCAGCCTCGGCGAAGGCTACATGGTCGCGGGCAACAAGGCCCTCGCCCTCGAAAGCTATGAGCGAGCCCTGAAGCTTGTCCCCAACAGCAACTTCGTCAAATCCCAGCTCGCCAAACTGCGCGCAAATGACGCAAAGACAGAAGCGGCCCACTGAATCCAGTGAGCCGCTTCAACTTCATCACGAACAACTACCAGCCGAACGGACCACCATGGCCTTGGCCATTGAACCCACCCAGTCCGGACAGCGGACCGCCATGGCCCTCAGGTTCATACTTCGAGCCAGCCAGGTCCGCGTCCGTAAACCCGAACACAAAGAACTGGTTCGGATTCGATCCCACCACCCCGCCGTAGTCCTGCAGGAAGTCGTTGTCATTGGCAACCCACAGAGTATGCATCTTCGTCCCCTTCTCATTGACATCCGGTCCGAATGCAATCCCCTCAATCTTCGCCGGAACCTGAGCCGGGATTACGCCGTTGTCGCCCAGCACCTTCACGATGTCAAGGAACAGCGTCTTCGGTACAGCTACCGTCGCAGCCGCGTTCCCATCCATCCCAGTGATATCGGTCGCATTCTTCAGGTCGATTTTGAAGAGCTGCTTAATCTTCGCTTTGCTTCCATCGCCCAGGCCCTTGCCATCGCGTTCATCAACCAGGAACTCGTGATCGTTTAGCGCCACGATGTCGCTGACGCCACTGCCCGTTGTCAGCAGGTAGCCGTACTCATGCACCGTCTTGCCTGAAGCAATATCGATCATCGCCATGCGCAGCAGGTTCGCTCCCGCACCACCCGCATTCGTATCCTCGATCGTCGCCGTCTGCAGTATCCCGACCAGCGTGCGGCCGTTAGGAGTCAGCGCCAGCCCTTCCATACCCTTGTTTGGTATGCGGCCCGTCGTATTCGTCGCCAGCTCACCAGTCGTCGTTGTTCCCGGATGCGCTACATCGAACCCTTGCGGCAACTCGAACGTTCGGATCCTCTCACCCGAGCGACGGAGAAACTGGTACACATACGGCCCGTACTCATCCGAGATGAAGAACGTCAGACCATCGTTCGATACCCGGATGCTCTCCGGATCCAACCGCGCATCCCGCACGTCGCCTGAACTCTGCTTCGGGTCGAAGTTATCCGAACGGCCCGTGAAGTAGTTTCGCAGAAAGCTATTCTGCGCTGGCTTCCCCGAAGGAACGCCATACGCCGTGCCGTCGCCATATACCAGCGGCAGCGGACTCGCCAGCAACGTCGTGTCCACCAGCTTCGGCGCAATCGTATACGGCAGTCCGGTGCCCTTGTTCTTCTCCAGGTTCATCCGGACCGTCTGCACGCGGGGAATATACGAGGCCGTGTCATCAATCAGCGAGTTGTAAGGAATCGCATTCGGCCCGCGATCCGGCACCGCTAGAAACGTATCACCCGAGACATACGCAATGCCCGACCCCAGCCCGCCCAGCAGGTTCGCCGGCGCGCCATTTTCCAGCGTACCCTTCAGACCTGAGAGATCCTCGTTCGGACCGGCCACCGAGCCGGTCAGCGTTCCCTTTGCAATCAGCGACACCTGCGCCTGTGCAAGCGGCGCCACCGCGCCTCCACATACCAACGCGATAAAAGCCTTCCGCAAAAATGCGTGTTTCATCTTGTTCTGTTCTCCTGAAGATCGCCTCTGGCGGTCTCGCCGAGACTAAAGAACCACGTGCATCACTCACATGAACAAACGATGAATTTGCTTTAAATGCAAAAGGCTGCATATCCGCAGCCCTTTGAACCAACTCCTCTGTGTCCTTCGAACGCCGCCGCAATTCCTACGCCGGGATCTGCGAAGAGATCAGCAGCAGACTCACACTGCCATCCGTAGTCCTCTTGTGGGGAGTCATCCGCGGCACAAACAGATAATCCCCCTTCTTCAGGATCACCGTCTTCGCGCCCTCGCTCTCCGGAGCCAGCCACTCGCCCGGCTTCGTCTGATGCGCTCCCTTTGGCGTGCCACCCAGCTCATACTTCGTCTCCCCATCCAACACCTGGAAGACATGATCGCGCGTCTGGTGCCACTCGAACTCCTTCGCCGCCTTCTTCGTCTCCTCGTTGAGAATGATCAGCGTTCCCGGCGTCGTCAGCAGGTTCTTCGCCCCGTGGTTCGCCTGCACACCCTTCAGCTCACTCGCCATCTCATCGGCGGTAAACACCTGAACTTCACTTGCGGCCGCCGCCTGCCCCGCGGCAAAGCCGGCAGTCGAAGCGCGCATCATCGTATCGGCAAAAGGAGAGACGGCTGCTGCGGCAACCGGAGCCGTCAGCAGAAAGTTACGGCGAGTCTGTTTGTTAGCCATGCACAAAAGTGAATCACACCTCACACACTTTCGGCCACTCCCTGGACTGTATCGACATAGGAACCTACCTGAAGATCCGGATTTCAGAGCAACAGTCTTGTCGTTTCATGGGGAAGTATCATCCTGAGCGCAGCGGAGTCGAAGGACCCTGCGGTTTACCCGAATAGCCTGTAATCTGCTGTATCCTTCCCTCACCATGAAGAAGCTCCTCCTCCCTTTCCTCGCTCTTCTTCCGGCATTCACCGCTTGCAATCCGCGCCCCGCGCCAGCGCCCGAGCCCAAACCGCCAGTCAGCTCCTCGCAGGCCGCCGCGCAAACCTCACCTGCAGCCAGCGCGCAGAACTTCGACTACTACCTGCTCAACCTCTCCTGGTCGCCCGAGTACTGCCACTCCCACTCCTCCGACATCCAGTGCGCCCAGCACTCCACCTTCGTCCTCCACGGCCTCTGGCCCGAGAACAACGACGGAACCTACCCGGAAAACTGCAGCACCGCACCCGGCCCCGCCGACCCCTCGCAGTACAGCGACATCTACCCCGACGCCGGCCTCCTCCAGCACGAGTGGAAGACCCACGGCACCTGCTCCGGCCTCGCGCCCGACGCCTTCTTCCAGCTCGCGCGCCAGGCCTTTCACACCATCGCCATCCCGCCCAAACTCGCGACGCTCGACAAGCAGATCTCTCTTCCCCCAGCCCAGATCCTCGGTCTCTTCACCACCGCAAACCCCTCTGTCAGCTCCTCAAGCCTCGCTATGAGCTGCGGCAACAACTACCTAACCGCAGTAGAAGTCTGCCTCGACAAGCAGGCCCACCCCATAGCCTGCGGCAAGCTCCGCTCCTGCCGCGCCAACACCGTCAAAATTCCTCCACCGCAATAGCGTGCAAATTGGGATACGAACTGCAGCGACCTTCCTACTGCCCCGTTCCGCTCAGCTGGACGCCGGGTATTGTTACCTGAGCATTGCTGACCACATTCAGGGTCGCAGTACGAAGACCCGTGCTGGTAGGCAAAAACGATACAGAGACCGCGCAGCTTCCTCCTACAGGAACGGATGTCCCGATGCAGGATCGATCCACGACGTAGTCGCCGATTCCCGTACCAGTCATCGTGAAGTTCATAATCTTCAGATCGGTTCCCCCTGCATTGATGATCTGGAATGACTGAGCCGCTGACTGTTGGTATTTAGTCTGCGTTCCAAAATCAAGCGACGTCGGGTGGAACTCAGGTACAGGGAAACCTCCCGCGCCAGTCACTGACCAATAGGTGCTCTTTCCAGTCACAGGATCGGTTATCACCACGTCCGCTCTGAATGCTCCCGGCAACATCGGAATAACTTTAAGAGTCATCTGGCACGGAGTCTGCGTTGCGCAGTTTCCGGGATCCAGAACATACGTAGCAGAGTTCGTCGTAGTCACGGTGGCTGTCACCAGATCTCCCGAAGGAGCATTGATCGTCACCGACTTCGCAGCACTGGCCTCTCCGACCGCAACATTGCCAACATCAACAGTATCCTGAGAGACCGTAGGCCCGCTCACACCCACTCCCGCATCTCCGTTCAACGTAATGCGATGGGACACACCGGAGATAGCATCGGTAATCGTAATATCCTCTGTCTTCGCCCCTGTGTTTTGATCCACTGCAAACGCAACCCCAAAAGTGCACCACCCCCCAACTGGAATGCTGGCGCCTAACCCAGTTGAAAGACCCTGTGACGCCGTATAGCACTTCAAACCTCTTTGCGTGACAGTTGTCCCTTCTGGAAAGAAACCAAAGTTGAGCGGATACTGTTGGTCCGTTCTACCCAGCAGAAGAGGAGCTGTTCCTGTGTTCGTCAGTGTGATCGTCCCCACATATCCAGGCACAATGTTGCTGGGGAAATTATTTTGCGTGATCGTGAAATCCGCGCCGTCACTATCGCCGCCCACACCGTACAGCTTTATTCCACCAAATGGAGTCTCAAGAAGCGCTGTGCGCAGACCGGTACCTTGCGGCTTGAAATCGACCTCAGTATCGCACTCTCCATTTGGCATTCCTGCAGGACATCTCCAAACGATGAAGTCTGACGCGTTGTCCCCTATCACCGGATAATCTTGTGGCAATTCGCTCAGATACACAGTGAAGACGTTATATACCGTGCTTCCAATCGGAACAGCACCGAAGGTGAGATACTCAGGCACACTCTGAACATGAGCCGGGAGCGACACAGGAATCGTGTAGGCAGTCGTCGAGGACGTCGCCCAGACAGATGGTGCGCCGTGTATTCCATCTACGGAGATCGTGCAGCTCGTCTGGCCTTGCAGCATGATCGGGCAGGTATTGTTCTCGTAATTGATGTACTTGATCTCGACCGGAGTATCGCCGGAATTCGTCACGGTCACCGTCTGAGGAATGCCGGTCTGCCCGAAGAACAAGCCTTCGGCCGGAGAGAGAGTCAACGGTCCTCCCGCAGGAGCCAGCCGGGTGCCACTCAAAGGAATCGTAAACGTACGCCCGGAGGGAAGGCTCAGAAATCTCAACATCCCCTGTCTTGCCCCCGCCTCGGTTGGTTGGAAGCTCACACCGATCCTGCAGCTCCTTCCTGCCTGCAATCCGAGACAGCTATTATTTAGATTCTGAAATAAATTTTGAACGATGAAGTCTCCGGTGACATGCAGCACTCGCCCATCACCGTCCAAAATCTGGATAGTAATATCCTGCGCATCCTGAGTGGTATTCGTGATCGTCAGGCTTTGTGGATCTGTGATGTAACTGACCGTCTCATCGGGAAACGACAACGAGGTCGCAGAAAATCCCAACAACGACGGCGTGACAGGAGCAGATCCGACTCCGGTCAGAGGGATGGAGATATTTGCACCGCCTATTTGCAGCGAGGCATTCGCTGCCCCCGTAACATTCGGATGGAAGGCGATGGACAGGGTACAGCTCTGTCCGGGGCCAAGCTGGAAGCTGGAGTAGGTTCTGTCGCAGGAACCGCCCGCCACCGTAAAGGATCCCGAATCCTGCCCCCCGAAGGTGGGCGATAACCCGTCAGTTACATATCCATTGTTCCTGATCGTAACGGTCTGCACAGCCGAATCTGTCCCTACCTCAGTAGCCGGAAATGAGATGGTATCGGGAGTGACCTGGATGACTTGCTGAGTGGCCGTTCCCCGCACCCAAAGGGTCCCACTCTTGCCTGACGTCTGGTCTGTGATGACAAACGACGTCGTTCGGACACCGAGCGCCGATGGAACAAATCCCAACTTGATATAGCAGTTACCGTAGCCCAATCCAGTATTGCAGTCGGAAGACAAGGACGCGGTGAAGTCACCACTGGCATTTCCGCCCGTAGCTGGTCCCACAGTAAACATATCTAGTGTGGTTAGAGAAAATTGCTTACTAACGCCTTGATTCAGTTCCACTGCGCCAAATTCGAATGGGTTCGGATTAAGAATCAGCTCCGAAGATGGGGGTGCAGCTGTCGCTGTGAGATTCTTCACCACCGTCAAGCTGGGGATTGAAGCATCTTTCACCTGCAACGTCGCCGACTCTTCGCCGACCTGAGTCGGCGTAAATCTCACATAGAGCACACAGGATCCTGCCGGAGCGAGTGTGCTCGGGCACTCTCCCGCGTTGGATCGGATACTGAAGAGAGCCGTGTTGGTCGGTGGTTCCAACGTGATTGCTGGCGTAAGCGTCTGCGTTCCGTTATTCACTACTTGAAAACCGGCTTCTGTGTAGTTGCCCACGGTGACCGTGTAAAAAGATGAAAGTTGCATGACAAGCATGGAAGGCCCCGCGGGCTGCCCGCTTCCTGAAAGAGCAACATTTCCATACTGAGTATGGAGCGTTGCCGTCCGCTGCCCCACCGCTCCCGGAGTAAACGTAATCGTACAAGTGCCTTTAACCGACAGGCAGTCCACCGCGAAGTCCGAGGCATTTGACCCGGTCACTCCCTGGTTCACGATGTACACGCTTTGACTGGAGCCCACTGTGATCTTCTGAGGAATACTTGTAACGCCAACCGCCCAGGCTCCAAAGTCAATCGGCCTGCTGGAGAGGCTTCCTCCCCCCTGAGGAAATTGCAGTGAAACCGCGATCTGCTGAGTGACTACGTCCGTACCTGCATGCGCCTGAATCGTCAGAAACTGAGGAAGGTCGAATCCGTAAACCTGGGCCGAGATCGTGCAACTCCCTGAAGGCGCAATCGCACTCTGCGTGCAGGTATCACTCTGTCCCCATCCTTGCCCAACAGGCGTTGAAGTAGGGTAAGCAGGTGGAGGATAGTACGGTGTGATCGTAAGGTTGAACGGAACGGTCCCCGTATTGGTCACCGTAATCGTCTGCGGAATCCCAATCTGGCTGAAGTTCAACGAGTCTGGCGTAACCGTAAAGTTGACCGAACCTGCCGTAACCTCCTGCGCCTGTCCGCTCAGCGGCACATGGATCAAGCCATTGGGCGCCGTGCTCGTAATCTGAAGATCCGCAGACTTCTGTCCCGCACTCGTCGGTGAAAGCTCCACCAGGATCGTGCACGTCGCTCCTCCCGCCAGCGATGCACTCAGGCTGCAGGGCGTCTGCGGTGATGAAAGCGCATAGCTGAACTCCTGCGCCGAACTGCCCGACACAAGGATCGACGTCAGCTGAATCGGTGCGCTTCCCTGATTCGTCAGCGTGATCGTCTTCGAACTCGTATCCCCTAGGAAAACCGTATCGAACGAAACTGCCGCCGGAGCAACCAGCAGCCCGCTCGGAAACGTCGTCGGAAGCGTGAAGCTCGCAGGTGCGCTCGTCAGCACAGGCTGAAACGGAGGTGGCGAAGGCAGCAGCGCAAAAAGATCCGCCGCATGCTGCGAAGGGTTATTCGCCAGCGAGAGTGCCGCAGTAATGATATTGTTCGGCGCAGCCTCGCCCGCGGGAGTCGTATAGTCGAACAACTTGCCACAGACCGACCCGTCTCCCGCTACCCCACCCGGCGACTGAACGCAGCTCGCCAGAATATCCGCCAGAGTGTTGATCTCAGCCACCGGAAGCGCGGCATCGCTCGGCGCATTCGCTCCCGGAACCGTCCCCGTCGCCGGATTCACCAGCAACGTAGCCATGCTGAAAGCAGCTGCAAGCGCAGCATCGTTGTTGGCGCTCGCTCCCACTGCATCTGCAGAATGCATAAAGGGTGCCAGCGACCACACCGCCGCCACCGTCGTCACCTCGTTGATCGTGATGTTCGTCGTCGCCGTGATGTCTCCGCACTTGCCCAGAACCGTCATCAGGTTCAGCTGCGGATTCGCCTGGCCTGTTCCGGGGTCGCCTCCCGTTGCCACCACATACACAAGTGCATCAGCCGAGGGGCAGGTATACGTCCCGGCAAGATCGAACTCGCCGGAAGAGTCCGTCAACAGCGGAGACGCAATCAGCGGCGTCGCAGGCCCACTGTCCGACGATCCAACTGCGTACAGCTGAATCGTTGTCCCACTCACCGGAACAACCCCACCCTTCACCACTCCATGCTTCACCACAGGAGGAGGATTGTTTGGCGGTGGATTATCCGGCGGCGGATTGCTCGGTGGGGGATTCGACGGTGGAGGGTTGTCTGGAGGAGGATTCGATGGAGGAGGGTTGCTGGGAGGCGGAGTCTGCGTCGTCGTCCCCGAAGAAGTCTGCTTCGAGCCACTCCCGCCCGAGGAGCAGCTGATCAGAACACACATCGCCAATGACACAATAAGAGCCTTGAAAATCCCACAAGACCCACGCAATTGCGCCAGCCCCAGACTTAGTTTTCGCATGGAGACCCCAGCTTACCCCTGAAGTACGGTCACATGAAGAAAAATCTGCAAAAAGATTCACTCAGCCCAGGACAAAGGAGCAAGACACACAAACGTGTCATTTCGGCCGGGAGCGAGCGGAGTGGAAAGCGCAAATTCAAAGACCTTGTCAAGCCCGGAGCTCACCTAACAAAAACAAACAACTACCGAGCCAACACCGTCAAAATTCCTCCGCCGCAGTAAGTGATGCGCGCCCACTAGGCCGTTGAACGTAAGTTGAAATATCTCACCTTACGGAACCGGCGTCGACGTAGCACTCACAGGGAGAGTGATCACATTATCGGTTTTGCTGTCGCTGGTAATCTGCAACGTCGCGGTTCTATCTCCCAGAGCATGTGGAACGAAGCTGATGAAGATCTGGCAGCTGCCCGCGGGATCCAGCTTGTACCCACAGTTATTGGTGGGAATAGCAAAATCACTCGCGTTGGCTCCCGACAAGGTAACCTGACTCACACTCATCACAGCATCTCCTGTATTTGTGACGGTTACATATTGATTTGTCCAGGTGCTTCCAATCTCCTGGCTAGGGAAAGCAATAGACGACGGTGACACCGAGA
>Ga0193742_1001736_pt1 | contig 12810 bp, 14 predicted proteins | sample L2c1metaG_FD_165511 | JGI IMG/M metagenome (GOLD analysis project Ga0193742, IMG submission 165511) | Soil microbial communities from a riparian zone of the East river system, Colorado, United States - L2c1 | ecosystem: Environmental > Terrestrial > Soil > Riparian zone | place: USA: East River... | reverse complement strand
CGGGGCCGATCGGTCTCTTGACGATGCTGGCCGCGCGGCGCGCCGGCATTGCCGAGACGACGGTCGTCGATATCGCCGCCGCACCCTTGGCGTTCGCGACCCGGCTCGGCGCCAATCATGTCATCGATATCTCCAAGGGCGACGAGGCGCTGAAAGCGGTGGCGCCCTACGACGTCGCGTTCGAAGTCTCCGGAACGGCGGCGGGTCTTGCCAGTGCCATCGGCGCGGTCAGGCGCGGCGGCATCGTGGTCCAGATCGGCAATCTGCCGGGTGGACAAATTCCGACGCCGGCGAATGCCGTGATGGCCAAGGAGATCGATCTGCGCGGCTCGTTCCGCTTCGGACCGGAATTCATGACCGCGGTGGACCTGATCGCGAGCGGTGGTGTCGATGTGCTGTCGCTGGTGACGGCCGAGCGCCCGTTGTCGGTCGCCCCCGATGCGGTTCGCCTTGCGCTCGACCGTTCGCAGAGCGTCAAGGTCGTGCTCACGGCGCATTGAACGGACTACTCAGGAGATTTGCCATGATGCTGCAGGGATGGCGGTGGTACGGGCCGGACGATCCGGTCTCACTCGACGATATCCGCCAGGCCGGCGCCACCGATGTGGTCACGGCGCTGCATCAGGTGCCGATCGGCGAAGCCTGGACACGATCGGGTGTCGAGGAACGCAAGCACATCATCGAGAAAAGTCAGCCCGGCCGTTCGCAGCTGACCTGGTCGGTGGTGGAATCGATTCCGATTCCCGACGACGTCAAACGGCTCGGCGGCAAGGCGACGCATTCGATCGAAGCCTGGATCGCGAGCCTGGAGGCGGTGGCCTCCGCCGGCATCAAGATCATCTGCTACAATTTCATGCCCGTGGTCGACTGGTGCCGCACCGATCTCGAATGGGAGCTGCCGAACGGCGCCAAGGCGATGCGCTTCGACCAGGAGCGCTTTGCGGCATTCGACCTGCACATCCTGCAGCGCCCGGAAGCGGCGTTGGAATATTCGGAAGCCGCGCGGCATCGCGCCAAGGAGGTTTATTCGCGGATGACGCAGGCCGATATCGATGTCCTCGTCACCAACATCGCCAGCGCCTTGCCGGGTTCCACCACCGATCCCCTGACAATTCCGCAGTTCCGCGACCGCTTGCTACAATATAGTGGCATTACTACCGCCGTGCTGCGCCGGCATCTGATCGAGTTTCTGGCGCGCGTCACGCCTGTGGCCGAACAGCTCGGCGTCACGCTGACCCTGCATCCCGACGATCCGCCGCGGCCGCTGTTCGGCCTGCCGCGCATCGCCTCGTCGACGGAGGACTATCAGGCGCTGTTCGATGCGGTTCCTTCAAAAGCCAACGGCATCTGCTTCTGCACCGGCTCGCTCGGCGTGCGTGCGCAAAACGATCTGCCGGCGATGGCGAAGCAATTCGCGCCGCGGATCGGCTTTGCGCATTTGCGCGCGACCAAACGCGAGGCCGACGGCCTGTCGTTCTTCGAATCCGATCATCTCGACGGCGACGTCGACATGATCGCGGTGCTGAAGGCGCTGCTCACGGAAAACCACAAGCGCTCGGCTGGTAACAAAATCATATTCCGGCCGGACCACGGCCATCGCATGCTCGACGATCTCGCCGAGACCAAGCGCACCAATCCCGGCTACACCGCGATCGGCCGGCTGCGCGGCCTCGCCGAACTGCGCGGCGCGATCCGCGCCATCGAGCACGCGGGCTAGGTCGTGTGGACACTTATCGCAGCCACAGGACTATTGCTGCGAGAGTTACGACAGCACAATAATTTCGGGCGGTCTTTTCGAAGCGGGTTGCGACGCGGCGGAACTGCTTGAGTTTTGAGAAGCAGCATTCGACGAGATGGCGCTGGGCATAGAGATGCTTGTCGAGCGGGTATTTGAGCGCACGTGACGGGTTATTGGGGATGACGGCGAGCGCCCCCTTGGCGGCGATAGCTTGGCGCAAGTGATCGGCGTCATAGGCCGTATCGGCCATGACGACCTCGGCGGGCAATCCCTCGATCAATGCGGCGGCTTGCGGTGCGTCGCCCTTCTGACCTGCGGTGAGGATGAACCGCACCGGACATCCCAAGCCGCGAACGACCATATGTATCTTGGTGCTCAGGCCCCCGCGCGAGCGGCCGATCGCTTGATCTTCCGCTTGATCTTTAGACCCCCCTTTTTGGCCCCGGCGGCGTGCTGATGCGCCCGAACGATGGTGGAATCGACGATCAGATATTCGAAGTCCGGATCATCGGACATCGCCTCGAAGATCCGCCACCAAACACCCTTGATGCTCCATCGACTGAAGCGCCGGAACACGCTGTTCCAATCCCCAAAGGCTTCCGGAAGATCACGCCAGGGAGAGCCTGTACGCACGATCCACAGCACGCCTTCCACGAACATCCGGTTATCACGTCCGGTCGAACCCTTCTGATCAGGTCGACCTATGATCAGCGGCGCCATCCGCTCCCACGCCGCATCGCTCAATACCAAACGGTCCATCACACCCAAGGCTGCCTCCCAAAAGCAGCCTTGAATCTGATTTGCTCCTAAAAGGGAATCCTTAGAGTCCACACCACCTAGAGCTCATTTTCGCTGCCAGGGGGCGATATTCTGATCAGCAGTCGGCGCAAGATTTGGCGCAGGACGTCTGGAGTTGTTGGAAGTCGAGTTAATTATCGGCGGGGCGTTATTGGTCGGCACCGGCCGGCGAATAAGATTGCCATTTCCGTCCCGATTGTTCGAGATCTCGCCATTCGCGGCTGCGGCCAGGCTCACTACTATCCCAATCGACAGCGTGGCCTTTATTATCGTTTTCATGACCCACCTCGGGTTTGCATAGCAAAACTCTGTGGTCATGATCTTCGGCTTGGTTGCGGCCGGTCGCCATTGTTGCCGGAAGTCGAAGGGCTCGACTGTACAGAGCTGACTTGTGTTAGAGCGCGGTCAACAAATCGAACTCAATCCCGAGGTCGTTCTCGACATAAACCGCAGCCCGGGTCGCCACGCTTGCGTAGCCGGGGCTGACGCCAATGGCCCCTATGCTCCAATTGCTCGCCGCTTTTGAATCATCAACTTCGTAAATCGTTACGTCGGACACGGTTTCGCATCCATCGTATTGCTTGATTGCCTGAACTGCGCGGGATTTTAATTCAGCAAGAGACAGGAGCGTCTTTGACATATGCGTGACACGCCAATCTCCGGGCCAAAAGTGGCGCCTTGACGGCTATTGCAGCTGAAATTTTCAGCAACCCGCGGAGACGAAAGAAACCAAGCAAAGGGTGATAATCGGATGCATTTTAAAACACCGCCTCGATAGCCGCTGTGATATCATAAGACGAGGCAGCCCGTTCGGGCTTGGAGGTGAAGGGTGCGAATTTTGGTTGTCGTCAGTCTAGCAGCCTGTTGCGCCGGTTCCGTGCTTGCCGCGCCCAATTTGACTAACAATGAGCCGAGGCAATCGTTCGCGCTATAGGGCGGCTCCGCAGGGAAGCCAGCGACGAGATTGACCGCCTGATCCGGTGTCTCGACAGCACTGAGAACCACATGGCGATCGACTGCGGACCTAAGGTGAGGCCGACGACTGTGAATTAGAGGACGGCGCCGACGACGCGCCTTCGCTGGGCTCGCACGAGGTCCGCGATGGCGGAGCGGCTCGTCGCTACTCGCGGTGTCTGCGCTGCCCGGTGAAGTGGTCGAGGACTGCGCAGGGGACGAGCATGACGGTCGAGAGCCTGACCCATCCGGCATCGGCGACCGTGGTCGGTTCGCAGGACTGGCAGTAAGCGTGGATGGCGTGATGAGGCCGGAACAGCTCGCGCAACGCCGCGCCTTTCGTGAACGCACTCCTTTTTCGTTGCCCGTCGGTTCGCGCAGGAGGCCCTTTGTTTCATCCCGCCCGATGGCGGGCCTTAACTTGCGGCGCTGAGCGCAACGTCTCGCGTAGCGCCGATATTTGGCCCGCATCTCCAATCGATCGCTGAACGCTTTTCAATGTGGCAGCGTCACATGGCTCGGAAACGGTGGGCCATTGCTTCCGTCGCCTTGATCAAATCCGCCAGCCAAACGTTGCTGCGATCGGTACTCGGTAAGGCAGGGCGACCAATCAGCGCATCCTGTACACGTCAAAAGCATGAGCCAGAAACACGCTGATACTGAAAAAAGCGGCCAGCGCCGTCACGATCTCAGTCATGACTTTGCCGTCTGGCTCGAAATGCCTGGAAGGGCGGCTCGAAGCAATTGGTGATAGATCGCGTTAAGAATGAGTGCCAACATGATGGTATCCCCGTTATTGATTGGACGCGATTGGAACGCCGGTTCGTTTCGGGAAGATTTCAAAACTGGGGGAAATGGTTTCGTCGCGTGCATCCCGCTCAAGGGATCGCATTATCCAAACAACTCAACCCCGCTCAACCCTGGCTTTTTCGTCGCTCGCCGGTTCACGCCGGTGGGCTCTGATGGTCGACGTGATTTTCGTCACGTTTCGAGACTGCAAAAGGGGGGCGGTGCGCACTTCCCAATAGGAGACACGATCATGGTCCTGCGCGAGATCGTTTTGCAAGCCAAAGCCCAAGACGTCGCTGAACCTGTGAAAACCGAACTGAGCGTAGAGAAACTATGTTCTGGATCCGGTGGTAAGCACATCCCCAAGGCCAGCCCCGTATTGATGTCGGCCTGCGCGACGGGCCAGCACCTTCGCGAAGCTACGATTACACACCGTTGAAAATCCGCGGTCTGTTATCGTGCGCCTTTGAGTGTACAAGAGGTCGAGCAAGTGGTGGTCACGCCCCGCGCGCACTTGATGCAAACGTCCACGCACTGAGATATTATTTTAGAGTTGTAGTTGGAGTAAAGGTTGGCAGCGCACCTGTCGAACGAACCCTTTGTTTCAGGTTCTGACGAACATGCTGCGACCAGATAAGCGGCCAAACCTACTGCCAGCAAAAGGCGCATCGTGGCACCCTTATATTATTCAACCGTTTGATTGTTAGAAGTTCCGTGGAGGTGGTGGTGGTCAGGGCAAACTAATTCAGGTCGCAATGACGGGCCGTCCAAGTGCGTTACTGATAAGATGTTCTTACAGCCATGAGGAAGACCTCGACAAGAGGCTTCGTCCCAACAGGGGGCAGTCTGCCCAACGGCTCCATTTCAGCGTGGCAATTCTCACATTCGCGGATTTTCCGGACTGGTTCGACCACCCTGTAACGGTGCAACCGAAACTAGTCGGAATAGTGAAATTTTTTACCGTAAGACTACGGCAAAGAAGCACGGCCTTTCTGCTTGTGGGTGAACGTCGCTATCTTGCGATCAAGCTGCCAAAGCTCTACGTCGTGACGGCCCGTTGGCTTCCCTTTTTCGGCCTCGTCCGGGCCTATCGGGCACGCGGCACTCAAATGCCCAACCAGGCGGGTGCTGTTGCTTCGAGCCCATGTCGCGCCGCAACAATGCACAGCGAAGTCGATACCAGTCGAATTTGTAATCTTCCCGAACATCGCAGCTCGTGCAGGTTGGGCTTCGAAGAAGCTTGAGCCCAAAGGTGAGAAGAAAATGCGTCCGGCCCTCGTCAATCCGTTTAGTTTAATCGTTGAGGTCCCGCAGATGAGCGAACGGGGCGAACAGCCCGCTCTACACCTGTGTGCTCGAGCTGTAGTTCAGACGATATTCTCTGCCACGCCACTATTCAGTGGAGCAATGAATCCCAAGAATGGCAGCTTACAGGTACATTCGGGCAGCCATCCCAATGCAACAGTTGCGGTAAGGCGTGTGGCATCATGTGGCTCACGCCGAACTAGTCCGGGCGGTTCAGCGCCCGGATGATTACCGCGACCTTCTTTGCGTCCGCGCCACGGCCGACCCGGACGCTGACGCCCTCGATCTCCACCTCGATGATTCCTGAGGCCTGCCCTATCCATCGGGAGTCCACGCTGGCGCTGCCGCCGCCGATGAGCCGCGCCTTCCGGCAACACCGATTCCACGATTGCAGGCACGAACTGCGGAGCCTCGGTGGCAGCGTTCGCCGCGGCAGGCTGCCGCGCCTGCCGGCCCCAGGTGAACAATTGCTCCGGCGAAAGCCCATGTCGGCGCGCGACTTTCGAAACGACCGCGCCCGGAACGAGCGTCTCTTCATCCGGGCCTTGTCGCCTGCCGAAAACCACCGGCGACGGCCCGTTCCCATGATAACCTCAAGCCGGCGCGCACTCGTTGCCTCCGGCTTAAGCCTATGGTTAAGCGTAGACACAACACGATCTCCAATTCAGAGATCACACTCGTCGATCGTAAACGTTAGGAAAAGGTGCGGTGTAATACCGCTCACCGATAAATTCGCCATTTGTGCGTGCTCTAAAACAAAGCCGCCAAGCGGAGTATGATCGCCAGACGGCTTTGCCGGTGCAGACACCGACTGGGGACAATTGTCCGGGGAGCTGACGCTTAGCGCCTTGAGTTACTGAGGAAGCCAAATCGGTCTGGCAGGGCCGGGCGGTTGCAACGTTCGTTAGTCCGCCGGCGGTATCGTAGCTCGTCGCGGGCCTCGTAGCTCACACCGTGATCACATTGGAGCAGCCCGCCGGCACAACCCGGCGGGTTTTTCTTGCGCGTTATCCTGGCGTCCGATGAGTAACTTCAACTTAATCCTGAGTAGCCATCATCAATTTTGGAACGGGCACGAGGGCATTGCTAGTGCACGTCTCTCGGAGAAGCCGCCGTTGGCTGGCCCCAGCGGCGGCTTTTCACGCCTAAGGCTTGGAGCCTCGCAAACTCCTAAGGGCTGGCGCATGGCAATGGCGGAGGCATCAATCAGGAACAATCGCCGCTCGAAGGAATCGAATTAAAGCCGGCTTATGTACTCCCAGAACCGCCGGTGGGATCAGCGTATGCTACTGCGCAACGAGAGGCGCTTGTTAAGCCGAATGCCGCAGCAGCGGGTTAATTCCGGAAGAGGCCGAGGGGGTTGGTCGATTAACCGGCTAAAAAATAGAATTTAAGTCGGAACGTTGTGTTTTTGGATTCGTAGCGCGCGCCACTCGGCGCAGGTTTAGACGGCCATCGAGAGAACGACAGATAATGATTATGAAGGGTCGAAGGTCGATGGCCTCCCCAGGTCAGCCGTCGAGATATCGGCGGGAACGTGCACGCAAATGGGAAGTTTTGCCAAGAGACAGATATCTAGTGTCTCCTGCACCGCGACCACAAATGACGGCAAGAAGTACGAGTTGCAATTTGTGTCTGACGGTTTGCCAATCGAAGTGCGTAAACTAAGGCAAGCCCCCTTGCCAACGGAAGAGCGCCGCACCCACGAAATTGCTCAACTCGAATGTCGTCTAAGAGCAGAACTTGAGAAAGGCTTGCGCAGAGATAGGGCTGCTTACATCATTCGATGTTTAGCAGTGGAGGGCCAAAAATCGACCGCGAACGAGGCTCCACAATAACGTTGCGGCAGGTTCCTACATTGATCGGACGGCGGCTGAGAGCACGGTGCGCCGATCCGCTATCGGCCGCGACGTTTTATGGCAAGCCATATTCCATGGGGCTTCGTTTGATGCTACGTATCGGTGTCAAACTTGAAGGAGTTGTAATGCAAACCTCACATATGGTTTTGACCGTGTTGCTGACGCTTGGAACGGCTGCGGCGGTCACAACGAACGCCGCAGAAGCGCGGCGTTACAACAATTACGTCGTGAGCGCAGCCGACTGCGGCATTGTTCGTCCACCGCCGACCCTTTACATTTTCCCTGCTGCGAATTGGGAGCCGTTCTTTCGACGCCATTTCTACCGATACGGCCCGATTTTGGCTTGTGCGTTTGATAGAACGAACCTAGTTTCGGTTCGCTACTGAGCGCGCTTCCGCACCGGCTTGGCGAGGGCCGTGCCTCAGGAGCTATCAGCCACGAACGGAGCTTAGGTCCCATAAAAAGATCGGGGCTATAAAGAAATGCGAGGACGTGAGCGCACAGCACGTTGGCTTGCTTGGCCTCACGTTTCAACCACAACAGAAGACTTAGCTTCATGAGGCCGCCTCAGTTGGCGGCCTCTCCCTACAAGCTGGATTCCAAGTGTCTAAGCCGCACAGAATTAGCAAAAGCTTATCTTGGCAGGCGTGTTCTGGTTAGGGGAACTGCACGCCTACCTTGCCGACGTCATCACAAGGATCGTCAACGGTCGCCCGAACAGCCAAATCGACGACCTGCTGCCATGGGCCTATCACGTTGCCCGACGCTCCGGGACGTGGCCTTGAGAACAACGCTTAGGATTGACGCCATCATCTTGTTTGGCGCGTTACTTCGATTGCTCCCTGTCGAAGGAAAGATTTTTTCAGCAAAATCGTTTGAAGAGCAGCAAGCTTAGAGACAAATACCTCGCCCGAATGCGCCGAAACCGCTTCGGAGACTCTGCAGCGAACAAGTTGCACCAACGTTGATGTGAATAGGATCTGTTGATTTCTTTGATCTGATTATCAAGCCTACCTCGCAGGGCCTTTCAAATGGACGCATTGGGTACATCGCTGCTTGTCGCCGGAATGGCCTTTTTATTTAGCGGCCTGATTTTCCTGTTGCCGAGCAAGAAAAACTACTCGGGGGCTGACCGGTCGTTCGGTCAAAGCCATGCGGAATAATTGTCGGTCACCATGCCACGCTGACACCGCCTTCACGGGCGGTTTTTTGGTTGCTCATCATCTTTCAACGTCGGGTGGTCAGGTGGTCAGAGATATAGGGGAGCCGGGGCAATGCAGAAAGCCAAACTTTACAAGCGGCCAAACGCGCAGTTTGTCTGCGAGGATACGCTTGATGTTGTGATCAACGCTTTTAACGAGGCGGATCCGTTCGAAAGGGACCTGCACTTTATCGTGCTCGATCATCGCATTTTTCACGCGGACGAGATTGATAAGCTTCAAGGCGAAATGAAGAGTTAGAATGTGCAGAGGATTGGTGGGCACAGCGCCGCATCTTATTCAATCCAGAAGCAACCGGCCAACGTGAGTTCGATTCCGCGGGTCGTGAACGTCGGCCGTTTTTATGTCTGGTGATTTGGCTGGGGCAATCGCCGTTCAACTAGGCACAATCCGTTGAGTAACTTCTTCTCCCAGCTCTTCTTTGGCACACACCATGACTTGCGAGATGGTTACTGTCGCCTAAGTAATATGAAGCTTAGTGTTGCCCACCGACGTGCACTTAGCGGCTTCGGCAAGTGAGACGGGGGCTAGATCGAGCAGCTCTAGCGCGGTATTGGCCAACGCACGCCGGGGCATTTGCAATTCCCATTTTGCAGCAAGTTCTCATGATTCTCCTTTTGCCCAAAGAAGTTATGCACAGCTGAGTGTTGCGCCGATTTCGACCTGTGAGACAATAAGCAGGTTCGTGAGCTGTGTAGGAGCATCGCGGTCAGAAAAAGCGCCGCGCCTACAGCCGCGGCGCGTTGTTTTTGTGTTCAAGCCACGGGGGCGATAGGCATAACTGCCGCGGGCGAAATGGTTTTTCCAATTCAGTGCAAGGAGTTCATGGAGAAGCATCGCGGAGCTGTTGTGGAAAAGAAACCGGCAAGCCAGTAACTACGTCGTTACCCAAAGTGCGGCGCGTCGAGCACCACGTAAAAAAGCGGTCGTAGCAGAGAAGCGGAAGAACCGTCGTCCACCGGAGTTATATCCGAGAATCGCCAGTCGGCCTTGAATTCGACGACATCGGCATCGGCTTTTTGGTCGGCAAAAGGAAACCCCGCCGACCAGAAGAGGAGGCGGGGGTTTACTCGTGGAAAGAGGGCCGTGTAAGCGCTAGCTCGGTCGCGTGCTCAGAAAAAACTTAACTTCGCCCCACCTGTAATGGACGCGCGATGAGCGGGAGCCTCCTGGTTTGACCGGTACGAGCTTCCCTTTCACGTCGGCACCGGCCGGCGAATAAGATTGCCATTTCCGTCCCGATCGTTCGAGATCTGGCCATTCGCGGCTGCGGCCAGTTTCACTACTATCCCAATCGATAGCGTTGCTTTATTATCGTTTCCATGACCCACCTCGGGTTTGCATAGCAAAAACTCTGTCGCCACGATTTTCGGCTAGGTTGCGGCCGGTCGCCACTGTTGCCGGAAGTCGAAGGCTCGACCGTACAGAGCTGACTTGTGTTAGAGCGCGGTCAACAAATCGAACTCAATCCCGAGGTCGTTCTTGACATAAACCGCAGCTCGGGTCGCCGCGTTCGCGTAGCCGGGGCTGACTCCAATGGCTCCTATGCCCCAATTGCTCGCCGCTTTTGTATCATCAACCTCGTAAATCGTTACGTCGGACACGGTTTCGCATCCATCGTATTGCTGGATTGCCTAAACTGCGCGAGATTTCAATTCAGCAAGAGAAGCATACTTGCCCGCAGTTGTTCCTAGAAGCGTTGCGCTAACCGCGCGTGTCACGGCGCTCATGGGCACGCGGCAAGTTGACCGCGCTACCGAAGAAAGCGCGATCAAAAGCGCGGCAATATCTTGGCCCCAAGCATTTTCAGTTGTCAGTAGCAACGCGGCCGTCGCGGACCTGCTGGCGGCATGCGCGCTCATATGTGCGCAATTGAGGAAGCGAGCACCCGTGCGCAGTGCAGCATACAGTTTCCAAAACCAACGGTTTGAGAGTGCCGCTAGGGCATTTGGTGATGCACGAACAGTCACTGCGTAGATGAGACGGCACTTCATAGGATTGCTTCTCAAAAGACGGATCTGATCAGGCGCGTCGGTGAAACCGACTCAACTGGCCCTCCATCCCAAGCAGCGCGCAACAAACTAACGATCGGCCGGCCAGGTGGGCACCACGTTGGCCATGACACGTGACGCGTTGGCAATCAGCCGATTGGTGGTCAACCGCAGGAAGTAGAAAGCCATTCCCGGGTTTTGGTAACAGATTTGCGCTAAATCACCTTCGCTTATCCAGAGAAGATCGACGGTCGTGAGTGCGCGCGCCGTTTGAGTTCTCTGATGGTCCGCTGAAAACAATCCAATTTCTCCGAACAAGTCACCGGAGCGTAGAGTGTGATCGATCTGTTCAAGATGGACTTCGCCAGCGATAATCATATAAACGCGATCTGCGTTATCTCCTTTGTTGAAGACAATTTGCCCAGCCTTTAAGTGCGCTTCTTTCATGAATGGCCTGAGCCAGTCCGTGGCGAGATCACCTTTCGATGCAGCTTCAACCCTCCTGATTAACCGCATCATCTGCACCGCACGCCAACAATTCAGGGGCAACAAGATGGAGTGCAGTACGAGGACGGGATAAATCTCCTCGTATAACCCGTAGACGATGAACGCAACGTTGCTGCAAATAGCCGCGCCGCGCAGCGGAATCATCGTCTTCATGCAGAACGTGGCCAAGACGAGCGCTGAGGCCAGATAGCCCGAAGCTTCGATCCAGCTCATGCTTCCCTCATGATCGTGGAGTGGCGGTCGCCACGAATAAATTGGTTGCCTTGCGTATCAATTTGTGCGGAATCCAGTATAGCACGTCCTAAGATAAATTAGCCGAGCCCATTCTATCTGTGCGCAGTGACAAATGGGTTGGCGTACGTACGGCGAGTGCTGATATAGCGATCGGCCGACGCGGGCATCCGACTCGGGGACACGGGCGCACACTCGTACGGCCATCCAGCTGGCTTCTCTGTGCCCCCACGGTCCGCATCTCCATGTGCACAGCGCCAAAACGAATTGAAGGCGTACACCGGCGTTGTACACTGCCCTTAATCGAAAGACTGGGCGGGCGGAATATGCGGCGCAGCACACCTATCAATCCATTCAATTTAGTCGTCCGTGAACAAGGCTCTAAGCGATTGAGCGGGAGTCTGTTTTTCGGATTTGGCGGCATTTGAGATTGCAGGGATTGGGGGCTTGAGACCCCTGAACCTGCAATTTTGTTTTTGGATTCCCTTTCCTTTCGGAGCATGATTCTGTGGTGCATCGGAGGGAACGATGCGGCCGAAGAAGCACAAGACGACGGGTTCGAACGATCTGTTCCGGGCGCGGCTGGACCAGATCATCAACATGAGGCACGAGCTGGCTCTGCTTGCCGGCAGGATCGATTGGGACTGGATCGACGGCGAGATCGCCCCGCTCTACAGCGAGAACGGCCGGCCGGGGATCGCGACCCGGTTCATGATCGGGCTGTTGCTGCTCAAACACATTTACGGGCTGTCCGATGAAGGGGTGTGCGAGCGCTGGGTCCACGACCCGTATTTCCAATTCTTCACCGGCGAAGAGTTTTTCCAGCACACCTTCCCGCACGAGCGCTCGGACCTGAGCCATTGGCGCAAGCGGCTCGGCGACAAGCTGGCGTTGCTGCTGGCCGAGAGCCTGCGGGTGGCCCATGAGGCCGGCGCCTTGCGCAGCAACGACCTCAAGCGGGTCACGGTCGACACCACGGTGCAGCCGAAGGCCATCACCTTTCCGACCGATGCCAAGCTGCTGCATGCAGCCATCAAGGGGCTCAACCGCCTGGCGAGCAGGCACGGCGTCAGGCTGCGGCAATCCCATTCTCGCGCCGCTAAGGCCGCCGCGATGATGGCGGGCCGCTACGCCCATGCCAAACAGTTCAGGCGGCATCAGCGGCAGTTGCGTATCCTGCGCAACCGGTTGGGGCGGATCATCCGCGACATCCGTCGCAAGATCGAGGGCCAGCCAGCGTTGAAGCAGGCGTTCGCCCTCCCGCTTGGCCGGGCCACGCAGATCCGCTCGCAACAGCAGCGCCAGCGCGGTTGGAAGCTTTATTCCTTCCACGCCCCGGAGGTGGAGTGCATCGGCAAAGGCAAGGCCGCCGCGCCTTACGAGTTCGGCGTGAAGGCCTCCATCGTCACCAACAACCG
>Ga0193742_1001735_pt1 | contig 12811 bp, 15 predicted proteins | sample L2c1metaG_FD_165511 | JGI IMG/M metagenome (GOLD analysis project Ga0193742, IMG submission 165511) | Soil microbial communities from a riparian zone of the East river system, Colorado, United States - L2c1 | ecosystem: Environmental > Terrestrial > Soil > Riparian zone | place: USA: East River... | reverse complement strand
AGGTCTTGGAATTCATCGAGGTATTCATCCACAGAGCGACTCTTTTGGAAATAAGCTGTGGATTCCAATCGGTTGATGGCCGCTGAGTCTGCATAGACTGGACAAAACTCTCTTTTGAACTTGTCTCGAAAGTCTTCCCAATCAATGAATTTATGGTAGCCAACATTTTCCGGTTGTTCCTCCCATCGGAATACGTGAGTGGACCACTTGGCTGCTCGTCCAGCCTTCATGTATGACATGGCCCAGACGATTTTGGCTTGTTCGTCCGTAAAGGAGTTCGGACAGAGACGGATATAGACCTGGCAGGAGTTAAGGAAGGCCATTCCTTTGGTGCAGTCTCCGTCAAACTCCGACGGAAGGGCCGGTTTTAAGCCGTGGGCCTTTGGAGTGACTGATGTGATTTGTGTAGATGTGATCGGATTTTTGGACTGTGGAATATGGGAAATAAGGGGATCCTAAAAGAAAAGGATAAAGCCCTGCTAAGGTGGGATGCATGCCTATATACCAAAAATTGGAGTCGAAATAATAAAATGATGTAAAATAATGAAATGATGAAAAAGATGGAGAATGGTGAAACAGTGATAGGAATGCTATGTCACGTGATCATCGGACTCCGGTATCAGAGCCGCGAGTGCACTCTGTCTTGGACTAGCGACGATGAGGAGGAATATACAGAGGTGACGGAGAAATATTGGAGGAGACATCGGACAATGCGGAGCGTCCCCTAACAGGAGGCATTTTGTGGAAGGTGCAGAGCATCACTGTGAGATTTGGATGGATCACAAAAACCTACAATATTTCATGATGGCCAAGAAGCTCAACTGGAGGCAGGCTAGGTGGTCCCTACTCTTAGCCTGATTCGACTTTGTCATGCATCACTGTCCCGGAAAGAGCATGGGGAAGATGGATGCTCTGTCCTGTCGGTCTGATCATGGAACAGGTTTGGAAGACAACGACAACATGGTCCTCCTTACTCTGAATTTCTTTGCGGTCTGAGCATTGGAAGGTTTAGAGGCAGCAGGAGAGGAACAAGGAATCCTGAAGGATATCCGGAAGGGGACGCGAGATGGAGAGAAAGAGGAAACAGTGGCGAGGGCTGCAAGAGAGTTACAAGGTTCATCAGCTCGCTCTGTTAAGTCTGCGGAGTGGTTCCTAACCGATGGACTTCTGTATTTCAGGGGTAAAATCTATGTTTTGGACACCTCCAATCTCCGTTGTTAGATTGTTGCGCTTTCTCACAACTCTAGGTTGGCTGGTCACAGCGGACAATGGAAGACATTGGAACTGGTGTCTCGGAATTACTGGTGGCTGCAGATGTCAAGGTATGTAGGCAGGTATGTCTCCACCTGTGACATGTGCCTTCGGATCAAGTCATTCCGATGTCCTCCGACTGGAGAACTCCACCCTCTTCTCATTCCATCTGCTCCATGGGATACCATCACTGTGGACTTCATTGTCGAGCTGCCACAATCTGCAGGGCACGATTCCATCATGGTTGTCGTCGATTCCGTCACAAAGCGTGCACATTTTGTTTCCACTGTCACTACGATCTCTGCTGCTGGAGCCGCACACCTTTTCCTAACCCATGTGTGGAAACATCACGGTCTCCCTCAGAAAGTCGTCTCCGATAGAGGTCTCCAGTTCATAGTGGAATTCACCCGGGAACTCTACTGGTTGCTCGGTATTAAGTTGGCAGCCACCATAGCCTAACACCCTCAGGGAGATGGACAGACAGAACGGGTCAACCAGGAACTGGAACAATATCTCCATCTTTTCACCAATCAAAGACAAGATGATTGGGTGGGACTCCTGCCATTCATGGAATTCCAGTACAACAACCAGGTTCATTCTTCCACTCAGCACCCTCCTTTCCTCCTTGACATCAGACACGTTCCCTGAATTGGCTTTGAACCAGACCAACCTCGGTCCCACATGGAGTCCATTAATGAGTTCCAAGACCGGATGACAGACACCTTGGAGGAAGAAAAGGCGGCTCTGGCCAAGTCAAAGGATGACATGAAGCTCTACTACAATCGGAAACGGACCCTGGCTCTGGAGTTCAAGGCAGGCGATATGGTCTTCCTTGATGCTAGCGACATTCAGACCACTCAACCTTCATGCAAGCTTTCTCACCAGAGATTGGGACCATTCCCAATTGTCAGTCAGGTTGGTAACGGTGCGTACCAGCTCTGCCTTCCTCCGTCGATGGATAGGCTTCATCCCATCTTCAATGTGGTCCAATTATCTTTGGCTCCTCTGCAGTACTTTACCCTCCCCCATACATTCTGAGCGGATCCGACCAGTCCGACCAGATTCCGACCATTCCGATCAAATTCCGACCATTCCGACCAAATTCCGACCAAATTCCAAGCAGGAAATCACTATTTTAGGGTAGGTTAGAGTTAGAGTTAGGGCTAGGGTCCAGTTAGGGGTCAGTTAGGGTTCAGTTAGGCTTAGGGGGCATATTTAAAAAATTGAAATTTTGAGTTTTTAGGGTTCCAATCCTAGCACATTCCTACCAGTCCGAAATTCCTACCAAATTCCGCTCGGAATACACCCAAATTTACTCGGATCCACTCGGATTGTGTGGGGGAGTGTAAAGTACTCCTCCTCTGGACCCCATTCCTGGCCAGCAGGCAACTCCGCCTCCATTTCCAGAAATTGTGGATGGCGAAGAGGAGTGGGTGGTGGAGGAAATCTTGGATAGTCGGATGGTCAACCGGAAACTTCATTACTTGGTCAAATGGGAAGGTTTCAGTGTCAAACACAACTCCTGGGAACCTTGGGATAATGTTCATGTGCCGGATCTAGTGGCAGATTTTTACCGGAGGCACCCTGGTGCTGCTCATCACATCCATATGGTTGACTTCTGCTCCATTCCTTTCTGTTCAGTGTTGGGACGTCACTGCCTTGAAGGGGGGGGGGTGGATGTTAGGGGACGCTCTGCTTCATCCGATGTTTCCTCCGATAATTCTCTGTCACCTCTGTACATATATCCCTCCTCATCATCGCTAGCCCAAGATGGAGTGCACTCACGGCTCCGATAGTGGAGTCCGACAGACACATGACATAGCTACTTTTGCATTCCTATCACTTTTTCACCATTCTTCTTTTTTTTCATCATTCTATCATTTCAACTCTGATTTCTGGTATATATATGTTTAGGATCCCCTGCTAGATCTCGACTAAGTCGCTGCCGCAGTTGCCCTAACACTACTCTTTTCACTGATTTTTCTGAGATTTGGTCATAACTCAGTCAGATTTTGATGGTTTTGGATGTTTTTTGGTGCGTTTGAAAGGTGTATAATAGGGCTTGTCATTACCAATTGTAATCGGTTATTCAACGGTTAATTAACCGCAAAATAACCAGTTATTTTATTTTCAAAATGGACTTGTGAGATTTGGATGGATTACAAAAACCTACAATATTTCATGATGGCCAAGAAGCTTAACTGGAGGCAAGCTAGGTGGTCCCTACTCTTAGCCCACTTTGACTTCATCATGCATCACCATCCTGGAAAGAGCATGGAGAAGATGGATGCTCTGTCCCATCAGTCTGATCACAGAACAGGCTCTGTTAGGGCAACTGCGGACGACTTAGTCGAGATCTAGCAGGGGATCCTAAACATATATATAAACATAAAATACGACAGGAAAGCGCACCTGATCCTAAAAGAAAAGGATAAAGCCCTGCTAAGGTGAAATGCATGTCTATATACCAAAAATTGGAGTTGAAATAATAAAATGATGAAAAATAATGAAATGATGGAGAATGGTGAAACAGTGATAGGAATGCTACATCACGTGATCATCGGACTCTGGTATCGGAGCCGCGAGTGCACTCTGTCTTGGACTAGCGACGATGAGGAGGAATATACAGAGGTGACGGAGAAATATCGGAGGAGGCGTTGGACAATGCAGAGCGTCCCCTAACAGGCTCGGAGGACAATGACAACATGGTCCTCCTTACTCCAAATTTCTTCGCAGTCCAAGCGTTGGAAGGTTTGGAGGCAGTAGGAGAGGAGCAAGGAATACTGAAGGATATCTGGAAGGGAACACGAGATGGAGAGAAAGAGGAACCAGTGGCGAGGGCTGCAAGGGAATTACAAGGTTTGTTGGCTTGCTCCGTAAAGTCTGTGGAGTGGTCCCTATCCGATAGACTTCTATATTTCTGGGGCAAGATCTATGTTCCAAACACTTCTGATCTCCATCGACAGATCATCATGCTTTCTCACAACTCTAGGTTGGCTGGGCACAGCGGAAGATAGAAGACATTGGAACTGGTGTCTCAAAATTACTGGTGGCCACAGATGTCAAGGTATGTTGGCAGGTACATCTCTACCTGTGACATGTGCCTTTGGACCAAGTCATTCTGATATCCTCTGACCAGAGAACTCCACCCTCTTCCAATTCCATCTGCTCCATGGGATACCATCAGTGTGGACTTCATTTTCGAGCTGCCACAATCTGCAGGGCACAATTCCATTATGGCTGTTGTTGATTCTATCACCAAGCATGCACATTTTGTTTCCACTGTCACAACAATCTCTGCTGCTGGAGCCGCACACCTTTTCCTAACCCATATGTGGAAACATCACAGTCTCCCTCGGAAAGTCGTCTCCGATAGAGGTCCCCAATTTGTAGCAGAATTCACCCAAGAACTCTACTGGTTGCTTGGAATTAAGTTGGCAGCCACCACAGTCTACCACCCTCAGGGAGACGGACAGATGGAACGAGTCAACCAAGAACTGGAACAATATATTTGACTCTTCACCAACCAAAGACAAGATGATTGGGTGAGGCTCCTGCCATTTGTAGAATTCCAGTACAACAACCAGGTTCATTCTTCCACCCAACATCCTCCTTTCCTCCTTGACACCAGACGTGTTCCCCGAATGGGCTTTGAACCAGACCAATCTTGATCCCGTGTGGAGTCCGTTAACAAGTTCAAAGACTGGATGAAGGACACCTTAGAGGAAGCAAAGGCGGCTCTGGCCAAGTTGAAGGACCACATGAAGCTCTACTACAATCGGAAACGGACCCTGGCTCTGGAGTTCAAGGCAGGTGATATGGTCTTCCTTGACACTAGCGACATTCAAACCACTCGACCTTCATGCAAGCTTTCTCACCAGAGATTGGGACCATTCCTGATTGACAGTCAGGTTGGTAACACTTCCTCTGTCGATGGGTAGACTTCATCCCATTTTCAATGTGGTCAAATTATTGTTGGCTCCCCCGGACCCCATTCCTGGCTGATGGACGACTCCGCCTCCATTTCCAGAAATTGTTGACAGCAAAGAAGAGTGGGTGGTGGAGGAAATATTGGATAGTTGGATGGTCAACCGGAAACTTTGTTACTTGGTCAAATGGGAAGGTTTTGGTGTTGAACACAACTCCTGGGAACCTTGGGATAATGTTCATGTGCTGGAACTAGTGGCGGATTTTTACCAGAGGCACACTGGTGCTGCTTGTCACATCCATGTGGTCGGCTTCCACTCCATTCCTTTCCGTTCAGTGTCGGGGTGTCACTGCCTTGAAGGGGGGGTGGATGTTAGCGGACACTCTGCTTCATCTGACATTTCTTCCAATAACACTCTGTCACCTCTGTATATTCCTCCTCATTGTCACTAGCTCAAGACAGAGTGCACTCACGGCTCCAATAGCAGAGTCCAATGGACACATGATGTAGCTACCTTTTGCATTCCTATCACTTTTTCACCATTCTTCATTTTTTTCATCATTCTATTATTTCAACTCCAATTTTGGTATATAGACATGCAGCCCACCTTAGCAGGGCTCTATCCTTTCCTTTTAGGATCCCCTGCTAGATATTGACTAAGTTGCAGCCACAGTTGCCCTAACAACTACAGCTCGAGTATTTATACAGAAAGAGACATAGACATATAAGGAGTTATCTCAGAAAGCATATGTTAGCAAAATGGAACATATTACAAAAAGGCTCGTACTCCAATGAATGCCAAAGAGTGCTGACTCAAATCCTCGAAAGACCTTGTGGCAACCGATGACCTTGAGAACTGGTGCGTGTGTGATGTGATAGGCCTGTGACATGGAACGTGTGTGGAGCTGGTGGGGCTCTATGTTAGGGGATGCTCCGCATCGTCCGACGTCTCCTCCGATATTTCTCCGTCACCTTTGTATATTCCTCCTCATTGTCGCTAGTCCAAGACGGAATGCACTCGCGGCTCCGATACCGGAGGCCGATGATCACGTGACATAGCATTCCTATCACTGTTTCACCATTCTCCATCTTTTTCATCATTTTATTATTTCGACTCCGATTCTTGGTATATAGACATGCATCCCACTCTAGCAGGGCCTTATCCTTTTCTTTTAGGATCCCCTGCTAGGTGCGCTTCCCTGTCGTATTTTATGTTTATATATATGTTTAGGATCCCCTGCTAGATCTCGACTAAGTCGTCCGCAGTTGCCCTAACACTCTAGGTGTGCTGTGGTAGATAGCACATGGTGCTGGTTGGCAATAATGATAAGAATAATGATTTTCTGGTGGTAATGGAGTAGGAATGAATTCTGACAGAAGTCCGATATAAGTCTGACAAGGCTGGCTGGTGGTAAGGGTGGTACTGAACAATGGCGAGGTGGCCATCATTGGAGACTCCATTGGAGCTGTCCTATGATTGTTCTTTCAGAAAGAACGTGACCAAGCTCAGACCATGACACTTCAACTGAATCCAGATGTATTGGCTTTGAGTGTAGCCACAACATTGTATGATTTTTTGAGCTGGATAAATGCATGCCAGTAGAAGAATTGCTTGATATAGTGTGGTATGCACCTGGTCCCACTTGCTCAAACACCCTTGTGATGTCTTCATGCTGCCCAAAGCACTATGTGATGCCATCTCCTTGGCAGCACCACTCCAAAATAATGCCTTGAACTTCATGCCATCACCTGCTTCAGCTTTGTGCTTGGCGATATACTCAATGAGCATGATCTCATCAGCCTCAGACCATTGGGCCTTGCCAGAAGCCTCAGGTGGGCATGGAGCCTCGAGAGTCTGCAGCGGGCTGCTGTTACAGGTTTGCATGAGGTTGTTGGCAACAGGCAGTGGGGCCTGGGAATGTGTGACCAGCTGTGACTGGTTGCCACAAATCCAAAATAGAAAATTTTATTTTGTTGCCGGCTGTACATATACTATGCTGTACACCGGTGCCGTGAAAGACCCACTAATTGTGAGTCACAAAATGTAATGTCACCCTACACAGAATATTGATTCTCCGCTTGGACTGTAGTATCACGATAAGTATAAGGTAGTGAAAAGTTATCAACACAAAGTATAGTAGCTTGTAGTAGTTAGGAATGTAATAATTATGTCATTGGAGAGCTGCTGTGCTCAGTACTACCGAACTAGCATCAAAAAGGGTGAGTGGATGTAGATGATCCTGCATGCAAGGATAGTGAATTATATGCGGCCTCGTTAAATGTGGCTGAAGACAAATGCGAGTAGAAAGGCGACGGCTGTGGTCCATGCATGTGGTGTGACTCAGAGACTTGGAAGGCCATGTAATGGTATAGTGGCGTGAAATGCGCTGGGCCCAACGTTGGTGGTGGCGGAGGAGTAGGAATAAAGTCTGGCTGTACTTTGCGACTCAGACTCCATGGCACCTGCTTGAGTGTGATTTGCACGTTGCCGCCCAGTTTGATATAATCCAGCAAAATGAGGATTTTTTGCCAATTCGGGGTGAGCACTGAGATGTTCTTTGATGCGTGCTGTAGAGCTCTGCTACGGCATGAGACGGCGAGCGTGACACACCAGCAAAAATGGGACTTCGTCTATACTCCTTATTTTTTCTCTAAAACACCTGGAACCTGTTTATATACCATCTTAGTAGTCGTAGTAAAAGTAGCTAAGCAGCAGCTATTCATATGATGAAGTTATTCAGGTTCACGATTAGTGGGTCGTCACGGCACCAGTGTACAGCATAGTAATGTGTCGAAAAAACAATCAGATAATCTTGCCTTTGCGGCACAAGAAGCTCTCGGCATCGCCCGGATTCCATCACATGACAAGTTGAGCAAAAAAAAGAAAACAGAGCAAGACAACCAACTTTTCGGAAACTGCTGTAATATGGGTGCCACAACCCTTTGGTCAAGGGATGTTGTCGCCAACCGCATTCTCGCAGGTGAAACTCTGATCATATACCAAGGACATCTCCTCTCCATTCCACCCGCGTGGATGAATGCGCATCCTGGCGGTAACCTTGCACTCCTTCACTTCGTTGGCAAAGACGCGACAGACGAGATAGAAGCAAGTCATCTCGATGATACCCTCAAACTTGTATCACGTTACTCCGTTGGTCGCGTGGAACTTACAGAAGACGGCTGGGAACCTCTAGTCCCTCCAGTTCAAACGGGTTGGGTCCGTAGACTAGGTCAAACAGGCAAACAGGAATGGTTCAAAGAGGCTACAGAGCTGGTCTCCAATGATGGCTCTGAATCCTTTCCATCTTCGTCCATTCTGCTCGTTGAACGAGATAATCACTCTCAACAGCTCACCACACCGACCCTTGCTAGTCTCCAACCTCTTCCTTCAAATCTCTCGCTAAAAGTCCAGACTAGACACTCCAGAGCCTATCGAGAACTTCACAAACGTATTACCGATGCTGGCTTGTATAAAACGCGTTACATATCGGGTTATGGTCCAGAAATTGCTCGATGCACACTCCTTGGCTGTATCTCAGCCTACGCATACTTATGCAATTGGATCATCACGAGCGCTGTGTTCCTCGGTTTATTCTGGCACCATTTAGTCTTTAGTGCCCATGACTTGGGTCATATGGGTGTCACTCACAATTGGGCTATAGACCGTATATTGGCAACTTTGATTGCTGATTTCATGGGTGGTTTAAGTATCGGCTGGTGGGTTCAAGTACGTATTTTTAACTTCACAATTTACAAAGTTTGGCTGACACAATCGATGGCAGAACCATATTGTTCACCATCGTGAGTCAATGAATCTTAGAAAAAACTTAGACTCATATTGTTCCCAACAGTCGTTACCAATCATCCCTCTCAGTAAGTCATATCTTTGACTGAAGTCAGACAACGTATTTACTGTAACTTAGTGACCCCGACATAGAACATATCCCGTTCTTTGCGATCTCTCCCGCGTTCCTCCATTCCCTTTGGTCCTCATATTACAAAAGGACAATGGTCTTTGACCGTTTCGCTAAATTATTTTTGGCATTACAACACAGATTATTCTATGTTGTTATGTGCTTCGCTCGATTTAACCTTTACGTTAATTCGTATACCTATCTCTATAGAAAGGCATTCGATACCAAGCGTGCCCGAGGCGGAAATTGGGCCTGGAGGCTTGAGATGGCTGGCCTTGTATTCTTCTGGACTTGGTTTGGACGTGTTCTATATGGATGTGGAACATGGCAAAAAGCTCTTGCTTACTTGCTTGTGAGCCATGTTGTGACAAGCCCGCTTCACGTTCAGGTGACTTTATTCTTCAATCAAATGGAAACAAAGCTAAATGACCAATTGCTTTCCTAAAAAAATAAATTAGCTTGTTCTCTCGCATTTTAGTATGCCCACGGGAGACCTTGGTCCGATCGAATCATTCCCCCACCGACAGCTGCGCACTACCTCTGATGTGATCTGCTCAGATTCTGTGGCATTTATGCATGGGGGTCTCCATCTTCAAGTAACACATCACCTGTTCCCTCGATTACCGCGCCATAACCTCCGGCGTGCGAGTCAGCTTGTAAAAGAGTTCGCCAAGCAAGAAGGTTTGACCTATGCAGAGTTTGGATTCGTGGATGGTAACCGGGAAGTCATCGGCGTGCTGAGGAATGTTGCCGAACAAGTCAAAATTTTGCGCGAGGTCGCAAAGATTGAGGCGAAAGAGGCACTTCACAGGAAGATGGCAGCTTGTGATACCATGCTGTCTTCAAGGGATAAAGGTCACAAAAAGGACCTATAGTCACATAGAACTATTTTATGTCGGACGTGGACTTTCTGAAATCTTATATAGATAAGTAAATATCATAATATATGATTTGCTCGTGCAGAAAGCTTTCATCAGTTCGCAGAATTTACACTCCGGTGGAAAGGGATCATATTTGCTCATATGGCATATAGTGCATTAATGGGCTCATGGTACCCACATAGATTTTGAGACGCCAGCAACGCAAACATGGATAGACGTGGAAGGCATATAACAGGCTTAAGTGTACAAGACCGTTTACTTCTTCTTGGCGGCTTCCTCCTCCTCTTTCTAGATAACGTATGACTTAGTGACAAACAATAGAACATGATATTTTCACTTGCCTTGGCGGCACGAGTCTTGCGAGCACCTTCGTGTCGTTGGTTAGCGCGAGCGATACGGAGCGTCCTGTAGGCCTTAAGTCCACGTTCTGCATCTGTGATGGCACGAGGTGCCTCTGCGGGGTATGCATCGGGGAGCGCAAGGGTAGCACGGGTAATAGCGGCTTGAAGGTCCTCCGCCTAATTAAATTGTCAGTTAAAGCGTAGCGCTACGCTGACAAATAGAAAAAAAACGCACCGATGAATCACCCTTCTTCGCCTTTCCAGCCTTGCGGGGGAAGACAATAAGGCGCGCCTTGTATGCTTGTAGTCGGTCTACATTTAATTTTTTGCCCTCTTCGCTTAGATTTCTCCTCCTGTGATCAACAACAATTCCAACACCTCGGGCTTCCTTCTTTCCAATACCAGCAGATTTAAGCTCAGCTAGAGTGAATCCACGACCCTCACGAACTTTGCGATTGTAGCGGACTGTTTGGGCACGAACAGCTGGGCGGAGGAGTGTGAGAGGACGAACGCCAAGAGTGGCGGCTTTTGCCTGGCGAGCATTGCGTCTGCGAAGTTTTCGTCCAGGCTGATCGAACCAGGTGCGTACGCGGCGTTGCCAGTCCTTGCGGAAATGGTTAGCATGAAGGACTGATGATGAAGTTGAGTTGCAAGTTCAGGAGAAAAAAAAGGGGTAAAAAAGTCACCGTTGTTGTGGGCGAAACCCATTTATTAGTCTGTGAATCAGTATATCAGAATAAAAAGACCCAGGACCATGTTGGGCAGCATACCTTGTGTCTTGAGGTCGTCGAGGGTGTTGTTGGCAATAATTCTGAGAATGGATAGCGGTGGCTTGGTGGAACTAGGCAGTACCAACGGCAAATACCGTATCACATGACTAACCACTAATTTATTACGCAACAACTTTGAAGTTCTTCATCTTGATGCAATCCCCGTTTCGTACTCAGAAAACAGTCGAGGAAGCTGAAGCTAGATTGACACATCCCATTCCTCTTCATCATTGGATTCATGTTGACTAGGACCATTTATTACGAGCCCATTTTGTGCTCCTCAACTTGCTGTAGTGATCATGTAAGAAAGTTATTAAGACTCTGAGTAACCTCAAGAGTTTAGATATTACAGCAAGGGTAGCAGAAAATATTACAAAACACTTACAGTTACTAGTGTTGTTTGGCTGTTTTTTATTTTACTGTTTTTTCTTATAAAACAAGGTCAAAAAGAGATCAAAGAATGAGCAAAGAATTTACAAAATCCCATTTTTCAGTTCATTTTTCATTCATTTCTTCAGCAAGCTGTCGATAGCCTCATTTTTTATCTGGTGTGCCAATAGGCCAAAATTCCAGAACATCTGCTAGTCATTGTAGATGTTTTCACCTTAAACTGCTCTAGATAGACCCTCATGTAGAAAATAAGAACAAAGGGGGGATTTCCTAAACAGGTAATAATAATAGCTCAGTTTGACGCACGACAGAACCGAGTGAATTGGCACAAACAAGTGTAGTACCAGTAAAATACAAGTTGTACTTATACTAAGTAAAATATTGACCATTCCCTAAACACAATGCGAAAAACTCCAGGCTGAAAACACGAGACACACGCATGGTGCTCAACCCTAATCTGGTAACCTAATAATTTCAACACCTCATACAATCCAAGGCTTGTACACAACCCATAAAAGGTCAGCGGCAACTGGGTGTGCCAACATGCCAAATCATTCAAAATTTTGTGGTCTACAGGAATCAAACTGATGAACTTAGAGCATGGACTTAGATTTTTCACATGTGACAAGGGAAGCTATCTTGTATTTAAACCATAGGTTTACACAAGGCCAATGAATAGTGTTGAATATATACGAGTTTAGCTCGTTTATATTATCTTTGTATGTTTTATCTCTTTTGTTTATTCGTTTTGATTCGGTTATGTAATCACGTTGTCAAAACCATCACGTATTTTATTTAGGAGTCTCAACTTTCTATTTGAAGTTGAGACGTGAGTAGTATAGATCCATTCACTCATACATATGCTAATTGTTACCTAGAAATCCGTTCTAGGTATATATATCTATAATATAACTTTCTATTTGAAGTTGAGACAAATCTGTTCTAGCTGCAAAATTCATTCTAACAGGTTATGGGCCCCGCTGAACAAATGACTAACCTGTCGTTAAACTCCAGCTCAGACTCAACCAGCCTATCGGTCCCAAAGCTCCATGATGACGGAAGTAACTGGTCAGATTACCAGCCAAGGATCGAAAGGGCAATGGGGTCAAAGGGGTTGTGGAGACACGTATTAGGGACTGCCGTTGCGCCGAGACCGTATATGCTTCTGAATGGAGTCCATGTTCTTTCCGATGGGAAAACTGGAGCTACGGAAGAACAGATAGAAACCCGAGAAGTCAGAATCACAGATTTTGAAAAAAGGGAATACTTGGCTCAGCACATTATCTTGTCAACAACTTCGACACGTCTTGGAAGCAAGATAAAAGAGTTGAAAACT
>Ga0193742_1001734_pt1 | contig 12819 bp, 14 predicted proteins | sample L2c1metaG_FD_165511 | JGI IMG/M metagenome (GOLD analysis project Ga0193742, IMG submission 165511) | Soil microbial communities from a riparian zone of the East river system, Colorado, United States - L2c1 | ecosystem: Environmental > Terrestrial > Soil > Riparian zone | place: USA: East River... | reverse complement strand
GAAGTAGACATTGCGCAAGACACTATGTGTGAAGTTAAGTTGCACGGCGTACGTGATGGTCACCAATACTGCCCATAAGTAGTCAAGGTAAGCAGACCCATGCGCACGCTCATCTAGGTCTTTGCTTCCATGATGCTAGTCCTCGAAATTTACTTCCATTGTGTAAGTAGCTATGTAGTCTAGGATCTTTTATTTCATTCCCAACCTATTTTCTCAGCGCAGCTATAGTCCGTTGAAATTATGTGCGAGAGAGTTGATGGCGCTGCCGATGAAGCTATCCGAAACATCTCTTTCTCGCTCATCTCCTCTGCCTATTCAACAAAATCGGTTGCTTCCCATGCCGCAATTCAGGTTCTGACTCAACAACAGGATCCTGGTTACCATCAGCCGAATCATCCACCGCTCCATCATTTCTTCGAAAAATTTCGGAATATATCTTGTTCCAACGCGAGTTCGCAAGCTACCGTGTCATCGTCAACGTTGGAATTGGAATTGGAATCGGCCAAAGAAGCTGAAAGCTATGTTGGCAGTAGACTCTTCTGCTTCATCAGAATCATATTGACCCATCATTAGAGGGGGGAGCAGGCGTAGATGTCGGCAAGGATAATGGTCGGGTGGCAGCGCAAATGAACTAAACCCACCCTGCGGAGTAGATGGTCGAGGCTGTTTCGCAGGTCTGCCGCCGAACTCTACTTCTTCGTCTGCAAATGAGGCTGATTTTGGAGGGGCGGTAGGTATAGAGGCAGGAACAAGTTTTCTCTCGTTCTGAACTGGTTCTTTTCTGAATCGGTTCTTTCATCTGAGCTGATTCTGTCTTCTGGATTGATTCGTCCTTGGAGTTAACTCTATTTGCTGAACTGGTTCCCTGGGTTCAACTTGTTCTTTTTTCTGGTCATGACTTTGGATGAGGCGGCGCAGGTATAGAGGGAACTGGGACAGTTGGAACAGCATTAGGTTGGGGTGGGGGGTGTTGTTGGTGTTCTGCCCTGAAGGTTGAGATGCAGCAACCGGCGCTTTCGTTTCAAAACGAGGTTTGGGTATAGGCTTGATTTTGGTGAGGGATGGGAGAAGAAGGCTATGGGAGTTCAATTAATTCTTCTCTTCCTCCTCTTTGCTAATGTCTATCTCTTTCAACGTCTTCATCCAAGCCAAGAAGTCCATGCTCTAATTCGTCGATGACCTGACGTTGTTGTCCTTTGCCTTTAGTTTAACTTTTGTGAGGGGGAAGCAGTTTTAGGCGCAGGTATGGGGGCAACTGTAGATAATAAAATACTGAGCGCATTGTTAATGTATCAAGGAAAGGCGAACGTACGTGATGAACGAGATACGGTGGTCTTCCGATCATAATGATTAGATGACCGACTCCAGTATCGTCATCATAAAATGGGCACACAATTGACTTTCCTAGCAGATTGCTCAGTACCAAAAATGTATGGGCCTATACAACGGTCAGATGCATTGAAAAATACAATGATAAGATCCCCATACTTAAAGCGCTGGGGTATTCTGCTAACACCTTGGTATTATCAGCGCTCTTCTGGATCTCCATAGAAGCATATCAATCGATGGTGGCTTGAAATTGACTGCGGGGGACATCCAAACGTCGATTATCGTGAACTAGAGAATAAGATACGCTAAAATCGTACACCGAAAGGGATAGAAATCGCGTTCAGGAAGGTTCGATCGTTTTGTGGTGGCTGTAGCAATAGGCGATGCTTCCAGCTTCTTGGCTTTAAGAGCCTTGCTCGACGAAGGGCCTATATTGACAGCATGGCGACCTGGGGCACGCGTCCAAGGGACTGGACTGCTTGAGCTAACCAAGGTGGTATGAGAAGAACAAAGAATCTACCAATCCCGGCCGTCCGTTGAACGAGGAAACAAACTTTCTGGTCGCTCAATGGAGAATTCCGGGCAACTGCGCGGAAAGTAGTGAAAACCACCAACGAATGGCACGGAGCCTCTGAGCTCTTCCAGCATCGAGCGATCCGCCTTTCCAAAATCAAATAATATACATTCGGTATAGGGTAAGTTCGACCTACGTATGAATAGAATAAAAAAAATTATTGATTCTAATTTCTAAATTATCTAAATGACTGTGATAAGGTGACCCACTCTTCTGGCCTCAAATTCGAGCACCTGTATAATTTGACCTCTTTTGTATGTAAACAGTGTCTGATTGTCGAGCAACAATGCAAACGTCACCCTTTTTATGGCCTTCCTCTATAGTACATTTTTTTCTGACGGTCAAATCGCGCCGTTCTTGTTACATGCACCTACGGATTGGCGGGTGCATTTGAGATACGGAGGTGGCGACCTTTTTGCAAACAGCAATAAGTGAAAGTGCAAGTAGAGATGTGTCGGAGTGCGCAATCCCAGCAAAATTTTGGTACTGTCACGTGGCCTTTGTACAAATGTTGAGGTGGAGTCCAAATATCATCATGCTCGAAAGTAAATTGAATCTACCTTCACTCCTGCTTTATCGTAGAGGCACAAATTATGAGATACGGTTAGATATGCATCGCATTTGCTCCTAACCGCAGGATTCCTCTCCCTTCCCACACGAGACATAACAATCACAGAGCCACCCAAACCCGAGCGACGTCAACTATGGACAGTATAAGCAGCTGGAGCAGACTTACGCAAAGCGAAGTCATAGCGGAAGTGGCGTTCGGCAGTGGAGGATGGGAAGTAGATAGTCGAAGGTATACGTTCTCCTTATTGGGATACGAAGCCAAGAAAGCAGGTGGAGGAGGGGAAGAGCACTGGTGAGATTAGCGACGGCGTCGATCTTTCCTCTCATCCCTCTTGGTGCCTGAGGCTGGACTCTTCGAGTCAGGATCTCTATCATTTGGGGGTTTCGGATACTAGGATGCTGGAAGGCGACGTTGTTTCGTCTGTTCAATAAGTAGAACGACCAGCTAAAGTGGAAGTGCTCTAGCAACTGACAAACGTTGTTTTTTTTATCAGCTCAAGAATAGTTTGAAACAATAATCGATAATCTCTAATAAACAAATTATAACAACCCCCAATGCTCACCAGACTCCTGTTATAACTTCCTTCTCATCAAGTGTTGCTACTCCTTGAGGGGGTCATATTATCCAGTCCTCCTTTCCTCACAATCGCACCAGCACCTCCTGTCCCATTCACTCCGGCCACGCCTGCGCCAGACCCGGCAGGCACAGACGGGTGCGGTGGCGGTTGTCCCGAGAATACTACCTCCTCCCTCGGCACGATATCAATCAGAAAATCGAAATGGTCTGATTTAGTCAGAGCTTTAGCAATATCTGCTCGAGATAACGTTCGTCGTTTATTGGAATCGGCCACTATGTATGCTCGGCCTGTTATTTCCGCTATGAATACTAGATAGTGTGTGTGCAAAAAAGGATATCATGAGCGATTGAGGTTCCTTGGATTTTTTTTGGAGTAAAAGATGACGATGGAAAGAACAACCCAGCAACACTCAGCCGCCACTGATGGCACTCTCTCTATATATATATTCAAATTGTGATAACGTACTCTCGCAAGCTTTGCAGAACAAGATGGGAGCTTATGAAGATTGACGAGTTTTCAGTGCAAGTTTCGGTGGTCACGAAGATGGGGGGGGGTGGGGAGAACAAGTTACCATCGGCAGCAATCATCTATAAATCAAATAAATCCATTCCCAAATAAATAAAAAATTCTTCTTCAAAAAAAAGAAAAAAGAAGTTGAGAAACCTTACTTTCACATCGGGGTCGCTTTTCATCACTTTCTTGATCCTCGCGAGGGGTAGTGGTGGATGACGATAATCAGGTGTTTCCTGTTCTGCAGTAGCTATTTGTCGTTCCCAGAATGACTTTAGAAATTCAGGTAGAGGCTGCCCGGATTGTACAAATGGCTGTGTCGACATGACAGTGACGGTGGTAGTTGGTAGTTCATTTGCTGGAGACAAGTTTGGTTTTGATCAATTATTTATTTATTAAATTTATTAGTTAATAAAACATTAAGTAATACATAAGTCTGATTGGAACTGGCGAACCTTAGGGTTCGTTTTCGGAAAGAACTGACGTTCGTTACAAGACATTTTTTCTATCAAACCTTTTGGGCAGGCACAATATTGCAATGTGTTCAACTTGGGTACTTAGGTAAATGCGGTAGAATCAGAAGAGTATGAACTGCGTCCCCAAACTTCAAAGGCTTCAACGTTTTGATGTTCTCATGGGATATTTACCGATTACAAGATGTGCATACTAACTCTGTGAGTGTTCATTGAATTTAGATTGAATGATCTTATTCCAGGAAGTTTGGACGTTCGTATTCATGTGGCCCCGAAAGCACAAAAGAGACTATGGACCGTACGTATCAAGACACATACCTCGATTACAACATTGGAATTGGAGAAAGTCATTCGTGATGAAGTTGAACCAGACTGTTCAGTCAACAGAATATCTATAACAAGGAGATCTAGCATGTTTAATAAAATTTATAATTGTGGAATCAACATGGCTCAGAAATTCTCGTCTTCAATTCAATGATATGCTATATCTAAAATGAAGGAGAAATGAATTCAAATGGGTATAGTAGTAACAGAATTAGTTTTTTTTTTTTTTTTTTGTATTATTAAAATTAAATGAGCACACCGGGAGAATCATTCTGGACCGGTTGTGAATAGGTAGAGATTTAATAAAAACTGATTGCAAGCGCGCGTGTAGAGATCATAAGATATGTACAGAATTGATAGTGGAATGAAAGATCAGTGGATGCGTGGGTATCACAAAAAGCACGGTATTAGAATAGTAGGGGCAGGGTGAGTACTTACTGGAGCTCCATCTACGAATAGAATCAAATTGGGCCCTGGCTCTGGGGGCGCAAGCGTCAATGTTGGCGGCATCTATCTTATAGATTGAAAAGCTTAATGTGACGCATTATGAGGAATGATGCAATAATTTCTGAGTAGTTACACATGAGAACTATAGGAATTTAAGGAAAGAAACAACCACCAAGGTAGAGACTCACCGATAGTGATCTGAGCATAATCTTCATGAACCATCAGGTTATGTCCAGATGCCTCGTACATCCGGAACGTATATTCTTTTTCAAGATCGTAATGAGCCACCAGGATGTTATCCATGGTCGTACACTGTTCACCGAAGCCCCAATCGTGATAAAGAACATTAAACAAAGGTCAGTTATGGTTATTTTACGTACTCACAGTCCACTCTTGTCCAGGTCTTACTCTAAAGCCCCATTTGTATTCTCTACCATCAGACGCAAAGAACTTCCTGGACAAAGAACTGTGGTTGTCAAGGACAAGACGGGTGCGTATGTGAGCAAGCCTATATGAGGATAACAATGACGGATGTCGGCTCACCTTGCGAAAAAGGATGTTTTTTGTAGGTACTGCATCATTGGCAAATTGGCTGTATAAGACATCAATGAGAGGGAGATCGTGCCTAAGGCTTCGTGAGGCCCGAAATCCAGAGAAACTTCGGGGTTTGGAGGCAAGGGTAGGGCATTCCGAACTCGACTGGGGCGAAAGCCCATTCTGAAGATTTTAGTGCTTGTATGTCCTGGAAGACGCGAGACATGAAAGTGCATGCGGTCATACATGTCATCGAAATCGGTATTGGTAATGTAACCGGTGCGATCTTCAAACTGAAGTGGAAGACCGTCGCGCGTGCGGCGGTCCGGTTGCCACTGGGCTGGAACAATATACTGTGACATTTTCTTTTGGTTCGTTTAAAGGTGGATGGAGGCCAGACAGAATTGAAGGAGCTATGTGGTAAACTTGTGTAGGACTTCGGCTATATAAGCAACCACACGACAAAATTCGGCACGACCACAAAAGGACATGGGGCCAGAAAAGGTTACAAGGACCACGATTGTTCAAGCTAAGCCACACACAAGCCCAAGCATGTCGTGGTTCTATCAACTTTTTTTGGGTGAGGTCGAAATCCCACAAACGTGGACTAGATCAAAATAGGGTAGCCATTGAGTCAGGATGGAATCAGAATCTAGAACTGCGGCCAGTGTGTTCTAACGCTCCCACGTGCAGTGTGTATTGATTTTTATCTCAGATTTGGCCCTTTCAATGTCCGTGTCGGCAGAATGAAGTGAGGACAAGCCTCTGGAAGCGTACACTGACCTTTTGCAAGTAGTAATGACCTCTGAATCAAAACTCAGTCAAGTTCAAGTTCGTCGCAGGGATTTGGCATTGTTTGGGTCGGTTTCTCCCGTACAAGAAATAATATAAAAAATAAAATACGAACTTATAATGTGTAATAAGTATCGGCCGAGAAGCGCCGAGAAGGGCCAAACATGATTTGACATGGAAATATTTCCATACGAAATACCGAACTTCTGATGGAATTTATGTAGGTAGCTATCATATGGTTAAGCGCTGAGCGTCCGTAAAGAGGGGCCTGCAGGGTCGCTGTCGCCATTGAAATCCATGAATTAAAATTTTAAGCCAGGCAGTCGCATCTAGGCCAGAATTAAAACGATTGTGAACACTGAAAAACAATTCATCGTGGTTGAAAAAAAAATACGGAACAAAAATCAAAAGTCAGTTAGCCAAACCCGAACCCCCTGGTTGATCGTATTGAAAACAGATCAAAGCAGACTTTGAAGCAGATCGCCTTGAGAGCAGATACTTCCTATAGAAATTCGAAGACCGAAATTCGAAGACCGACGTCGACGGGAATCTTGGCTCAACGTTCTGGCAAGGATTATTGTCAAATGCACTTTTTGACCTTCAAACTTCATGTCCATACAGAGGCCTTTTTTTTTTTTTTCCTCGTCCGTTCGCGGCATACAGAAATAGGTGTTATCTACAGAAGGGTCAAGTGATTACCTCAGTTTTAGTTTCTTATCGAAATAAAAAAAAACACAGGTAAGCAACATTCGCTAATGCAAGACGATGTAGCACGTACCTGTGGCGTCGAGAATCACGAGGGAGTCTGTGACGGCAGTGAGGCATTGATAATCAGGAGTGACAGGATGCATGGGGCCAAAAGCAACATGGCAAGTCGCCAAAATCAGCTTTCCATAGTAAGCTCAGGGTTAAGAAGAATAGATCGAACGGGCATCAATTATTGAAAACTTGGACAAAGAGTTATCTCGTCATTGGGGTCGATCGCAGTGGTGTATCCTACCTTGATCTCATAACATCCGTGAGAATGTCTATGGCGTTCCAACAATTAGAAACTTGTAAGAATGTTGTATCATAAAGAAGTCAAAAAAGGACATACCCAGGTGAGTTGGGCAACATGACACCACGATGCAAACCACGCCCCCAGGCAGAACCTTGTGACCTCAGCACCTGGTGCCGACGCCATCGCTGTCAGTCACCTGATACCATTTGAAGAATCACAGTGAACGGCTAGCGAAAAACGCACCACTTCCCTGTCCAATGTAAATCCTCATAATTTGGATTGATAGGATATTGCCGGAAACCTGGAAGTTGGACACTCTGGCGACGAGTCCTTTACAACATTCGGTACGTTATTTCTCTAGTGATCAAGTGAGCGTTGAGGGAAGAACTAGCCGTGGACCGAAAGGTCCTTATCAAGTCGTTGACAAACTTGTTCTCAATATGCCATCGTACACAGGGAAGCATATGACTTTTTTGCTGCTCCTTTTAGAGGATAAGCATATGTAAAGATACGGCAGCTAAACAAGCTATAGGGAGAAAATGAATAAGAGCTCAGACCCCAGGTACGGACACTCAACTCTATGTACGTAGATCGAGGACCAAATCAGATGTCTCATCCCCCGAAGCTCCCGCTTTCAATCATCGCGGCAGATGTTTTTGCGTCCAGGAACAGCTCATTCATTTCACTGACGTCTTCAGCCTCAATCTGCTTCCGCCCTGACAATCCCGCAAGAATAGACGCAGGGGTAAGTAATTGAAGGGCGTAGCTGTTTGCGTCCCCAAGTAAATAACATGAATGAACCATTCGAAAGGTAAAAGCAAAAAGAAATGTACCGCAACGAACTCTTTTCGCCTTCGCCGGCAAGTTTGTCCAAAACGTCTGAGGAGAGTTTAAGCCCCTCAACGTTCGCCCTCATTTGGACGACTTTGCCAATCTGCTCTCGGGTATAGGCATCAGTCTTGACAATCATGCACCTGAGCAGTTGATGGTTACCGACGAGGACGGACTGCATCGTTCAAGTAGAACTTACCGATCAAGTAGATCCACTGGAATGCCATGAGGAGAGACAATGTCAGTAGTACCACGAACAAGGGAGTTACCCCGGTTGGTTGCAAGAATCACAGTTGGTGCCATTGGCGATTCAAGCAGGGCATTGAGGTACGTGAAACATTCAATATCGAGCATGTGAACCTTTGTGCCAAGTCAGCTTGTGGGTTCCGTAAAAGGCCATGATGAAAATGACCTACTTCATCTATGAATACCACTCCAGGGACAACTTCAGCAACACCCTGATCCACGTACCCCTTCACAACCTTATTGACCTCTCTCCGTAATTTGTCGGTGACCTCTGTACGACCACTTTTGACGAGACTTCCCATCACACTCATAATATCTTGCCCGCCTTGCGGCCTCGCATTTGCCGCGTCCAGATCGCCCAAGGTAACATCCTGCACTAATTCTTTACGTTTATGTACCTCTCCTTTCGGCAGGGGCACATATGTTTCTGATTCCAGATCATACGAGGCAGCATAGGCATCTGAACGTCCAACACGCTATTCAATCTAACTTTGAGCGGACAAGGACTTTGAGAAAAAATCAACATGAGGTATACCTTAACTGCGCCGGTGTTAGCTTCAATGTAAACAACGTCACCCACAACGATCTTCTCTTTCAAGATGGCTTCATAAATGGTTGGGTCTAGACGTAGCTGTTTTGTGCCCTTTACAGTCTTCAGGCCTACGATGACATGTGAGACGGTTTTCCCATAGCCGCTTAATGGGTTTTCGGCTTCCGTTGGTGTCAGTTCTGTCACTTCGCCTTCGTAGACTTCTTTTGTTTCCTTTATCCGAAGGCCTGTGATGACAGGTCAGCTGGAATACAAAATTCAAGATAGCAGATGGTGTATTTCGACTGCATTGTTCACAGGAACAGATGGATACACCTGATCGATGCAGGCTTCCCTCGACCTAGGTGCCCAACCAGAGGATGAAACCAGCTAGTTCATACTCTCGATATCATGCCGACGAGCAAACAGGATACCACAAAAAAGGGCAAGCCTGCGACGGGATGAACATGCTTACCGATTGCTCTCCTAAACGCTTCGGCCAAAACTTCTGTCTTCTTAACCTCCGTGCTAAAAACTTCTGATCCCACCATGGGACAAAAAGGTACTTTAGCTCCAAGTTCGTGAGATACGGCTAACGCAAGTGCCGTCTTTCCCGTTCCAGGTGCACCAACCAACAATAGAGCTCTGCCAGAGAATTTTCGCGATTTGATGAGATCTACAACGACTCCACATGCCTGTTTTTTTTTCCATAAGGATTAATTGTTTTCCGCGCTTGAAAGAAGAAAACCAATTTATGGCCTTACTTCGCGTGCATTCGTTTGACCAATGAATCCTGCACCATCGACCGCTGCGAATCCTTCAGGTGTCAATCCTAAGCCTTTTATATGAGAATGTGGTGCTATCCGCGAGGAGCGACCTGCAGATGATGATGTTGGTGGTAAAGGCGCGTTATGAGCTGGCGCCGACGCCGATGTTGATGCAGAAGTGGTCTTCATCGTCGCCGTACGCGTTTAAGTCGAAATGTTTATGTTTTATTTGGCATTTGTTCCCACGGTCAGTTCAGTAGATTTGTTTAATTTGAATCCAATTTACTAAAATTTCTTGAAAATTTCTTTATCTGATGCACTAATCTGTTTTATCTTACTCTTAGAATCGAACTATGGATATCTCAGAGACATACCCCCCTGCATCATCTGTGCTATTTGCGCGCGGTGTTATCGCCCGGTTGGCTATATGGGCGGTTCTACGTATCGCTGTGAAGGAGAATTGGGGCGGTCCTGGTGCATCATCGAAGAGAACCTGGCTTGCCTCCGTGATCGTAGACGCATTTGAAGAACAAACGCCGACACCAGATGATCAATACATTGAGGAATTACTATTGCAAGTCATGTCGGACGAATTCGAAACTGTGATAGAGGATGGAAGCGCGGAAGCTGTTGCTGTGGATATCGTACACCTTTGGGATGAGACGCGAATCGGGAAAGGGGAGCTTGTCGTCAAATTTGAGGAGTTAGAAGAAAAAGTTCGAGGGAAAATGCCTAATATTCAGGAGCAGGTTGTTAGCGATGACGATGATTGGGAAGAGGAGGAGAGTGAAGAAGAAGAGGAAAATAAAGGCGATGGGGAAGAAGCTCCTCGCCTCATAGAGCATTCGGTTTCAAAACAGGTCTCAAAGGAACCTGAGATTGATGGAGATGGATTTACGGTGGTGAAAGGGAAAGCTCGGCGGTGATGGTATGTCTCCTTCATCCCGCGCGTCCATCATGCTCGGTAATTCATTGCATTTAATCCATCACGACCCCCACCTGTTTAAACTAGCACGATGTTGAGTGTCGCCCGTAAAATTTACGATCTCATTCGATGGACCGCTTATGGACTTGTCAAAGACTTGTACTTGAGTATATATCTGCCAGGTTATGCATCTATGTCTCTTGGGATTCCGATGTCTCAAGTTTACTTTCCCAACGCTAAGTAGGCGTCATGGATGGCATGGACAAGGCAATACACAAGTGCTTTTTCCCGTGTGTTCAGCTCGTTATGAATCAAGATGGAGTATTCAAAGGCTCGCGATCCTCCAAGCACCCTATCTTGATTTATCCTTCACCCATCAATTCTAATCTCGGATCTCTAGCCTCAGTCTGCGACCCCCTTGAACACCGCGCCTGAAAATTCGACTGAAAGCCGATCCACACCGTGCCAAGTTATCGTGCCACCAGATCCCTCTGCTGACAACAAGGCATATTTGCCGCACTCAAAAATAGGTGTGTTCGGATCGACAAGAAAGGGAGCCAGGGTCTGCGATGTCCTGGTTTCGTTCGATCAACGAGTGAAACAGGTTGTACTTGATGCTGAAGGATATTTGTGAATGTGAGAAGATGCCCCTCACCAGTTTCAACGCTTCCAGAGACCTGGAAACCTTGTCCTCCTGCCTGGTCCAGACTTTGAAAATTTCTGAAAGACGGCTGCCTGAAGGAAGTTGCAAATTTCGATGTTTTCGTTAATACAGTGCACATAGGTGCTTGTTCTGAACAAGGTATTTTGCCCGAATTTGGCTCTGGGGAAATAAAATCTGGTTGAGTTCAGGTGTGTAATGAATATTCACAAGTTTGACAACTAGTCTCGAGCAATTTTTCATTCAGATCGAGTGTCGGTTTAGGTTCAGTCGAGGGTTCGAATGCATCGGGCTCAGGTTGCTCAATCACATCATAGCTTCACAAGAGGAACTTGAGAGACGCGAACGTTAGATTCCTTCTTGTCAATAGCCGGGGGTAGTCTCAGATCGAGAATCGTCTGATAGGGTTCACACAAACCCTGCCACCAAAAAAAACCCCCCGCTCGCATCAACATGCAAAACAGGCATGAAAATCATTTCAATGTCAACCACAAAATAAATGAAGGCACCCAGTGAGCACTGGTGGTGGTGTCTATCCCGATAGCGCCGTCCATCAGGAATCATTTTATTAGTCTTCATTGAATTTTTTCGACCCACCCACCATCCACTGTGAGACCAGGAGGGTCGGAAAAAACAGCCCCTGGTTCCATCAAAAAAAATGTGTAATTTCCACGAGGTTTTCGGTGAATTTCCACCAATTTTTGTGGTCAAAACTAATGCCAGTAATTACATCAGTTTGTTACGTAAATTTTAACCTTAAATATAAACAAGCCATGAACCCATGCCTATGGCACGGCTCCGCTCCGCTTCGCCTGCCTACAGCATGGATTCAGGGCTTGCTGGGGGCTCCGCCCCCAGACCCCTGGCTGCATCACAACAGTGGAAACAGTCTCCACTCCCAATAATTAACACAGTCTCTAATCCCAATAGTCCACACAGTCTCCAGTCCTAATAGTCAAAAATCCTAATAGTAGACATACCACAATATCCCAACTGTTGAGATACAATTATTTTGTGACAATATGTGATCATGTGTGATCCTTGACAGGATATGTGATAATCGAGATGCAAATGTATGAGGATGTAAGCAATAAAATAAGTAGTAAGAATTTAGATATTTTGCAGGGACAATATTGGGTGAAGGCAAGCAAGCTTCTGCATTTTATTTCAATGTTACAGAATATATATACATGTTTTACCTTGTCTCAGTCTGGTTCAATCCCAGATACTCTGCTTGCTGAGGTAATTAATCTCAACCAACAGCCCATGCCCATTTCATGAACTTGTCGTAAATACTTGCTTGGTCTCACTGTTACAGTTTCTTTGTTGTTTTGCTTTTACAAACAACAGACCACCATTGTTGTGCGTATCTCTATTGTTATATCTCTTTGATCAAACAATCAATCCACTCTCAAACTGTTACAACTTTAACAATTCAGACTGTACAGTCATGATTGCAAACAGTCAGTACTTGCATCTGGGTCCTTAAAGGCTGAGCCTAAAGAGTGAAGTCAAGTATTGTCTAAAGGTTTGAGAGTGCAGAGGATAAAGCAGATGGCTGTTAATTAACTAATGTTAAAGATTGTCTAAAGAGTACAATCATCTATGCTAGGGTTTATATACGATGGTAAGCATGTAAGCAGCAAGGCAAACATGTGTAAGTCATAAGTAAAACATGCTGTATGCATGAGATGTGCAGCATCGGAAATGAATGGCAGGCGTGAGCCAT
>Ga0193742_1001733_pt1 | contig 12821 bp, 12 predicted proteins | sample L2c1metaG_FD_165511 | JGI IMG/M metagenome (GOLD analysis project Ga0193742, IMG submission 165511) | Soil microbial communities from a riparian zone of the East river system, Colorado, United States - L2c1 | ecosystem: Environmental > Terrestrial > Soil > Riparian zone | place: USA: East River... | reverse complement strand
TATCTTGAAATTTGAACAAAACAATATTCAGGTGCGTTGGGCTGACTACTCAAATTTTCCGGTCTATCCCCAGTTGTATCCACCCTTTGAACACAGTGTTTCAATTATTGATTTGATTTTTAACGAGGGCCCCAATGCGCAGGCTTACTTAAAACAAATATAATTGTGAAAATTTCAGTTGTAACAACATTATACTATTCCGAGAAGTATTTGCAGGAGTTCTACAGCAGGGTGCACAAGGCTGTAGTCAACATCACCAATGACTATGAAATCATATTTGTAAATGATGGTTCGCCTGATAACGCTGTAGAAGTAGTCCTTCAACTTCAAAAGGCGGACCCGAATATAGTGCTGGTCGATCTCTCCAGAAACTTCGGGCATCATCAGGCTATTTTTGCCGGACTCCAGAACACTCAGGGGGATTTTGTTTTCTTGATTGATTGCGATCTTGAAGAGGACCCGGAACTACTGGCGTTGTTTTGGGAAAAAATACAAGAGGATCCAATTATCGATGTGGTATATGGTATTCAGGAAAAAAGAAAAGGAGGAATCTTCGAACGGACTTCCGGTGCATTATTTTACAAACTTCTTACCATCCTCAGCGATTTTGAGTATCCGGCGAATACTTTAACCGCAAGGTTAATGAAGAAGCAATATGTGAGTTCAGTCACTGCCTTTACAGAAAAGACCCTGGATGTGTGGGCAATTTTTATTCTGGCAGGATTTAACCAGGTAGGCCTGAAGGCGACCAAAAAGAGTAAAGGATCTTCTACCTATAGCTTTGCAAAAAAAGTCAAAAGGAGCATTGAGATAATAACTTCGATCAGTCACCGGCCACTTTATGTGATTTTTTTTATAGGTCTGATCTGGTCCGTGATATCGGTTATAAGTTTGTGCGTTATTCTAGTCAAAAAATGGATGTACGGGGTAGACATTGAGGGTTGGGCAAGTATTATGGCTTCCCTGTGGCTTATTGGTGGCGTAATTATTTTTTTACTCGGAGTAATAGGGATTTATTTATCTAAAATATTCCTGGAAATTAAAGACCGGCCACTTACGATCATCAAGACTATTTACAAGAAAACCTGATGCTGGAAGAATCAAATAAACTATACGGGCAACTTTTACGGGAATTTGGGGAACTGCCGCAAGCCGTTAACTGGAAAAATAAAGAAGCGCAGGAGATGCGATTTCAGCAATTGATTAAAATAATAAAAACCAGTGGTGATTTTTCCATTAACGATCTTGGTTGTGGACTTGGGGATTTTGTCAGGTTCATGGAAGAGTCAGCCCTCAAGTTTACTTACCATGGCTATGACATTGCTCCAGGTATGATAGAGAGCGCGAAGGCGAAATTCAGCACGAATCGCAATGTCAGTTTTGAAGTTATTGTGGATCCGGGCACTATGAAGATGGCTGATTATACAATTGAAAGTGGTATCTTCAACTTGCGGTTTGATCATACTGAAGAAAGCTGGCTTGCCCACATACTCAAAACTTTAGATATTATGAATGAAAAAAGCAGGTTGGGCTTTGCATTCAATCTTTTAACTAAATATTCTGACAAGCACCTTATGCGGGACGATCTCTATTATGCAGACCCATGTTTTCTTTTTGACTACTGCAAAAAAAACTTTTCAAAGAACGTAGCGCTGTTACATGATTACCAACTGTATGATTTCACTATCCTTGTCCGAAAATAATACTGGACTATTCATTATTTTTTGACGTATGATTGGTTTTAACAAGCCCTATATTACTGGAAAGGAATTCGATTACATAAAGGCTGCCATTAAACTTGAAAAACTTTCCGGTAACGGATATTTTACCAAGCGGTGTCATGAGTTCTTTGAGAAGCGATATGGTTTTAAGAAAACGTTGCTTACCAACTCGGCTACCGCCGCTTTGGAAATGGCTGCGATACTGATTGATATCGAGCCCGGCGATGAGGTAATCATGCCTTCCTATACTTTTGTTTCCACGGCTAACGCTTTTATACTCCGGGGAGCAAAAATCATTTTTGCAGATAGTCAGGAATTGAATCCCAATATCGGCATTGGACAAATTGAATCGCTGATCACGGCGAAGACCAAGGCTATTGTAGTAGTGCATTACGCCGGTTTTGCATGCGACATGGATCCAATCATGGAACTGGCATTGAGCAGGAATATTTTTGTTATCGAGGACGCAGCCCAGGCAATCGATTCATACTACAAGGGCAAACCACTGGGAAGCATCGGTCATCTTGCCGCATTCTCTTTTCACGAAACAAAAAATATTATCTCGGGAGAAGGTGGGATGCTGGTAATCAATGATGATCGTTTTCTTCTTCGTTCGGAGATCATTTGGGAGAAAGGAACCAACCGGGCAGCTTTTTCCAGGAAAGAAGTCAGTAAATATAACTGGATCGATGTGGGTTCCTCATTTTTGCCCTCGGAGTTGACCGCGGCTTTTTTATTGGCACAAGTTGAAAAACTGGATTTTATTCAGAAGAAACGCAAGCAGAACTGGGAGCATTACTATGCGAATCTTAAAATACTGGAAGATGGAAATAAACTCTCGCTTCCTGCGTTCCATGACTTTGCCACCAACAACGCTCACATTTTTTATGTTGTCGTCAGGGATTTGTCTGAACGTGATAAGTTAATTGCCTTTTTAAAGCACTACGGCATTCAGGCAATCTTTCATTATTTGCCGCTCCACCACAGTCCGTACTTCAGGAACTTGAACGGCCCGATCTCCGAATTGCGCAATGCTGTAAGGTTCGGAGAGACACTGATCCGTTTACCGATGTACATCGAGCTAACGGAAAAGCAAATGGATTTTGTTGTGCGTACTATGTTTGAATTTTATCAGGGTCAATAGGCAGTAGCCGATGCTGTTTCTATGAACGTAAGTTTTCAAAAACCCAGAACCATTTATCTGATCGCATTTGTGATTATGGCGCTGGGACTTGCTTTGAGGTTGTATCATTTGAATTTTCAAAGCCTTTGGTATGATGAGCTTCATTCAATTGTGCCCACTGATCCAAAGAATACTCTCTCTTCCTTAATAGAATATTGCAAGCGGGATCAGCCTCCCGGTTACTTTATTTATCTGTATTGCTTCTTTCATGTTTTTGGATATAATGAGGTTGTAGGGAGACTTGCTTCTGTTTTGCTCGGTGTGATCGCTATTGCGGTAATGTTTTTTTTCGGAAAGGAGATCAGAAGCGAATCCGCAGGCCTTGCGGCTGCCCTTCTGACAAGCCTGAATTATATGCACATTTACTATTCCCAGGAATTGCGGTTTTATTCAATGGTCTTTCTCACGACATCTCTTTCTTTTTTTTATTTGATCCGGGCATTTAAGAACGAACGTAATTCTGATTTCGCGCTTTATGTCCTTTTTACTACAGCGTTGCTGTATACTCATTATTATGGATTAGTGATTGTTGCCGTGCAGGCAATTATCTTTTTTATTTTGCTTTGGTATCGGCAGAAGTCTTTTGCTCTGAAAGCCGCCATATCCGGCACTTTGGTTGTTATTTTATTTATACCCTGGTTGCCGGTCATATTCAGCGATTTGCAAATCGCTTCTTTTTGGCTTCGAAAACCTGAACCTACATTCCTGGCCGATTACTTTTATTATTATTTCGGTAAAGATGCATTTGTCACTGTGGTATTTGTTTTTCTTCTCTTTCTTTTTTTTAAGATGTTTTGGGAGAAAAGCAAACATGGTTCTGATTTCAAGCCCATATATCTGCTACTAACAGCCTGGCTGGTTTTTTCTTATTTGATTCCTTACATCAAATCGGTTGTCGGCCCGCCGATGTTATATGTTCGTTACACGATGGTTTCATTGCCCGTCTGGATATTGATGATCTCGATCGGGTGGGATCAAATCAGGAATGGCAAACTGAAGAATGGGATCATCATTGCTGTGACTATATCGATGATGCTCAATTTGTTTTTTTTCAGGAGACATTATGTTCGTATTGACAAACAACAATTCAGGGAGGTCAGTGAACTGATTAAAGAAAAGAATTCACGATATCCGGTTTATTCTCTATATGCGTGGCATTTCAACTTCTACTTTAAAGATTATCCGGTTAAAATAGAAGAGTTCGATCCGGCAAACCTTTCCGGTGTCAATACATTCTGGCTTTTGCAGGCTGAATTTTTCACCCCGGCGGAAAAAGATGAGGTGATCGATACCCTTCAGGGACAATTTGAAATTGTTGAGCGCTACCCATTCCATAAGACAGAGGCAGTATTATTGAGGAGATTCAACCAATAGGGGCTAATTTGTTTAATGGAAACTTTCGCTGTTTATTCCCGCTTCTGATCTCAGGTAGTTCTTTAATTTCTTATCCAGGATGATACAGAGGAGAACAGCAAACACAGTAATGAAACCAAGGAGAGACCAATCCGACGTCTTTCGCATCAGTATTGCGATGCCGATAAAGGCGAGGTGCGCCAGGGTCAGGATATAAACCGCTTGTTTGTGACTTAGATTTAACCTTACAAGGGCATGATGGATGTGCCTTTTATCAGGGGTAAAGGGTGAGATGTTTTTATACAACCTGACAATAATGATGCGGGAAGTGTCTACCAGAGGAATGATCATAATGGCTATAGCGGTTCCAATGGAAGAATTGAATTTAAGTTTATGACCAGGTTCAAGCATGTGGTTTTCGTTGATAAACTGAATCATTATCACGGATAATATGGTGCCAATTACGAGGGACCCTGTATCGCCCATAAAGATCTTGGAGGGTTCCCAATTTTGAAAAAGGAATGCCAGAATCGCGCCGCAAAGGGAAAAACATATGATCGCATATTGATAAATTCCCGCAAACAAGAACCACGATCCAAAGACCAGGCCGGCAATAAACGAGAACACCGCTGCCAGACCATCAATTCCATCAATTAAATTCAGAGAGTTTGTGATGATAATAACTGTGAACAACGTAACTAAATAACTAACCACCGGGGAAAAATCGTCGTAGGCTGCAAAGCCATAAAAGGATATTAATCGGATGTCCAAAATAAAAAAGATAAGGGACGCGGTTATCCATTGCGCGACGAGCTTTGCAAGAGGTTTGAGATGAAATAAGTCATCCAGAAGCCCTATGATAAAGGGTATGATAAGGACGGGAAGGAAAAAGAAAGTGGAAGGCCACTGGTGAAGGTCAGTCCAGCAAATACATCCCAAAGTAAATCCAAAGAAAATGGCAACCCCGCCTAATGACGGTGTGACCTTCTTGTGAATGCGTCTCTTTCCGGGAGCACTAACAATTTTTTTTTTTTGGAAAACCTAATGATAGAAGGAAGGACGGTGAATGATGTGATGAAAGACGTGATCCCTGCAATAATCGGACTCAACATAAGTATATTAGTAAGCTTGTTGATCCCCTTTCATCAAGGAAATAACAGTGACAAATATAATCTTTAGATCCAGAAAAAAAGACCAGTTTTCAATATAAAAACGGTCTAGCTTAACGCGGTTACTCATTTCAATCAGATTCCTCGTTTCCCCTCGATATCCCTTGCTTTGGGCAAGGCCAGTGATCCCTGGTTTCACATTGTGACGGACCATGAATTTTTTGATCAGTCTTGAGTACTCTACCGTGTGTTGTAGCATATGAGGGCGGGGCCCGACAACAGACATGGTTCCCAGTAATACATTGAAAAATTGTGGAAGTTCGTCCAGGCTTGTTTTTCTTAAGAAAGCACCAATGGGTGTAATCCGGCAATCGTGTTTGGTAGCCTGTTTGTGATCCGCATCCCCATTCATAAACATGGTTCTGAATTTCAAGCAGAGAAAATCCTGATTGCCTTTCCCAGTACGCTTTTGTTTAAAGAAAACAGGGCCTCGCGAGTCTAATCTAATTAAAAATGCGATAATGGGAAAAAGCCAGGAGAAAACGAAAAGAATTATTAAAGACGAAAAAAGGATGTCAAATCCTCTTTTTGTTATTTGATTTTTCCTGTCATCGAGAGGAATTGATGAAACGTTTAAAACAGGTATATGATCATAGCGCTCTAATTCAAGACCTTTGAATGAAAGCGCTCTGAAATCGCCGATCACCTTTACTTTGATCAGCCGGTCCTCACACATGTCAATAACTTTCTTGATCTGGCCATATTTAACATAAGGCAGGCAGCAATAAACCTCATCAATAATCACCGATTCGTTCTTCAGATATTGGTCGACTGAATTAATATCTCCAAGTTTCTTTTTCCCGGCAAAATTATCATCAAAATACCCTATGAAGTGATAGCCATATTCGGGGTGAAGGCTGAAGAATACCTCGAGTTCTTTAGCAATAGCGCCGAAGCCAACCACTACAACATTCCTGAAATTATATCCTTTCGAACGATAAAGGCTCAACGAATAATAAAACAAAAGTCTCCAGAGAATGATGGCCACGAGGAAAGCTGTGCAAACTGCCCATGGTCCCCATTTATGTACAAGTTGATAATCAAAGAAATAGATTGCTGTACAAAGCATCAAAAAATGCTGGGCGACTGAGTAAAATATTGTACTTACAAGTTTGGCGAGAGAGTATACACGGTTGGCCTTATAAGAATTAGCGTACAAAACAATGGCAACCCAACAGAGGTTAATAATAGCCAGAAAATAGAACCAGGACTCATCGTGCTGTACTATAAAATGGCCTTTGAAATAAAGGAGAAGGAACAGGCCATTTAAGATACAGATATCCCCGACAAACGTCAGAAACTTTAAATACCTCGAGAACCGATGCTTCATTGGGGACTTATTTTAGCGGCAAAGATACATTTTACACAACTAACTAGCGCTACTTCGGCTTGGACACCAAATAACGGCAATGGGTTGGAAAGCAGCCGTTAAAAATATCCGATACCTACCTAACAAACGTATGTTCGAGGCTACACACGTATTTTCGAGGCTCCCCTAAAATTTCCATGCCCTTAAGTATAAAATCTTTGGCCGCCGTCAATATCTGATTTTAGAATTTTTGGGATTTACTCTTAGGGGTCATGCTTGATGAGTCAGATACCGGGCAAGGTAAAACGCTGGCCCTCAGACTGACATGTCAAGATCTCAGCCTTTGTGTGGCAATCAGCTTTTCGAAAAGGAGTTCGTGTTGAGTGACGACAGAATCCCAGTTGTAAATGTTCTTGATCTTCGTCTCATTTCCCTGAGTGAAAGGGTTGAAATGAGCAGATCTCAATGTCTTCTCCTGTTCAAGTATCACTTTTATGTTTCTGTAATCCAGAAAGTACAACGCATTTTCCTGAAGAACACTCTTATTAAATTGATTATCATGAGCCACAATGAAGCAGTTACAGGCCATGGCTTCGAGTAAAGAAGGATTGGTCCCTCCTACACTATGACCATGAAAATATATTTGTGAAAAATGCCTTAAAGAATCCAACAGAGGTTTGTTATAGATCGCACCTAAGAACCGAATGTCTATATCTTTATACTTATTTACAAGATATTGACCATACCGTGAGTTGGTATTTCCAATTATACAAATCGGAAGTATTTTGGTGCTTTGCACATAGCCATCCAGAATCATCTCAATATTGTTTTCCGGTTCCAGGCGTGCTATCAGAAGATAATACCCGTAAGGCACTAAACCGGTGGATTGAAGATCTTCCGGACGAAATTCATCAATAAGGTCGGCGCCATAAGGAATAAAAAAGGATTCTTTATTAAATGTATTTTGGTAATACAGCTGGATCCCGAGGTTGTCTGAAATGAGAAAGTGCGAATTGTTTACAGCAATCGTTTCCAGTTTCCTGATTAGCTTCCTGGTCAGGTAATTCCATTTGGAGCGCATCCACTCCAAACCGTCCATGTTCGTAATGATCAACGGTCGTGCTTTGTCCTTTATATTCAGAATAGCGTACGAAGGGGCAACGCTGTGATAACCTGCTTCGTAAATCAGATCATAGCCCTGCGTAAGCGCATCCTTTAAGCACAGGTAGTCATACCAAAAATTTGCTGCGCTTCCCAAATATTTTTCCGGACTGTAGACCCGTTTAATGGTTACATCATGAAACCTGGTTTCGTTGTATGGATGGTAGTGTGGGTTGTATACCGTCACATCATGACCTTTTTTAACGAGACCTATAGCAAGGTATTCTGCAAATTGCTCGAAGCCACCGTAATTGTTTGGGATACCTTTTGTGCCGAGAACAGCTATTTTCATGTATAATCAAAAAGTAACGCTTTAATATTTAAATTGCTTGGAGGCGAAATTAAGTAAATAATGGAGATCTCTTTAAAAAACAAGAAAAGCATTCTACTATGGTTGATAGGCATTGCATATTCAGGATTGTTTTTCCCCTTCAGGATCAGCAATGTTGCGATGATTTTGCTGATCGTATACTGTGTGTTCTCAATTCATCCCCGCGAAATTCTTTCGACTGTCAGGAAAAACCCGTTAATAATGCTGATCGTCGCGTTATTTTTCATACAGGTCATTGGGCTCTTATACACGAGCAATCTCGATTACGGACTTTTTGTGATCGAAAAAAAGATCTGGCTGTTGGCGATTCCTCTTCTGGCCGCACCAGCCATTCAACGGCATCGGGAAGATCGCGAGTCAATCCTGCGATTGATTGGCATTCTCTCCATGCTCAGCAGCGTTGTGCTGCTGGGTATCGCTGTATACAGATATTATTTGTTGAATATTCCGCATGCATTTGACTACGTGACCGGAAACGAATATGAGGGCTTTACATCCATTCATTATGTCTATTACTCCATGTATTTTGCTTGTGGGTCTTTATTTCTAATCGACGGGCTCTTTGACCAGGTGATCAGGAAAAAGTACGGGTTATTGGTGCTCGGTTTTCTTTTTGCGTACTCACTGGGGATCATCTTTTTGGCAGCCTCGAAAATGGCAATCGCTGCGTATGGAGTTGCAGCAATTGTATTCCTGTATTTTAGACTCCGGAACAAGCGGTTATTCGTTTCTTCGATCGCTTTGCTTGCTATCCTGACTTCCATTTTCTTTTACTTCAATGGAGCAACCCGCAGCAGGTTTGAAGGGTTGGACAGAGATCTTGCAATCCTCAATCAGGAGGTGTTACCTGAGGAAATAGAATTCACGGGATTAAATGTCAGGTTGTTGTTTTGGAAACTGAATATTCAGCATGAATGGAACGACGGGTTGCTACTGACCGGTACCGGCACTGGTGATGCGCAGGATTACATTGATAGCATCTACAATCTCCCGCAGTACAAACTTTATGGATACGTCGGCTGGGATCCACATAATCAGTGGGTTTATTCTCTCGTACAGCTGGGCATTATCGGTGTTCTAAGTCTGGCCTATTTATATTTTAGTTCTTTTCGATCAGCGATCAAACAAAAGGACCTTAAGTTTTTTAGTTTTCTGATCATCACTTTGTTCTTTAGTATGACTGAGTCAATACTTGAATTAAACAAAGGAATAATTTTCTTTTCACTGATCTTTACACTCTTCAGTTCCGCTTATACAGATCGGGAGAACCTAAAGCATTCAGGAGTTTAAGTTATCGCCGGAGATAATACTTTGCCTTCGTGTCTGTGTAGGTCAGTTCTTTCTCGAGTCGGAAATTTTCTTTAAGCATTTTCTCCTGATCCAATGAAAGTCCGGCGTCGGGGAATCGTGTTGAAGTTAATACCCACACTTTTTCGGACCGGTCTAACCATGACTTGAAGTCAGCATACCCGGGCTCCAAGGGCTGATGGATCGATTTTAGAATTTTAAAATAGTAGCGGTAGTACCATGCATATTGACTGAAAACAACCTGATTTTCATGGTCGGTTTTTAAGACTTCCTGAGTTACTTCCCTCCATTCTTCGAATGGTTTGGCCCGGTATATTGGCTTAATAAATAGAGCGTTTACATGAAAGCTCAAAAATAATACAATGAGAGTCAAAAGTTTAAGGTTCTTAACCTTTAGTGAGTCGAAACCTGTTGACATTAATATAAATAAGCCTGGTAATGTGATAAAAGTATATTTGTATTCAAGCATGGGCATCCGCAGCAGGGAATAGAGCAAAGGAATAAGGAAGCCAAAACCTATCCATCCCAGGAGCACTACCTGTTCTTCTGATAATTGTCTTCTTCTCACGGAAAGAAAGATTTCTCTTAATGCAAGGAATGCCAACATAGCGCATATTATAGCCGTTATGATATCCCTGAAATACACCCAATGAAAAAGTGCTGGAAAATACCAACTCAGTTTTTGAGCATGAAATTGTGAGATTCCCAGGTCTGAAATAACAACGGGCATCCAGTGGAGAAATGACAAGCCAGTAATAATGCCTGACAAGATCGAATAGGCGAGAAATTTAACATCTGAAATCCTTTTCCAAAAGATGATGATTGCAAAAATCAGGAATTGTGAAGCAAATACAACCATGCCGAAATAATGGGTATTCAGCAGGGCGGAGGTTGAAATTATGTAGAATAAAAAGTCCTTTCCTTTCTTCTTTTTAAGGATCCTGAGGAAAAATAAATATGAAAGTGCCGAGAGAAGAAATACGAGCGGATAAAATCTCACTTGCCGGGAGGCATCAACGTGAAAGTAGTTAATGGTGGTTAAAAAGGCAGCTACTAGTCCTACGCTGTCATTTTTCCATTCCCTTCCGGTGAAATATATAGCGATAATACTAAGTGTTCCTATGATGACGACCAGGATGTGTCCGCTAAAATCATTGTAGGGAAAAATCTTGAACCAGCTGTGGAGCATGAGGAAAAACAAAGGTGGCTGATCCCGTTTGCAATACTCGATTACCTGGGCAATCGTTTTATCAGGATCCGAGCCTACAGCGCTATGTATTTCATCTATCCATAGGCCGGCAAACTCAAGGTTAAAAAGCCTGAGTCCAAAGCCAAGCAAAACCATCAATGTAATCACGGCAAAGACCGGAAGATGGATTGACCGGCGAAAAATGTTAACCTGGACTCCTTGCTGCATAGACATTAAAGAAAAAGGTGACTAAAGTTACGCTCCTGACAAATTGTTATAGATAAAAAAGACAGTTTTCAGGTTCTCTGTTTGATGACTTTTGCAGGAATCCCGGCCACTACCGAATTTCCGGTAACGGATTTTGTAACTATGATCGTACCGGCGCCAATCCAGCAATCGTCGCCGATGACGACCCCCTTTCTGAATTCCCCCTGCTTGCGGATAACAGTTTGCGTTTGTTCATAATTGTGATTTTCCGAGAAGATTTTCACCTGGGGGCCCATAATCACATCATTTCCTATAGTGATCCCCCCTTGCCCTCCTAAGAAGGATTGAGCCCCTACAGCTGAGTTGTTACCGATCTTTATCCCCGTCCCCTTGTTTGCAATGACGCCGGTGCAGGTGAGGATAGCATACTTTGCAATGGTTACATTTTCACCCACGACAATCCCCTTATCCGACAGCGCATTTATGTGTACACCATCTTCGATGATAAGGCTCCGGCCTGCCTTGAACTGATAGCCGTGTTGGATGATGACATGCCTTCCGCAAAAAACAATTCCCGGGGAAGAAATTTTGATTTTCAGGATAAGCCCCCGAAGGATCTGACCAAACCTGTACCAAACAATAAAGAATAACTGTTTTAATGAGTAATTTTTGTCCAGTTTATAGGAAGGATCATTCTTGAGATGTGCAATAATTTTCTCTAAGGTATTTTTCAAGCCTGTTTCTTATTTATGCAAGATTGCAAACATTTTAGAATGATTTGAGATGCGGCCTCCCACGTAAATTTCCTTGAGCGTTCCAGGCCTAACTTTTTCTTTTCCGCATAAAGTTGATCATTGCTTAACAGATTATCAATAGCCGATGCTATCTGATCGGGGCGATCAGGATTAACATAGGTCGCAGCTTCACCGCAGATCTCCGGCAGGGAGGTATTATCCGATGTAACCACAGGAACTCCCGAAGCCATTGCCTCCAGGGGAGGCAATCCAAAACTTTCGGCATAGGATGGAAAGCAGAAGACAGTTGCCAAAGCGTAAACAACACCAAGTTCTTTACTGATCGCACCCTTAAATTGGATCCTGTTTTCAATACCCAGCTCCTTCACGATGAGCTCATGATTTGACCTTTTCCAGTCATCGGCCCCCACAATAACAAGGGGAATGGTTTTATCCCGAAGCAGTGGCATTGCTCTTAAGAGGTTATCAACATTCTTCCTAAGATTTAATCTCCCGACGAAAAGAATAAATCTCTCAGGGAGATTGAATTTAGAACGAACGGATTCAATCTCCGGCCCGGAGTGTTGCCCGCGGGTTGTGAAGGAAGGATCTACTCCATGATAGGCGACAATAATGCGTTCCGGGTTCGCGCTGTATTGATAACGGAGCAACCTTTTTTTCTCTTCTTCTGATACAGTTACAATTGAATCAGCCCACCGGGTGAGAAATTTTAAAGGGGCAAAGTATAAGCGTTCAGGCACCGTATAGAATTCCGGGTTGGAAAGGAAGAGGACGTCGTGTACGTAGGCAATCTTTTTTGCTTTGCCGAAAGGGGAAATAAAAGTCTGATACAGCGTGGCGTGTACCTTGTAATGATTTGAGTAAAATGGAACGACAAAAATGTTGGACAGGGCGTTATTCCCCGCCCATACATAGCAGAGCTTTAATTTTTCGCTTTCTTTGAAAGGAAATTTTTCAGCTTTATGTTTTCTATTGATGAAAATGACATATTCATTTTCATCATCAATTGTCAGGAGGGTATCAACCAGATTTTTGACGACCCTTTTACCACTTGGAGGGCCTTCAAAATACCATTTTGCATCAATTCCGATTTTCATCCCGTTATTATTACTTGCCTTCTTTTCTTTTCATTGCA
>Ga0193742_1001732_pt1 | contig 12822 bp, 15 predicted proteins | sample L2c1metaG_FD_165511 | JGI IMG/M metagenome (GOLD analysis project Ga0193742, IMG submission 165511) | Soil microbial communities from a riparian zone of the East river system, Colorado, United States - L2c1 | ecosystem: Environmental > Terrestrial > Soil > Riparian zone | place: USA: East River... | reverse complement strand
CCAAAATATCAAGGGAGGCTCTGGAAAGCAAGGGGTACGCGGAATTTTTTTGTTAGATACTATGTTGATTTTTTCGATTAAGTACCTCCCTTCCTTCCTAATTAGGAAGGTTCGGCAAGTTCCGACGGCTTTCCGATGACAGGTTTGTGATGACGACACGTAATCTAGTCCTTTCTCCTTTGTTTTCGAACTGCAACCCTGCATTCTTCCTACATTCGTCGAAACCGCCCGCCGGAAAGTTTTTCAAAGAGACCTTGACACGTTAGGTGATACTATACCCGTGGTAAGTCCAAGCAGTGAGTATACTAGGGAATATCAGCTTACTGTTTAAATCGCAGCCAGGTGCATTGCAACGGACTCTTCAACAGTCTTTTTGCAGCCCTCGTCAGCATGTGGCGTACGGATATAGCTTTCTTTGATGATTTTGGCATTTTGACAGTTCGACAAGAAGTTACAGCCTATTTGAGAATTTTTTTACGGTGGTCTCGGTCAGTAGATGACTCAGCTCTGCCTTATACGCGTGCTTCAGGAGATAATAAGACTTTTAGACATTAGATCTTGCTTAGAAAGTCAAATGAAATTCATTTGCACCGTTAAATACTAAGTTTGGGAATTTTTTTTCTAAGGAGCTCATCAGCCCCTACACCGTGCCTCGGCATTTGCCGGTGCGTACCCCTTGCTGGAAAGAGCTTATCAATGTACGTTATCGCATCAATGATAAAATAGGCAATGCACCTTCTTTGGGAAATAACTATCCGATCCTCACAAAATTTTGACATCTCATTCTTAACGGCCCTTCGCAGGAGGCACATTTTCACTCCCAGTCTCACAAAATGACTTTTACCGAGCCAAACCTTCCATATTTAGTTGTTGAATGGATTATAACGTCTCGTGATGACAGGATGCATTTTGTAAGTTACAGTCTATTACAGTAAAACGTTAAAGAGTTACTAGGGTTCTTATATGTTTGCAGAATTTGATTAAGTAGCTTACAAATAGTGGCCCCGCATCCGTAATCGCATTTCTCCGCAAAAACAACACGGAGTGAAATCTCCGTCGACTCCGCTGAAATGAGGTAAACTTGTGTTACTTGAGTAGCCGTAAATAGCCGTCGATTGTTATAAAACTCCACCAAAGAAATAAAAATAAAAATAAAATACCTCTATGACCTAAATAGCTTTGTATGGTGAGAGCTTGGAGACAGTGGCTGAGGGTACTGTAAATTTGACCAAATTACCTTGAGCCAGGGAAAATCTCTTTCGAGCAACTTGTATTTGTTTGGTGGTGGTATACAATGTCATCGCTTCAAATTTGAGCAACATGTCACGTCACGTTTCCACTCCGGCGGTTTCATGGATGTCGGCCGCCGCGAAATCCGAACTCTCGAAAAATGAAGGTTGAAACACCATCAGAGTTGGGATAATGTGTCCAATGAAACTACCTTGCTAGACAGCCTATCTTCTTCCTTTCGACAGCTTGAGAAAATGTCCATTTCGTCGCAAACGAGGTCACTTTTAAGTATCTCCTAAAAAAAATTCGACATTTTCAGCCTTCCGGGCCCCGGCCTTCGAGACCCAAAAAGTCATTGGTGACTTACAGGATGAAAAGGTTATCTATCTTGCATGGCGTCAATAATACAGCTTGGAAGCCTTTGTTGAATTACAATTATGCACTATCATTTCCTATTCCCATATTTTAGTTACACTTTGTTCTATAACTTGGTAGATTTAATAGAATAACCTTTTTTGCACCCCTTTGTTTTAGCGCTGTGACACCTTGAACTCCGGTGACGTGACATTTGTACCGGGTACCCACGTTGTCACGGGTTGTTGCTCGAATTTGAGCACTGTATATAACAGCTTCCCACATGCCTACAATGAGAGAAGCACACCGAATAACTTGATACTGTTGAGCGTCAATTTGACTTTGGTCTTGACGATTATCCTACCTAGGCCAACTAGACTATGGCCTGGGCGGCGCCGAGGGGCGAGGATTCAAAGACTTCTCAAAGCTCAGTCTTGGCTCAGTCACCCTCAATTTCGGGCCCTTATGTCACTGTCAGCTTCCTTTTTCCACATACTTAAAATAAAGCATAAAAGGTGTCTGATATGGTGCTTTCGTGTTTCCCGTAACCCACGACCTCCCACTCCTGGCCACAACCTGTCTACAACCTCGCCAGCCTTGCTGATAAGAAATGTCGTCAAAAACATCTGGCTTTGAGCATTCACTTTACATTGGCAATTATTTCGGTGCAATTTTATATGGTGACTATTTTCGTTCTACCATTCGAGTGTTAGGGAAAGCTGACGCATGCCTTTTGGCCAGGGTTCGAGCTGACCCTGTATTACTTGGTTTTGCGGGGCCTTTATCGGAGGGGAAACAGAAACTCTTCCAGAAGTAGACGATTCTGCACCATCTATAGCACGGTGATGGTCATGCTGTCTACCATCAATGTTTCTTGCAATGCAGTCTGGGGCGAAGAGATGTGGATCACACATCGTGAAGATTCTGGTGGTGTGCAAAGATACATCGAGACTCAGGTTTCGATATGGTATGAAACTTTGGCTTCTGGTGCGGTCATAGCCTGTGTTTTCCTGGGTGACGCTCTCTTGGTATGCCGACCTCTTCTAATGGTATTTCCTAATCGTTGATGATGATAATATAGTTGTATCGTCTTTTCGTTGTTTACAGCAGCAGGTTTGTAGTCCTTGCAATTCCTCTGCTGGCTTATATTATCGCATTCGGTAAGCCTCAGTGCACCCGCTATCAAGTCTCCACTTACAATATGGCTCTAGCATTAGCGATCGTACAGGTCGTTGTATCGGGCCAACCCCATGGAAACTTCTTTGGGGTGCAAGTGGTCAAGATCGCCGTTTCGTACTACGCCATCACAATATCCATGAATATCGTCCTAACTATTCTCATTTGCGCTCGTCTAATCCGCATATCGAAGTACATCTCCAATCTTCTTGATGAAGATGTCGGGAGGGCATACTTAAGTGCCGCTGCCATCCTTGTTGAATCTGCTGCGTTCTACAGTGCCTCTGGGATCATGTACTTGGTACCCTATGCTATGGGGCTTGATCTGTGCGTTTTGTTTGGGCAAATCTGGACAAAAATGAGTGTAGGTCTTCTTTATAGAAATTCTCACAATCAACGTTAAGCTTCATTAATTCCCAGGTCATCTCCCCTTTATTAATCATTCTCCGCGTGGTTAATGGCAGAGCTTGGAGAGACGACGCTGTAACAACAACAACAAGACAACCATTGGAGTTTGTCACAAATTCTATTGGTGCTGCGTCCTCGACGGTGAACCATTGTCAAACATCTCATAATATTCATTTGGAGGATTTCGATCCACCAAAAATATGTATGAAGTAATGCCCTGCCGACGGCACCTTGCTTGACAGCGCAGCTTCAATATTTTTTGGAACTGTGCTTCTGACAAAGGACTTGCCGGCTTAGGTTATAGTTGAACAAGTCTAGAGATCTAAACTTGTTTTATTGCATATTCGATCAGTTGAGCAGCCTGCCAGGGTAGATTCGGAGATTAATTACAATGCCTTTCGTGGTTTAGTCGCTTTCATTATCCACCCGTGCAATACTCCGTGGCTTAAAAAACATGCACATGTTGGTCAAACACATAGTAGTTAAGCCACATATGATCAAATTCTGCAAGGTCAATTGAATAATAGAGACATAAATATTCCAGAAAGCTCCCACCTGAAACTTCACCATGGAAACTTTCCGCAGCTAAACTCACTGCACACGAACCCACCATGAATTTAGGTGAAAGTATCTAGGTTCTTCCCAGAAACCATGAGAATCGAGAAGAATCGCCATGATTAGTGTTTTATGAAATCGGAAAAATAGCGACTGTGGCAACAAGCCACACAACTCGTTCTAATAATATAATTAAATTCCCAAAGTTAAAAAGATTGCATGAGTAAGTAATGTTGAAATTTTACAATTAAGGTTCTTAAATAACACGTTTTGAACGGAGAGGATGTCTGAGGATGTTTGCCTGAATAAACTCCGAGATGGTGACAAGCATCCTATTTCTAACAGAAATGAAAGTTCAGTAGGATGCTTTTGGGAAAATAAAACTTACATATTTTGCACAACGACAATATGCATCCAACTTCGAAAGTTAGTGAACCGTAAGTGCGACATCGTGTTATTCTTATAACCCAGTTTCAAGTTGCTGCCACTGGCAACCGGTGTTTGACTGCATCATATTACATGCTTAGTTCCACATTCCAGAATCCAGCAATTCCAAGTATGTAGTAAGAAATGGGTGCCGATTTCTGACCATTGTCGGTGCCAATTACCGTACTCATAACGGAATTGACAAGTAAATCCGATAGCAAAGAGTGAGTCTGGTCACGCGAAAGTTCTCAAGGTTTTCCAGTTGTGGAACAGAGGGGCTGGAGGAAACTTCCAAGCGTAGCCCTCTCTGTACATATTTGACATGTACGCATGTTTTCCCAGGATGTGTCAACTTCCAGCGACGCGACGCAAACGCGACGTCGGACGAAGAAGTCAATAATAAATTATAATATAATGTCACCCAAACCACTCGTGATTCGAATCTTATTATGAGTTGTACCTTCCCCATGGTGCGTTTCTGCCAGCTGCCAGCTGAGCAGTCATGCTCTGTCATGCTCTGTCATAATTGTCGGGCTGACCCATCCTAAAAAGATTACCAGTACCGGAAAAAAAAAAACTCGAAAAACGTGCGGCGCAGAGGCAGAATTAGTAGAGCGTCTGTGGACGCCTAGCATCGGGCCATTCATGTCTGCACAGGAGAAGAGAAACACCTGGTTAGCCGTACCGTCATACGAATGAAAGAGAAGTGGCATGATGCAACAAACTGAATAAAACTGGAACACGCCGGAATTGCACACGGCACAACCGTTGGACTATCTGTCCCATTTTACCAGCCTTGTTACTTTACCAATGAGCACCCGTTACTCCGGTGTACCAAACCATGCTTCTACTAATCCGTGACGGGAACCGTAACCGTCACATCGATGTGACGAGATGACGCCTGTGACGGGGAGTAACGGGGGAGTAGTCTCGACACACAGAGTAAATCAGAACGGGTGTAAAGCGTATAAAAGTCACTGGGTTCATCGCTATGATACTCTCGGGTTATATAGCTAGTAGATAACTGATTCCGTGGGGGTAAAGATAAGCTAAAGGGGAGATGAAACATAAGCATGGAACAGGAGCCTTCGGAAGTAGTTTCAACTCCACCAAGCATATGGGTATCGATAATCTACATAAGACTTGTAACAGCAAGAACGAAAGAAGTGGAATCGAAACATAGAGACAGTGTAGCAAATGAGTGACTAAGCTTAAAGATGGGAACAAGGGCGTTGGCGCCGTTCGTTACACATGATCATATCGGTAGCTTATACAAGCTGTGAACCCCGGGTTATACAACATAACTTACGTACGGTATTTCGTGGCATAGTTATATATGAATTGCATCCTATGGCGGTCATCTGTGACATCTCTTAGCCGTTTAACTCTTCAGCTTCATCAGGCATGAAACCGAAATTTACTGTCCAAAAGGTCGAAAATGCTTCAGGTGGAATGTATTTTCTATCAGTCCCAACGACGAAAAGCTGATCATCGACTCGAAACTCGAATATAGAGGCGCAAATAAATGAATCCGTCCAGTTGTTCTATGACCTCATGCACAGTACTGGTAAGAATTTCTTCAGTGATTTCATTCATTTATTTACACCAGAGCAATGTAGATAATGCTGCAATTAGTCTTGCGGGTGGTGACTTCTCTTTGATAAAATTGCAAGCTGCCGCAATGTTACGGGCGGGAGCACTAGCGGGTGAATTTTATACGGCTACGAATGAGAATGGAGAGATCATAGGGTATACATTATGGATGCCTCCCGGACAGGAAATATTCAGCACGTCAGTCCTGTAGTCATGGTCATCGACACACCTTACTTATCCTGCATCGAAGGGAGGAACAACGCGCTCTTGGGCTTAACGACTTTATGGTGCGCCTCTCAGACCAAGGACAAGAGTATTTCAAGACGCAGGTAAGACACTCATTTACAATTGTTGACGGCTCCTTATCGGATCCATACAGTATCTGGTTCACTTTGTAGAGTTTGTCAACAGCCATCTTGGGCCTACAGTTCGTTCATCCTCACAAATTGACTTACAGACAAAATGATATAGTCTTGACAGGGAAAGAAAGATGCTTGGTGGCTGCATATGGCGATGGTTCGGTCCGACTGTCAGCGGCAAGGTGTTTTCAGAGCTTTGTTTAACCATGTACACAAAAAGGTCTAAAAAACGCGTCGTCCCAACAGTTTACTTCTGACATTTTTAGATATATAGGCCTCTAACGCTGGCGAAACTCTTGCTTGTACCACAACGCGTGATACAAACGTGCGTTACAAAACTAAAGGGAAATTGGCCATTCCTGGGCCTTACTGATTTTGATGTCAAGGTGCCTATATATCTTGCACTCGGTTTTACTCACAGGGGCACAAAGGTTATGCCATCGCCTTGGGGTGATTGGACAGCCCATTTGTTTTCTTTGGATTCTCGGGACTCGGATGTCTGATATGACCTACGACAAGGATCGTGCATGTCTTGTACGTATCAATGTGCTGGTCCAACGTTACGTCTGAAGGTCTTCAACTTGTCGTGCTAATTGCATATCTAGAGATGAGCAAAATCTTTTGAACTTAGCCTTTGGTCAAAAGCAGATTCTTTGACGGGTTTTAAACATATACCAGGCGGCTTTTTGACTTCTAGGAAGAGAAGTAGTAGAATGTGATTTAGAAACATTTCCTTCGAAATTTTGGCTTTTGAATTGCTTTCAAATGAAGAAAATCATGGATACGGTTTTTTTTTTATATAGAGAATACCAACCTGCAACGAACGGAGAAACAACCTTTACTGCAATATTACAGTTAGAATTTGTGGAGGAAAGGGTACCGTTATGTCTGCTTAGTGCTAGAAATGAAGAATATATAATATTCCGCTTTCCTGTGGAACAAGCTCGTTGAGATCTAATGCTGCAACGGCCTTGCCTGTTACTGAATTCTGAGTCCAATTGTCAGCGTAACTTATCATGGATTTTTGAACGTAAAAACTTGGAATTAGACGCTAATTACAATGGATATGTTGAACATTTATCAGATTTTTTCGAATGGTAATTGCGACCCAAGTAAAATTCTGATTTTCATGTCATATATTGAGCCAAAGGCATCGTAAAAATGGTTGCGGATAGGTGAAGAGATGATGAGCGGTGCTGGACGTCGTCAGCGTTGATCACTACTGATAAGCAGGTTGAACTAGCTATGAATTTACTTGTATTTGAAGACCCGTTTCTATCATGATGCGCGTTTCGACTTACTTTCGAAAAATATTCACAATCGACTTGTTGAAATCAAGGAAAGGTCGTAGGCTCAATCAAATCCCTTCCAACACGTGGACGGTTTTGGTACGAGACTAGGAAAGCGTCCTTACTGGGCCAGATATGGTAAGCTTAAATCGATTATTTGTAATTACAAAATTGTAATTTATTATAGTTTCCCTTACGATGGAGCTGGTCGACCACCATATTGTAGGTCATGTATCTTTTATAGTGGATCCCGATGTTAAAAACATCCCTTCTAGTTCTTAAAACAGTTGACTGCTCTTTTTGAGTCAACGAAAGAGCAGGGTACGATCTGGCTCACTCATAAACGATGTGAGCCTTTCAAGATTGACCTCAGAAGGAATCCTAGAACTTATCTATTTATTTATAAAGTGACTCGCGATGGTGACGACGCTGCCATGAAGTTTGAGGAGGGATCTTCAGATACTCGTGAATATCCTTGTCTCGTGCGAGTAACTGATGGTAAATCTACCAAATTTTCGACAAGAGTAAGTCCGTCATTTCCTAATTCTCATTCAAAGGTTTATCATTCTCTGAAATTGTAGGTTGATTCGAGGCAATTAGTCAAATTCCAAGCGCTCTATGGATCCCTTTTAAAAGCCTCCATGACGTCGTTACGCAAGCGAGACAAAAAGCGAGATAAACAACGCGTAGAACAGGCAGCGAAAAGGAAGAAAAAAATGACGGAACCTGTAGTATTGGATGGCAAGAATCGAGGAAAGGGGCGAAGACAGCGGCAGCGAAAGTTCAAGGCTCTGCTAAAGCAGCAAGAATCACAAAAGAAGTTCAGGGAGCGGGAGGAAGATAAGAAGAAGGCCGAGGTCGTGATATAAGTACGTCGACATTGGTTGCTGTGATTGTGCTGATATATACGTGCTATGAAGAGCTAGTTCTAAAATAACCACATTGATTGGTCGCCTACTAAGTCTGATGAAACGAAATATGACTGGCAAGCTTGTATGACGTCTTGGCTGCTTCAAGGACCCATTTGGCTGCATCTGATTAAAATCATCTGGGGGGATGTAATAGCTGCCGCAAGGTCAAGACTGCAGAACAATAATCGTAAGGAAGCCCACTCACTCGTCTTCGCGGTCTTACGGTGTAAGAGTCCTTTCTTGATCTTGCAATAACTTAGCCTTCTGATTCTTAATTTCTTGATTCCTAGCAAGAAATGGATGATCATCCGAAAATGTAATGAGACCTCGAATACTTAAAAGAAGACTGATCTCATAGATATCCCAAAATTGAGTGGTCGAAGCAGCTGAGAGTACTGGGAACACCGACCGAAGTGCAGGAGGAAGCATCATCGATCATCTGACCCCAATGGTTCTGCATCATCTATCACCAACGCACCTACTCCCCTCCTTCGGCGGGAACTTGACTTCATACTGATCTGGCCTATATTCAGGGTAAAGTCCTGCCCGTTCCGCACAACGGCAGTCTTTCTTAAATTGAAAATAACATGGACAAATGCGTACCTTGGTATCCGAGGCACTGATAAAAAGCTTGTTGCGTCAGAGGTTGAACTCAACCAAAATATCGTCGATGAGCTAGATGAGGCGACCGTCAAATATGGACAGGCCGCCTCTACATAGGATTGACAACTATTTTCTTTTACTAGTCTGCGGTAGCTCGGCATCCGGTTCCCCAATGGATGTGGATTTGATTCAGGCCTAGAGGTTCGAAATGAGTGCGTGTCTTCTGGGATTGAAGTTTCGACAGCCGAGTCCTAGCACCCTGCTTTCTGTTAGAATGGATAGATCAAATCAGAGGCCCGTCCGTTTCTAGGAAACGAAGTTTGGAAGGAGCGTAACTCCAGTATGGCTGCAGGCTGGCGACACACATATATACCAGCTCAAAGCAAAAAGAATCTCCCCGATACCTACACACCTAATATACCAACTGTATGATTATCTGCACTAATCACTGCGAGATCTAACATGATTGTCCAATCTATTGTCCCCAAGTCACTTTTCATTGGTCAACCTGGCGACGGACTGGCAAATGTCCAAGACCAAATGAAAACTCGGTGATTTCATGCATGTCGTAGCCGGTAAAGACGCAAGCCGTGACACAGTCCTCCATGGCCTTCAACGATATCTCACTTCGTCTGCCATGGAGACAATGACAAACCACTTCATGCATCAGTCCAACTTCATGGTGGCAGTCGCCTGACTTCTACTCGATTTGATACAGGCTAGACTTCCAACCGCAGAATTGGCATTTCTATCAGCACCGGACGAGATCATTCATGTAGCAGATACTTTGCAGTTCTGTGGATTGCGAAGCGCGGTAGGGACTTTTGTGGGCAATGGAAGACCAAGGATGGGCGGACGATGACGAAAAAAAACTGTGTGCCTTTTGAACGCTGAATCATGTTCGTTCATATTGGCACTTGAAAGTGGGGAGGACAACTTGAGTGATGATTGCAATGCTATCTAGATTCTAGACATTAGATAGCTTTTTTTTTATGTTAGAGTCTCATTTAATGTGAACCCACATTTCAATCCCGTACGGGTTTTGATAGTCATGGGTTATACCCAACCCTTGACCCGTACCTATCAAAACCCATACCCTTGTGTATGGGTACAACTGTCACTCAGCAACGTCTATACCTCCTACAAATAATTTAAACCTCAGAATAAATTGCTTTGATTACATATAATGTAGTAAAAACACTCAAACTGACAAGCTGTTGTTGCAAGCGCAATCTCCATGGGTCACTGTTTTGATGAGAGCGTGATATCCATCATTGATGTAGGTCACACTGCCGACTCCCATTTTTAGTCCAGAGTCCGACATCGCTAGTACGCTGCACTTGCAGTTGCAGATTTTCTGTATCGTGGGATTTAGCGGGCAACTGTTTTTAGGCTACGGCTACGACGTCAACTCTGCATCCCGCTATATATCACCATTACCTTTACAATCAATATTAACTTTCTGTCGATCTTTTTATCTTATCTGATAGTGGGAACTCGGGTCTCCACTGACAGATCTTGTCTTTATCCTCAGTGCACACTCCAACTATGGCCCCAGAGCTGAAAAATAATGTTTGTTTGATGCAAGTCCATTCATTCCTTCGTCTTTTTTGTTTTGTTTTGTACTAGACAACGATTTCTGCAGTGTCCACGATGGTTGGGGCGTCGCACTTGAGCAGGGCGTCGATGGTAATGCAATCGAGGCAGCAACGACGATAAACATGGATACAATCGCAAAGGACCACAGTTATAGAACCCTTCTTGCCAGCGGGACCTCTGTAGGCCTGAGCGAAGGTCTTATGGGTAACTCAGAAGTCGGGTACGTTTTTTAATCAACGTGCCTTTGGAACTTCCAACTTGGCCTATTAGGCATCCGTTTTGGTTTTTTGCCTCATGATCGGCTTTTTTGCATCGATTGTTTTTTTTTTTTTGTTGAAAATTGATTCGCATAGCGTGTCGACCTACCCTTCCCAGACCCGATCTGCCTTCTGAAGCTTGAACCATTTTTTGATGATGAATTCCATACCAGGCACCTGAACATCGGAGCAGGCCGTGTGGTCTGGCAGGACATCGTGCGAATCGACGTGTCTATCAAGAAGAAGCAGTTTCACAAAAATCCAGCCATCCTAGCGAGTTGTAAACGCGCCAAGGAGGGCAATGGGAGACTCCATGCTTTAGGATTGGTCCGTGTTTCTTATCCGCACTGGTTGTCATGATCTCCCTCGTTTGTCTCATTACAGCCTGCCAGATATCCGATGGAGGAGTACACTCCCATATCACACATCTTTTTGCCCTTCTTGAAACTGCCAAGGAACAGGGTGTTCCACACACTTATATCCAATTCCTGGGAGATGGACGCGATACCGCACCTCGTTCAGCGACCAAGTATGTCCAGGAACTCATCGATTTCACCAAAAAGATTGGATATGGTGAGATCGCGACCGTCATCGGTCGGTATTACGCGATGGATCGAGATAAAAGATGGGAGAGGGTAAAGATTGCGATTGATGGGTTGGTTCAAGGTGAAGGGGAGAAAGTAGAAGGAGGCCAAGAGGGTCTGGTCAAGGCGATCGAGGAAAACTACAAGAAAGATATAACGGATGAGTTTTTGAAGCCAATCATCGTCAATGGAGACGAGGGAAGGATCAAAGGTGAGTTTGGTAGGATGGTCGATGCTACCCCCAGCTAAAGATTCTTCCTTTAGACGGCGATACCATTTTTTGCTTTAACTATAGGTCTGATAGGATGCGAGAAATTGCATCTGTTCTTGGTCTTCCAAATAAACCGATGGAGGTCACCATACCGAAGGACTTGGTCAGTTTTATGGTGACTCCTTCAGTCATCTGCTAAATAACAAAAACACAGAATATTACAACTATGTCAACATACAACGCCGAGTATCCTTTTGCCGTGGCATTCCCTCCTCAGCCCATGACTAATGTGCTTGCTGAATGGCTCTCCAAACAGAATGTCAGGCAAGCACATGTCGCAGGTAACGGTTTTTTTCCCCACCATCTCACCATTCTAATTCCTTCTATTGATGATATATCTGAAGAAACGGAGAAATATGCTCATGTAACCTTCTTCTTCAACGGAGGTGTTGAGAAACAGTTCTCTGGAGAAGAACGCCACATGATTCCTTCACCCAAAGTCGCTACCTACGATAAAGACCCGAAGATGAGCGCACAAGGCGTTGCTGATAAAGTCGCTGAAATTCTCAAACGTGGTGAAGACCAATTCGTTATGTGCAATTTTGCACCCCCCGACATGGTAAATACACAATGTGTGGCATGAAAATAATTCCCATGATTCCTACCTCAGTTCTTTTTTTTTTCTTAGGTCGGACACACGGGTGTCTTTGACGCAGCTGTAGAGGCAGTGACAGAAACCGACAAAGCTGTGGGTACGATCTACAAAGCGGCGCAAGAGGCTGGATATATTCTGTTGATCACTGCCGATCATGGAAACGCTGAACAAATGAAGGATCCTGTGACGGGGAATCCTCACACTGCCCATACTACCAATCCCGTTCCATTCATCATAACCGGTGATCCGAAGAAGATCAAATTCAAGGTCGGTGTTAAGAAGGGTGGTGGAGAGGAGGAAGACGAGGAAGAAGGTGCCCTTTGTGATGTTGCGCCAACTATCTTAGATATCATGGTATGTACTTCATCTTTTGGTGATGAAGTTATTTTCATTGATTTTGGGTCATTTGATATAGGGTCTTCCTCAGCCTGACGGTATATTTATGTGTTGCTCATTCTGCTTGACAGCAATAGCTCATTGCGTACCTTTTTTTTTTTTTTTCAAACAGAGATGGGCGGACAGTCGCTTCTGGAGCATGACTGAATGAAACAAATAACCTCAGTTGAAGAAACTTTGGAGCGTGTAAGAATATAGAAAAGGCACAAAGCATAG
>Ga0193742_1001730_pt1 | contig 12833 bp, 10 predicted proteins | sample L2c1metaG_FD_165511 | JGI IMG/M metagenome (GOLD analysis project Ga0193742, IMG submission 165511) | Soil microbial communities from a riparian zone of the East river system, Colorado, United States - L2c1 | ecosystem: Environmental > Terrestrial > Soil > Riparian zone | place: USA: East River... | reverse complement strand
GACGCCGCCGCCGTCTCTTCAATCAGCAGTAAGATTTTGCGATTGGGCGGAGAAGCCAGTCTTCCCGGCGCGGCGGCTTCGGCGCGCGGCTAACTTCGCCGCGCGCCAGAGCGGGACCCGACTTCCATTGGTGATACCTGTTTCATTGATCGCCTCACTCAGGCAGTTCTGCGGCTCACTGGACCTTCACGGGTTGGACCTGTGACGGTTAGCGGGTGGAGTACGAGTCGGGGTCGGCCAAGATGGTCCCGACGAAGTGGCCGAGGTTGAGTTCGACTAGGCCCCGCTGGCTGTAGCCCGCCTTGAAGGCCTGGCTGTGCAACGCAGGAAAGGCAGGTCGCTTCGCGGCCTTCCAGAAGGCGTCTATCTCAGCTCCCAACGGCTCGTCGGCCGGAAGTGTCGCGGCGTTGACGAACCGCTTGATGTCGGCGAGCGCGAGCAGATCGAACCGGGACACCCGCTGGGCGAAGGCATCGACGAAGTCGACGAACTGCTCGTCGGGGATCGCGCGGTTGACGTAGCCGTATCGCTCGGCGAGCTCGCCGTCGAAGTCCTGGCCGCTGACGAGGATCTCGAATGCACGGGCGCGTCCGACGAGGCTCGACAGCCGGTTCAACGCACCCCCACCGGGGGCGGCGCCGACCCCGATCTCGAACTGCCCGAGGACGGCCCGCTCTCGGCTGGCGAAGCGGATGTCGGTGGCGAGCGCGAACTCGCTGCCCGCACCGCGGGCGCGACCTCGGATCGCGCTGATCGTCACGGCGGGTGACTTGCTCAACCGAATGTGGAGTTCCGTAAAGGGGTGCCTGCCGGCCGTGGTCTCGACACCATCGAGTTCGGCGGGGTCGCCCGCGATGTCGTAGTGGGCGAGGAAGAAGTCCGGGTCGGCGCTGTCGAAGAGCACGACGCCGACTCGCTTGTCGCGCTCGATCTCGGTGAGCAGGTTCAGCAGCTCTTTCATCATCACTGCGTCGATCAGGTTGATCGGCGGGTTGTCGAACGTGACCCGCCACAGCGACGGTGTCGATTTGACCAGACTGAAGCGCGTGTATGTCATGGGAGCGGCGCGCTTCGAGGGGGAGTTGCTCATGTTCTTCTCCTCTGAGGTGAGGTGTCGATGTTTGCAAGTGGTCCTGGAACTAAGCCGCGGCCAAGACAGCAAGACCGAGCTTGGATCGCAGCCACCAGCCGATCTCCTCGATCGCTCGGTCCACCTCGGGCACACGGCCGGCACCCAAGATGAAGTTGTGCTGGCCTTCTGGCAGGGAGCGCAGGGTGACATCGACGCCAGCATCCTTCGCTCGTTTCGCGAACTCGACAGCGTCGCCGACCAGCATCTCATGTGCGCCGTAATAGACCATGATCGGTGGCAGGCCGGTCAGATCGGCGTAGAGCATATTGACCCTAGGATCATTCTTGGCCACCCCTGTGCCGCCGATCCACGCCTCTCGAAACCCTTCCACCGTCTGCTTGGTGAGAAGCACGTCGGTTGCGGCGTTGCTTTCCCACGTCTCGTTCTTCATCTCCAAGTCGTACCAGGGTGAGACCGACAGGATGGCAGCCGGAAGCGGGACGCCCTTGTCACGGAGTGTCACAGCCAGGTTCACGGCAAGGTTGCCGCCGATCGAGTGACCGATGCTGGCAATGTTCTCGGGGCGAATGTTCTGGGCGAGGAGCCAGCGATACGCCTTCTCCACGTCATCGATTTGGGCGGGGAACTTGTGTTCCGGTGCAAGCCGAAAGTTCAGCACGAGGGCGCGGACACCCACGGCCTTCGCGATGTGCCCAATCGCCTTTCGGTCGGTGTGCATCGAGGTAACGACTGAGCCACCGGAGTGGCTGTGCAACAGGACGCGGGTCGGGTCGCTGCCCTGCGGGATACACCACAATGCCGGTACGCCGTCGGCATCCACTTCAGCGTAAGTGACCGCCTCGGGCTCGGCGGCGGCCAAATGCAGGTTCTCCACGATGTCCCGATTCGTTGCCAAATCCAGGCCGGGCTTCAACACCCGTTCTTTGATGGACGCGTAGAGGTCATTCATAAGCTTCAGTTGCTGGCTGGCCATAGTTACTTCTCCTTCTCGTTGTGCGGTCATGATGGTTGGCTGCGCACTTTGCGCGCTCGATCAGAACGAGTGCACGTCGTCGCCGGGCGGTCCGATGTCGGCTACTCCATTCGGCAGTTGCGCCTGCGCCATCGTCAGCGGATTGAAGCTTTCGCGCAGCAACTTGATCTCTCCAGCTTTTGCCACCAGGTACCCGGTGAACAGATGATGGGCCGTTCGCCCGGTCGCGGCGGCGCGCGCGTGCGCTACATACTCGGCGAACGTCTTTTCCGGCGTCTCGATCAGGATACGGATGTCGTTCGGCGCGAACGCGAAGTTCGGATAGAGTTCAAGCAACTTGTGCACGAGCGCGGCGACCTCTCGGCGGCCCTTGTAGCGACGTTCGACCCCGAGCGAGCGCAGAAACGGCAGTTCGAATACCCCGTCGTCCGCAAACAACGACGCAGCGCGTTCCGGCTCGCGGACCGAGGCTAGATAATCCAACAGCAGAGCTTTTGAGTCTTTCATCTTCATGTCCTTCTTGGCTGGGGTGCATTTACGGCATTGCCGTCATGCGGAGCCGCCGACCCGCACAACCCCGATCTGGTCGCCGAGCCGACGAATACGCAGAACCTGCTGTCGCTCGCCGATGGCAAAGGGAACCGAGATCAGCTGGGACTGGCCAGGCAGCAGGACCGACGAGAAACGCACAACGGCGTGCTTTTCGGCATCGCCATCCCGCCCGATTACTGTGTCGACGGTGGTCACCACGTGCCAGCCATCGGATTTGCTCACCCAGTAGGTGATGGCTGAAGCGTTCCCGCCCAACTCGGTCGTCACGGCTTGGCCCTCGCGCACCGCGTTATTGAGCTGATCGGCCTTTAGTTCGGGGGTAACGGTCGCGAAGACTGCGACCAAGATGCCGGCAAGACCGGCTGCCTTTACAAAGCTTGTCATCATGTCGCGCTCCTATCTGATTGGGCATGCCTGATTTAGTCTTGCAGGCGTCCGTCTCAAATGTCATATAAACGTCGTTTTAGGACATCTTGGGAGGTCCCCATGCAGCGCATCGGTTTCGTCGTTTTGCCTGGCTTTCAGATGCTGAGCGTGAGCGCGCTCTCGGTCTTCGAACTCGCGAATTGGGAGATGGGCGAGCCGGTCTATGACTTGCATCTGCTGTCCGAGACCGGCGGGTCGATCCGCAGTTCGATCGGCATCGGCGTCGCGACCGAGCCGTTCGACGACACAAAATTCGACACAGTGATGGTCGGCGGCAGCGCCGTGGCTGGAGCATTGACGCCAGGCGTGATCGAATTTCTGAGGCAGGCTTTGCAGCGATCCCGGCGAGTGGCCTCGACGTGCACCGGCGCGTTCGTCCTGGCCGAAGCAGGTCTGCTCGACGGCCGTCGCGCGACCACGCATTGGCAACGCGCGCGCGACTTGCAGGCTCGGTTCCCAAAAGTGAAGGTGGAGGAAGATCGTATTTTCATCATCGACGGCCCGGTGTGGACTTCGGCTGGGATGACCGCGGGCATCGATCTCGCACTGGCTATGATCGAAAAGGATCTGGGCGTGGATGTCGCCCGGGCCGTGGCCAGGCAACTGGTGGTTTATCACCGCCGCGCCGGTGGCCAGTCGCAGTTTTCGGCGCTGCTGGAGCTAGAGCCCAAATCCGACCGCATCCAGAGCGCACTGGCCTATGCGAAGCGCAATCTCGATAAGCCGCTGACGGTTCGACAACTCGCAGACGCGGCACATCTAAGTCCGCGCCAGTTCAGCCGTGCGTTCCAGGCCGAGACCGGCCAATCGCCGGCCAAGGCGGTCGAGAACCTGCGCGTTGAAGCCGCCCGCCTGATGATGGAGCAGAGCCGTCATTCGATCGACGTCATCGCCCGGCAAACGGGTTTTGCCGATCGCGACCGCATGCGCCGCTCCTTTCTGCGCGCCTTCGGACAGCCACCGCAGGTGATCCGGCGAAACGCGCGTGCGGAGTTAGCGGCGTGAATATTGTGTTGGTCCGCGGAATAAGCGGCTAAGAACATGTACTTCCAGCGAGCCCATTGCGCGATCATCGCTAGGCAGCGGGTTGGCTCCTAAAAAAACTTGCATGAAGCAATCTCAATTGATGATCTGCAAGATAACTTCCATTGCGGTGGCTAAAATTGTCACGATCAGATAGAAGCCAACACAAATTGCTGGAAGGCGATCGCGGAGCCCGCGCATTCTACCCCTCAAGCGCCTTCGCCAGCTCGATCTCTTGCGCCTTGATGCCCGCAACCGCAGAGCCGAAGTCATGTCACTGGCCCCACAACCGGTCATCGCGACATCAGAACCGGGATGGTCGCTTGCTTGAGAATAGCTTGCGTCACGCCTCCGAAAAGAATTCGCGTTGACCTCGCATGACTGTAGGCCCCTATAACGATCAGATCGGCGTCATGCCTGGTTGCCTCGGTCAAGATAACTTGAGCTACGGGAGCCCCTCTTGAAATGATGTGCTCGATCTTTGCCCGCACACCATGCCGTGCGAGATGGAGCCCAACATCGATACCAGGCTGATCGTCACCTTGATCGACAACGAATATCATAACAGAATTCGCGATCGCCAGAAGCGGCATGGCGTCAGCGACCGCGCGGCGGGCCTCCTTGCTTGCGTTCCAAGCGATTATGATCCGCCCGGTAGCTATCTTATTCTGCCAACCAGTCGGCACCACCATCAAGGGAACGCCACAAGCCGAGAGAAGATGTTCAGGCCGCCAACCGTCCGGCAGTCCATGTGGTGCGTTTTGGCCGATTATCACCATATCGGCGAGGAGAGAATTAAGAACGATACGGCGATTGGCGTCAGAATCGCTCCAGACGACGCGAAAGTTCGTCTGAATGCCATAATGCGCAACGCTGTCGGAAAATCGCCTACCGTTCTGAATGGCTTTGCGCTGCTGAGAAACGAACCAATTCTCGATCATCGACTGGATGGCGTAATGCCCTCGCACGTAACAATGACACGGACGCCAATGGCTCCCCACATAGATGCCGGTAAGACGGGCATTGTGAGTTTTCGCTATAGTAGCCGCGAGGCGCAACCAATCATCGCCTTCAGGCGTCGGATCGATAAAGACCGCAATGTCTTTCAGGGCCATGTCGGTATTCCCTGCAAATGAAACGATGCATGCTCACATGATGGAAGCTCGACGCGCGTTCCGCGTCCGCCCGGCCGATATGAATTGCTGGCGAGGCTCGTTTGAAAGGGCCGATCCAAGCTTTCTCTTCATATCGCGCTCTCCCCGTTTACGATGGGTGCCTCCATGGGCCTCTTTGATGCTCTTTTTGAAACCAGCCGATAGAACAGCGGTATGAAAAACATTGCGATAAAGGTTGCTGCCAGCATGCCGCCGATGACACCGGTACCAATCGAATGGCGGCTGGCGGCGCCTGCGCCGCTCGAAATCGCGAGCGGAACGCACCCGAGAATGAAGGCGAGAGAGGTCATGATGATCGGGCGGAAGCGCAGCTTCGCCGCTTCGGCCGCTGCTTCCATGGCGCTGAGGCCTTCCCGGCGTTTCAGCACGGCGAATTCGACGATCAGGATCGCGTTCTTGGAAGCAAGACCGATGAGCGTCACCAGCCCGATCTGAAAGTAAACATCGTTGTTCAGGCCGCGCAGCGAGATGGCGACCAGTGCGCCGAACAGTGCGAACGGCACGGCCAGCACAACGGCGAACGGAAGCGACCAGCCTTCATACTGCGCAGCCAGGATCAGGAACACCATGATGAGACCGAAGATCAGCGCCTGACTACCGGTGCCGCCAGTTGCGATCTCCTGGTATGCGGACCCCGTCCATGCGATCTGATAACCATCAGGCAAGGTCTGGCCTGCCAGTTCCTGCATGATCTTGATTGCCTGGCCTGACGAATAGCCCGGCGACGGATTACCCATCACCTTGGCTGCGGTAAAGGCATTGAAGCGATCGACCTGATCGGGTCCGATGATCCGTTCCATACGAAGCAGCGTGTCGATCGGAATCAGGCTGCCAGAATTCGCCTTCACGAAAACCTGCTTGAGATCCTCCGGCCGCTCTCGGAAGTTCGCTTCCGCTTGGAGATTGACCTTATAGTTTCGGCCGAAAAGCGTGAAGTCATTGACGTACAGACTACCGAACGTGCTCTGCATCGTTTCGAAGATCGAAGCGATCGGCACGCCCAACGCCTTGGCTTTTTCCCGATCGAGTTGGATTCTATACTGGGGAACGTTGCTGACGAACGTGGTTCGCACGCCCGCCAGTTCCGGTCGTTTCGAGGCGGCGTCAATGAGCTTTTGTGTGGCATCGATCAAAGGCTGTGGTCCCGCTCCAGCCCGATCCTGCACGAAGGCCTCGAAGCCACCCGTATTGCTCATGCCCATGATCGGCGGCGGCGTGAAAGCCAGCACCATCGCATCCCTGACCGGGCCATTGAGGGCCATGAAGGATTGTGCAAGCGCGGCAGCGCTCTGCGATGCTTCATGCCGTTCTTTCCAGTCCTTAAGCTGGACAAAGGATACCCCCGCGCTTGGCTTCTGCACGCCCGCAAGCAAATCGAAGCCGGAAAAGCTGATCACATCGCTGACCGGCGGCCGCTCCATGACACTTTTGTTCACGGTGTCCATGACATTCTGGGTGCGCGTCAATGAGGCGGCGGGAGGCAACAGTGCAACCGTGAAAACACTGCCCTGGTCTTCTTCGGGAACGAGCCCGCCGGGGATGCGCAAGAACAGGAAACCGGTGACTCCAATCAGAAGCGCAAACAGCACGAGCCCAAGCAAGGCGCGCCGCAGAAGAAAGCGAACGCCCGATGTATAACCTGCCGTTATCCGCTCGAAGACCTGGTTGAACCAGCGGAAGGGCGCCGCCGGTTCGTGATGTCCGGGTTTCAGGATCAACGCACAAAGCGCAGGGCTCAGCGTCAACGCCACGATTCCAGAGATCGTCACGGAGACCGCAATGGTGACGGCGAACTGGCGGTACATCTCGCCGGCCAGTCCACCCATGAACGCGGCCGGAACGAACACCGCACACAGCACGAGCAAGATTGCGACGACGGGACCGGTGACTTCCTGCATCGCCTTAATGGCAGCGTCGCGCGGCGGCAGCTTCTCCGTGGTCATGATGCGCTCGACGTTCTCGAGCACGACAATCGCGTCGTCCACGACGATGCCAATGGCAAGCACCAATCCGAACAAGGTCAGCAGGTTGATCGAGAATCCCAGCACATACATCCCAGCGAATGTACCGAGGATCGAGACGGGCACGGCCAGGACCGGAATAAGGGTGGCCCGCCAGTTCTGCAGAAATACAAAGACCACAATGATTACGAGGATCATCGCCTCGACGAAGGTATGGATCACTTCCTCGATCGACACTCTTACGAAACGGGTCGTATCGTACGGAATCGAGTAACCGACGTCCCCTGGAAAGCTCTTTTTGAGCTCGGCCATGCGGGTCTTGACTGCGTCAAGCGTGCCAAGCGCGTTTGCACCGGGCTGCAGGTAAACGCCGATCGGCACCGTGGGGGAGCCATTGAGCGTGGCTGTAAATGAGTAGTTCTGGGCGCCCAGTTCCACCCTGGCAAGATCCTTGAGGCGTAGCGTCGCAGCGTTCGAATCCGATCGAATGATAATCTCTTCGAATGCCTTCGCATCCGGCAACCGTCCTTCCGTGTTGACGGAATATGTAAAGGCACGATCATTCTGCGCGGGCTCCTCGCCGAAGCGGCCGGCGGCGAATTGGGCATTCTGTTCGCGGATGGCTGTTGCGATATCGCCAGGCGTCAGATCGTATTGTGCAAGCTTGTCCGGTCGCAGCCATACGCGCATCGAATAATCTTTGGCACCAAACAGGGAGGCGTCACCAACCCCTGGAATGCGCTTCAATTCGTCGATCACGTTCAAAAGCGCATAGTTGCTGAGAAAAATGGAATCATAGCGCGCGTCGGTGGCCGACATCGTGATGAGCGCCAGGATCGAACTCGACTGCTTGTTGACGATCAGACCCTGCCGCGTCACCTCGGCCGGCAACGTCGAGACCGCGCGTTGCACCCGGTTGTTGACGTTGATGGTCGCCTGATCGGGATCGGTTCCGATCCGGAAGGTGACCGTAAGACGCATGGTGCCCACGCTGGAATTCGTGGACTGCATGTAGAGCATGTTCTCGACGCCATTGATCTGCTGCTCCAGCGGGGCCGCCACGGTTTGAGCGACGGTTTCCGCGCTCGCACCCGGATATGTCGCCTGCACCAGGACCTGAGGCGGGACGATCTGTGGATACTGCTCAACCGGAAGAACGCGCATGGCGACCAGACCGGCGAGTACGAACAGAATGGCAATGACGGCCGCGAAAACCGGGCGATCGATGAACGGATTGATCTTCATCGCTGGGCAGCTTTCATTTTTGCGCCGTCACCCGCCGCCGCAATGCTGACAGCCGCCCCCGGCTTTACCTTGATCACGCCCTCCGTGACGATGCGATCGCCCGGCGTCAGCCCCTTTTCGACAATCCAGCCGCCCGTGACTTCCTGACCGATCGTGACCGGGCGGATCGATGCCTTGCTTTCTGTGTCAACGGCATAGACGAACTGCCCCTGCGGGCCCTGCATAACCGCAGCCTGCGGAATGACGACCGTCTGGTGTCGCGTAATCCCTTCGACGGAGACGCGAACAAACTGTCCGGGACGTAGCTTGCTTTCCAAATTGGGGATGATGGCGCGAGCACGAACTGTGCCGGTTTGCAGATCGAGATTGCTGTCCGTGAAGTCGACATAGCCTCTGCGATCATAGCTTTTGCCGTCGCCGAAGCTGATCTTGACTTGCAGCTTTCCGTCCGCGGGACCCTTGCCCTCTCCGGTATCGATAAGCCGACGAATTTCAGTTGCTTCCGTATCCGTGAATGAAAAATGCACATAAACGGGATCGAGCTGGCTGATGCGCGTCAGAAGACTATCGTTTGCACCGGTACCGACGAGGCTGCCTTCGGGCAAGACGCGAAGACTGATAGTTCCTGCAATTGGGGCCGTGATCGTCGTATAGCCGAGGTTGATCTTGGCCGTCAGCGCTAGATACCTGTGTGTACCGAAAACCTAAACGCGAGCGTAGTGGTGATGAAGTCCGCCCAGGATGGCGCGTGAAATGATGACACCGACGCGCTGAACCGGGCGAGTGACTGGCGCATCCTTATCCAGTGATCGATGTGTTCTAATTTCGTTGTAATAGCGAGCATAGAATCGCAAGATTCGGCGCAAATGCATCTCGCCCAAGACAATGATGTGGTCCACACATTCACGCCGGATCGATCCGATCAGCCGTTCGGCAAAGCCATTCTGCCAAGGCGAGGCTGGTGCGGTGGGCTTGTCCCGGACGCCCATGGCGCGCAATCGGCGCGTGACGACGCTGCCATAGATCCGGTCGCGATCGCGGATGAGGTAGTGCGGAGCCTCATCCCAGGGAAATGCCTCCGTTATTTGATGTGCAACCCATTCCGCCGTCGGATTCGCTGTGACGCTGATCCAGACGAGGTCTCTGCGGCCGAGTCGGATGATGACGAAGACATAGAGCAGGTCGAAACCGATGGTCGGGACGACAAACAGGTCCATGGCGGCAATGTCTGGCGCGTGGTTACGCAAGAAGGTCCGCCATCCCTGGCTGGGCGGCCCCCGCCGTTTCACCATGTACTTGGCGACGCTCGACTGCGCGACCTCAAACCCGAGCTTGAGCAGTTCGCCGTGGATGCGTGGCGCGCCCCAAAGCGGGTTTTCGACGCTCATCCGCCGGATCAACGCGCGCAGCTCCGTGTCGATCTGCGGTCGCCCTCCCAATGGGCGGGACTTCCAACGCCAGTAGCCGCGAAAACCGGCCCGATGCCAACGCACAAGCGTCTCGGGCCGGATGATCGTGAGGACCTGCTGGATTGATGGAAACCAGCGATACAGCTGGATAAGGAACCAGCGATCATGGTTGGTGAGCCGGACGTGACCATGCAGCCTGCGTCTCAAGACAATCAACTGATGTCGAAGCACCGCGTTCTCAGCTTCAAGCCGTACCTTCGACTTGAACGGCGAGGCCAGGACGGCCAGAACGAAACAGAACAGCCTGATCATTCCGCCAGCTTAGGCGATTCCATCACTTCATCAACTCGGATAAGGTTTTCGGTACACAGGGCGATCCCGATGCGCCCGAGACGAAGGAGCACTTCGACGGGTTGACAGCGTTCTTCGACAAATATCTAGCGAAGTAGGGCCGGCGCAATACCTTCGAACCCTCGGACCGCCCCTACCAGTTTTCGCAGGTCGGCATTGCGCTAGAAGCGGCCGTTTCTCCAAAGTCATCCTTTGACCCTATCCGGAGCCAAGCTCGTCTGAATTCGAGCGCGGCCGCCCTCGATGCGTCGCGACTGTGGCGGAACTCTTTGCCGCCTTAACATCGAAAAGTTACTCGACGATATGCCATCGGCATTGTTTGATAGGCCAAAAGGCCAGCATCACTGGTCGGGCGTATCCTTGGGAGGCTGCCAATGGCAACCACACGGCGTGAACTTCTCGGTGCCGGAGCTTCGGCAGCACTCGGCTTAAGTCCCCTGGGCAAGATAAACTCAGCGGTTGCCCAAAATTCATCGACCTCCGCACTTCCGACTTCGCAGACTTGGGATGATGGCGAACTAGCGCATCTCCTTCCCACCAGCAGCCATGATCGGATTCTGATAAAGGCGTCATTCAAAAAGCCACTCGGTGCCGCGCCAACTCTCCAGGTTGGCGACCAACGCATTTCCGGCCTTCGATCCGATACGCGGGGCTATTTCTGGCAGTTTCACGCCGGCGACCTCAAGCCAGCGAGCTCGTATGAACTTTCATTGAGGTCTTCCGACGGTCGCAGCCTCAGTCAATCCTGGAAGCTGTCTACGATGCCTGCGCCGGACGACTTGCCGGGCAAACTCCGCCTTCTGATTTATTCATGCGCAGGTGGGCACGACCTGTTCAGCGCGGCTCATACCGGTTTCGGGTTCCTGCCTGCCGCTGTTCGTCAGAGGTTGCTGCGACGAGGCCTTTCCTTTGCGCCCGATGCGTTGATTGCGAACGGAGACCACGTCTATTGGGATCTTCTGGCGCCGAGAGCCGCTCCAAAATTGGGTGCTTCCAAAGCAGCGCTGGAATACGCCCGCTTTGATCGAGACGCGCCCATATTGGGTGGCAGCAACGAGAGTGCATTGCTTCGCGCTGCAGGCGAGCAGATAACTCCGCTATACGGCACGCTCTGCCGTTCGACGCCGGTCTTTTTCCTACAGGATGACCACGACCATTTCGATAATGACGAGGCGACCGACGAGGCTGTCACCTTTCCACCCGACAATTTCATGCTGCAATCGGCGCGGGCAACACAACGGCTTTGGTATCCCGAATTCCTGCCTGATCCAAACCGGTCGCCCGGACTTCCAGGGTCCGATAGTCCTGACCAATCATCCTTTCGCCCCTCCGGTCTCTCGGAAAGTTTCGGCACATTGCGATATGGACGCCTCGCTGAGGTCCTTCTCTATGACGTAAGGCGTACCGTTACGCTTGCGGGACCGACCGCTGTATTCGTGGCCCCCGATGTGGAAGCTTGGCTAAAAGCTCGCGCCGCAGCCAAGGATGTCATCCACGTAGTGAACGTCCCCTCCAACCCGCCGGGTTGGAGCGCGGGCAAGTGGGGTGAATGGTACCCCGATCTCCTGGGGCCCGATGGCAAGTTGTCGGAGGAAAGACCCAAGCCTTATTGGCAAAGAGGTTGGCTCTCGCAACATGACCGGCTGATGCAATCACTCTCAGCGATGCCAGGGCGCATCCCGCTTGTCGTCAGCGGCGATCTGCACGCGATTGGCGAAGGTCGAATGTTGCGAAGCGGTCATCTGAATTTTTCGAATAACCCCGTTATCGCCGTTCTCCCTGGCCCCTTGGGTACCAGTAATGGCGGCTGGGCCTCGGAATTCCGTGGTGTAGGCCCGAAGCCACCGCAGCACCTGGACATGGAAGAGACCATCGCTGATCGAAGAGAACGGCTTCCTGATAGCTGACTTTACACCCGAAAACATAACGCTGCGCTATTTCAAGTGGAATCAGAAGACGCAGCCCGTAACTGATATCGATTCGCTCGAGCCGTTCCGCACAACGGAGCTCAGACGTACCTGAGTCGATCAGGCGCGTAGCAAGTGACGCTGAAAGATGCGCGCCTGCCGCGGTATTTCTTCTTCTGGCGCGGAGCTGACTCCAGCCTTTTGGCGAATATCCTGTGTGTACCGAAAACTTTATCCGTGTTGATGTCGCTGCGAAATTACCTAAGCTGCCGGAAAGATCAGGGTCCTGCCGACAGACACGGCGGTCGCTTCTGGAAGAACGACAGGACAGACCGGCGCTTCAATTGGCAGCGGATGATCACCTAGCCAACGGCATCAACTCCGTGAACCTGGAAGACCGACTTGGCGATGTCGAACCGATTGTCGTGCCCGTTTGCTTGGGCAGTCCCTCTCTTGGGAACCTTAACAGCGCTCGTATCCATGGCCCTCACGTGACGGTGGAGGAGCCGTCCACAGCATCAATAGCCGAAGTCAATAGTCTTGGCGCCTGCGAGCGACGCGCTCTCTCTTCGGCGGATTTGGATTACGCTTAAGAAGCCGGCCGTAACATTGGCGTCATCGTCGGTGAAGAACCGTGTTGTATTTCACCGATGATCCTGAACCCGTGGCGTTCATAAAGCGAAATGTTTCGCGGATTTGAGCTTTCGAGGTAAGCAGT
>Ga0193742_1001729_pt1 | contig 12834 bp, 8 predicted proteins | sample L2c1metaG_FD_165511 | JGI IMG/M metagenome (GOLD analysis project Ga0193742, IMG submission 165511) | Soil microbial communities from a riparian zone of the East river system, Colorado, United States - L2c1 | ecosystem: Environmental > Terrestrial > Soil > Riparian zone | place: USA: East River... | reverse complement strand
AAACCCAGCAGGTAGGCCGGAAATGCCGGCCAGAAACCGCTGAACACATTGGCCACAATGCCTATGATTATCAGTGCTATGCCCAGCTGGAGGCGGTAGCGTATGAGGATGTTGTAAAATTTCATTGTAGACTTATAAGGGAGGGCAAAGATAGGCATAAGCTTTTCTTTTTACTCCGCTCCGGAATCTTTACTTTTGAGCCCCATTTGAAAAAATGGATGGTCCCGTAGTTCAACGGATAGAATAGAAGTTTCCTAAACTTTAGATCCCAGTTCGATTCTGGGCGGGACTACACAATCGCACTGACAGTTTCCATAACTTTAACTACAAGTTCCCAGCCTATCGGCAGGCAGGGATGTCGGTGCCCGCTCCGCCCAATATAAATATTGATATAATTAGATGGATAAATTGTTCCTTGTTGTTGAATAAATCGCTTCGAAACCGCACTAAAAGGAATCAGAAATTTGTAGGCAACCAAAAGCCCAACGCTGGGACGTTGGGCTTTTAAAGTTCTTGGAAAAGAATTTTGAAAAAGTGTTTTACTGCCAGCGAAACCTTCCAAACTTCTACACTGGTCAATTTGTAAAAATTAGGGCTTCAAAGGATCAAGAAAGGGAGGAAAGGTTAACAATAGAACGCTAATGAATAACGTTGTCTTTTATAATTGCTTTTGCATCAACAAGTTCAATGGTTCCATAACGCGAACGTGCTAATCGGTTTTTTGTCACCTTAACATTTTTGTATCTGTGAATCCGGATGGCATAGTCGGTATATTGAGAGTTAATGCTATTTCCTACGATGGTGATATTTTTCAAATCACTCGTTTTGTGAGGATCGGAGACATTAATAGCATATGGGCTTACATAAGCGATTTTCAACAACTCTTTCTTTACGTTTATTATTTTATTATTTCTGATGTCTACGTTAATATGTCCGTAGCAGTCGATTTGGCCTTCATAAATTGTATTTGAATAAATGCTATGTCCGCCGCTTAAGCTGTCCACGATACCATCTTGATAGCCTTTATAAAAGAAACCGAGGGATATACCCCTTCTGAATTTGGAGAGCGCTCCACGTTCGATAGGACCAATCCCGTTCCGAAAATCGAATACATTTTCATAAACAAAAACATGAGTAACTTGTTCGTTCATACTGTGTCTTTCAATGTCCACTCCCCCTACCAGGTAACCATTCCCGCTGAGGGTATTATGATGAAAATAGGCGGTATCAATGCAACAAAACATAATCCCTTCCCTGTAAATGTTTACAAATTCATTATGATGCACTTTGACATTACGAGTTATTCGTGCATTTAAATATGGCAGGTCGGTATCGCCAAATAATAATCCATCTCCACGAAAGTTTTGAAACTTACAATTTTTTACTTCTATATTTCTACCATTATTCACACTCAAGGCGTGACAAAACTGATAGTCACGATCAAACTTTTGTTTTGTGATATTTCCGTCGAAAGTAAGTCCTTCAACAATAATGTTATTTATGGCAGGCTCGTTCCTCCACGCCTGATAAAACAATGAAGGTGGATTAAAACGGTCTCCTGACAATTTAATTATGGAGCGATCAGCCCCCTCACCTTTCAGACTTACTTCGTTAAACAGTTGAAGAATTCCTGATCTGCTGCCGTTCTCTTTAATTAGATATACACCGGCAGGGAAAAAAACTGTGCCATGGCCTTTGTTCTTTATAAATTCCATAGCGCTTCTAATGGAGTGCGTATCGTCATCCTTTCCATTACCCTTTGCGCCAAATGAAAATACATTTATAGCTCCTTCAGTATACGAGATAGATCTGGTACATCTGTTAGAAACTAATGAAGCGGATATTAGTATGAGGAATGAGAATTTCATATTTATAAAGTGCTTGACTAGAGCTTTTGGCCATCAACAATGGCAAGTCTTCCAAATCAAAGGGAAGCTACAATAAACGCAAATAAGATAACAATATAATACACCTATCACGGAAGGCTATCGCCTTGCGGTTCCTGTCAGCATCAATTTGTTTCCGTTTTCCGTACTTGGTATTTCAGAAGGGGCACCCCATTTTTGTAACCTATGAAACATTGCTCGGTCTTTCGTCGCTATCTTGACGCGCTGCTGAGTGGGGACGTCATAGACTGGCCTTTTTAAGAAGAATGTTTCAAAATCCTTGTAAAAAACCTTGGAATACCAATGAGGTATCTTTCTCCCAATCGCTTTGGTTCTAAGACCAATCGGTATAGCCATTCAAAGCCACTCGAAGAGATAATCTTCGGTGGCATTTTGAATGCTCCGCTTATCCAGTCGAGATAAGCTCCGCCCATCATAATAACAGGAACATTCAATTTCGACAAATTGTCATTGACCCACTTGTCTTGTAAAGGGACTCCAAGACCAACAATCAGAAAGTCTGGCTTGAATTTGTTAATCTCGCCTATCACAGCATCATTTTCGCTATTCGATGTATTGAAATAGCCATGGTGACCATTCATACGGAACTGATATCCCTTTTCTTTAATTTTAGACCATGCTTTGGCATATATCCCGGGCTTAGAACCTAAAAAAAATAGTGAATATTGTTCCTTTTCACAAAATGAAAAGAAATCCCAGAGCCAGCGATTGTAAGGAAATTGTTGCGGGACTTCCTTTCCAAGCAAAAAGGCAGACAATTGTATTCCTTTACCGTCACAGAGCACCAAGTCGCAAGAATTGAGCGAATCACGGAACCACTGGTCTTTGAACGCAATATTCGCTACATGAATGTTCAGATAGTTTACTACAATTTTTTTCCTGGAAAGAATGGCATCCTTTAATACGCCATACAGTACCTCTTTAGTAAGCAAATGCACTTTGGACTTGAGGATGTATATCCAATCTGGATAAATCCTAGAAGGGGGCAGGGGAGACATAAAAGGGTTAGTTTAGGCTAGAACAATGACCTGTTAGATAGGTTGGAAATTGGCGATAGAACGATAATATTTAATAATTGTCCAACATTCTTTCCGAGGATGTAAATCCAATCTGGATAAACCCTTGTAGGGCGCAGGCGAGACTTAAGACGGTTGGTTTAGGCTACGACAATGCTGTTAGAAGATTTAGAATCTGGCGATAGATTGGTAATATTTAATATAGTTATCCAACATTCTTTCCTTCTTAAACTGTTGCAGATATTCACTTTTACTGAACTGTAGTGCGTTGTGTTTATACTGATCGTAGTGGTCAATTACATGTGCTATAGCTTCAGCCAATTCCTTACTGTCATTTGATGACACTAAAACACCGTTGTCTTTAACTATTGAGCCGGAAGACCCTACTTTGGTAGCAACTATTGGAAGACCTACCGATGCTGCCTCAATAAATGTGTTTGGGAAACCCTCAAACAATGAGGATTGCACCATGACATCCGAAATGTTGAGGATATGACCTATGTCTTCACGGAAGCCGAGCAAAACAACCTTATCCTCCAAGGAGGATTCGTCTATAAGATTCTTTAGGCGGAGTTTGAGCGGGCCATCCCCGACAATAAATGCCTTGAATTTCCTATCCGATATCTGTCGAAGGGCCTGAATGAATAATATGTGATTTTTTTGACTTACTAGCCGACCAACGTTAACGAGGACCAACTCTTCCCGCACACCTAGATTATGTCGACCTTCTTTTTTTTTCAATGGACAATAGATGTCATAAAATTCTCCCCCCATATTGATAGTGATATTATTATGGTGCCGATAGTAAGGTTTGTAATACGATTTCAGTATATCCGACAGGTAAATAACATTCTTTGGCGTTATAAGGCTGCACAACCGGTTCCCGCTCAAGTAAATATTATCATAATTAAAAATGCAAACCGCCTTCGTAAATTTTTCAGCCGCGAACAAATATGGAAGAGTTGCTCTTTTGTGTCCCTGAAAAAAGTCAATGTTATTTCTTTTTATGAACTGCAGTATTTTGAGTAGATTAAATGGATTCCGGATGGAGATACGAATCTGCTTAACATCCCTGCTGACTAGACGGTGACTGAGTCCCTCCGGTGCAATTAGAAAAACATTTTTAAAATAATTAAGATAGTTATTTACGAAGAATGCCACTCGCTTCTCTTCGCCTCCTGAATTGAACTCGGGTATGATCAAGGCTATAGATTTGTCAATCAATTGAGTCATTTAGAGTTCATATTATCATTATAAATTTCGATAAGCTGTATTGCGATCGTGCTTTCAACTGTATTGGAAACCGGTACTGAAACCTGCAAACCGCTGAGCTTTTCAATCACATTTCCCAACGTAGACGGATCACTACTATCAAATACATAACCAGAGACTCCTTCCTGGACCTGGGACTTGAGATACGGAATTGAAGACACTATTACTGGTTTTACGAAAAAATCCGTCAGCGAAATAATTCCCGATTGGGTGGCAGAGACATACGGGCAAACCACACAAGACGAACTATTGAACAAGTACTTTATCTCGTCGTCTTCAATATATCTGTTGAGAAAATAGATATTTTGTTCCTTTTGCAGATTCCGCTGAAAATAAATAAAGCCGCTGCCTGCTATGACTAAAGGATATTGGCGCAATCGATCATCCAAAATGTACTGGTTATATAAAATATCTACACCTTTGTAAGGTTCGATTCTTCCAAAAAAAAGGATGTAATCTTTTACGCCATTTAATTCCTTAGGAATCGCATTCCCTTCAATTATAGATCTTGTTATCAAAGATGGAAACTGATGATAGTAAAGCCGCTTATGAGGAAATTGTTTTTTCAGTTCATCTTGTTGCCAAATACTGCAGGTCACCAAGTTCTCAATCTTTTTAATCAATAATTCTACTCGTTTTGTAACAAGAATATCCCGGACAAAAGACTGAAGAAATCTTCCTCTTGCATGCTCATGCGCTTTGAGATCATGTACTGTATAATAGACCTTGTGGCGCTTAGCCAAACGAACGATGTATGACGCGATAGCACAGTCTTCTGTGAGAAAATGAATTATATCAAACGTGTGGATACCGCTTAAATTCTTTATTCTCTGAATAATAGGAAAGCCAAAGTATCTGAAAATGAGGCGTCCAACCTTGCCTTGCGGTGAATTAATAAAATGGAATTTGCCGGTCTCCGCATTTCTTATCACTTTCTTGTAGTCGCAGGCAGCAGAACTTACAAAAATACCGTAAATATCGAAGTCGCTGTCTTGCATCGCATTAACGATGTTTGCCCCGAAGGGCATCATTCCCGCATAATATTCGGAGCAGACAAAAAGGACCTTCATCGGAAGTGAATCTTTTTTGTTTTTACAATTATGATGATTACAAACAACCAGAATGTAACAAACAGTAGGTAAATATTTACAAAACTGGTGAGCCACACATAGCTTGTAACAAGTATCGCGCTTGCGGTGTAGAACGAGAAAGCCTCAGCAGCAGTCGACACACCTCGCTTGATGAGATAAACATCCTGAAGAATTCGGAATAGCAGGAAAGACGAGAATATAGCTACGTTGACTACAAACACAGATCTTATATAATGGATACCGATAATACAGATGAGGGCGTTGACGATCAATGCCACCACATTTAGGATCATGTCATACCTTTCGGCACGCATCGCAACCAACACATTGGCTTGAAGTAGTGCAGTAGGAAAGACAAGAATGGTAAAAAACATTTGCTGGGTTAACTGCACGGAGTCTAGATAATCTGTTCCAAAAAGCCATGGGATCAATGAATTTGAAAAGGAGTAAGCGAAAGTGAAAGCCACTAAGCCAAAGAACATATAATAGATGTGGACCCTTTGGTAGAACGATTTGAATGAGCTTAATTCATTTGAGGAATATAGCTTGACGATTTTTGGAAATACTGTAGTTGAAATAATGATCGGAATAATCTGCGCTATTGAGAATACCTTATAGGCGATCTCATAATTGGCGACTTCTGCTCTTCCTAGTGTTTTAGATATAACAATGTTTGCTAAACGCCAGTTTATTATAGAAATTCCACCTATTATAATGAATGGCCAGTTTGAGAAAATTACCGATTTTATTGTGTCATAATTTATTCTCGACTGTCTTATAGTATTCATAGAAACTTCGACTGACGCGCCCATTTTCAAAAACAGGTTAAGCGATACAAATCTGATAACGATTAAGACAAATGCGAGTATTTCAATAGAGAACGGATAAATGAATAATGCAGCGGCGGCGAGAAACTTGAGAAAGGACTCTATACTTAAGATTAGAAATGTTTTTTTCTGGTCATTGTATGCGATGTTTAAGCATTTTACAACATTAATAATATTATCAAAGATTATGTTCACTCCAAATAACATCGTTATGACACGAGTTAATTTGTCGTCATAGAGAGTAAATCCAATTCCTATGCTTACTAGGTAGAAAGCCACCCCCAGCCACAACTGCAGCCTGAAGAAGCTGTTAACAAATCTATTGTCATGAACTGGTCCAGATAATTCTCTGATGAACCAAGGGCTGAGTCCCATGGTAGAAAAGGCACTCACAAGTTGGTAGAGAATATTTGCGATAATATAGGCGGCAAAAATCTCTGTTGAATAGATGCGAGCCACGATAATGAAAAACAGCGTAATAAACAAAGTTTGAGACGCCTGCGCAATTATCCCCCACGAGCTATTTTTAAACAAACTGCTTCTGCCAAGAATTTCGGCTCTTGCTTGGATTGTTTTAATCACTGTCCAAAAAGTGTTAGGTGGGCGGGTTGTCCTTGTTTCACAAAAATAGAGTACTTGTTCCCGTAAAACATTAATATTATGAAGAGTGGAAACACCGACTGGGAAAAAGGTGCCCAGTCCGTTATTCCATAAATAACAAAGGATATGACCGCCCCCGCTTTTGCTAAAGAGAAAATCATATTGTTGTTTGCTGCAAGGTTTCGCCTGGCATCTGCAACAGAGTTAACTATAAAAAGAATCCAGATCACGATTCCGATGATACCCATTTCGCAAAGAACGATTAAATGGATATTATGAATTGGATTAGTTGTAAGAAATTCGTTGTGAATATTGGATAGTAGCAGGGGTTGGCTGGATATATATTCTAAATGAGCATTTAGACCCACACCTATCACGGGTGACTGACTAAAAATGTCCAAGGCAACTTTCCAATGATCTACGCGAGCCTGAAGCATTTCCGCCGCGTTATCACTGAGGAACAATGCGCCGAGCGGAGAAATAAAAATAAAACCTAATAGAATGAATACTCCAGGTAGAACACCAAATAGAACAGTCTTGAGTGAGAAAACTTTGCTGCCAGGACTGTGATGTAAAAATAGTATTACGCATGACATAATTACCAATGCAACATAAGAGGATCTCGAGTACGTCAAAAAGATGGTAAGTACGTTAATAACCAGCAAAACGAACGTCAATCTTTTCTTATAGCCGTTTAAAAAACAGCCGAGAAGAAATGCAGTTGCTATGGTCAAAAAGAGGCCAAGGTTTCCAGGATGAAGAAAAACTCCCACTGCCCCGGATCTGGAATCTCTTCTTGTGGCCCATTCTTCACCTGCAGCCTGAAAGAGATATGTAACGGATTTCATGCCCAGGAGCGGAAAGCAAATTGCAAGAATGAACTGCGTGATACATATAAAGGCAAGCCCTGCGAATATACCGCTGATTATTTGTGGAGGACTTAGTAAACGGTAGAATACTCTGCAGCACAAAATGTAGGTGCAAAATAGTGACGCGAGTGAAAAGGTAGATATCGGTGCATGATTCAATGGGTTGAACAATGAAATAGCAAGCAATCCGCCACAAATAATTACCCACTTTTCATTTTCCCAGCTATAATGCATAACTCTGATTCGGATGCGTAACAGTAGTGCCAGATATATGACAATTGGAATGGTTACAAATATCTTCGCGGTAAACGTGCCGCCCATCGACTCGAGGGGGGGATTCCATATTGGCAGCGCTATTTGAAATGGTATGCAAGCAACAATAAAACTTAGCAGAGCAGGCTGTGTCGGTTTATTGCTCAATCTCAGCAGAAGCAAGTAAGCCAAGAATATGACAAAAAGAGCCGCAAATATGAATATTTTCTGCTGCAAAACTAGAAGCTGAATCGTTCTTTAAGATCTAACGAGAAATGAGGATAGGCCGAGCTACGAGATCTAGAGTAGTATTGTTGGTATTTATAACCATATCCATATTTTACAGACTTTAGTCCATTGAAGACAATATGTATATTCTTTATTTGCCCATGTTCATGCGTGTCTTCAATAAAAGAAAGCTCGGATTTTTCAGTAAAACCTTGCCTGATTAAATAAATCGTAGAATCGCTAACTCTGGAAAATACAAACCCATCGCTAACCAAATGTAATGCCGGGCTGTCAATTAATATGTGCGCATATTTCAGACGTAGGTCGGCAATCAATGTGTCAATCCTGTCACTCTCAAAAAGTTCTGCCGATTCTCTTGTGATTGAGCTGCTAGAAATTATGTCGAGATTCGCGTATCCGGGCACGTGTTCTATTATATCGTCTATGTTACACTCGCCTTTTAAGTAATCTTTAATGCCCTTGAGCCCTGGTGAAAGGTTAAATGTTTCGGTCATCTTCGGTCTTCTCAGATCTAAATCAAGAATAATGGTCTTTTTACCAGCCAAGGAAAAAGAAGCAGCGAGATTGGAACATACAAAGCTCTTGCCTTCATTGGGTACACTTGAAGCAAACAAGGTTACCTTGCCTTTGGCCTGCTCTGGCGGGTAAAGATTTGCAATTTTAGTTCTCAGCATCCTGAATTGCTCTATTAATATCGGATTGTTATCTTCGGTGATAATTCGCGAAGCAGCTTTTTCATAAGACAATTCCATGAGCACTTGAGCCTTAGGTATATTTTCTATTTCTTCACGAGTTGTGATAGTTTTATTCAGCTTAAACTTAGTAAAAATAAACGCGATACCGGCCAGCAATCCCCCAAATGAAAATAATGTAAAGATCAACGGCTTTCTTGGTATGGAAGCTGGAACCTGATAGGCATAATCTACAACTTTTGAGTTAGATAATATTGATGCATAGCTGAGAGCCACTTCTTCCCGCTTCCGCAGCAGGTATGTATAAACAGTTTCCTTTATTTCCTGCTTTCTTTTCTTATCAAGCAGTGTACGCTCTTGCCTCGGAACTTTCTTTATGGAATTTTCATATTTGGAACCAAAAACTCGAAGACTTTCTCTTGTTGTTTGCAGGGAACGTCTTACGCCTTCGATATTCGAAAGAATAGCCATTCTCGTAGTTTGCATCTGCTTATTAATAGGCTCTAATAAAGGGTTTTTGAGCCCCATTGTTGCTGACATCTTGTTTTGCTGTAGTTTTAGATCTGAATATTTAGCAATCAATAAGTCCAAGTTGGCATCATTAATACCTAATGTTGATGGAATATTGTCTGATGAAGTTGAGTCAGCAAAGTATCTTTTAATTCCGTTTACTACGTTTAGTTGTACAGCTACGCTGTTCATACCATTATCGGTGGATTGGACATTCTCGAGATATATCTTCGACTGACTCGGAATGTCAGTAAGGCCGAGACTCGTTTTATATAACTCCACATCTAATTCTGCTTTATTCATTTCCCCTGACAATGCAGCAATGCGCGAATCAATGAAATCGATATTTCTTTTCGTCAGCCTATTTTTTTCCAGAACATTCGAATAATTATACAATAGAATAAGCTGATCAAGAACATCTTTGCCTCGTGCGACTACTTTATCCTTAATCTTCAGCCGCACTGCCGGCGCCTGCTTATTAATCAGCTCAGTCTCTAGTTTCTTTTGGTACTGATCAATTACTTTATTCCGATCCTTTATCAGGATCTGAAATTCTTTTCCCACGAAATGCTGAGAGTCAGACAGAGCAGTAACTATATATTTTCCAGATCCGTATGAAAAAACTTCGCCAAACCTCTGTAGATACTTGGTATCCTTTCCTTCTGTTATATAAAAAAATTGCTGGTCTTTGATTGTAATATTAATACGCTGTTCTTTATTGTATACGGAGGATTTAACAACGGACAACAGGACAGGTTTATGTTGATAGAGATCTACTTCAGACAATCCTTTTTTCTCAGTATACTGAACTGTAAGATCAAGCGTATCTACAACTTGACTTATCAATGTCCTTGACTTTAATATTTCAAGTTCATTCTCTACGATCTTTGGGATATTTAACTGGTCAATTTCTTCTAGAGGCTGCTGTTTATTTGGGTTTTTTAACTCATCCTTGATCAAAAGTGTTGCGTTTAACTCATAAACAGGACTTGATACCTGAAGGTAAAAATAAGCGACAGCTGCAGCCAGCAACATCGTTAGCACTATAATTGGCCAATGAAATAAATACTTGCCTGCCTGCGCTTTGAAATCGAAATCACTTGTTTGCGAGGACGGGATATAAAAAGTAGATGCAGTGGTTTGCTGTGTTTTCATAAATTAACGATAGATATTAGCAATTGCAATAGCAATAACAGTCAGGGCAGACAGTATTAATGAAGTAGTTTTATATCCCCTATCAACAGTAGCGAATTTTGTCTTGTCGGGCTGCACGTACAAAATATCATTATTACGCAGATAGTAATATTTTGACTCCATATACCCTTTAGTTGTTAGATCAATTGGAATAGATAGTCGCTTGCCATTTTCTTCACGTATCAACATAACATTCTTGCGCATTGCGGTAATGTTTAAGTCTCCTGCAAGCGACAATGCTTCATTGATTGATATTTTTTCATTCTCCACTTTATAAACATTGGGCCGAAGCACATCGCCCAAAACTGAGATTTTAAAGTTAAGTACACGCACAGACACAACTCCCTCCTTCAGGTAGGGAGACAGTTTTTCTTTCAATAAATTACTCAACTCGTTTGTAGTAAGGCCTTGTGCCTCAACAGGCCCAATGAGTGGAACTTCAATATAACCATGCTGATCTACAAGATATCCTATTACAGGATTGGCAGCGCTGTTATCATAGTTATTACCTGTGGTCCGGTTCAGATTACTATTAAACAGTGCGGAAGCATCCTGGCTAAGACTTATTACATTAATTCCAAGAATATCATTAGCGTGGATAGTGAGTGGTGAACTATTAAGTATTTCTTGGACAGTTACAGAATCCCGATTAATATCCTGAAAATATGGTATGTTTTTATAAGTACTGCATGAACAAAAACTCAGGCTTATGCAAAATAACCACAGAGAAAACGTTTGTGTCATATTAAAGTTTACAGGATTAAAAAGATGCTTGGAGCGAAAGTATTTGAGGAGATAGAATAAAAAAATGCCGAACAAGATATTGCAAAATACTTAGCCTTCGAATTAAAAACTCTTTTTGGCATTACTATTTAAGTTCGAACAATCTTAAAAACTTTTTGGTAAAAGGCTTCGCCTCTCTCAGTCACAGAACTGAGTCATCTAAAGTAAAATGCAAGAATTCTGAACTAATGAAGATTGGCAAACATTGCTTGCGGCAAAGCATAGGATGGATTCAGGTGGGCACAATTACGCCAACCCCTACAAGGAATGTTTTGCAAATGATCGAAATCGAGGAAAATTGGGAGGTATTTCAGAAAGGGTTACGGACGTCGGGTATTATTTCGGATTGTGCAAAGTATGGCAAATGATTAAATAACCACATTAAAATCATGACGTATGGTTTAATATCTATATGTCAGTCAAGGATTTTGGATTCAAATTTGGACTGTCATTTAATGAGGGAGTTAAGTTAAATGTGTAATTGACTATTGTTAAACACTTTAACGATTATGACTTTTGATATATGGCTTTTGGATTAAAATATTTATTCCCGTGAACTCGTTATTTATGAGCAGCTAATCGAAGAAAATCAACACTTGAATTGCCGCATTTGACCAAACTCGTAAACAAAAAGATTCCATGCGACTCATATTTTGAACTCCATCTGTCAGAGAAAAAGCCAAGTTCCCTTGACACTCATGAATGAAAGCCAATGCTGTGAGCAAATCTGTTAGAAGGTGATTTGATCTTATGCAAAACTAAGTTTACGGGCGTTTCGCCCAGTCTTAAAAGTTTTGTCCATGCACCGCAGATCGCACCAGACAGTTTGCAAAATTTTGGATCCCAGTTCCCTGCCGGCAGGCAGGGATTCTGGGCGGGACTACACAAATCACACCGGACAGTTTCCAAAACTTTAGATCAGTTTCCTGCCTGCCGGCAGGGATTCTGAGCGGTTGTCAAGGGCCATGTCGAGTGTCGATTTTGTTTTTGATTTTTAGGGATCGCCACCCTTGACAACAGCGCCACAACATGCTCAGTTGGCGGCTTGTCGGAGGAAATGGCCCTGACTGTTCATTTCAATTTTGGACCCCGCACTCAACAATTGTTGGATTCACAATACCGGTTACTCTAGTCCAGAAATTGTCTAATTGCATTTATCACTTCGGGGCCATTCGAAAGGAAGATATAATGCGTACCCCGAAGCCTCAATACCTTTGCTGAAGCCACTCCTTTTTCAAACGAATTTGCCTGCATAGTCGCGAGGCTGTCAATTTTTGAAAAATAGACATCGGCTTGCATTCGGACGCTATCGTCCGTACTTCGGGTCATCCATGCTTCTCTCGTATGCGGAATCGCAAAAATAACAAGAGATGGAAGTGAGAGTTTATCGAATTTCTCCGGATCATTCAATATAGTTGAAAAAATTGCATAGCCTGGAGAGTCACGAGGATGGGTTGGTTGGCCCCGCGCAGTTGAGTCCCAGGTCTGCCTGAATTCTGCCTCAGCCTTTGGAACTCCGTAAGTTTTTAAGTCCCAAGCTTGCAAATCCTTAAAACTTGTGAGGTCCTTCTT
>Ga0193742_1001727_pt1 | contig 12864 bp, 14 predicted proteins | sample L2c1metaG_FD_165511 | JGI IMG/M metagenome (GOLD analysis project Ga0193742, IMG submission 165511) | Soil microbial communities from a riparian zone of the East river system, Colorado, United States - L2c1 | ecosystem: Environmental > Terrestrial > Soil > Riparian zone | place: USA: East River... | reverse complement strand
AGATACAACAGGCACAACAGCCACCCGCTGGTGCAGCACCGCCTCCGGGTGATGCAGCGAATGCGAATGCAGAACAGCCACCCGCTGTTGATCCGAAACAGATCATCAAGATGGTTAGCGAGATGTTCCGCAAGATGCCAGACAAGATACGTCAAGGCGTCGGTCAGGAGATCGCACAAGGCGAACCACTTGAGAAGATACTACAGAAACTGCAACACTTGCAAGGTGCTAACAGCGGCGCACCGGAACAAGGCCCACCACAACAAGCCGCTGAATAACACCCCCATAGGAGAACTCACATGGCTGGTAAGAACGAAGTAGACATCATCGACGCTGCAATGAGTGGAGACGATTTCGATTATGGTGACAAAGCCGTTGACACTGGTTCCGACGACACTTCGGGAGCAGATAACAACGATATCATTACACAACGTGAAGACACATCAGGTAATGATGCACGTGATATCACCACACAACGTGACGATAGTGGCACACGTCAGCCAACGTCGCGCATTCCGGACACTGGTGGAGTACCGCAAGGACTTACACGTGTCGGCCCACAATTCGCAGACGGTAAAGGAAACATCGTTGATAGAGCGGGTAAGGTACTCGCACGCGCTGGCGAAGGTGCTCGTTTGTGGCAAGAAGCTTCAAGAGCTACAGCGCAGGTCAACAATCTGCAACGGCAACTCGATACTGCAACTCGAAAGCTTCAAGGTCAAGAACAGTTGATCGCACAGGCGAACGAGATCGTTAACCTACCCGCAAAGATGGGTATCAGTCGCGAAGACTACAATGAAGGTGTTACCTTGATGTCTCGTTGGCGCGCTGATCCAGTCGGCGTTGCTAAAGAAGTCGTTGCGCGAACCTTAACTTTCGGGTATAACGTAACTGATATTCTTGGAAAAACTGCCGGTGACGCACTTGAAATGCGCGGTATCTCGCAGATGATCAAAGAAGCCACTGCACCACTGATCGCAGATCGTGCTGCACGTACACAGACAACGGAACTCGATCAGCGCACACAGCAAGCTTATCAGAACTTCGTTGATACACACGACCACGCAGAAACACACGCGGAAGCTATCGCGAACTTGATGAACAACAACAAGCTTCCAGCCGTAGATGCATACTATCGTGTACGCGAGTTTGCGATGATGCATGACTTGGACTTCACTCAACCACTTGGCCCACAGATTGCCGCTCGCTCTGCGAATGGAAATGGCCAACGACAAACACCGTCACGACCGCTTGTTAATGGAAGTGGAAACGGACGAGGTAGTCAGGACCAATCCACAACGCAACCAGTGTACGCGAACGCAGATGACACATGGGGTGACATCTTGAACAGCGTACTAAAAGAGTAGGGCTAGACAATGGCTGTTCTAAATACAGTCCTTCACTCGGTTCTCACGAAGTCGCGTAAGAAGCTCATCATGGCGTCATTGCAGTCACATGCATTGATGGCATGGGCTTTCGCGAGTAAGCGTGTCGAAACCGAAGATGGCGGACGCAACATCACCAACCCAATCACGCTCGGTCGCAACCCGAACGTGACGTCAACCGAATACTTCAACACCGTTCCTGTTGCGCAGACTGATGAGTTCAACACACTCGAATACACATGGTCGCGTGTTGTTGGTACTGTCATCATCTCCGATCAGGAGCAGGATGAAAACAAGGGTGACACGGCGATCTTCAAGTTGCTCAAAGCCAAGATGGAAGTCTTGGAAGAAAGCATCAAGGAGAAGTTCTCCGATTACCTGTACGGCGCAGGTGCTGGTACTGATCCAATGGGTCTGCAAGCACTCATTCCCGATGATCCAACAACGGGAACAATCGGCGGTCTCTCGCGTGCTGAAACTCAGCTGCGTACGTCGGCATACGACTTCTCCGGAACTCTCGATGCGACAAACATCGAAGAAGCAATGGATGACGTGTTGCTTGACTTGACTGTCGGCACTGAAAAACCCGATCTTATCCTTGCTGGTCGTAACTGGATACGCGCATATCGTGCTGCTGTCCGCGACAAGCTTGTTGTCAACCTTTCTGATCTTAAGAAGGGCGGCGCAAGTGGCATGGTCGATCTCGGTTTCGGCGGTGTTGCGCACGACAACATTCCGATGGTCTATGATGAAAACTGCCCCGTCAACAAGGCGTACTTCATCAACAGCAAGTATCTGCGTCTGCACATCCTCAAGGGTGTGAACATGAAGGTTAAGGAACTTTCATCGCCGTGGACTATGGATGCTGTTGGTCGTCGTGTTCAGTGGCAGGGACAGTGGTGCATGTGGAAGATGTTCCGCACTCACGCTGTCGTAACCATGTAAGGTGACATGATGCAACAGGTATTCAGTGCACAGATGATACAGCCGAACGTGAAAGCCGCGTTCACTGTATCAAAGCTCGAAGGCACTATCCAACGTCGGGTACATGCCTTCGATAAGAAGTTGAACAAGATTGTCAGCAAGGTTATCGAAGAGCCAGCCGGTTTCCTCGTTAAGTTTGCGAAGGGACATTCGATCCGCTGCAAGGATGTAGAACATCTGAAGCAGATCGGCGCCGGATACAATCTCGTTCCGCTTGTCAACACCGAAACTGGTGAAGTTACGGGTGCTATCCAGAACTTGGATGACATTCTTGACGACGCTGCAAACGCATAAGGAGCGGGTGCATGACTTCGCATAACACTCACGACTATGCATCACACTTTCCGCGTCGGAGCAACATGCGTGTTGCGAACATGTCGTACAGTGCTGATGTGAATACCGAAGGTCGCTTCCGTGCCGAACTCGGTCCGGTTGCCGCTCTTCTTGCTACGGGTATCCTCAATGTGCAGTCCATCGCGGTTGCATCAACAAAGATCAGTACCGGACTTGTCGCAAACCATCGCAACAATATGGGTAAGTACGGGCGTGCAATCTCTGTTGTGCTGTCCGGTGCTGGTACTCCTGCTATCGTTGTCTTCGGTCTTGACTATCTCGGTCAGCCGATGTCGGAAAGCTTCACTGGTGCAGGCACTACGCCTGTCGTCGGTAAGAAGGCGTTCAAGGAAGTAACTGCTTACAGCGCGGAAGCTACGGCTGTCACGATGTCAATCGGTTACAACAACATCCTTGGACTTCCGTATGCAACGGGTGCCATCCTTGAAGAATATCTCAATGGTGCTGTCCCTGCAAACGCCGGCACGAAGGTCATTGCAATCTTGGTTGCACAGACTGCTACAACGGGTGATCCACGCGGCACTTATACTCCTGTGACTGTGTTGCCAGATGGCGCACGTGATTGGGTGGTAATCTGTCAGGCGATCGAAGGCGATTATCATGGCCTTCCGCACTTTACAGCGTAAGTCGCCTACGCTGTAGTGTTGGTGAGAAGGGGAGTGCACACTGTGTACTCCCTTTTCTTTATGGAGGAACATGATGACTATTAAGATGTCCGACATTGTTAACGATGTCCTTGACGAACTCCGTCTTGCAAGTGGTCAAGACGTTCAGATACACTTGCAGAACGGTGTCATGAAGAATATAGCACGGCTGTATCGCACCTTGAGCAAAGAGTACACGTTTCAAGATCAGATGAGTTATCACACGGTAGCGACAGCCTTGAGCGATGGCGCACCGACTACAGATGTAAGTTCCTTTCTTACAAAGTACACTCGTCTGCACTCCGTATTCCTTCCGAACACACAAGACCCATTGCCGCGCATCCCACCGGGACAGAACCCGTTTCAGGTGAAGCGTCCAGCGGTGCTTCCGATGGCCAACGAACCAACGAAGGTGTTCGCGATCTATCCAAAGCTTGCTCGCACGGACATTGTCGTCGTGACGAAGAACTATGAAGAAGAAGACTTCGAAATGGATGACGATATCTTGTTTGATCGTGACATTCTCGCAGTCGGAACAGCATACCAATTGTCAGTGAAGATGGGTGTGAATGATCTGCTCACCAAGACACTGGAAACGCAGTTCGCAAAGTTGTTGTCCATCGCGACACAGGCTGAGTTGGTAGATATTCAGGCCAACCTGCAGCGCGGTGCATACCCAACGGAGTGGCAAGTTAATGAGTAGCACACAACTCGATGAGACAACAATACGTGATTTTGGTGGTGGCTGGAATGTTAGCGATAGCGATAAGTCTCTTTCATCTCGCTATCAGACACTGTCCGACAACATCGTGCGCGGCACAGACGGTCACTTCCGCAAGCGGTTTGGCAAGAAGCTTTTTGCACACCTACGAAAAGGAGTTGAAACCGTTGTCGCCGCCGCATCTCTCACCTGCGGAACGGTTAATGCGACCGGCGTTATCAAGATCACCAAGACCGCGCACGGTTACGCCGACGGACAACATATAACAGTTACTACCTTCGGTGGCGGTGACTTGAATGGAATTGACGACGCACTGATCATCAACCGTAACTTCGGGATCAAAGTCAATGATGCAAACAACTTTTCCATTTATGTCCGAGCCGCCGCTACCAGTACGGGGACTAGTAGTCGATCTATCGGATGGACGCACGATACTCATATCATGTCCTCACGTGACATTTATGGACGATATTACAAAGACAATCTTATCGTCTTTAGCGAGAGTGGAGAGATTGTCGCTGTCAACTCTCTTGGCGTTCCAACAATCATATGGAATTACGCCATCGCTGCTGGTCTTACACTTGAACCGTGGTCATATACCAAACGAGTGTCAGCTGAAATTATTCGAGGAAAGTTGATCGCAGTTAACGGATCACTCAATGACAAACCTCTTAGTATTCTTAACACGACAGTCAACTATCTTGTTGATGCAGCCACTCTATCTAATGGTGCTATACCACGCGCTGAGTTCGTCATCGCTGCGGCTCGATATGTTGTTCTGGTTAACACTGAGTATGGCCCTACCATGCTTGAGATCGGTGCGAAGAACACTGTCATAACGTGTTCGCGTGAGACTGATCCGAGTGACGCAGTTGAGCTTGATCTAGGCATGTTGACGCAGACAGTGGACGCAACCATCCTTGGTGCATCTGTGGTGCGTTCACGTGTGTTCATTGGTTTCACCGACAGATCGATGTTGGGAACATTGGGGATATATAATGACAGCGGAACGGAACCGATCCACGAACCGGACTTCAACGACAACATTGCTGAGTTCGGTACGTTCTCACATGCAAGCATCATCAGCCTTGGTAACGACCTCTTCTGTGCTGCCCTTAACGGTATCAACAGTCTCGAAATCTCCAAAGGCTCGGGTGAATTTGTACCACAAACTGTATCGGACCTTATTCATCCAGTGATGCTGCGTCACTTCGGTAGACTGAGTGACAGTGATCGCAACTATCGTACGTTCTCTGTGTTTGAACCTACGTCGCGGTCTTACATCATGTATGCACCGAAGTACAGTGCTGGTGCTTTCACTCTCGACAAAGACCCTGTCATTGCATCCACCACGTTGCAACAGTACGGTCTCATGTACTTACGCGTGTATGATCACGTGTTCGATGAAGGAGACGATCTTGTTATATCCGGTGTCGTTGGGATTACAGGCATCAGTGCTGGCGCAGTTAATGGTACACGAACCATACGCGCAGTGGTGGACAAAGACACAATCGTCATCGAAACAGATGATTACTCCCCTAACCTTAACGAGACTTTTGGTGGTTCAGCAATTACAGTTGAGCCTGTCAATGATGAAAGTATCGGCTACGCTTATGAATACAATCCCCGACTGAAGATCAGACGTTGGACGCGGTATCGTGGGCTTAACTTTGATTGGGGCGCGCGTTCGCAATTCAACAAGATGTTCTATGGAAAAGATGGGAAGATATGGCACTTCGGTGACACGTCGTATCCGTACTCTGCTGACAACATTGGAGAGTATGACTTTGCAGCATACGCAAACTCACATGCGTACGCGGTGGATGATCGTGTTCTCGACGGTAGCGGGACTGTGTATCAGTGCACTGTCGGTTACACTAGTAATGTTGGCGGTTCCTTCGCAGACGACCGTGACGATCATCCAGACAATTGGGAAATCTACAAAGGCGAACCAATCTCGTTTGCAATGGAGACGGCATGGTCCGACTTCAATATGCGTATGGGAAACAAACAACTAGAGTTCGCACGTTTCGATAGTAAGGGCGGTGCACAGTTCGACTTCTCTGTATTCACCAATAGTGTGTACAAAGACTTCGAAAGTCAGCTACTTGCTCCAAATCGTGTCACTGCGTTCGTTGGTGCGGAAACTCCGGGCTTCGGTGCTGGTGATCAACCATTCGGTGGTGGTCGTAACACCTCTACGGAAATGTTGCATAGTATTCCGGCCTATGGTAAGTTGTTCAAACTGCGCTGGTCAGGCAGTTCGATACACCCGCTAACTATAAACGCGGTGACTTTGCTTTATCACAAAACAAAGGTATCGACATGACTGGTGCAGTTAAGTCTCGTACATCCGCATTAGGATTAGCACTTCTTCGTTTCGACTTCCCGAATTGGGGGGACGACATGAACAAGAACCAGCTAATCATCGACGCATCCTACAGCATCTTTGGTCTGACGATCAGTGGTGCATGGGACAACTCGACTTTGTACACGTCCGGTGTCCTTGTTGTGGACATCGAAGAGAATGCCATATATCGTTGCAACATTACGCATACGTCGGCTGCATTGGGAACGTTTGCAGAAGATCGGATTGCGAACCCAACTCATTGGGCTGCTTACAATTCGAACATCAAGTATCGCGGTGACTGGCTGACTGCCACGCAATACTACTCAAACGAAACCTTCACGCACCTCGATGCTTGGTACATTGTCACGGTGTCTCACATAAGCGGTGTGTTTGCGGATGACCTCGCCGATGAATTATTCAGTGTATTCTTCGATCCTTCCGGTGCAGATGATAGCGCTCAAGCTAGTGCTGATGCTGCTGCCGCTTCTGCTATTGCTGCTGCTGCAAGCGCGGGTGCCGCGTCAACCTCAGCGAGTACGGCCACAACACAGGCAGGAACCGCCACAACTCAAGCCGGGATTGCTACAACTGGTGCTGGAACAGCTACGACTAAAGCTGCGGAAGCTAGTGCAAGTGCGGGTTCTGCAAGTGGTAGTGCATCGACCGCCACAACCAAAGCTAGTGATGCATCTTCCAGTGCCGATACTGCAACTGCCAGTAAGAACACTGCTGTTTCTTCTGCTGCTACTGCTGTCGCTGCTGCTGCTACTGTAACCGAACAGGAGAAGCACGGTATCATCATGATCCCGCAAACCAGTGAGAACTATCTCGTTGGTTTGCGGATGCGTCATGCTGGCACGATCACGCGTACGACAACAAAGTGTGCGTCTGGTACGGCAACGTGTACAATCAAGATCAACTCAAGCAACATAGGACAGGCCGCGCATTCTGTTTCGACAACGGAACAGTCAATTGCACGCACATCTAGCAACACGTTCGTAGCGGGTGACGATATCAGTATCGACTTCTCCGCTGCGGCTGCGTGTCTACAGATGGCGTTCAGCATTGAGTACACAATCACATGAGTCAATACGACAACGAGTGTCTCATTGCAGATCGTGGCCTTGCTGTACTCAGTTCAAACTGGGCATCACAAGGTTACAACGGTGGTGCTGCTGACACTGGTGGAGCAACCATTCCGACTACTAGTTGGAACGGAAAAGGTATCGGTGCTGGTGACGTTGCGTTCTTCAGTGAGATAACTGTAAGTCCAGATGCATCGTTTCCAGCTGATCCCGGTGCAACATCACCTCCCGGTTGGACATCATTCGGTACGGCTACGTTCACAGATGCAGCTGGTCGTGGTTGTCGCTTCGTTTGGGGTGCGAAGATACTCACGAACACTGATCCGGGTTCACGTGTACGTTATTGTGCGATCCCTGCTGCTGGTGCGAACTCATATCGACAGGGTATCGTACGTGTGTTTTACATGAGCCGTCCTGTGATGTCGCTATCTCCCGGAGGTGGTGTCACACAGTTTGTTGGTACTGATCCTGTTGCACAGACAGTGCTTGCAGCTGCTGAAAACAGTACAACTGCATACGATTGCATGTTGGTACTCGCTTCGTTCCACGGTGTGAAAACTGCTCCCGGTATGGTTGATGCAGACTGTACGATATCCCCTGCAAAGGGTACTGAGTTCTTCGGGTTTGACGGCATGACGCGTGCACAGAGTTGCGGTGATGATGGTATCGCTAACAATGCGAAGATCAAATACAACGCATACTGTCGCGGTGACACAGCTGCCAACATGATACTCGATATGATAGATACCGGAAGCACTAACGCTATGGCCGGTGCATGGATGAAGATGCGATGAAAAAAGGCCCGTACAACTATGGCACCAAAAGCAAAGCAGCCTACCGCTCGTTACACCCGCTACTACAAAAGCTGGCTGATGCTGTTATCAAAGAAATCGATGTCGCGATCACAGATAGCTCGCGTAATAAAGCACAACAGGAACTTGCATTCAAACAGGGTAATTCGAAAGTTCATTTCGGAGACAGCGCGCACAATTGGGAGACCGCTGTAGCAATGGACTTGTTGCCTATGGACATGAAGAATTGGGATGACATTGCAGCCTTCGTCCGTATGGGTAAAGTTGTAACGCGCATCGCTAAAGAGCTTAACATTCCTATACGTTGGTTGGGTGATCCTAATCGGGATGGGAATACTAAGGACGGATGGGACTATCCACACTTCGAGTTGCATCCGTGGCGATCCTTCGCAGATAAGTCCAAACCGTATAAGGGGAAGTAACATGAAACACATCGTCTTCGCAGTTGCTGCGTGTCTTGCACTCTCCGGATGTCTCGGATCAGGTACGCCTGAGACAACCGAAGCGTTCAAGGCACAGGTTGCTGCAACGTGCGCTAACATCAAACCGTTCTTCGACAGCATTCAGATTATCGATGATGCCGGGGAACTCTCGCCGAACAATCACAAGAAATTCGCTTCTGCCAAGATTGTTGTCGGTAACGTTTGCACTCCCGGTGCTGTTGTGAACTGGCAGACTGCTGTAACAAGCGCTGCACTCACGTACGTCATTCTTGTGCAGATCAATAAGGACGAAAAGAATGGCTGACCTAACGCCGGTTGTAGCCGAAGCTCTACAGAAGCAAGCTGACAACAAAACGAATGATCTCACGGCTGCCGACGCATCCAAGGTGACACCACAAGTCGCTAAGGAAGTGAACAAGGAAGTCAATGCGATCATCACGAACATCACCAATCAAGAACCACTCTGGCAGTCCCGGATGTTCATTGGTGCGCTCGTCACAGCGTTGTTGCAGCTTGCATCACTTGCCGGTGTTATCACTGATAACATCAGTCCCGAAAGCACGACGAACTTAGTCATGCAGGGTATCTCCATTGTGAGTGCAATCTATGCGGCGTACGGTCGAGCAGTCGTCAACAAACCACTCGGACAGTAATATGGCCAATGGGAACACACAAACACAGATGGACAGCGATAGCAGATACGCTCAATTAGGGGAACGTGTCTCGAACCTGTCCACCCGACAGCATGACCTAGAGACTGAAATGCGCCGTGGTTTCGGTGAAGTTAGTCAAGCGGTGAACCTGTTATCGAACGAACTGCGGGGTTCAAGTAGAACACAGTGGCCGGTTATATGGTCTGCTGTCGGTGTGTGTTTCGTTGTCATCGCTGCGATTGGTGGACTTGCGTACTCACCTGTACTCGGGAACATCAGTCGCATCGACAACAGTCAACAAGCGTTAGCAGCGCTGATCAAATCGGTGGATGACAATGCAATGCCCATCCAAGCCTTCGCTGAGTTCAAGAACACCTACGAGAACAATCGTGTTCTTTCACGACAGGATTACAATGACCGGTTCAGTGTTATCAACGACTCTCTTAAAGATACCGTACCACGTGCTGAGCATGCCCGCGTGTGGTCAGCATATGATCAACGCTTCCTCGACCAACAAAGACAGATCGATGAAGTGAAAACTGCGCAAGGTAGTGTGTATGGTACACGTGACCTACTCATTGACTTGCGTAACAGGCTGGACAGAGTTGAGACGTTGCGTGAAAGCGTAACGCCAAGATGAGGCTAGTCTGTGTCGAACTCCTGAATGATACTGATATACCGGCGCTTGTCGATATCGCACGTAAGATGCAGGAGGAATGCGAGCCTGACATACCTTTCGATGAAGTCGAGACATATGCGAACTGTTTAAAATGTCTCAAGGATATTCACAGGACAGGCATGAACTGTTGGATAGTTCGGGATGATTTGAAGGTTGTCGGGTTCGCAGTCGGCGTTCAAGGACGTTACTTGATGTTTACGAAAGCTGAGATAGCATCACTCACGTTGTGGTACGTCTTGCCTGAGTATCGTAATAGATCACGTGCCGCCTTTGAACTGCTGCACAACTTTGAGAGTTGGGCTATACTTAATGGAGCGTTCCGCATCGAAGTTGGTGCAGCACGTATAGGTGTAGAAGACGCAGCCAAACTTAATCACATGTTCGTTCGTCGTGGTTTCACATCATATGGCGAACTGTTCTATAGGAAATTATAATGGGGAACTTTGATAGTTCGGGTTCTTTCGGTGGTTCTACTGGTATCGGTATCGGTGGAACGTCAACACCTCGTCGGGTACAACCAACGGGCGGAAACGGTAATAGCAATTACGGAAGCAATCAACCAACTACGGGGCCGTCACAGTGGCAAGCAGACCGTGGTTTTACAGGAGTTAACGCAGTGGGCGGTAAGTCAGCACCAGCGCCAAAGCCTACCGACCCTATGGAGTCGGCACGTGCACAAATGGCAATCGATGACGCAACAGCGGCACGCAATGCAACATCAGCCGCTGCTGAACGAGACAGACAAGCACAGGAAGCACAACGTGTCCGTGATCAAACGGGTGCTGCTGTCAACACAGCTTATACAACCGGACAGGGATACGGTACACAGAAAGCGGGGTCACTCGGTTTCCAAGACACGTACGGTCTACTTGACAGCTACAATGCGAAGCTGAATGCAGCACGTGGCGGTGTTCCTGAGACAGCCGGTAACAACGTCGGAAGTTATTTCAACTATGACGACCTCTGGAACAAGTCGATGAACGAAGCGACAACCGCACAGTCCACGAAACTGGACAATGCGTATCGCGGTATTGTTAAGCCCGGTTGGGAGAACAGTTACTTCGCCGACACAGCTGATGACAGCATTCTCGACAGCATTCTTGGTGAACAGTACAGCGGTGCCTTCGATACCATTGACGCTGCACGTGCACGCGGACAGTTGTCACAAGGTGCGTTCGACAACACGCTTCGTGGACTTGATGCGAAGAAAGCCGGCGCACGCAGTCAGCTTGAGGATACCGGACTTGGTGTCTTGGGCGGTTATCGTGGACAGCTTGACGATGTATCGAAGCAGTACAGCGATCAGATCGGTTCGTACAAACTCGGACAGAACATCAGCATGGATGACATGCTTGCAGCGTTCGGTTCGAAACGTGATACACTCACTGGTCGTCTCGGTGGTGACATTCGTAACGCCGTTGGTGACACGAACTACTTCAACACGGATACACTGATGGCTAAGGGTAACTCCGCTGCCGGTGTCAGTAACAATCCGTTGCGTGATGCGTTCAAGGACTCCACGACAATTGATCCAACACGTACGACCGGAACGACGGGAGTATTCTAATGATCGGCGCACTCATCGGTGCTGCTGCCACTATCGGAAGTTCGCTGCTAGGTGCTTCGGCAACAGATGCAGCGGCGGATCAGAACTGGCAGATCAATCTACTCAACTACTATCAGCGTGAGCAAGAACGCTTCGATACGATTAGTTCTGCACGCAAACGCGACAATGAGACTAAACTCGGTTCAACTGACAGTGCCGGGAACAGAACTCACTTCGTTGACGGTGTTGGTTGGGTAAGTGACTTGTCCCCCGAAAGTCAACAGTTGCAGTCCCTCTACCAGAATGAGGAAATGCAACAGTTTGACGATCTCAACAAGAAGCGTGACGTTCTCCAACAGAACTACACGCGTCAAGGTAAGGAAGACGTACAGGGGCAACAGCTTCTGGACGCATTCGGCCGTGTTCAGAGACAAACTGGCAAGGACGAAGAGAACTTGATGAATGCGAGTGCTACCAAGGCCATCAATGAAGGCTACGATACGACACTCGAAGACGCAATGCGTACAGCTGTACGTTCGGGTGCATCTAATAGCGGTAAGGTCGCTGCTGAAATCGGTTCGAAGAAGTCCAATGCCTTGCTCGATGCGTTCTCCACTAACAGAATGCAAGCAGGAGGTATGGCAGATGACAAGTTTAACACTGAGCGCGGTAATGTTGCTAACTTGTATAACATGTTCGCATCCCGCGCCTCTGCAATGCCGGACGTTGCATACAATCCTCGCAACATCGAAGGTCTTACTGCACAACAGCAACAAGGCGCTATGTCTTCAAGCGGTCAGGCTGCAAACGCACTCATCAACGCGTTCGCGAAGCAGGGCGGTAGCATGTCGGCTGTAGAACCTAACTTCGGTTGGGCGAATGCGATTGGTGCGAGCGGACAGGCTGTCGGTTCAGCACTCGATGCAGCGAACAGTGACCGTATGAAGCGTCAAGCATTCGAGAACTACGGCAACAGCAACGGCCTTGATACGTCAATGTACAAGGGTAACGTAGGATTGTGGTAAAATGCCAGTGACACCTTGGGACTTGGCGCGCGACTTCATTCAGAACCAGAATGCTATCGCGGCGCAGAACAACCAGACGGCGGATCAAGCAGTCATGCGTACCATTGGTGCGGGGATTGATCGCAACGTCGCTGGACAGGCACAACAGTATCAACAAGCTAACATGGGCTTGCGGAATGACTA
>Ga0193742_1001725_pt1 | contig 12878 bp, 11 predicted proteins | sample L2c1metaG_FD_165511 | JGI IMG/M metagenome (GOLD analysis project Ga0193742, IMG submission 165511) | Soil microbial communities from a riparian zone of the East river system, Colorado, United States - L2c1 | ecosystem: Environmental > Terrestrial > Soil > Riparian zone | place: USA: East River... | reverse complement strand
AGGCATTCTCGTCGTCATAAAGGTTCGTTACCTGATAGGAATGAAAGTCGACCGGGTCGGGGCACAGTGCCCATGTGCCGTTATAAAAGTCCGGATAAAACACCTGTGAGGCCAGAGCCTCCCATCCTCCCGTGCTTCCCCCATACGTCGCGCGCGCCCATCCCTGTCCGATCCCGCGAAACTGCTTCTCCACCGCGGGAATCAGCTCCTGCGTGATCGCATCGCCGTACGGCCCCACGTTGGCCGAGTTCACCGCATACGAGTCGTCATAGTAAGGATTCGCATGCTGCGGCTCCACCAGCAGAACATGTGGCAGCGTGCCGTTGGTCCACGCTTGGTAGAAGGCATACTGCCACTTCGCCCGGAAGGCCTCGCGGCCCTTCACCTCCGGCCCGGGAGGTGTCTCCCGCCATCCAACGGCCGAAAAGTTTGAATGAAAGTGATCCTGGTACACCACCGTCGGGTAGTGCGTCCCCGGATGCGCATCGTACCCCTCCGGCAAAAGCACGATCGCCGACAGATACATATCCCGCCCCCAGAACCGCGAGAGCATCTCGCTACGGATACGCACATGGCGAAGATACTTCGTGTCCGCTTCCGGAGCCGCAACCGGAGGAATCACCGCGTTCGCGTCGATGCGAAGCTCGCCGCCCGGCGACCAGCTCACCTTCGCAGGCTTGCTCATCGGGTTGCCGGGCTTGCGGTTCCAGTGCTGTCCCTCGCCCTTGTCCGGAGGCAGCAGCACCGTCTTTCCGCTCCCCAGATGAAACTCCTCGTAGCGATTGAAGACGGCCTGCACCGTGTACTCCCCGGCAGGCAGGTCGCGCAGATGCTGGATCGGGTAGCCGAACGAGTTCGCATCCTCCAGAACAATCGGAACTCCCGGCTTCGCGTCCCTGACATCCATCCCGAAGATCTGCTGCGACTCATAGGACTCGTCGATCTGCATCCTGGGCTCTTCCTTCGCATTCCGCGAGATCGCCACAATTAGCCGGCCCGTCAGGGCTCCCTCACCCGCGGCTGTCTTGTCGATCGTGACCAGAATCTTCGGCTGAGGCTGAGCCTGTGCAGCCAATGCAAGCGTAGTGAGTAAAAGCAGAGCAGTGCGGAACATGCAGACGATGTTAGCAGCGCATCCAGTGGCTAGAACTTGTGAAACATGAAAAACGCTCCCGCAATCAGGCAACAGAACGCCACTGCGTGGTTCCACCGCAGGTGATCGCCAAAGTAGAACACCGAAAACACTCCGAACACTGAAAGCGTAATCACCTCCTGGATCACCTTCAGCTGGTCCGGAGTAAACGTCCGCGCGCCGATCCGGTTCGCCGGAACCTGCAGGCAGTACTCAAAGAACGCGATCGACCAGCTCACTACGATCACCTTCCACAGCGCCACCTCGCGATATTTCAGATGCCCGTACCACGCGAAGGTCATAAATATGTTCGAGCCGATGAGCAGAAGGATGGTCCACATGACGTGTGCGTCTCCGTAAGACGGGGGATGGAAGTAAGATTCATGTTAGATGAGCATCGCCGACAACATTGCACGACTGAACGACGAGATCGCCCGAGCCGCGAAAAAGGCGGCCCGCAACGAAAACGAGATCCAGCTGATGGCTGTCAGCAAGATTCACCCCGTCGAGGCCATCCTCGAGGCCTACGCCGCCGGCCAGCGTCTCTTTGGCGAGAACCGCGTGCAGGAGTATGAGCAGAAATCGGCGCAAGCGAGTGAGCTCGCCGGAGCCAGCTTCCACCTCATCGGCCCCCTCCAGTCCAACAAGACCAACAAGGCCGCCGAGCTCTTCGACGCCATCGACGCGGTCGACTCCCTCCGCATCGCCAGCCGCCTCGACACTGCGGCAAAGGCGCTCCGCAAACGCCTCCCCGTCCACATCGAGGTCAAGCTCTCGCACGAGGAGTCCAAGCACGGCATCGCTCCCGAAGAGCTGCCCGCGCTTCTCGATGCCATCCGCGACCTGGAATCCATCGACGTCGTCGGCCTGATGACCGTCCCGCCCTGGTCCGAAGACGCTGAGACCGCGCGGCCCTACTTCCGTCAGTTGCGCGGCCTCCGCGACGAAGCCCTCAAGACGCATCCCAGCCTCACCCAGCTCTCCATGGGCATGTCGAACGACTTCGCCGTAGCCATCGAAGAAGGCAGTACCTGCGTCCGCGTCGGCACCGCCATCTTCGGTAAGCGCACCTACCCTCCACCATCGCAGCCATGAACTTCACCCGCGACACTCCCGACGGCTGCACACTCACCATCCGCGTCCATCCCGGAGCGAAGAAGAACGCCATCACCGGCCTTCACGCCGACTCCCTCAAGGTAGCCCTCAACGTTCCTCCCATCGACGGACGAGCCAACGACGCCCTCATCGAATTCATCGCCGAGCGTCTCAATCTCCCGCAGTCCCGAGTCGCTCTCCTCTCCGGGGCATCCAGCCGAAGCAAAGTCCTCCGCATCACAGGAAAAAGCGCTGCCGAAGTCCGCGCCGCGCTCTCTCCAACTGTTGATGCCTGATCGTTACTTGATGTCCACCTTCGCGCTCGGAGCCACCGTCATCGCCTGCCCTGTCACCGCGACCACGTGTACATCCGATCCCTTCACCTCGGCAAAGGCAATCGTCATCCCCTTCTCCGCCGCGATGTTCACGTTCTTCAGCACGACATTCTTCACCGGCGACTCCGGCAGCCCCACAATCACTCCCGCCATCCCGCTCTTCACCGACTTCACATTCTCAATCGTGATGTCGTGAAAGAACGGCGTCAGCCGCGTCACCGGAGCAGCCGCCACATCCCCCTCCGGCAGCACCTTCGGGTAGTACTCGCTGATCAGGATCGACGTCTTCACGTCCTCCATCGTGATGTCCTTGAAGCTGATGTTGAACACCTGGTTGCCGCGGTCGCGGTTCGCCTTGATGCGAATTCCCTGATCCGTTCCCTTGAAGTGAATCCGCTCCGCATGAATATTGTTCGCTCCACCCGCAATCTCCGACCCGATCGAAAGCCCATGTCCATGCAGGAACTCGCAGTCTGTAATCGTGATGTTCCTGCTCGGAGCATCCGGCCCCGGCGAGTTAATGATCCCGCTCTTGATCGCGATATTGTCGTCCCCCACATCCGCATACACATGGTCGATCACCATATTCGAAGAGCTGAATGGATCGATCGCATCCGTATTCGGCGAGTGCTGCGGAGCCAGAATCCGCACATTCCGAATCGTCATATCGTCCGTGTAGTACGGAACCACCTGCCAGCTCGGCGAATTCTCGACCGTCACTCCCTCCATCCGCACATGCCTGCAGTGATCGAAGACCACCAGCCGCGGACGAAACTTCACCGCTCCCACCACGCCCGCATTGTGTGTCGCGCGAGCCTCCGCCCACCAGCTCTCGCCGTTACCGTCAATCGTTCCCCCGCCCGTGATGGCGATATTCTCCGCGTTCGTCGCGCTCACCAGCGACTGCGTCCCCTCCGCGCGAAACTCCGTCTTCGCCGGATAATCCCCATGATCGGGCGAGCCCTTCAGCGTCGCGGCCTTGGCAATCTCGAGCGTCACCTTGCTCTTCAGCACAATCGGCGCAGAAAGAAACGTTCCCCCCGCCAGCTTCACCGTGCCCCCACCCGCTCCCGCGCAATCATCAATCGCCGCCTGAATCGCCTGCGTATCCTTCGTCGTCCCATCGGCCTTGGCCCCATAAGCCTTCGCGTCACACACCTTGGCATGGGCAGGCAGTACCGCAGCCATAAAAAGGACTGCAAGCGATAGAGAGATGCGGCTGTTCATGAAACTCCTCTTTCCCGTTACTTCATGGATCTCTTCTGTTGGCTCAGCGGAATATTACATGAAATTGGTCGGACCACGCATCGATTTACTTTGACGCACGAGGAAAGGCCGGCTTTTCTGTAAACTGCACGCCATGAAGCTTTCGCACGTCCTGTTCGCTCTCCTGATGACTCCAATCGCAATGGCTCAATCCGCTGCACCTGTCCCTGCCGGCCCGCCGACCGTCGCCGAGGCCAAAGCCTTCCTCGACCACGCCGAAGCAGACCTGCTCGCGCTCTCGAACGAGGCCAGTCTCGCAGGTTGGGTGCAGGCAACCTACATCACTGACGACACCGAGGCGCTGGCCGCCAAGGCCAACGAGCGCCTGTTGACCAGGACCAACGAGATCGTCATCGCCGCACGGCGCTTCAAGGGCCTGAAGCTTCCTCCCGACATGGCACGCAAGTTCATGCTGCTGAACCTCAACGGTACGCCCACTGACCCCAAACTCGTCGCCGAGCTCACCCAGACCTCCACCGCACTCGACGGCATGTACGGCAAAGGCAAGTACTGCCCGCCGGGCAAGACTGGCCCTGAGGTAAATAGCGAGAATGCCTGCCTCGGCATCGAACAGATCGACGTGCTCATGGCGAAGTCACGCGACCCGAAGGAGCTCCAGGATCTGTGGGAGGGCTGGCACAGGATCTCGCCGCCTATGCGCGACAAGTACGCCCGCCTCGTCGAGCTCTCCAACCAGGGCGCGCGCGAGTTCGGCTTCAAGGACACCGGCGATCTCTGGCGTTCCAACTACGACATGACTCCCGCCGAGTTCTCCGCAGAGCTCGAGCGTACCTGGACCCAGCTCGAGCCACTTTACAGGGAGCTACACGCCTACGTCCGCTTCAAGCTCGTCCAGAAGTACGGTGCAGCAGCCGAGCGTCCCGATGGCATGATCCCCGCATACCTGCTCGGAAACATGTGGGCGCAGGAGTGGGGCAATATCTACGACATCGTCGCGCCCCCGCAGACCAGCTACAAGATGTACGACCTCGAGGCCGCGCTGAAGCAGCAGATCGGTCCAGTATCCGAACTCGAGGCCGGCAAGAAAATGGCGCGCTACGGCGAGGGTTTCTTCACCTCGCTGGGCTTCGAGCCTCTGCCCGCAACCTTCTGGGAGCGATCGCAGTTCATCAAGCCGCGCGACCGCGACGTCGTCTGCCACGCCAGCGCATGGGACGTGGACAACGATCAGGACCTGCGTATCAAGATGTGCATCAAGGTCGACGCCGACAACTTCACCACCGTGCACCACGAGGAAGGCCACAACTTCTACCAGCGCGCCTACCGCAACCAGCCGTTTCTCTTCCGCGGCGGAGCCAACGACGGCTTCCACGAGGCCATCGGCGACTCGATCGCGCTCTCCATCACGCCCGACTACCTGAAGAAGCTGAAGCTCATCGACGAGATACCGCCCGCCGAGGCCGACATTCCGCTTCAGCTTCGCACCGCGCTCGACAAGATCGCCTTCCTCCCCTTTGGCCTTCTGATCGACAAGTGGCGCTGGCAGGTCTTCAGCGGCGAGACCAAACCGGCCGACTACAACAAGGCCTGGTGGGCGCTGCGCGAGAAGTACCAGGGCGTCGCCCCGCCCACGCCGCGCGACGAATCCAACTTCGACCCCGGCGCCAAATACCACATCCCCGGCAACGTTCCCTATGCTCGCTACTTCCTCGCGCGCATCTACCAGTTCCAGTTCTACAAGGCCATGTGCGATGCCTCGGGTTACAAGGGGCCACTGAATCGGTGCAGCTTCTACGGCAGCAAAGAAGCCGGCGCAAAGCTGAACGCCATGCTCGAAGCCGGCCAGTCCAAACCCTGGCAGCAGACCCTGAAGGCCATGACCGGCACCGACCACTTGGACGCCGGACCGATGCTCGAATACTTCGACCCGCTGTACAAGTGGCTGAAGGAGCAGAATGCGGCGAACAAGGTCTCGCCCGGCTGGCAGGTCAAATAGCGTCGCGAATCAGAAGCTCGCAGCATGAATACCGTGTCATCCTGAGCGAGTCAAAGGACCTGCGATCAATGTGATTCTGATCGAACTTGTTTGACTATATCCCGTATAGCGTCTGCGATCGCTTCCGGCTTCTGCCGATGCATCATGTGACCTGAATCGGCTACCAATCTGTACTCCCCATACTTGGATCGCCCGGCGAGGTCAACCTGGAAGTTATGCCATTCACTGTTGATGGCGTCCACCTGCTGCTGAGTCAGACCGGGAAAAGCAGCGAATGGAGCTTTTTCTGAACGTTCCAGATCGATGAGAGGTATATCCGCGTGCCAGGTAAGCTTCTGATGATCCGGAAGAAACCCATTTTCTCGCAGAAACACTGGATTATTCCAATTGGGGTCAATCTGCGTTGAGATAGCGGCATCACGCCATTCCATCTCCTCGTGCGATGAGTCTACGAAAATGAGTCCAGCGACCTCGTGCGTGTACTCCTGCTGATAACGCCGTACCAGAATGCCTCCAGCTGAAGCTCCGACCAGCACATAAGGTTGCTTTAGCCGCGCAGCCTGGAAAAGACCATGCATCTCCGAGACTACTTGGTCTATGGGACGGGACTGGGGGGATTCTTGCACGTGATCGCTACGACCAGCCCCGATCGCGTCATAACTGCAGGTTCGAATCGATGGAGGCACCTTCTGTTGCACTAACGCCCACGAGTCGGCAGTACCTAGACCTCTGCCAGTTGCCAGAATCACGGTTAGTCCAGCATTCGAATCTCCTGAACATTCAAGAAACATCTTATGTCTATCAGGAAGTTGAATCAGGTCACCGGATGTTCCGGTTGGAGGAGAGCTTTGTAAGTTAGAACCTTCCTGCGAGCACGCATGGACAACAGGAGAAGGACCAATCGTGCAGAAGCCAAGAACGGTACCAACGGTGAGTCCACTGGCCAGCACACTAGCGGCAAGCAAGAGACGTAGTCGAGCTGCATAGCGCGGAGTCGTCAGAGCGATTGTCTCAGCCAGAATGCCAGACCAAACTCTCAAAATAGCGCTTGGTCCTTCATGCCAGGCATCGCTGAGCTCATCTCGAAAGACCCCACGTATTTCATCTCCGTAGCGAGCCAATAGCTCGTCGCTTTGAAACGCAAGAAGACAGTCGAACAGACAGCAGTTAGCTTGATACAGGCGATTCATTTCTGTTCTCCAATCTTTAAGAGCTTCTTCCTCCGTGCAAGGTCAAGTAGTTGTTGTTGACGATGAAACTCCGCACCGAGGAGACGCCTTCCGGCCGGAGCCAGGGCATATGTTCTGCGTCTGTCCTCAGTTGCACCGGAGGTTTCGCTGATCAACCCTTGGTCGGAAAGTCTTTTGATCGTCGTATACAAGGTTGCTGGCCCGACTGAAAAAGTTCCCCCGGACAGCTCACGAATATCCTGCATGATCCGGTAGCCATGCTTCTCTCCTTCCGCCAGTGCGAAAAGCACAAAAAAAGACGCGGTCGGCAATGGGAGATTTTCCAGCAAATCATCGTCGAATTGGTGCTCTCTAGCCATCAGCTCATCCTCTATATCGGTTTATGATATATCCAAACACGATATAGTCAAGCCGGTTGTGACTCTTCTCCAGTTTCGGATCATTCTTATGCGCACCTCCTCATAATTGTGTGTGAATCAGATGTGCCAGGAAATGTATCCCATCTGTTCCCATCACCCATGCCTTCCGCACATCCTCAAACTAATGCTGTAAATTGGCACGTGACTCCGCGCAGCTTTCTTACCCTGCGCCGAAGCAGGAGAGATTGTCAGTGGCAAAGCAATATATCCTCGCGCTCGATCAGGGCACCACAAGCTCACGAGCGATGATCGTCGACCAGGCTGGAGCAGTCCGCTCCATCGCCCAGCATCCCTTCCGGCAGATCTTTCCCCAGCCCGGCTGGGTCGAGCACTCCCCCACCGAGATCTGGTCGTCGCAAAGCGGCGTCGTCACCGAAGCCCTCGCCAAGGCCGACCTCACCGCGCGCGACATCATCGCCATCGGCATCACCAACCAGCGCGAGACCACCATCGTCTGGGACCGCGAGACCGGCGAGCCTGTCTACAACGCCATCGTCTGGCAGGACCGCCGCACCTCCGCCTTCTGCGACGCCCTTCGCAAGAGCGATGGCCCCGCCATCCAGGCCAGCACCGGCCTCATCCCCGACGCTTATTTTTCCGGCAGCAAGGTCCGTTGGATCCTCGAGAACGTCTCCGGAGTGCGCGCCCGCGCCGAAGCTGGCCAACTCGCCTTCGGCACCGTCGACTCCTGGCTCATCTGGAAGCTCACCCGCGGCGCCCGCCACGTCACCGACGTCACCAACGCCTCCCGCACCATGCTCTTCAACATCCACACCATGGACTGGGACGACGACCTCCTTCGTCTGCTCGGCGTGCCGCGCTCCATGCTCCCTGATGTCATCCCCTCCAGCGGCGAGTGCGCCACCGCTGCCGTTCTGGTCGAAGGCGTCCCCATCGCTGGAATCGCCGGCGACCAGCAGGCCGCGCTCTTCGGCCAGATGTGCACCTCCCCCGGCATGGCCAAGTGCACCTACGGCACCGGAGCCTTCATGCTGCTCAACATCGGTCGCGAGCCGAAGGCATCCAAAAACAAGCTGCTAACCACCGTAGCCTGGAAGATCGGCAACACCGTCGAGTACGCCTTCGAGGGCAGCATGCTCATGGCCGGAGCCGTCGTCCAGTGGCTGCGCGACGACCTGCAGATGATCCGCACCTCCGCCGAGATCGAATCGCTCGCCGCCTCCGTCCCCAACTCCAACGGAGTCGTCCTCGTCCCCGCCTTCGCCGGGCTCGGCGCTCCACATTGGGATCAGCAGGCCCGCGGCACCATCGTCGGTCTCACCCGCGGAGCCTCCCGCGCCCACATCGCCCGCGCAGCCCTCGAAGGCATCGCCCTTCAGGCCACCGACGTCCTCGAGGCCATGCAGGCCGACTCCGGCCTTCCTCTCGCCCAGCTCCGCGTCGATGGCGGAGCCGCCGCCAACAACATGCTCATGCAGATTCAGGCCGACGTCCTCGGCATCGAGGTCGTCCGCCCCAAAAACGCCGAGGCCACCGTCCTCGGGGCCGCCTACCTCGCCGGACTCGCCGTGGGATACTGGCCAGACAGAGAAACCATCGCCAGCCAGTGGCAGATCGACCGCGTCTTCCATCCCGCCATCGAGGCTCGCGAACGCCAGACCGTCCGCGCCACTTGGAGCCGCGCCCTCGAGCGCGCCCGGCAGTGGGCCCGCGAAGAGGAGAATGCAGTTTGAGCAATCGCGCCGAAACTCTGCGCACACTGGGCCAGCAGACCGAATGGGACATCCTCATCATCGGCGGCGGAGCCACCGGCCTCGGGGCCGCCGTCGAGGCCGCCTCCCGCGGCTATAGAACCGCACTCATCGAGCGCGCCGACTTCGCCAAGGGAACCTCCAGCCGCAGCACCAAGCTCGTCCACGGCGGCGTCCGTTACCTCGAGCAGATGAACATCACCCTCGTCGTCGACGCTCTCCGCGAGCGTGGCCACATGCTCGAAAACGCTCCCCACCTCGTCCACGACCTCTCCTTCGTCGTCCCCATCTTCGATCTCTTCGGCCTGCCCTATTACGGCTTCGGCCTCAAGGTCTACGAGTGGCTCTCCGGCAAACTCTCCTTCGGCCCCTCGCACATGCTCTCGGCCAAGGAAACCGTAGCTATGCTCCCCGGCATCCGCTCCGAAGGCCTGCGCGGCGGCGTGCTCTACCACGACGGCCAGTTCGACGACGCCCGCTACGCCGTCTCCCTGATGCGCACCTTTCAGGATCTGGGCGGCACCGCCATCAACTACGTCGAGGCCACCGGCCTCATCGAGCGCAACGGCAAAGTCACCGGCCTTCACGCCCGCGACCTCGAGACCAACACCAGCTTCGACCTGCAGGCAAAGGCCGTCATCAACGCCACCGGCGTCTTCACCGAGCAGGTGCTCGCCATGGACGGCGACCGCGAGACCCTTCTCTCCGTCAGCCAGGGAAGCCACTTCGTCCTTCCCCCAGGCTTCCTACCCTCCACAAACGCCATGATGATCCCCAAGACCTCTGACGGACGCGTGCTTTTCGCGATTCCCTGGCACGGTGCCACCATCGTCGGAACCACCGACGAGCCCGTCGAGCGCGCCAGCGTGGAACCCCACTCCATGGCCTCCGAGCGCGCCTTCCTCTTCGAGCACATCCGCAAATACCTCGGCCGCCGTCCCCAGCCCAGCGAGATCCTCAGCGTCTGGTCCGGCCTTCGCCCTCTCGTCCGCAAGGGCGGCGGCGCCACCTCCAAACTTTCGCGCGACCACACCATCCTCGTCCGCCCCTCCGGTCTGGTCACCGTCACCGGAGGCAAGTGGACCACCTACCGCCGCATGGGTGAGGACACCATCAACCGCGCCGCCGAGGTCGCCGGGCTCCGCAAGCAGCCCTCACGCACAAGCTCCCTCCGCCTTCATGGATGGACCCGCGATCTCGCTACCGCCGACTCCGACCGAGTCTACGGATCAGACCTCCCGCAACTCGAACAGCTCTCGCAAACGGACGCCTCCCTGAACCGGCTGCTGCATCCGCGGCTTCCCTACCGCATGCGCGAGGTCGTCTGGGCCGCACGCCACGAGATGGCCCGAACCGTCGAGGATGTCCTGGCCCGCCGAACCCGCGCCCTCTTCCTCGACGCCCGCGCCGCCCTCGAAGCCGCCCCGCGAGTCGCGGACCTCCTGGCAAACGAACTCAATCGCAGTGAAGAATGGAAGGCTCGCGACCTCGAAAGCTTCACCACCGTCGCGAGCGGATACATCTACAAGGATGAGGAATGATCGACTGGTCCCCTGTCATCGGTGAGTTCGTCGGAACCTTCGTGCTGATCGTGCTCGGCAATGGCGTCGTCGCTGGAGCCCTGCTCAACCGCTCCAAGGCCCAGAATGCCGGATGGATCTCCATCACCGCGGGATGGGCCATCGCCGTCCTTAGCGGCGTGGCCGTCAGCGCGGCGCTCGGCGATCCCGACGGACATCTAAACCCCGCCTTCACCGTCGCCTCGGTCCTGATGACCGGTCACCCCGAACGCCTCCTCACCTACATCCCCGCGCAGATCCTCGGCGCCGCCCTCGGAGCCACCGCCGTCTGGCTGCACTACAAGCCGCACTGGAAACTCACCGAAGACCCCGACGCCAAGTTCGCCTGCTTTGCCACCGCTCCCGCCGTCGACGCTCCTCTCTGGAACCTCGTCAGCGAGATCATCGGAACCTTCGTGCTCGTCCTGGTCGCCACCGCCCTCTTCTCCAAGCGCATCGCACCCGCAGGAGTCGCACCCGGCCTCGGCCCCATCCTGGTAGGCGCTCTCGTCTGGGGCATCGGCCTCTCCCTCGGCGGAACCACCGGCTACGCCATCAACCCGGCCCGCGACCTTGGCCCACGCCTCGCCCACTCTCTGCTCCCCATAGCCGGCAAGGGATCCTCCGGCTGGCGATATGCCTGGATTCCCATCTTCGGTCCCGTTCTGGGAGCCATCCTCGCCGTAGCCCTCATCCGCGGCCTGAACCTGAGCTAACCCCAAACCCTACCCAGGCTTCAGGAAACCCCATGCGAATGCTTGCTACCCTCGCTGCACGCGCATCTGTCTAACCACCACTGTCATCTAATCGATGACGACTGCTTACGGGACAAGGAGGACGAGGAAGAGTTAATGTCTGCTTTTGAAAATGAATTGTCCGAAATCGTCTACGAACTGAACAGTTCTACCTCCATAGCAAAAGTAGAGCGAAACACTTCGCTGGACGCTCTCCTGGCCTCAGCTGTCGAACAACGCGCCTCAGACATTCTCCTGGTGGCAGGTTCACCAGTAACATTCAGGATCAACGGTACTTTGAACTCCGATCCTGGCAAGATCCTGTCCAGCGAGGATCTTCGCAAGACGCTCCTGCCCCTTTTGAATGCCGAAAAATCAAAAGAGCTGGAAACTATCCGATCTCTCGATTTCTGCTTTACTCAAGGCTCCATCGGCAGGTTCCGCGCTAACCTCCACTATCAACGCGGCACGCTCGCTGCCAGCATTCGACTTTTGCCTGCCCAGGTTCCCACAATCGAATCTCTTCATCTACCCCCAGTACTTACTCGCTTGATGGAGCGTCGACAGGGACTTGTCTTGCTTACCGGCCCAACCGGATGCGGCAAGACGTCTACCATGGCAGCCTTCGTTGAGCTCATCAACTCACGCAGACGAGAACACATCATCACGATTGAAGACCCGGTTGAGTATCAGCATACAAACCGCAAATCCATCGTCGAGCAGATTGAGGTCGGTCACGACACCCCGAGCTTTGCTCACGCCGTTCGTGCGGTTCTTCGCCAGAATCCTAACGTGATTCTGATCGGCGAGATGCGTGACTCTGAAACCATGGCGGCTGCACTTACAGCAGCAGAGACCGGGCATCTGGTTCTCTCTTCGTTGCACACCAACGACGCCGCTCAAACCATGTCGAGGATTGTGGATAGTTTCCCGCCAAACAGTCAGTCGCAGATTCGGCAGCAGCTATCGTTGGCGCTTCTCGCGGTAATAGCGCAACAGCTTGTTCCAGCGATGGACCAGGGAGGCGTGTATCCAGCAGTAGAGATCATGGTCGCCAACCTTGCCGTCCGAAATCTCATTCGGCATGGACAAGATCACCTGATCCGCTCTCAAATCTCAACCGGAAAAGCGGAAGGCATGATGACAATGGACCAATCGTTGGCGGAACTCGTTCACGCCCGGCGTATCTCACGAGATTCTGCTCTGGCCCACTGCTACCACCCCAACGAGCTTCAATCCTATCTTTCTTAGGAACCGAGGAAAACCGATGAAGCGCGCGTGGACGATCATAGGAGTACGCGACGTGACGAGCAGCCTGAAATGGTATCAGTCGCTATTCGGCCAGCCGGCTTCACTTCCTGCCCATGACTACTTTGGACAAATCCTCGATTCAGATGGAACGGTCTTGCTCTGCCTCCACAAGTGGGGTGCACACGAGCATCCCTCATTAATGGCCCCAGATCACGGGATGCCCGGGAA
>Ga0193742_1001724_pt1 | contig 12880 bp, 13 predicted proteins | sample L2c1metaG_FD_165511 | JGI IMG/M metagenome (GOLD analysis project Ga0193742, IMG submission 165511) | Soil microbial communities from a riparian zone of the East river system, Colorado, United States - L2c1 | ecosystem: Environmental > Terrestrial > Soil > Riparian zone | place: USA: East River... | reverse complement strand
GATTTCCTTCCGGAACCAACCGCCCATCTGGGCGCCGGTGCTGCCGGTCGGAACGCCCACGCATTTATATTCCTTGAGCAGGTCGTTCAGCATATCCATGCCGCCGCCGAACCGCAGCCAGGAGATATGCGCGCGCGTGTTGAGACCGAACGGCAGCGAGGTGCCGAAGGTGAACGCGGGGTTCTTGCCCCAATAGTAATAAAGCGCCGTGTTGCCCATTTCGACGGTGCCGTTGGAGACGGCGTCGAGCACTTGCAGGCCCGGCACGATCTCGCCGGCGGCAAACGATTGAATCTGGAATTTATTGTCGGTGATGTCGGCCACGCGCTTCACAAAATATTCGCAGCCGCCGTAGAGCGTATCGAGTGCCTTCGGCCAGCTGGCCGCAAGCCGCCACTTGATTTCAGGATTGGATTGCGCGATGGCCGGAGATGCGACCGCAGTCGCGGCAAGACCGACACCGCCTACTTTTATAAAATCACGACGTTTCATTTGTTTCCCCTTTTTCCATACTGACCACGGGACAACGATCTTTGTCGTTTTTGTCCGTCGATGGCCGTTCGTTTGATTGGTGATTGAGATCAAGCCTTTCAAACCTGCGGGCAGGATGACCAATCAGGGGTCGATAATCAAGGGTTCTGGTTCCACCGCAGCTGCGAACGGCTGCAACAAGCTTGTGCAATCGACCCCGTCTCTCGCGACCAAAGGCTAAGACGCAAGCTGACGTGGCTGGCCATGGTCTGCTAGGGAAAAGCCGGTAATGGCGGCGGAGCCGGAAATGGCAGCGAAGAAGGTCGTAATCGCGGGCGCGACGGGATTGGTTGGAAATGCCGCATTGCGGCACTTCGGCGGCTCCGATGGATGCGACGTTCTGGCGCTGTCACGGCGCAAGCCGCGCGAGCTTTACGGCGCCCGGCACGTTCCAATCGACCTGACCGACGCCGCGCAGTGCCGGCGCGCCGCCGCCGAACTGCAGGGCGCCACCCATCTGGTTTACGCGGCACTCTATGAAGCGCCTGACCTGGTCGGCGGCTGGCGCGAACAAGACCAGATCCGCACCAACGATTTGATGCTGCGCAATTTGATGGCGGCACTGGAGCCGGTGGCGCCGCAGCTTCGGCATGTCGCGCTCTTGCAAGGGACAAAAGCCTATGGCGTTCACGTCCGCCCGCTCACCGTGCCGGCGCGCGAAGGCCGCTCGGAAATGTACGAGCAGCCGAATTTCTACTGGGCACAGGAAAACTTCCTGCGCGAGCTGCAGCAGGGTAAGACTCAGCAGGGTAAGACTCAGCAGGGTAAGACTCAGCAGGGTAAGGCCTGGCACTGGAGCATCTTGCGCCCCGTGCTGATCGTCGGCGAAACCATCGGCGGTGCGATGGACCTGATCCCGCCGCTCGGCGTCTATGCTTCGATTTTGCGCGAACAAGGCCGCCCGCTCGATTATCCCGGCGGTGCACCACGGGTGTCGCAGGCGGTGGACGTCGACCTTCTGGCGCGCGCGATTGCGTGGGCCGGTGAAGCGGAAGCCGCGCGCAACGAAGCCTTCAACGTCACCAATGGCGATGTCTTCACCTGGGAGAACGTCTGGCCTGCGATCGCGGACGCGCTTGGGATGAAGCCCGGCAACCCCGTGCCGCTGTCGCTGGTGCAGGAATATCCAAAATGGACCGCGCCGTGGGACGAACTGCGGCGCAAGCACGATTTGATTTCGCCCGACCTCGAAGCATTCGTCGGCCTCTCGTTCCAATATGCCGACTACAGCATGCGCTACGGCCAGACCCAATCGGGCCCGCCGTCGATCGTCTCGACGGTGAAGATCAACCAGGCCGGCTTTACCGAGATGATGGATACCGAAGCGATGTTCCGGAAATGGTTCGCTCTGGCGCGGTCGGGCCGCTTATTGCCTTGAATGCCAGGATATGGAGGCGGGGATGCTGGATCACGTCACACTGGGTGTCAGCGACATCGAGCGGTCAAGGAAGTTCTATGACGATGCGCTTCGACCGCTCGGCATCGAGCGCCTGTATGCTGACGGTCCGACCGCTGCCGGCTATGGGGCCGATCGGAAGGCATTCTTCTGGATCGGCCAGAAAGACGCTTCGCAAACCGGCAGCCATGTCGCTTTTGCGGCCGACGACAGAGAAACCGTGGACCGGTTTCATCAGGCCGCGCTCGCAGCCGGAGGACGCGACAACGGGCAACCGGGACTGCGTCCGCAGTATCACGAGGATTACTACGGGGCGTTCGTGCTCGATCCCGACGGCCACAATATCGAGGCGGTTTGCCGCAAGCAGGCTTAAAGCGTTTTCGAGCGAAGTGGATACCGGTTCGCGTGAAGAAAACGCGTCAAACAAGGATCCCTTAGTTATGTGCTGCCGTTCGCCGCCCCAAATTTCGCTTCCATCGCCTTGCGCGTCTTGATGGTGTCGTTGTTGGCGTCGACCTCGACGTCGCTCCAGCGCACCACCGCGCCGTGGGCGACGTTGCTCTTCAGCTTGACGCGATGGGCGAGACCGATCGGCAGCGCGCCGGCCTTGAGGCTGGCGGAGGCCGGCATCAATTTGCCCCACACCGTGTAGCCGCCTTCGCCGTCGAGCATTTCGCCGGCGCGCAGATCGCGTTTTGCCACCGACGCGACATCGCCGCGAAAACCATGGGGCTGCCCGGTCGGCTCGTTGCGCAAGGCGGCTGACAGCACCGAGATGTTCAGCTCCAGCCCGATCAGATGGTAGGGCTTGTACATCGCCGCATACCGCCCCGAAGCGTCGGTCTTCAGCCCATATTGCTTGAAACAATCCGCCGCGTAATCGTTCGGCGCTTCCAGCACCACGTAGACACCCCAGCGCAGATCGCGAAATACCGGGCGGCCATCGCGCTCCAGCGACGACACCACCTCCACCACGCCGGATTTCTCCAGCACGCCGCCTTTGTCGCGTGGCCGCATCACATGCGGCAGGTCGTCGACGCCGCAGGGCGGAAACAGCAGGCCATCCGTGGGCACGTCGAGCTGGCAAGCGTTGGCGATCGCCGCCATTTCGATCGCGGATTTGGTGCCGTCGAGAAACGAGTTGAACATCTGCGGGTTCATGCCGGCGGATTGGGCTTCGCCCGCGGTCAGGCCGTAATGGCCCCAGACGCCTTCCGGCGTCACGTCATGATAGGCCGGCAGATATTTTGTACCTTTACCTGCAGCGACGACGCGGAATCCGGTCGCGCGCGCCCAGTCCACCATTTCAGCGGTCAGCGCCGGCTGATCGCCATAGGCCAGCGAATAGACCACGCCGGCCTTGCGCGCTTCCTCCGCGAGCAGGGGACCGGCCAGCACATCCGCCTCGACATTGACCATCACGACATGCTTGCCGGCCGCAATCGCGGCGCGGGCATGCCGGATGCCGACGGCCGGATTGCCGGTCGCTTCCACCACGACATCCATCGCGCCGCCCGCGATCGCGCGCGCGCCGTCGTCGGTAAAGGCCGTGCGTGCGATCCGTTCTGCGTCCCAGCCGACGGTGCGGCAGGCCTCGCGCGCGCGGTCGCGGTCGAGATCGATGATGACAGGCACCTCGAGCCCGGGCGTGTGGGGCACCTGCGCCAGGAACATCGAGCCGAATTTGCCGGCGCCGATCAGCGCGACCCGAACCGGCTTGCCGGCCGCATGGCGGGCTTGGAGGAGGTGGTGGAGGTTCATGGGGGGATGTCCGAAACAGTATGTGGGCGTGTCCCGGACGCGGTGCAGCGTGCAACGCTGCTCCGCAGAGCCGGGACCCATGGGAGACAATCAAGCGCGGTTCAAGTATGGGCCCCGGCTCAGCAGCGCATCACTCCGTGCTGCGCTGCGTCCGGGGCACGAGAGATGGGCTACTCCGCCGCCTGGCGATGCGCCCGCGCGAGCCGCAGCAGCGCCTCGTCGTCCACCGTCTGGATCGGCGTGAAATCGCGATGCGCAATATATTCCGGTCGCGTCGGGGTGCGGATGTAGTTCGAGACCGCGTTCAGCGTCAAATAGACGATCTTGCGCGGATAGGGCGTGATGTTGCCGGCCGAACCGTGCACCAGATTGCCGTGGAACATCAGCATGCCGCCGGCCTTGCCGGTCGGGGCAACAATGCCGCCTTCCTTCACCAGCCGCGTCACCGTGGCCTCGTCCAGCGTCCACAAGGGATAGGACGTGGTTTCGAGATCGTGCGAGGCCTTGAGGTCACCGGCGTGCTGGCTCTTCGGCACCAGCATCAACGGGCCGTTGATCGGCATCACCTCGTCGAGGAAGATCGCGATGTTCATCGCCCGCGGCTGCAGCATGCCGTCGTCGCGCTTCCAGGTGCCGTAATCCTGGTGCCACTGCCAGACGTCACCGGTGAAGGCGGATTTGGCGTTGATCTTGTACTGATGCATGTAGACCTTCTCGCCGAACACCTGTTCGACCGGATCGATCATGCGCGGATGCGCGCCGAGCGCGCCGAACGCCTCGTTATAGAGATGCGCGGCAAACGCCGTGCGCGGTGCGCCACTCTTCTCGCGCCACACCTCGGGCCGGTCAGCGTCGTAGATGCCCTCGGCCTCACGGGCGAGATAGGCCACTTCCTCGGGGCTGAACAGCTCGGGCAGGAACAGCCAGCCTTCGCGGTTGAAATACTCGATCTGCTGTGGGGTCAGTTTCATGCCGTCTCTCCCTTTTGTTTTCATTCTCGTCATGGCCGGGCATAGCCGTCTGAAGGACGGCGTCGCTTCCGCTCGCCTATGCCCGGCCATCCACGTCTTTCGTGCTGCATCGACCAAGGGCGTGGATGCCCGGGACAAGCCCGGGCATGACACATCGTCACGCCGCCTTGTCTGTCGCCTTCAGTCGCTCCTCCGTCATCCGTCCCGCCGTCTGCGCGTGTGCCAATGCCGCAGCCTCGGCGGCCCTCGCATTGCCGGCGTGAATCTGCAGCGCAATCGCCTCGTGTTCACTCCAGGCGCTGTCGCGGTAGTCGAGTTCGGCGAGCACGGTCGCCATCGAGCGGCGCATATGCGGCCATTGCGGCGCGATCATTTCCTCGATCGCGGGATTACCGGCGAGCTGGTAGATCGCGCTGTGAAAGTCGACGTCGAGCGCAATCAGCCGCGCCAATGGCGTGTCCTTGCCGATGGCTCGCCCGGCCTTCAGCGCCGCCTCGAGCGCCGCGCGCCCGGCCGTGTCGGATTTGACGCGTCCGGCGGCAAGCTTGGCCGCCAGCGCATCGATGGCGCCGCGGACCTCGTAGAGCTGCCGGATACGCACTGGATCGAGTTCGGTGACCTCAAACCCGCGGCGGCCACTCTCGGCCACCAGGCCCTGCCGGTGCAGCAAATGCAGCGCGTGGGACACCGGCTGTCGCGACACGCCGAGCTTTTCGGCCAGTTCGTTCTGGGTGATGCGCTGCCCCGGCGGCAGCGTGCGATCGATGATCGCCTCCAGGATCCGCGCATAGACCTGGTCGATCAGATTGGGGAGCGGATCTAACGGGATCATGCCGGGGGGTTCCATTTGGAATACGGAATTCCGTGTTCGAAAATTAGCCGAAGGTCGCGGCTTGGTCAATGAAAAGGAAAACACACTCCCGGGATGGGACTTTTCGACCGATCGCTCTTTGTGGACGCTGCAGTTGATGACGATATTTTCGTTTCTAACCAATGAGTTAAGTGATATTTTTGCATGATTTATAAATGAAATAACTTGCAAAACGGGTTGGTTTTGACTTATATTTCGGTCATGACGAAGCTTGAAGAACTCAAGAGGCATCTGAAGCCAGGGCAGGTTTATCGACGCGAGGAACTGACGCGCTGGTCAACGTCGGTCGATCGGCATCTCAAACGGCTGGTCGAAAGCGGCGTTCTCAGAAAACTCGCGGGCGGACTTTACGCTTATCCGAAGGAGACGGATTTCGGTCCCGCGCCAGCCACGGACAGGAACGTTGTGTCTGCCTTCCTGAAGGATGATCGGTTTCTTCTGGCGTCGCCGAATGCCTATAACAGTCTGGGCGTTGGCACGACGCAACTCTATGACAAGACCGTTGTTTATAACCACAAGCGACATGGCGACTTCCAGCTCGGCGGCCGCAAGTTCGCGTTTCGTGTGAAGCCACGTTTTCCCAGGTCGCTGACGAAGGAGTTTCTGCTCGTCGACCTCGTCAACAACCTCGATCAATTGGCCGAAGCCAAGAGTGAAGTTCTGGAGCGCGTGCGCGAACGCCTCGCGGCAACGGATGCACAGCGTTTGCGCCGGGCTGTGCACAACTATGGAAACGAGAGGACCAAAAAGTTCTTCGAGCGGACATTCAGAGCGAGTGAAGTGCATCATGCGAGGTGATTTCCTCCACGATCATCCGCAGTTCGCGGACCTGATCCGGATCGTAGCGGAAGAAAAGCGCATTGCTTCTGCACTGATCGAGAAAGACTACTGGATCATGCATTGCCTCTACGGTCTTCAGCGGCAGAACCTCGAGTTCGCGTTAAAGGGAGGCACTTCTCTTTCGAAGGGTCATCTAGTCATCAATCGCTTTTCGGAAGATATCGACATTCTCATCGAGCCGCCGCCGGACCAGGACGTGAAGGTAGGCAGGAACCAGAACAGCCGTGCGCAAGTCAAGACGCGAACGGACTTCTATGATTGGCTGGTGCAAAACATCAAGATTGACGGTGTTTCCAGCGTCGAACGGGATATGGCATTCGATGACGTTCCAAATTATCGGAGCGCAGGCATCAAACTGAGTTACGAAAGCATTTCCGCACTATTGGATGGATTGCGGGAGGGCGTGCTGCTTGAAGTAGGGTTTGACACGGTAGCCCCCAACACGCCGAAACTGATCAGTTCATGGGCTTACGATCACGCGGTCAAACTAGGTGTGGCAGTCATCGATAATCGGGCGAAAGACGTTCCTTGTTATGATCCAGGATACACGTTCGTCGAAAAACTGCAGACAATCTCGACCAAATTTCGCAAGCAGCAAGCTGCCGGTACCGATCCAGTCGAGTTCATGCGGCACTATTACGACGTTTATGAACTGCTCAAGCAGCCGAACGTTCAAAATTTTATTGGCACACAGGCATATGTCGATCACAAGCAGGCGCGCTTTCGTCGCGACGACAATCAGGACCTGACCCAAAACGAGGCCTTTCTTTTGAGCGACATCAAAACGAAAGCGCTCTATGCGAAAGCTTACGGCGACAGCCGCGCGCTCTATTATGCCAACAGGCCTACGTTCGAGAAAATACTTGCTTCAATCCGGGAGTGCATCGATCGACTCTAGTCACTATCGCTGCGGCGCGGCTCCTCAACCGGGTTAATCCCGCGCAAGCACCTCCAGGTCGAACGCGCCGATCGCTTCGGTGTCCGCCACCGCTTCCACCGCCGATATCCGCTCGCCGCCGATGGTCAGCCGCAGCACGACGCGCAATTGCCCGTCGAGGATGACCGCGAGCCCAAGCGTACCGTCGACCAGTGCAGGCTTTGCGGCCTGTGCGCGCCCCTTGAAGGTTTCGGCGACCGCGGCGGCACCGCGGATTTCGGCGAGCGAACCCAGCCGCTGCGCCGCCTCGTCGGCGCGAAACACGACGTCGGGATCGAGCACTGCGAGCAGCCCCTCAAAATCGCCGCTGCGCGAGGCTGCGAGAAAGGCATCGACGATCCTTTTCTGGCGGCTGGCATCGGCATCCAGCGCGGGCGGCGTGCCCTGCACGCGGCGACGCGCGCGGCTGGCGAGCTGCCTCGCCGCCGCTGGCGTGCGGCCGACGATCGGCGCGATCTCCTCGAACGGGACAGCGAACATGTCGTGCAGCACGAAGGCCAGCCGTTCGGCCGGCGCCAGCGTTTCCAGCACCACCAGCAGCGCCGCACCGACTGAGTCGGCCATGTCGGCGTCGCGCTCATGTTCGTCGCTGGCGACAGGCTCCGGCACATCCGGGCCCATCGGCTCCTCGCGCCGCGATTTGCGCGAGCGGAGCATATCGAGGCAGACGCGGGCGACCACCGTGGTCAGCCAGCCGCCGAGGTTTTCGACCGCGCCGGTATCGGTGCGGCTCAGGCGCAGCCAGGTTTCCTGCACCGCATCGTCGACCTCGGCGGTCGATCCCAGCATGCGGTAGGCCACCGCCCGCAAATGGGCCCGGTTGGCCTCGAATTTGTCTGCCAGAAATTTTTTCTCGTCCATCGGTCACGTTCCCATGTCCTGTCTCGTCATGGCTTTGACGAACGAAACCCTGCCGATGTGACAGCAAATCGGCTTGGCGGCGTCAAAACGGAACAAATTAATGGAGAAGCAAAGATGTTGCAGGCACGAATGAACCACCCGGTGTTTGTCGTTCCCGAGGCCATGAAGGCGTTGCAGGCGCTGGGCGAGCTGACCAAGAACGGTTTGCCCGAAAAACTGCTCGAACTGGTGCATCTGCGCGCCAGCCAGATCAATGGCTGCAGCGCCTGCGTCGACATGCATCCAAAGCTGGCCAAAAAAGCCGGCGAGACCGACGAGCGGCTGTTCGCGGTCGCCGCCTGGCGCGAAACGCCTTACTTCACCGAATGCGAGCGCGCCGCCTTGGCGCTGACCGAAGCGTTGACCCGGCTCAGCGATCGCGCCGAGCCGGTCTCGGATGCGGTCTGGGGCGAGGCCGACAAGCAGTTCGATGAGCAGGAGCTCGCCGCATTGATCCTGGCAATTGCCAACATCAATGTCTGGAACAGGCTCAACGTCGCCGTGCGCCAGCCGGCCGGCGTCTGGAAGGGTTAGGCACGCTGCCGATGCTCCCTCCCCCCTTGCGGGGTCCGAGGCGAGCGAAGCTCGCTCTCGAGGCCGGGGAGAGGGGTTCACACGGGCAGTCCCGCCGTGGCCACCCCTCTCCCGAACGCTTCACGCGTAGCCAAGGCTTCGCCTTGGCGTTCTTCAAGACGGCGGCGCACAGCCGCCTTTCGCTCCCCCGCAACGGGGGAGGTGACAAGAGCGGTGCTTGTAGCGCGCTTGGAAGTCCAGAAGCCGCACCGATTTTAACACGCAGCCTCGTGCTAAATTTACCGGCGCAAGCTAAAGAACAAGCCCGGCCGATCCTGATCGGCCGGGTTTTCTCGTTTGCCACCGTGATCCATTTCAGCCTGCCCGCCATACCAGAGCGCCACTTCATGCTGCGACCGACGATCCGGAAACGAATCCTTGCCATCGCCGTCGGGCTGATTGTCCTGATGGCGATCACATCGGTTCTGTCGACGGTGATGACGCGAAAGGTCGCCCACCAGCTCGACGAACTCAGCACCAAATATGTCGAGGCGTACGGGCACCTGGCGCGGATGAATGTCCGCTCGCTGGAGCAGGCGCTGGCGGTTCGCCGGATGGTGATCGCAAAGATGCAGTCGCCGCCGGATGAGGCCTTCTTTGCTGACCAGCAAAAAACCTACGAGACAAAAGGCCTGGAAATCGACCAGGAGGCGCAAGCCGCGCGCGCCCTGATCAATGCGATTATCGAGGACACTTCGACGGACTCGGACAATGCCAGGCTCGGCCGGATCGACGATCGGATCGAGAACGTCAACAAGGACCTCCGCCGCTATCTGAGCGAGGAGAACAAGCGGATGATGCCGCTGCTCGCCGCCGGCAATTTCGCGGAAGTGAGGGCGAGCCTCGCCCGGGCCGACACGCTGCGCGACGAGTTCAATCAGAAGGTGGAAGACATCCGCAAGGATATGCTGGCGCAGGTCCGCAGCGACGCGGTGGTGACGATGCGGGACCAGCAAAAGGCCATCGTGATCTCGATGATCCTGACGGTGCTGGCCGCCATATTGGGGTTGCTGTTCGCGATCTTCGTCAGCATCGGCATCACCCGGCCGGTGCGACGTCTGCTGGACGGCACCCGCGCGGTCGAGGCCGGCCGCCTCGATGGCGCCATCGATGTCACCACGCGCGACGAGATCGGCCAACTGACGTCAGCCTTCAACAACATGGTCGAGCAATTGCGCCACAAGGAGAAAATGCGCGAGACGTTCGGCCGCTATATCGATCCGCGCGTCGTTGCTGGTTTGATCGACCGGCAGTCGCAGTCCGCCGCCGACGGCGAGCGCCGCGTGATGACGGTGCTGTTTTGCGACATGAAAGGATTTACCAGCCTCAGCGAAGGCATGACGCCGCAGGGACTGGTCAAGGTGATGAACCATTATCTGTCGACGATGTCGGGGCCGATCCGCACCCATCACGGCATCATCGACAAATATATCGGCGACGCGATCATGGCCTATTGGGGCCCTCCGTTCAACGAGGATGGCGAACAGGCGCAGCTCGCTTGCCTTGCCGCGATCGACATGGCGCGCCGCGGGGCGGCGCTGCGCACGGAGTTGCCCGAATTGCTCGGCGTGCGCACGGTGCCGAGCGAATGCGACGTCCGCATCGGCGTTGCGACGGGCGAGGTGCTGGTCGGCAGCATCGGCTCGGAATTCATGATGAGCTACACGGTCATGGGTGACGCGGTTAATCTGGCGTCGCGGCTGGAGGGCGCCAACAAGATCTATGGCAGCCACTCGCTGGTGTCAGCGCCCACGATCGCGCTGGCCGGCGACGTCATCGAATTTCGCGAGATCGACCGGCTGGTCGTCGTCGGCCAGAAGCATGCCGAGACGGTTTTCGATATTTTGGGCCACAAGGACGAACTCGCGCCCGAACAAGTGTTGCTGCAGAACCGATATTCCGAAGGGTTGGCCGCCTACCGCGCCCGCAATTGGGACGACGCGCGTCAGGCCTTCAGCTCCGCGCTCGAAGCAGTGCCTGGCGACGGACCGTCCAAGGCGTTCATCAAGCGCATCGGTGACTTGCAGGCGAACCCGCCCGCCGCCGATTGGGACGGCGCTTGGGTACTCGATCAGAAATGACGGGCGTGCTGGCGGCGCGTTTATGCCGCCAGGAATTCCAGCACGATCTCGCTAAATTTCTGCGGCGCCTGCTCGAACATCGGATGCGTGGTGCCCGGGATCATCTCGGTGCGTGACCCCTTCACGTTCGCGGCCAGCGCGCGCAGCACCAGCGGCAGGGTGCCCTTGGTGTTGGCGCCGCCGATGAACAGCGTCGGCGTCTTGATCGCTTCGGCATCCGATTTCGAGAACGGTGGGCGCGCGTCGCGCATCTGGCCGATCAGCGTGGTGGCGTTGTCGCGCAGCAATTGCTTCGGCGTCGCCGGCAGCCGCTTCCAGGCACCGGGACCCTCCAGCGCATCCATGAAGATCTCAAGCCCGCCATCGATATTGCCCTCGGCGATGACGGTGGCGGACGCCGCAATCCGGGCCGCGAGCGGCGAGGGGCCAGGCTTGTAATTGGGATCGAGCGTGGCGTCGAGTTCGCCGCCGGGCTCGGCCAGGATCAGTTTTCGCAGCAGGTCCGGCCGGCGCTGCGCGACCCGAAACGCGATATGTCCGCCGCGGGAATGACCCATCAAATCGACCGGCCCGATGCCGAGTTTCTCGATGAAGCCGATGACGTCGTCGACATGCTGCGCGATCGAATAGGTGTCGCCGACGCCGTCCCAGTGATCGGGAAAGAAATGCCGCAGCGATGGCGCGATCACGCGGTGCTTTCTCGACAGCGGTCCCAGCACCGACGACCAGATCCGGAAGTCACACAGCGAGCCATGCACGCAGACCAGCGGCGGACCGTGCCCGACGTCCAGATAGGCCATGTCGAATCCGTTGACGGGAAGGCTCTGCATGCGGTGCTCGTGAGGTGGGGCGGGGAGGCGATGGATGGCATCAATAACGCCGCTTGGCCACGGAGGCGAGGGCGGAACGCCTTGCCAAATTCCGGGCTCGGACCCGGCGCATTTATCGCTTGACGGGGGCATCCGAACATAACTATATAGTTCTATAACAAATAGGTTATAGAATGACGCCATCCCAACAGCTCGATGCCACCTTCATTGCGCTCGCCGATCCGACCCGCCGCGCCATCCTGGCGCGGCTGATGAGCGGGGAGGCTTCCGTCAATGAACTGGTTGAACCCTTCTCGATCAGCCAGCCTGCCATCTCCAAGCACCTGAAGATCCTCGAACGCGCCGGTCTCGTCTCGCGCAGCCGCGACGCCACCAGGCGGCCGGTCAAGATCGAGGCGGCCCCGATGCGTGAGGCGGCCGACTGGCTGCAGAACTACCGGAAATTCTGGGAGCAGAGTTACAGCCGGCTCGATTCCCTGCTCGAGGTTCTGCAAACGCCGATCAACAAACCTGACACCCCGTAAGCGAAGGGACGACGATGCCTGAACCCCTCATCATCACCACGCCGGGCGACCGCGAGATCGTCGTTGTCAGAAGCTTCGATGCGCCGCGCGATCTGGTGTTCCTCTGCTACTCAAAGCCCGAGCTTTTGCGCCGCTGGTACGGTCTGCCCGACTGGACCATGACGGTGTGCGAGATCGATTTCCGCGTCGGCGGCAAATGGCGTTTTGTCTCTCGCGCGCCCGATGGTTTCGAGATGGGCGCGTCCGGCGTCTATACCGAGATCGAGTCGCCGGCGCGCATCGTCCATCGGGAAATCTACGACCAGGATTGGACCGGCGGCGAGACCCTCGTCACCCTCACTTTGACCGAGAAAAACGGGCGCACCACCGCCACGACGACTGTTCTCTACGCCACGCCGGAAGCCCGCGCGGGCGCTGCCGCCTCGCCGATGGCGACCGGCATGGAGATCGGCTTCAAGCGCCTCGACGAATTGCTGGCCAGCAAGCCTGCCGCCTGAGCGCGGCGGCATCTTCCACCCAAACCCAACCGACAAGGATATTTTCCCATGACTTCGATCACGCCGTTCCTCTGGTTCGACAACAACGTCCCCGAGGCGGTCGCCTTCTACAAATCGGTGTTTCCCAATGCCAAGGTCGAAATCGTCAACGACTTCATGGCGAGTTTT
>Ga0193742_1001723_pt1 | contig 12881 bp, 9 predicted proteins | sample L2c1metaG_FD_165511 | JGI IMG/M metagenome (GOLD analysis project Ga0193742, IMG submission 165511) | Soil microbial communities from a riparian zone of the East river system, Colorado, United States - L2c1 | ecosystem: Environmental > Terrestrial > Soil > Riparian zone | place: USA: East River... | reverse complement strand
TCGTTGTCGACCTCGGCCAGGTTCCGCGCGCTGTACACCTGTTGCTGGGACGCCGGAATCTGTTGCTCGTACTGCGGGTAGAGCCGGTACGTGTACCGGATGTTCGGGTCCGCGTGCAGACTGATCCGCACGGTTCCCTTCGCCGTCAACCGCAGCAGCTTCTCGCCCTGGTCCCTCGGGATCTGTACCTCGGGGAGGGTGATGGTGCTCGGTCCATCGCCGAACGGTCGCGAGACGAAGTTCGTTGGTGTGCCGAAGGAAGGGCTGCCCGCCCAACCAGGCGGCGGGCTCGACATCGCGAGGTAGCCGATCGCGCCGGCGTCCTCCAGCGCCCGCACCCGGTCCGTCCACATGAAACTGTCCGGGTTCCCGTCTGGTCCCGTACCGCCCGCGCCGTACCGGTCGTCGCCCCAGCGCATGAGCGCGAGTTTGCCCTTGAGCTGCTTGCCGGCCAGGTCTTCCGGGCGGGCGTAGCCGACGTCGACGAGCTCGACCGTGCCATGTCTGGCCGGCCAGGGCACCCAGTCCGGGCCAACCATCACCCTGCCCTGGTCGGCGTAGCCGCGGTGCAGCAGGTTCAACGCGAACCCGTTCCTGCCCTGGACGGTCATGCTGACCTGTGGGTTGGTGTAGGCACGGTTCACGCCGAACTGGAACTTCCCGGTGGTGACCTTCTTGGTCGAGCCGAGCAGCAACCTGTTCTGTGTCCACGTCACCGAGCCGGAGACCTGGGCGTCCATCACCAGGGTGCCGTCCCGCGCCAGCCGCGCATAGGAGATGCCCTGGGCGTACGGGACGCTGGCACGAGGCGTGCGCATCGTCACTTCCTTGGCAGCTCTGGCATCCAGGGTGACGGTGGTCGACTCGGTGACGGCGAACTCGGGATTGGGCAGATATGCCTTGCTGTCCACGCCGGTCACCGGGTCGGTCCAGCGCTCCTCGCCGACCACCCCGTAGGTGCCGGGCAGTACCCAGACACGCCACAGACCCGGACCGATCTCCTCCGGCATGGGCACGGTGGTGTCCGGTGCGTCCACCGCCATCAGATTGATCCACGAGCAACCCTGCGCACACGCCGGTTTGCCGTCGGGGCCGAGGAGTTGGACGCGCAGCTCGATCTTCGGCGGCTGCCGTTCCAGCCCGACCGGCGTGGTCACGGCGACCCCGGACGCCGCGTCGGTCGCCGTCACCGATCCGCTGAACCGGCCCTCGGGCAACGCCGGCACGTCCAGGGTGACGGTCGTGGTCGCCGTCGCCTTGGCCGGCACGGTGACGGTGTCCTCGCCGGTGAAGGTCGCCGCGGGCACCGGGTCACCGCCGAGCTGGCGCAGCGTTCTCGCCATGGTGAGGGTGACGGGGGTGTCCCCGAGGTTGGTGTAGGTGACCTCCTTGCCGACCGGGTCGGGGCTCTGACCGGGATCGAGGTTGCCGAAGTCCACAGTGGACGTCGTGGCGAACACCTGTTGGCTGGCGGCCCTTGCCACGTCGACGCGGCCGGCACCCGTCTCGTAGACGGAGAAACCGACGTCCTTGCTGGTGCTCATCAGCCCTGCCTTGAGCGCGCCGGCGCGCCAGTCGGGGAACCGCTGGGCGAGGATGGCCGCCGCACCCGAGACGTGCGGCGTGGCCATCGAGGTGCCGTCCGCCGCGGTGTAGAAGTCGTCGACCGGGCGGCCCATCGTGGTCCCCGCGGCCCGGCCGGCGACGATGTTCACGCCGGGCGCGGCGATCTCTGGCTTGAGCGCGCCGTCGGTGCGCGGACCGCGGCTGGAGAACGCGGCCAGGCCATCCGACTTCGTGGTCGCCGCGACCGCGAGCGCCGCGTCGGCCGACGCGGGTGTGCCAACGGAGCCCGCGGCCGGACCCGCGTTGCCCGCCGCCACGACGAACAGAGCCCCGCTGGATTCGGTGAGGCTGTTCACCGCCGCGCTGAGCGGATCGGTGCCGTCCGTCGGAGTGCCACCGAGGCTCAGCGAGACGACGTCGGCGCCGCTGGCCGCGGCCCATTCCATGCCGTCGATGATCGCCGAGTCCGGGCACACCCCGTCGCCGTTGGCCGCGCGGTAACACACCTTGCCCACCAACAGTTTCGCGCCTGGCGCGACACCCTTGTACTTTCCGCCGGACGCGGCGCCGGTGCCGGCGATGATCGTCGCGACGTGCGTACCGTGACCGTGGTCGTCGGCGGCCGTCATCCCCGGGATGAACGACTCGGCCGCGGTGATCTGCCCGGCGAGGTCCGGGTGGTTCAGGTCGGCGCCGCTGTCGAGCACCGCGACTGTGCTGCCCGCACCGTCCAAACCGGACTGCCAAGCCTGCGGCGCGCCGATCAGCGGAACACTGACGTCCAGCGCCAGCTCAGCGGTGCCGTCCAGCCAGATCCGCTGGATCCCGCCGGAGAGCACGGACGGGCCGGCACCGGTACCGGCGCGCACGCCGGCCCAGAACTCGCGCACGGTGGCTTTCGGCACCGACACCGCCGTCGCGCCGATGCTGTCGAGCGCGCGGGTGGCGTCGCTGGCCGGCAGCGCCTGCGCGGTCGCGAATCCGCCAGCCGAGCCGTACTGCACGATCAGCGGGAGCTGTGGGTTCGCCGCGTCGGTCATGCCGTGCTCGGCGAGGTACTTGACGTCGAAGAGCCGACGATCCAGTTGGTCGCTGGCCACGGCCTGCGTCAGGTCGTCGGGGATGGCGGTGATCGTGTCCCCGGTCGACACCACCGTCACGGAGGTCGCCGGCTGGCCAGGCGGACGTGGCGCGAACGCGTCCACCGTCACGGCGAACTGGCCGCCCGGCGCGCCGTCGAGCCGCAACCGGTCCCCGGTGACCAGGGTGATGAGGTGGTGTCCCGGCGCAAGTCCGTCGATCGACACGCCGGGCGGCGCGGCGGCGGCTGACTCGCGCACGATGGCCGCGCTCGCCGGACCGCTCGTCACCGTCAGCATCGGCGCGATCAGCCCCAACACCAGTGCCAACAGCTGGCCGCCACGCCGTCGCCGCGCTCCGCGTCTGTTCACCGGGCACCCCTCTCGCTCTGTCATGCCCGCACCCAGCCGTCCGCCGGCTCGGCACCGGAGTCGCCGGGAGGCTCCCGGTCCGGCTCAGGCACGTCCAGCGCGTCCTCGGCGAGGTCGGTGGGCGTCACGGCGTCCGGACTGGGTTGCGACATGTCGACCAGCGTGTTCGAGCCGGGTGTCGGGAGCTATGGGGAAAGTTCCCCATTCTCGGTCTCGCCGGTCCCCCACCGCCGGGCCAACGCGTTGCGCGAACGCAGCCCCAGCTTGCGCAGCACCGAGCTCAGGTGCTTGTCGACGGTCTTGGCCGACAGGAACAGGGCCGCGGCGATCTCCTTGTTGGTCCGGCCGGCCGCGGCGAGCCTGGCCACTTCCCGCTCGCGTGGCGACAGGTCCGACCCGTAGCCACGCGACCCGCCCCGATACCGAGCCGGCGGTCGCACCCCATGCCGCCGTGCCAGCTGCGCCACCCGGTCCACGTCCCACCGCGCACCGAGCCGCTGATAGACCGCCGTCGCCGCGAGAACCAGCTCAGCCGCACCGGGATCGGCCACAGCGAAACCACACCGCGCCGCTTCCTCCCGAGCCTGCGCTGCCCGGTACGGATTCGGCAACGCGTCGTAGAGATCCGCCGCGGCAAGGAAATTCTCGACCGCCGAGGAAGGGTCACCAGCCGCCTCGGCCACGATCCCGCCAGCACGACGAATCGCCGCCGGCGCCAGTGGCACGTCGAGGGTGCGCGCTGCCCGGGTGAAGCGATCCAGCAGACCAAGAGCGTCCGCGAGACGGCCGGCGACGATCAACGCCCTGGTCATCTCCGGCAAGGCCGCCGCCACCGCGGACCAGACACCGTGCCGGCCAACCGCGTCGAGTATCCGGTCAACGTGCGCCACGGCCTGTGCCGTGTTCCCGCTGGCCAGCTCAAGGCGGATCAGCTCGCCGAGCAGCACGGGCAGGGCCAGGTCGTCCACCGAGTCGGCGACCTCGGTGAACATGCCGCGAGCCTGGTCGACGTCGCCCGTCGCCAGGGTCAGGCACGCGGCCACGCCAGCCGTCTCCTGGCGTGGCCAGAAATCGGCCGTCAGGTCCTCGAGCAGCACGCGGGTGGTCTCGAGCAGCCCGGCCCAGTTGCCGCTGAAGTGTTCGACCATCGCGGCGTAGGCCCGCGACCGCAGCTGGAGCCAGGTGCTCCCGAGGGAGGTCGCGACCGGCGACGCCACCTCGAGTAGTCGTCTCGCGGTGGCCAGGTCACCGAGAAGGCAGGCCTCGACGGCGACGGACAGAAACCCGCTCACCTGCTGACGGGTGCGTGGCGCACCGCCGGACCGGTCGATCAGCAGCTCGGTGACCTGGCGGCGGCGCGGCTGGCCGGCCGCCGCGTAGAAGGAGGCGATCTTGCCGAGCAGGAACACCTCGAGCGCGGTGTCGCCGACCTCGCCGACCTCGTCGAGCATCTCCAGCGCCTTGTCGAGCCACCGCAGGTGCTCGGCCAGCGCGACACCGTTCGCCGCCGGGGCCCCCAGGCACGCGATCGCCCACACCTTGAGGTCCGGCCGGTGATCGAGATCCGCGACGGCGTCGGCTATCAACCGGTAGGTCGCCGCGTCGTCGACGTGCAGCTGGTTCATCAGCAACCCGATGCGAAACCTCAGCTCCCCTCGCACCGGAGCGGCGAGGTCCTCGTCGAGCACCGGCAGCAGCAGGTCGAGCACCGGCGTGTCGAGCAACGCCTCGGTGCCGACCTGCGCCAGCGTCGTCGCGATCCGCCCACTGTCGGCCGGCCGAAGCGGCGCGTCGGTCAGCAGGTCGCGGAGCAGTCGAGCCGCCTCGCCGTCATGACCGAGTTCGATCGCCTGGCCGGCCGCGCGCTCCGCGGCGCCGACCCACTCCGCGAGCCGACCGGCTTGCCGCAGGTGATGGGAGAGCTGACCGAGCGGGACCGGGTGGACCCGATCGAGCGCCGTCGCGGCCCTGTCGTGCAGGCGCCGGCACAGCTGACCCGACAGATCCTCGTACACCGCTTGTGCCGCAAGGGGATGCCGGAACGCCACGTGCGAGCCGACCTCGATGAGCAGGCCCGACTCCAGCGCCCCGTCGAGGCCGTCGAGCGCCTCAGAGGCAACGGTGGCCAGTACCTCCGCCGGCGCGGGAACCTGCAGCACGGCCGCCGCGCGCAGGATCGCCCTGGCGTCGTCGGCCAGCCTGCCGACGCGTTCCAGCACGGAGTCGCGGATCCGGTCCGGCACGTCGAGCTCGTCGAGAGCGCGGCGGGTCCAGCCATCGGGTGAGCGGCGGAGCTGGTCGCGTTCCCGAAGCAGGGCAAGCACTTCCTCGATCGCGAACGGCAGCCCGGCGGCGCGATGGCACAGGTACTCGGCGAACTCGCGGGACAGCTCGGGGGCGCCGAGTACCGCGGCGGCGAGCTCCCCGGTTCCCTCGGCGTCCAACGGGGTCAGCGCGATCGGTGCCCGTCTCGCCGCCGACGCCGCCGCGGCCGCCAGCGTCCGGATGGCCCGCGACGCGCCCTCCGGACGGAAGGTGAGCACCAGCGACAGCCGCGGCGGCGGCGTGGCCACCAGGTAGGTGAGGAAGTCGACGGTCAGGTCGTCGGCCCAGTGCAGGTCTTCGAGTATCAGCACGGCGGGGCAGAGCGCGGTCAGCACCTCGATGAGACCCCGGAACACCCGGTGCCGGTCGGCCACACGGTCCTCGAGCGGTTCCGGGCGCGGCGGCAGCAGGTGGGCGACCTCGGGCAGCAGCGGGCGCAGCGACCCGGCGACCGGGGACAACGGCGTGTTGGCAAGCTCCGGGCCGACCAACCGGATCGCGTCGATCACCGAGCCAAGCGGAAACGGCTCCCGAATGTGGCGACACCACCCGGAGACGAACCGCCGGCCGGCGAGCCGAGGATCGCGGGACAGTTCGGCGACCAACCGAGTCTTGCCGATTCCCGCCTCGCCACTCACCGCGACGACGGCCGGTGTCGTGGCCACGGCGTCGATGAGCGACGCCAACTCCGTCGACCGTCCGACGAGTCGCGGCGAGACCACCCGCTCGACGGACTCGATGCGCGACGTCATCTCAACACCAGGCTGGTCATGGCAGATAGTTGCTGGTCACCAGGTACGAGCGCAAGCACCACCCGTTGAAGGTTGGTGGCGATCCGGTCTCGGGGCGACTAGCTGTTGGCGGTGGCCCGTTCGATGAGATCCGCCAGCGTCCGCAGCTCGGTCTCCCGTCCGCGTGGCGCGACGAGGACGAGGCCGGCGATCGCGATCGACGCGGACTCTCTCGGTGGTTCGCCCGTGGTCAGCACTACGTCCACCGGCGGCGGTGATCGGCGTGGCAGTTCGATCACCCGGTGGCCGTGCAGCGAGAGCAGCGCCGCGGCGTCGCTGATGGCGGCAACGGAGCGCCGCCCGGTGAACCGCACGCCGATGGTCGACATGGCCGCCACCCTGCGCAATGACCGCCGCCCCGACAAGGTGCGACGCACGGGTTGGGCCACTTGGCGGCAGTGGTTGACCTGACTAGGCCACTTATTCCGCAGAACCTTGCGCCCTGGTTACCGTCGGGTAATTTAACGGCGTTCCGCGTGACTTCTGTCGCACCCACGAGGATGGAGAGCCTGTGCGCCGCATCGCCGCCTTCGTATTGCTCGGACTCGGCGTGTTCGCTGTGGCCCTCGGTCTGCTGCTGCGTCTCTACGCCTACCCGAAGCTGGCGAAGGTCCCGCTCGAGCAGGACTCCACCTCGGTCGCCAAGGGCACCGACATCAAAGCGCTCGTCGTGGACCGGGTCGACGGCGTGCCGTCGCCGGAGGTGCGGACCGGCCTCTCGCTCACCTCGACCACCCATGTCACCGGTGACCTGACCCAGCCGGAGGTCGTCAAGGACGGTGACACCGCGGCGTACGTCGAGGCGGTCAAGACCACCGACGACGACAGCGGCCTGGTGGTGAACGCCTCGGTGCGCGCGCTGTGCGTCGACCGGCGAAGTAGCGTTGCCGTCGCACCGTGCGAGGGGCAGTACGTCGAGAAGCAGCAGGGCGAGCGGGACACCGGGGACCGCAACAAGATTCAGCAGCCAGGACTGAGCTTCAAGTTCCCCTTCGGCGCGGAAAAGCGCGACTACCGCTACTTCGACCTGTCGGTTGGCAAGGCCGTCAAGGCGCGCTTCGACGGCGCGGCAACCGTCCAGGGTCTTGACGTGTACCGGTACGTGATGACCGTGCCGCCCACCAAGATCGGGACGCGCGAGGTGCCGGGTTCACTGGTCGGCGAGGACGACACACCGTCACTGGTCGCCCAGCTGTACTACGAGGTCGTGCGGACGGTGTGGGTCGAGCCGGAAACCGGCATCATCGTGGTCGGTGAGCAGCAGGGCAAGCAGGAACTGCTGGTGAAGGGCCAGGAGCCCGGCGACGGCACGCTGGTCTTCGACGGCACGCTCCGGTTCACCGAGAAGACGATCGGCGACAACGTCGCCAAGGCCGAAGAGAACAAGTCCAAGCTGAGCCTGCTGACCTCGTGGCCGGTCGCCGTGTGGATCGGCGGTGGTCTGCTGATCGTGGTCGGCGTGGTGCTGCTGGTCACCGGACCCCGCAGGGTCGGCGCACACGCCTCGAGTTCGACGCCGCCGAAGATCAAGGAGGCCAGTACCTCAGGGTGATCCCGCTATCGCTTTCTGAGCACGACGACCAGATTCCAGGAAGCGATTTCCCGCAACAGCGGAACATGCACGATCCAGGTGGCCCACCACGGGTGGTAACGCGGTAGCGCGCGAATAAGTCCGACGTTCGGATCCCTTTTCGCCCAACGCAGCACCGGGCCCACCCGCAAAGCGAACAGGCTCTCCCCGAAGCGATTCTTCGGCTCATGTCCCATCGTCCGCCGATAGCGGTTTCGGGCGTATCCACCGCCCAGGAAGTGCCACGGCGCGGTTTCGTGCCCGCCCCACGGCGACCACCACGGCGTGAACGACGCGAACACCGTTCCGCCGGACTTGGTCACCCGGGCCATCTCCGCAAGCATGGCCACCGGATCGGCGACGTGCTCGAGCACGTTGGACGAGTAGCAGACGTCCACAGAACCGGTCCGAACAGGCAGTTCGGTGCCGCTGCCGCGCACCATGCCCGCCGCAGGAGTGCCGCGCGCGGACAGTTCGCCGACGTCCGGATCGATGCCGAAGTAGCGGGCGCCGGCGGCGCGGAACGCGTCCGCGAAGTAGCCGGGGCCGCCGCCGACGTCGACGGTGATTCTGCCGTTCAGCGGAGTGAATGATGCGATTTGCCGAACCGAGTCCTCGGCCAGGACCTGGTAGAAGTGGTCCGGCTCGGACTGTTCTTTCAGGAATGCGCGGAACAGCCGAACGGATCGACCCAGCGTGGCCCGGTGACGCACGATTTCTGGATCGTTCACGGTGACGCTTCCTACCATTGGGGGTATCGCCCTCTTCGACATTTTGCTGCACTGTACCGGCCGGTAATCTATCACTTCTGGGACGAGTGGGAGAGGCCGTGGAAAACGACAGCGACGCTCGGCCGTCCGTGGTGCTCGTCAACTGGCGGGACACCGCGCATCCAGAGGGCGGCGGGTCCGAGCGGTACGTCGAGCGGATGGCCGAGGGCCTGGTCCGACGCGGCTACCGGGTCACCATCCAGTGCGCGGCCCACGCCGCCGCCCCGGCTGGCGAGTGGGTGCGCGGCGTCCGGTTCCGGCGCCGGGGCGGGCGCCTCTCGGTCTACCTGCACGCACTGCTCGCCATCGCCAGGACGCGCGCCGACGTGATCGTCGACGTGCAGAACGGGATGCCGTTCTTCTCCCGACTGGTGGCCAGGTGCCCGGTGCTGGTGCTCGTGCACCACGTGCACCGCGAGCAGTGGCGCGCCGCGGTTGGCCCGGCGCTCTGCCGGCTCGGCTGGTGGATCGAGTCGCGGCTCGCGCCCCGGCTCTACCGCGGCAGCCGCTACGTCACGGTGTCCGAGGTGACCAGAGACGAACTCGCCGGCCTCGGCATCGCGCCGGAGCGCACCACGGTCATCCACAACGGACTCGACACCCCACCAACGACGCACGCCGGGCGCGACGCCGACCCGACGTTGGTGGTCGTCGGCCGGCTGGTGCCGCACAAGCGGATCGAGCACGCCATCGACGTGGTCGCGCGGCTGTCGCGGCGGTGGCCCAAGCTGCGACTGGAGGTCGTCGGCCAGGGCTGGTGGCTGGAGAACCTGCGTGCGCACGCGGCGATGCGGGACGTTCGGGACCTGGTCACCCTGCACGGCTGGGTCGACGAGCAGGCCAAGCACGAGATCCTCGCGCGGGCATGGCTGCACCTGTGCCCTTCGGTCAAGGAGGGTTGGGGCATCGCGATCATGGAGGCGGCCGCGCACGGTGTGCCGTCGGTGGCCTACCAAGGCGCCGGCGGCGTCGCCGAGTCCATTGTGGACACCGAGACCGGCCTACTGGCGGTGGACCTTGACGAGTTCGTCGCGCAGGTGGACCGGTTGCTGACGCAGGACGAGCAGCGCGCCAGGATGGGCGCCGCCGGCCGCGAGCGCGCGGCGTCGTTCGGCTGGGAGCGCAGCGTGGACGCGTTCGAGGGCGTGTTGCGCGAGACCGCGGCACTGGCCGAGCCGCGCCGCGTGTTCGCGGGCGAGCGCTCCGCACTAGGTTCGGTTCGTGAGCTTTGACGAGGTGCGGCGCGACTGGACCCGGCTCGGCGAGGACGATCCGTTGTGGGCGGTCTATGTCGAGGAGGACAAGCGCGGCGGCAAGTGGGACCCGGACCAGTTCCTTGCCACCGGGCGGGCGGACGTGGCGGTCGCGCTCGGGTGGCTGGCGCGGCTCGGTCTGGCCGCGCGCTGGGCCAGGGTGCTCGACTTCGGGTGCGGCGCCGGCCGGCTGTCCCAGGCGCTCGCCGAGCACGCGGACGAGGTCGTCGGAGTCGACGTGGCGCCGCCCATGCTGGACATGGCGCGCACGTTGGACCGCAGCGAGGGCCGGTGCCGGTTCGTGCTGAACGAGTCGCGGGACCTCGGCCAGTTCACCGACGGCCAGTTCGACCTCGTCTACTCCGAACTCGTGCTGCAGCACCTGCCAGCGCCGGTGATCGACGGCTACCTTGCCGAGTTCATCCGGGTGCTGCGGCCCGGCGGGGTGGCGCTGCTGCAGTGCACCAATCGTCCACTGTGGACTGTCAAGGGGACGATCTGGCGGTTGGCGCCCGGTTGGCTGGTGCGCTGGGGGCAGCGGCGGTTCCTGCGGTACCCGGCGCCGATGCGGATGACGCGCTATCCGACCGACCGGCTCGCCGCGGTGGTCGCCGCCGCCGGCGGTGCGGTGCTGGACGCCGAGGTGACCGATGACCGCGCGACCCACTGGCGGTCGACGCGGTACGTCCTCAGGGCTGCGGCGTCCCGTAGTTGACCGAGTCGCCAGACCCGTCGTAGCTCGCGTTGTCCGGGGCGGCGGGACCGTCCAGGTTCACGCCCTTGTCCGGAGCGGACGCCGATGTCACGGCCATCGCCACTCCGGTCGCGAGCGCCACTCCCACCAGTACCGATGCGATCGCGCCGATCAGTTTGGCCACGGTGCTACTCCCCGAAGACGACTACCAAGCGACGCAACTCTACCGACCGGTAGCGCAAGCCACAACAACCCACCGACGATGATCGCGAGTGCGAACCCGTCCGCGACGAGCACCGGGGCCCGAGGCGCACCAGCGGTCCCCGGCTCGACGACCCGCCCTGGCACCCGGTACAGCGTCAGCCAGTCGCCGTCGTACTCCCTGGTCATCCCGGTGAGCGTGGCCGGGTCGACGCGGCCTGGCGTGCCGCGCTCGACGAGCACCCAACCGATGCCGAGCGGCGCGAGCTCCGCTCCCTCCTCGAGCGCGGCGCGCACCTGCGCGGCCCTCGGATCCTCGCCGGCCACCGCACGTCCGCCGACGAACAGGGTGTCGTCGACGACCGTCGGCCGGGGCAGCACCCTCGGCGCCGGGTCGAGTTGGGTGCGGTCGCCGTTCCAGCCGAACTGGCGGAACGCGCCGAACGGCAATGCCACCACGTCGCCGGGCCGCTCGTCCGACCCCAACACCGCGCGCACGTCCGCCCAGTCGTGCGGATAGTCGACCGCGGCGAGCCGGCCCAACCCGGCGAAGGCCAGGTCCGGCAGCAGCGCGACCGGGAACACCGCGGCCGCGACGAGCAGCGCCACCCGCGCCACCCTGGTCCGCAACACCCGCGCCGCGGCCCCGGCGCCCAGCGCGAAGCCGAGTGCCAGCGGTAGGGCCCACCACGCCACCCACTTCTGCGAGTCGCGCAGCAGCCCGCCGCCCGGCACGTGGCTCACCGTCCACGCCAGCAGGTCGGCGCCGACCGGGACGGACGCGAGCGCGGCGAGCAGCACCCCCGCCGCGCCGAGCGCCACCACCCCGAGCGCGGGGCCGGTGCCCCACTCCCCCGCGAGCACCCGCAGGCCGACGACCGCGATCGCCACCATCGCGAGAATCAGCAGCGGCAGCACCGGGTTGGCGCGGGAGTCCGGGACCACCTCGGCGTTCCACACCCCGCCGAGCCCGAGCAGGCTGGTCACCGTGCCGCCCCAGTTCTCGCCGCGGGCCGCGAACGCCGTCACTCCGTCCGCTGTGGACAGTGCGCCGGTCGGCTGGAGCACCGCGGGCAACCACCACGGCGCGTTGAGCACCACCGCGATCGGCACCGTTGCCCTCAGCGCGCGCGGGCCGGCACAGACCATGGCGAGCACCGCGGCGATGAGCCCGCCGGACGGCGTCAACACGGCGGGCGCGCAGGCCACGACCAACGCGGCGAGCGCCTTGGGCTCCCGGCGGCGCACGGCCAGCCCGGCTGCCGCGATCCACGGCAGGCATGCGTAGGCGAGCAGATAGGGCCAGTGCCCGAGGAACAGCCGCTCCGCGACATAGGCGCTCCACCCGTAGGCGAGCGCGGCGACCACCCGCACGCCGACCGAGTCGGTCGGCACCAGTCGGGCGGCGCCAAGCGGCCCGGCGAACAGCGCGGCGGCGAGCAGCAGCTGCTGGAGGAGGTCGCCGGGCAGCACGGTGGTGGCCATGGCGACCACCGCGTCCGCGGGCACCGAGCGGGGCAGCGCGGACCCGAGACCGAGCGAGTCGGGCAACAGACTGTGCCTCGGCGCGAACACCATGTCGTAGTTGAGCGTGAACCCACGGCCGAGCAGCGGCGCCAGCACGAGCAACGGGAGCGCGGCGCACACCACTGGCACCGCGAACCTGCGTGCGTGCCGCATGCGTGCTCCTGGGTTCTCCGCCGGCGAGCGCCCAGTGTGTCATCGGCGGACCGGCACCGCGGAGATCGCCCGCACGGACACCGCCACCTCGGTAGCGGCCAGCGCACCTCCCGCGCTCCCCGCCCGCCAAATGCGATGAATGACGCATTCATCTCACTCAACGCGATGAATGACGCATTCATCGCCCGTTCCCGGCGGCGGCGGCGTCGGCTAGGTTCGGCGGCTACTCGGAGGTAACCCCAGCGGTCGAAGGACGAACCCGTGACTGAGGCATCGGCGGCATCGGCGCAGCCAGGGCTCGGGCGTGCCGTCCGGGTGGCCGCGCTGCTCGTTTCCGTTGCCGTGGCGGGCAACCAGGCGGCGAGCTACCTGCTCAACGTGGCCGCGGCGCGGCTGCTCGCCCCGGCGACGTTCGGCGAGCTCGGGTCGCTGCTCGCCGTGCTGGTGGTCGGCGCGGTGCCCGCCATGGGTCTCCAGACCGTGTCGGCGTTGCGAGTCGCCCGGATTCGCGAGCGCGGGCCGTTCACCGCAAGGGACAACGGCCAACTCCTCATGCTGGGGCTCGCGAATCCGGGCGACT
>Ga0193742_1001722_pt1 | contig 12906 bp, 13 predicted proteins | sample L2c1metaG_FD_165511 | JGI IMG/M metagenome (GOLD analysis project Ga0193742, IMG submission 165511) | Soil microbial communities from a riparian zone of the East river system, Colorado, United States - L2c1 | ecosystem: Environmental > Terrestrial > Soil > Riparian zone | place: USA: East River... | reverse complement strand
AATAAAAATAAAACGTGGGTTCAAATATCAGCCAAGCCCCCAAAAAACGACAGAGTAAAGAACAAACTTACCCCATTGATCGGTCGAGTATAATCTTCATGATCTCGAAGACTCGTAGCACTTGCTTGTTGTGACTGAGCCAAAACCATCCCCAACCGCGGATGCAACAATCCTTCAACCATACTCGAAGTATCCGTAGGTGCTGGTGAAGGTGCATGAGGTAAAGTAGCGCCATGCCAAAGAAGTCCTTCAGAGGTATCACCTACTCCCTGACGATGATGAGGACGTTGATTGGGCGTAGCATAACTGCCTCCAGTAACACCGCGGGGAAGAAGGGTCTGAGGCAAAGAGATATGAGGATTTGAAAGGGAAGGAGAATATACATATGATGGCGCTCGAGATGGAGCCGACTCTTCAGATGTTAACGTTGTGCACTGAGAGTACGCTTTTACAGTGCTCGGCGTTCGACTAGCACGTAGACGAGCCAAAATGATTTGTGAGATACTTTTATCCGCACGATCTTGCTGCTTTTGTTCTTCTTGATGTTGTTGTATTCGTTTCGTGCCATACTCAAGGCCAGAATCACGTCTTGACACGAAAGCAGTTGGTGGAGATGAACAACGTCCGCGTCCGTCGAGCCTAAGAATAGGCTTCGGTTCAGTGATGGAAGTTCTCCCTGTGTTACCCCTGGATAAAAGAGCTTCTCCCGAGGATCCTGGATCATGATACCCATTGGGAAAGGAGCCGCCACCCGACCCTATCGAACTAGCGCTTCGGCTTTCAACTGCTGAGTTATGCGAATCGACAGTGGGAGGTGGTCGTTGAGAGTTGATACGCTTATTGATGTTGAGGGGCTCGGTACTGCTCCAAGGCCGCGAGATGCCATGATTACCATTGTAAGAGTAACTAGGAAATGCCAATGGACCCATTGGATTTGTCGGGCCATGGAGAGTCTGACCAACTGAAGGCATACGTGGCCGACCTCCGAAAGCGGTTTGCATCGGCAAAGCACCAAAGGCGTTAGCGTCTGCACTCCCACTCCCACCATCTTCAACGAGAATATGGTCGCCGAAAAATCCTGCATCATCATGGCCTTGGCTTCCAGGAGTCTTGGGGTAATTCGCGGACATAGTACGTCCATACCCGGCCAAATAATGCTCATGATCATCTCCCTCTAGAGGTGGTCGCCAGGAAGTATTATGAGAGACTGCGAAGATATCTTCCAAGGATGAGTTATGGCGATTCGAATAATGTCGTTTCCATGCAATGAGTATGAGTAAAATGAGCAAAATGAGACCGAAAGATCCAGCGACGGCGATGCCAATTATAGCCCCAGTCTGTCGAGCGAAACTGGGGACGCGGGTGTTAAAGATGGATAGTAACGTCAGACAAAAAAAAGGGTATCGTACCCTGTATTACGAGGTGTGTCAGTGCTTAAGACTCCAGTCTGGACCACACTGCTGACCGTGATGGTCTGGTCACTAACTGACGTACTCGTCGGGGTGACAGTCGGGTCATCGGAAGAGAAACTGCTCAGCGATATGGCTATGTTGTATATGGTTTAGTAAACACGACAGGAAGACGAAGAACAACAAAGGGGTCGAACCTGAGATGGAAGGATAAGGGACAGCAGTCGGTGTAAGAAAATCGGAGGTCCTGGTATAAACGAATACGTTATAGATATTGCATCGACACTTATACGGCAGGGTGACTTACGATTGTGTTGGCGAAAGGAATGTCGTAGAAAGGAACGTTGGTGCCGGAGTAATGAATGGAGTGGAAGACATAGACGAAGTAATGGCTGGTGTCGTGTCTAACCCTGATCCAGTCGTGCCAGGTATCGTCGTAGGGTTGATAATGGTTGAGGTGGGATCGACAGGCGCCAAAGTTATAGTGCCAGGGTCGGACATGGTGAACGATGATGATGGTCGTGGCCGTACAGTTGAGACAGTGACCACAGTCACAGTCGACCGTGGTAGTACACAGGATGTCGCACTTCCAGAACTCAAACCCCAAGTAATAGGAGAAGCGGATGATGACGGAAGGCTCGCCGAAATAGCGGGTTCAGTCATTGATGTCTTAGCGGGTGTGGAAGTGAAAGGGGTTCGAGGTATGGCTGATAATGAGGAAGGGGTAGAGATGGATAGGCTGGTAAAGGTACATAAGGGTCGCGCAGACCTTGGGGGTGAATTTTTTTCATGGGTTGATGATATAGGCAAACTAATAGTGGCTGAAGGCTCCCCTAAGGAGGTAAAATGTGTCTCGTCCGCTGGCGGCACTTTTTCTAAAAAAAAAAAGAGTAAGCAGTTAGCCAATGACGACGATAATAATAATAACTCAACCATTAGACAAAATAGGTGACCTTCCTACACCTCTTAAAGCCACCGATACATCATCGTCTGAACCACGAATCACTCAATTTTTAACAAACAAGGCTTGAAACAAGTGGACTGACGAGACAGTTCTACTCTCTTCCACTTTGTCGCACTCGAGTCCGTTACTGACCAAATGGGTCAATATGCAGAGTAGAATAAGAAGAAGATTGAGTATACGTAGTAGGGGCTTCATATATATATAGTGTAGTGTAGACTCGAATCCAAAAGCTCGATCAGTCCCTAGGTTTGGCCAGCAAATGATGAATCGATTTGTTGCGTTGAATCTACCAGCTATCAAGGAGTGTAAATCTTAAGCCTTGGTGACAGAAAAGGAGGCGTCCATCAAGGAGCAAGCAGAAAAAGTAAAAGGATGAGGTTGCAAGAGTCAATGTGACGTTTTACTTCATGACCTAGTGGTTCGTCTATCGATCTTCACCGAGATGGAAAAAATGAACGAGGGGAAAGAGGCTTTGGAAGTGAAGTGGTTTTTCCAAAGTATAAGAAGCAGACAGGCTATCTCCGAGCCGAATAACGTTTTTCAATTATCCTCGAGCCCGGAACCAACGTTCTTGTTCTTTTCATGGCATCATTAGACATGTATGATGTCACCTTTGTTCTCTGAATATCGAAGAGCTGTATGTAGAGCTAGCAAAGATATGGGCGAGCTCTACGTATGAACAAAGCAGCAAAATTGTGAGTTCAAAATGCACAACTTGAAAGTTTGAGCTCGACATGGAGTGCCTTCTGATCACGTGATATATTAAACGAAACAATAATGACTAAAATTAGGTCACAACTTGATCGCCTCAATGATGATCCAATTGTACCAAGACAACGGCAACGGTCTCACTTACTTGGGTCTCACTGGCAGAGGCTGCTGTCGTTATTAATGATTAGTCATTGGTAATAGTGATACTGGTGATGGTGGTGCAGGTCGGGGTGGCATATGCGGGTGGAGATTTTAAGGAGAGTGTGGGTGGAGGTGTTGGTGAGGAGGGCATGATGAATGGGAACACAACTTCGTATCGGCGGTGGTTTCTATGGCGGCAAAATTGGTCCTTCTAAAGTCAAGATCAAATCCAGATGCTCCTAAAGTCTTTCCATGTTCATCTGACATGAACAGGCGCAAAAGCAGACTCTCTGTTCCGGTTATCAATTGGTCAGAACATTGAAGAAGAATTTTCAGATATCGTGGTACGATTGGCAGATGAACCTTGTCGGGTGACATTCTTCTCTTTCGCTGCCTACTTTGGTTTCCTCTCTCGTCAATATCCTCGCCCCCCATCCAGTCTCGGTGGTGTCTCATTCCTTTACCCACAACGTCGGATAATTATTTGCATGACTCCTACCTTTCGTAAGCTATACATTCTTTCTACCAGTTTCTATATTCAACGCCAAATCGACCGTCCCTGTTTCTTCTAGGATGCAAATGCAACGCTCGCCTCTCAATGGATCTACGCGGAATACCTTGCTGATTTCGTAAACCGGTACCAGTAAAACCTCTTGTGCGAAGTAAAACTCCCGCACCAACGTCGGCAGGAACTTTGCGCACGCGTAATTACAACTCATCCGGACCCTTCGATGACATCAGAAAACCTTCCCAAATATAGGGGAACAGGCCAAGAGGCAGCGGAAAATGTCCCACGACAAATAGCCTAAGCGGAATAACTCGAAAAGGTATTTACTTTTCCTCCTTTACGCAGTCCACGTCAAGGTCGCCAACCCTCTAATCTTATCTTCCCATCTTCCCTGGCTCTTCTTTCTAGCGCGCTTTGTAACGGCAATTTGGGTATGCAGGGACCAAAAAGTATAGCTGGACACCTGATGGGAAAGAGCTTAGAGAACGGGAACTACATCGGATTCTACCGGTCGCACCACGGTACATCGCAGCAGCAGCAGCACAAGGAGGCAAAGGAACCTCGTACTATCTATTTTTTTTTACTCTACAGGTGGCTTGGTATGGGTCCACCGAGACCGGTATAGCACTATAGTACTAGATGGATTTGATAATGAATCTCTGAATCTTGCCACTTCACAAATGTGGCTAGCACGTATCTGGGCAATTTCACCGTAGACAAGTCCTGACAGAGCAATTAGCACTGATCATTACGAGGGTAATACCCATTTTACCCCAACAGCTGCTAGGCTGATACGTGTGACTCGGAGATCTTTAGCAGGCGTGAGTGTGACCCTTCGGTGCCATCTTGGATCAATCAGCGATGTGACTACTCTTGCAGAGGACACCATGTCATCAGAACCGCCAGCGACCAAGAGCAAAAAGATTAAACAAGTTCTCAAATCTGCAGCGCGCCTTCCAGTTCGTGTTACATCGATCACATCAGGTAGGGGTACAGGAAGGAACAATTTGACCCCGCGCCCAGGTGAACCACCTGTCGTCATCTTTCGCTTGCAGGTCCTAGGGTGTTCGAACCTATTGGCAAAAGATCGTGGAGGCACCAGCGATCCGTGAGTTTTTCTATTACTTTCTTTGTCAAACCTCTCAGCTGATCTTTACCAGGTTCGTAGTCGTATCAGTCCTTAATACGAGACAACAAACCACCGTTTCTAAGCGTACACTCAATCCTACATATAATCCCAAAGATGCCTCCTTCGATTTCCCTATTTATCTTTCTCTGGCTGATAAACTTGGCGTTGTCGAACTCGTTGTATGGGACAAAGATATGTTGACAAAGGAATACCTTGGCGAAGTCGCTTTGCCACTTGACGATTGGTTCATTGATAAGCAAACTGGGAAGGAAAGGTCATTTGGTTTCGGCCAACCAGGCAACGAAGTCAGTTTATATCCTTTTACACCCACGTCAAATCAGCTTATCTCTGTTGTTCTTATAGCCCTTTTCCCTCAACCTTATCTCCACACGAGCGAGTACTCCTTCTACTGGTAGCATCCAGATCAAGTTAGGCTTCGTTCCCACTTCCGACGCCCAGAATTTGATGGAATACGATGAGATATTCACCGAGCTCGTGAAGCGCTCACGACCCTCTTTAGTCTCTGCTGCTCCAGTAAGTTTCCTTATCTTCCCATCTTTCTTCATACCTAAATACCCTGCCCCTCGTCAGACAGAAGGTGTTGGTACCATTCGCTCCCACCACCTCCACACATATGATGATGACGGCGGTTTATCATCCGATTCTGGAAATTCAGACGACGAAGTAGACTTTACCGAAGCTCAAGAAGGTAGCCCACCCGCCGTCAAACCGGCCCTCGATTTGCACATTCCTGTCAAGCCACCTCACCTCATCCTTCAATCAAGTCCGAATTCATCACCTGCAACTCCCACACCGGGAAATCTACCAACCCCTACCCCCGTAGGCGTTGAGCCAACTCCGAAAGCCTCTACAGGCTTCTCTGTCCCCACGCCTCGCTTCATTCCCAAGATGAAGTTTGGTAAAAAAAATTCCGGGCTCTCGGCGGCTCCTGCTTCCCCTGCTATCGATGCCCGAGGAATCTCGCTAACCGCTGCACCACCCAAGAGTAAATTTGTTAGAAATTGGAGTTCAGGATCAGGATCAGGATCAGGATCAACCTCCACTTCGAATACGGGCAGTGGAAACGAGAGTTCAAATGCAACCTTGACGAAACTCAAGTCAGCTTTCAAATTTGAAGGTGGAAACGATATCGTAGGGATCGTCATGTTGGAAATTCAGAGTGCTAGCGATCTACCACGATTGAAAAACAGTACGTTATATTAACCTCCTTTCGCTTTTCTTGGAGGTCGCTGACAAAGATATCTTTATCAGTGACTCGAACAGGTTGGGATATGGATCCTTTCGTCGTCATTTCCTTCGGCAAGAAAGTGTTCCGTACACGTGTTATCAGACATTCACGCAACCCGATCTGGGACGAGAAACTTCTCTTCCATGTTCGTCGATACGAAACAGCATTTCAGGTTCAACTCACTATCCTTGACTGGGACAAACTTTCCTCCAACGATCATGTTGGAGATGCGAGTTTTAGCGTGAAAGATTTGGTTGAAAGTGCACCGCAGCGGGATCCGGTGACGGGGTTATATAATGAGGAAGATGATGGAGATCATCCCATGACGGAATACAAGCTGCAGTTGTCGACGGCAAAGGAGATGCCATGGGAGGCAAAACATAACCCTGTCCTCACCTTTCGGTATGTCTCTCTTTTTCAGTTCATGATATTTTTGCTTATTTCATCCATCAGTGCCAAATACCAATCGTACGACGCCTTGCGACAACGTTTCTGGCGCCAGTATCTCAAACAGTACGATACCGACGATACCCACACGATGTCACACCTTGAGCTTACCTCCATGCTCGACTCACTCGGGTCCACCCTTACTCGCTCCACCGTCTCGTCGTTTTTCACTCGTTTCGACAAGAAACCCCACCAGGACGATATTACCATAGATCAGGCCATTCAATGTCTCGAAGCCGAGCTGGGAAGACCGGATAGTGAGAAAAAGAGGTTGGATGTTGATGATGGGATGCCGGATTCGAGCGTTAGTGCGACGCCTATGATATCGGTTACGGGCGACAGAGGCCAAGAATTGCAGCTGGATCAATTGGACTTTTCGGGTCCCTCGGTAGTCGTTTCTAATATCGACGAACCGGGCTCCAAGACCGATACACATCCCACCGAGCCCATGCAGCAGCCTTTACATGCGCTCGTCCCGAGTACTGCGCCTGAAAACTTTGATTCATGGTCTGATGACGCAGAAGGGGATTTATCGTCTGCTGCTCCTTCACCGGTCGGCACCTCACATCAAGGAACACCAGCTGAGAAGAAAAAGAAGGCTCGATTCGGGCGTACCAAGAAAGTCGATAAGGCGAAAGACAACATTTCAAACATCAACGACGAAACTTCTCAACACGCTTCTGATTCCCTCGAACGTGTCATCAACGTCAAAAATTGCCCTCTGTGTCATCGTCCGCGCCTCAACTCGAAAGCTGAGATTGATATCGTTACTCATCTGGCCGTCTGTGCCAGCCAGGACTGGAACAAAGTGGATCGTATCGTAGTTGGGAACTTTGTTACGGCGAGTCAAGCGCAGAGGAAGTGGTATACCAAGGCGATTTCAAAAGTTTCTAATGGTGATTATAAACTTGGAGCGGTACGTTTTCCATCTATTATCATCTTTCTTGCCGTTGCTAATCCCCTCTCTCCACATACAGAACTCTGCCAATATCATTGTTCAGAATAGAATTACGGGTCACCTGGAGGAGGAAAAAATGCAAGTCTATGTTAGATTGGGGATTAGGTTGTTGTACAAGGGTGCAACTAGTCGCATGGAAGGCGGACGAGGTTATTTTATTTCCCTTGATCTATCATCTTCTTCCATTTTTCTGATACTGCTTGTATAGCTCGACGTCTTCTCAAGTCTTTATCCATCAAACAAGGAATCAAATATGATGCTCCCGAATCAGCTCAGGATATCCCTTCTTTCATCGCGTTTCACGGATTGAACGTCGATGAGATCCTGGAATCACCTGATTCATTCAGTAAGTTAACAAACCTCTTCTAAATAACACTGCCTAACCATGGTTTAAATTAGAAACTTTTAATGAATTTTTCTATCGGTGCCTTTTCCTAATTGATTTAAGGCTTTAAACATCCCGCTCACCATCTGATTTTCTCTAGGAAACTGAAGCCATCCGCGCGTCCCGCGGAAGCTGCAGACGACCCTTACCGTCTTGTCAGTGCTGCGGATTGTCGATTGATGACATTCGAAACAGTGGGCGAGGCCACACGTTTATGGATCAAAGGTCGAGAATTTTCAGTCGCCCGTCTACTTGGAGACGCCTACAAAGGGCAAGCTGAGAAGTACAACGGCGGCGCCCTTGCCATCTTCCGTCTCGCCCCTCAAGATTACCATCGTTTCCATTCTCCAGTAGATGGGACGATCGGCCCGATGACGTATATATCCGGAGAGTATTACACTGTCAATGTATGTCACTATTTTGTTTCATCTTTTTTTTTTTACTCAAAGATATTATTAGCCACAAGCTATCCGTACCGCGTTGGATGTGTATGGCGAGAATGTGCGCAAAATTGTACCCATCGATAGTCCTCAATTTGGTAGGGTCATGGCCGTATGCGTCGGTGCTATGATGGTGGGCAGCATTCAAACCACGGTTGAAGAAGGTCAATCAATTAAACGTGGTCAAGAATTTGGGTATTTTGCGTTCGGTACGTTTCCTCTCTGAACCCTCCCCCCTGTGACGCTATGTTGATTCTTTCATTTGTAGGTGGTTCAACTATTGTGGTTCTTTTTGAAAAGGGTATGGTACAATGGGACGAAGACCTTCTTATCAATGGACGTGCGTCTCTTGAAACCCTCGTGCAAGTAGGTATGGGAATTGGGAGAGGGCGAACCAACGTTCCATAATTATTCACTCTAGCTGTCGTGATGAGATAACACCCAAAGTATAGTACTCCCCCCAAAGTCCAAATTGTATTGTTTTGCACCAGAGGCAAAGTTGAACTAATGAACTACCTTTAAATGCAGTGCATCAAGGGGTTTCTTGTCTCGGTAGGTCTGTCATTTGGGGAAAAGAAGTTGCTCACCTTGTCTGCTGTGCATGCCCGGGTATTTTGCAGCTTGTCTGATGTCTGAATTGTCACCAGCCTGATAACACGGTTATGACTCTATAAATATCAACACGATTGACAGGTGGTAGCCTACTAAGCTTAATTATTGGGCTGTCCATGAGTTACACTCTTAAAGTACGTGTGGGTTCTCATGAAAAAAAATAAAAAATAAAAAATAAAATTGCAGAAACACCCATGGGCTATACCATGTCCACGTGTGTAAAAACTCACAAGTACTTATTTATTTCGAAGTGCCATTTGATGGACAGCCTTCGTGGTGATTGATGACTGGTTGGGGGGAGGAATATTTTGAGCTGATTAACGGACACGCCAGTTGCACTACAAATTGTGTCGAGAGCCTTTGTTCATTATATCTGTGGCTTTAAGAGCCTTTGCGCTGAGTACTTTGTCTTGAAAGCGCTCCAACCAAATTTCTGGGTTCTCTTCTCTGCTGATCCGGGAGTCGGCGTCGATCGCCTTGCATCACCAGGTCTTCCGGGGACATAGGGTTGCGACGCTCAACATTTGCTCGTCAGCTGATCCACTCTGGGTAGACTTACTCTGGAACATCAATCGATATCAAATTGTTCGACGCCTACAAATGATAGATGATACGTCTTGGAGACTCGTGGTAATTGTTGGAACCCCGGGAGGTTTTTACAATCGACAAAAGAGTTTACTATCATCTTCTTATGGTCCTTCAAATTTGTTCGTCGTCAGTGGTGAATTAAGTGATGTGAGCAAGTGGGGGGGTGGCTACCCTTGATTAACGTGTTTGTAGATAGAGCACTGATATTTTAATGAGCGTATTTATTTTTCGGGATCGTTTGTCTGTTGCAACTTCAACTTGTGCTCCTGTTTCTTCCACATCTTATAAAAAATCATGGTGCCATGAAATTGCGCAGCCGAGAATAAAATATGCAGCATGGGCGTGAGGACTTTGAATGAAAGAGGCCATCGATGCCAGAGGATTCCGAAGATGTACATGGTGAGGACCGTTTCTGTAATCGTGCCAATGAATGTGGTAATACAGGCGTACTTGAAGATATTGGCGAGGAAGGAGTGTGATGTGGGATAAACGCGGTAGAGGATTAAGGCGAGATGAGGAAGGAATTCAGCGATAATATCAAATGCCCCTATGGGAGGATTCACGTCAACCATTTGAAGGGAGAACAATATTGCGTGATGAAAAAATCAGCTTACCCCACACGGTGCAAAGCATGAATTCTATGCTCGATTCTGGATCCCCTCTAATGCTTATTGTGATCGCGGCCTGGGCTACTACGATGCTTCCGATGTGATGAGCGACTGACACTGGTGAAATTTTGACTCGATATAGTAGCTCAAAATGGAACATCGCCGTGAGCATCTGTGCAGCAACGAGCAGGAGGTCTCCCATCATTACTTTAGACCCGGGCATGCATGGCGTATGAAAATTTGCGCTCCCAAAATTCACAGCACCGAATGGGTAGATGCCTACGATGAGGATAGCAATTTTCGTGGCACCAGCAATGTGGTGGTTAAGGAAGCTACGTCGCTCCAGGTCGCCCAAGTTGTTGTAGACTGAACCATAGAGTTTTTCTAGCAGGAAGCGCTGTAGGATGTAGAATCGGATCAAAAATAAAACGATTAAGGCGATGGAGAGGACGAGAGCACTGTAGGGCGCAAGGCTTGAGATGGATGACACTGGATAGTGTCTAATATGGTCACCGATGTAGTCCCGAACCATGTGAGGAGAGAATGAACGTGAGGTGGAAAATGAATGTCGTGAGGTGAAGAAGTACTAGAAAAAGAAAGCAGGTGAGGGCGCTGATGATGCTGCCCAATGCTATGCCGGAACTTATTACATCCACTTGAGGCTAGGGTCGACAACCATCAATGTAGGGAATAATTATTACCGGCTCACCCCTGAATGGCCGGCCTCATGCGGTGATGTTCTGCGATTCCTTGAAAGGAGGGCTCATCCCTGGTTATGATATTGAGAACCTTGGTTTCTCTAATTTAGGGTTATATTGAAGGCAAAAATGTGATAAGTAACATAATATTCAGATGTAAGGTAACCAAACTTTTGACGGCATTCTGTCATCGGATCGTCACGATTCGGATCAGTATTGTTATTATCAACCTAGGTTACATAATACAGGTGATGGTCACCGAAACCGTTACTGTAACCTCCCCCACGGCTGGTGAACATCAAACCCGTCGGTTAAGCCCAGTGAAAATCGATTTCAAAAAACCGAAGCCAATCGAAGCCAATCGGTGTAAATCGAAACAGATCGAGGAAAATGAGTCAAAAATTTTGTCCAAAAGAAGGATCTAACCTGATCCTCATTCAAATTTTTTAGATCGATTTTTCACTGGGGCTCGTCTTTGTATTTAGTGCTCCATGCGCGCTGGCTGTCTACTCTTATTGAAGGGGCGTGGCGTTCTACTGTTATTGTAAAAGATGTCCCTGTATCTGTGCATGGTGAAGATAAGGAGTATATTTTAATGCCATTGTCGCATCACTATTCTGTTCCCTAATAAGTATGACTCTTGTTTCCGTCCCCAAAAAAAAATTCCAACCCCTCCGATAAATCCTCTCCAGAATGGACGAACACAGAAATTTCGTAAATACAGTCGAACCTGTCTTAACCCATACCTGAGAAACCCCATAACCTGTGAGATCATAGCTCAGCCGGTCCACCGACTTGGTGGGCGCGGAAATGCAGACCATAACCCATAAGGCTCCATAACCCATAACCCATACCCCTCCTCTGGAAAAAACCCATAGGTTTGACCCCTATATTGGACCATAATAAGACTAGTTCTGGTCATGTAATTACTGTGGAACCCCGTCCAACTCGTCGTGAGGTCCTCAAGGCGCTATCGACTATCGGCAAGTGCCTTGAAGACTCGAACGACCCTATTGCGCGCAAACTTGACACACGTTTGGGGACATTCAATCGGCAACTTCGCCTCAAGGAGATAGAGAGTATGAGGCCCACTCTTGTAACTGATTTCTTTCAAAAATCATAGGTTTCTTTGTTTATTATTACCTACACTTAATTAGCAATGTATATAATGCAGATCTATAGTCCTAATATTTTTCTTCATTTTACTGATTTTTTCGTGATTTTTCGAGCCTTTTTTTTTAGCATACCTGTCTAAACCCATGACCTGTAAAGAACCCATAGCCCGGACCGTCCACCGAGGGGTATGGGCTCAAACTTGAGACAGGTTCGACTGTATTCGATTTCCAACGCTCCACTTGGTCCCAACGTAAGTTATTCTCATTCTGCGTCTTTCTCGCTTGAAGAGGTTAGCGCTTTACGAGTTATTAGAACCGGATACCACGGATCCTGACATCAAGTGAGATGCAACTGTAGTCTGATTAGTTAAGATACAGTCAAACCTGTTATAACCCATACCCCTCGGTGGATGGCCCAGGCTATGGGTTATTACAGGTCATGGCTTTCGAGAGGTGGACTAAAAATAGATTTGAAAGCCATAGCCAAATTTCTTGGCTGAAACGAATGAATATATGCTAAATTGTGCCATAGACATTACTTGAGACAACTGTGAGCTGTCCTCGCAGTGTTTTCGTTAAAAAAAGTTCGGTCAAATCAAGCGCGTTCATTTTTGTTCAACATCAGGGCCGTGAGAAAGTCGTACAATAGAGAACGGTGAGGGTCAAATTCGCACATTTTAGGCTACAAAAGTGGCCGAAGTGGCACATCATGACAGGTGAAAATTTATTGATCAAAAAATTGTTACATTATACCTAATATTTGCCTAATATAGTAGGTAAAACCTATGGGTTTTGCCTGCGGAGGGGTATGGGTTATGGGTTATTGGAGACCTATGGGTTATGGTATGCATTTCCCCGCCCACCAAGTCGGTGGACTGGTTTAGCTATGGGATATTACAGGTTATGGGTTTTCACAAGTATGGGTTATGACAGGTTCAACTGTA
>Ga0193742_1001721_pt1 | contig 12918 bp, 14 predicted proteins | sample L2c1metaG_FD_165511 | JGI IMG/M metagenome (GOLD analysis project Ga0193742, IMG submission 165511) | Soil microbial communities from a riparian zone of the East river system, Colorado, United States - L2c1 | ecosystem: Environmental > Terrestrial > Soil > Riparian zone | place: USA: East River... | reverse complement strand
GCTCGGCTTGAGCGCCGGCGCCGTGGTGATGGTGCTGTTCCCGTGGCCGGACCGGACCTGGCAGATCGTCGCGCTCGTCATGCTGGCCGCGCCGTCGATCGGCATGCTGTGGGCGCCGGCCATGGCGCTGCTGTCCGACGGCGCCGAGGCGCTCGGCATCGCGCAGGGCTTCGCGTTCGCGCTCAGCAACCTCGGTTGGTCGATCGGCCAGACCGCCGGCTCGGCGGCCAGCGCCCGGCTCGCCGACGCGACGAGCGACGCCGTCCCGTATCTGCTCCTCAGCGCGCTCTGCCTGCTCTCGCTCGCGGTCCTCGTTCGCGCGCGCCGCACGAGCCCGAGCCTTGCAACCGAGCCCGCGATGGCGGAGCCGTCGTGATCGACGACGCCGCGCCGCGACCGTTCTGGCTCGACGGCGCACCGCCGCCCCGCCCGCCGCTCGACCGCCCGCTCGAGGCCGACCTCGTCGTGGTGGGCGGCGGCCTGACCGGCCTGTGGACCGCCCTGCAGGCGGCCGAGGAGGGCAAGCGGGTCGTGCTGCTGGAGGGCGAGCGGATCGCGTTCGGCGCGTCCGGGCGCAACGGCGGGTTCTGCGCCGCCTCGCTCACCCACGGCATCGGCAACGGGCTCGCGCGCTGGCCGGACGAGATGGCCACGCTCGAGCGGCTCGGGCGCGAGAACCTCGCCGGCATCCGGGACGCGGTCGCGCGGCACGGGATCGACTGCGGCTGGGAGGACACCGGCACGATCGACGTCGCCACGGCGCCGCACGAGCTCGCGTGGCTCGCGGAGGAGGCCGAGCAGCTCGCGCGGCTCGGCTGGAACGCCGAGCTGCTCGACGCGGACGCGATGGAGGCGCAGGTGCGCTCTCCGACCTACCTCGGCGGCCTCTGGTCGCGCGACGCGTGTGCGCTCGTCGACCCGGCGCGGCTGTCGTGGGGGCTCGCGCGCGCCGCGGAGGCCGCGGGCGCCGCGGTCTACGAGGGGACGCCGGTCACCGCGCTGGCGACCGACGGCGCCGGCGTGCGCGCCGAGGCGCCGGGGGGCCGCGTGCGCGCCCGCCACGCGCTGCTCGCCACGAGCGCATTCCCGCCGCTCGTCCGCGCGATCCGCCGCTACGTCGTGCCGGTGTACGACTACGTGCTGGTCACCGAGCCGCTGTCGGAGGCCCAGCGCGACGCGATCGGCTGGCGCGGGCGCCAGGGGATCTCCGACGTCGCCAACCAGTTCCACTACTACCGCCAGACCGCCGACGACCGGATCCTGTGGGGCGGCTACGACGCGATCTACGCGTTCGGCGGCCGCGTCTCGCCCGCGCGCGACCAGCGGCCGGCGACGTTCCAGCTTCTCGCCCAGCACTTCTTCGCCACGTTCCCGCAGCTCGAAGGGCTGCGGTTCAGCCACCGCTGGGGCGGCGCGATCGACACGTGCAGCCGGTTCTCGGCGCTGTGGGGGACCGCGCTCGGCGGGCGCGCGGCGTACGTCGTCGGGTTCACAGGTCTCGGCGTGGGCGCCAGCCGGTTCGGCGCGCGCGTCGGCCTCGACCTGCTCGACGGCGCCGACACCGAGCGCACGCGGCTGGAGATGGTGCGCCGCCGGCCGCTCCCGTTCCCGCCGGAGCCGGCGCGCTGGGCGGGGATCCAGCTCACCCGCCGCGCGCTCGCCCGCGCCGACGCGCGCGGCGGCCGCCGCGGGCCCTGGCTGCGCGCGCTCGACCGGCTCGGCCTCGGGTTCGACTCCTGAGCAGGTAGATTGCCCGCCCGTATGAGCGCCCAGATCATCGATGGCAAGGCGATCGCCGAGGAGGTCCGCCGCGAGGTGGCCGCCGACGTGGCCGCGTGGGTGGCGGCCGGAAACGAGCCGCCGGGGCTGGCGACCGTGCTGGTGGGGGAGGATCCCGCGTCCGCCGTCTACGTCGGCGGGAAGCAGAAGGCCACGCACGAGGTCGGCATGCAGGGGTTCGACCACCGGCTGGCGGCCGACACGCCGCAGGAGGACGTCGAGGCGCTGCTGGCCGAGCTGAACGGCGATCCGCGCGTGTCCGGGATCCTGCTCCAGCTCCCGACGCCGCGGCACATCGACGGCAACGGGCTGACGTGGCTGATCGACCCCGCCAAGGACGTCGACGGGCTCACGCCGGTCTCGGCCGGGCTGCTGGCCAAGGGGCGGCCGGGGCTGCGGCCGTGCACGCCGGCGGGCTGCATGGAGCTGCTCGACCGCTACGGCGTCGAGCTGGAGGGCGCCGAGGCGGTCGTGCTCGGCCGCTCGGACCTGGTGGGGAAGCCGGTCGCGCAGATGCTGCTGGCGCGCAACGCGACCGTCACCGTCTGCCACTCGCGCACGCGCGACCTGCCCGACGTGTGCCGCCGCGCGGACGTGCTCGTCGCCGCGGTCGGGCGCCCGCGGATGGTCCAGGGCGACTGGATCAAGGAGGGCGCGACGGTGATCGACGTCGGCATCAACCGGACGGAGGACGGGCTGGTCGGCGACGTGGACTTCGACGCCGCGGCGCAGCGCGCCGCCCGGATCACGCCGGTGCCCCGCGGCGTCGGCCCGATGACGATCGCGATGCTGCTGCGCAACACGCTGGAGGCCGCGCGCGCCGCAGCGAGCGCCGGCGCAGCCGGCCACGGTGGCGAGGCCGCAGGCCGAGACAGGTCGCCGGCCTGATGGCGCGCCTGCGCTACGGCGAGTGGATCGCCGGCGCAGGCGGCGTCGCGCTGCTCGCGGCGATGTTCCTGCACTGGTACGGAGCGGGCCCCTTCGCGGTCTCCGCCTGGCGGGCGTTCGCCGTGCTCGACATCGTGCTCGCGCTGCTCGCGCTCGTGCCCTTCGGCCTCGTCTTCACGCACGCGACGCGGCCCAGCCCCTCGATCCCCGTCGCGTTCAGCGTCTGCACGATGCTGGGCGGCGCGCTCGCGGCGCTGCTGATCCTCTACCGGATCGTCAACCAGCCGGGGCCCAACGACCTCGTCGAGGTGGAGGCCGGCGCCTGGCTGGGCTTCGCCGCGGCGCTCGCGATCGCGGCCGGGGGCTGGCGCTCGCTGCGCATCGAGGCGATCCCCGGCGCCCCGCTCCCGCCGATCGAGGACCTCCCGGCGCCGAGCTCGAGCTAGACCTTCGGCAGCTCGCCGAAGTCCTTGCGGTGCGGCGACGGGTCGTGCTCGCAGAGGTCGCCGACGCGCGGCTCTGCGAGCCGGATGAGGTCGCGTGGGTCGAGCCGGATCGCGTGGCGGTGGTCGCCGGCAGGGCAGAGCACGTGATCGCGGTAGATCAGGCGGACGTCGACCGCTTCGGGCAGCGGTAGCGGAGAGCCCACCGGCGGCATGGCGCCGACATCGAACGCGGGGAACGCGGTGCGCATCTCCTGCTCGGTCGCCAGGCGCATGTGGTGGGTCCCGCCGAGCAGCCGCCGCGCGCGGCCCATGTCGAGCCGGCGGTTCGCCGGGACCACCGCCAGCAGCCAGCGGTCGCGGTCGCGCAGCAGCAGCGTCTTGGCCGTGTGCCGCGGCTCCTCCCGGGCGGCGCGCGCCTCCTCGATCGCCGTGTAGGTCGGCGGGTGCTCGACGACGTCGTGGGCGATGCCGGCCTCCCGCAGGAAGGCGCTGACGCGCGCGACGCCGTGTTCGGTCGACTGGGCGGAAGCGGCCATGACGACTCCTCTTCAGGCTTGTTGGTGCTCCGTTCGAGCGTACGCCCACGGACGGCAAGGCGCCAGCGGTACTCCTCACCGGACCGAAAGGCTTGCGTCCGGACGCAGACAGCGGTTCACTTGGGGGTAGAAGGAGTGATATGTCCACATTTGGCATCGTGCTGCTGCTCTCGGGCGCCGCACTCGCGGCGACCGAGGCGCACGTGCAGTCGCACGGCGCGCTCGGAAGCGCCGCAGCCGTGGCCTTCGCCGCCGGGATCGCACTGATCGTGGCCGGCGCCGGCCTCGGCATCGCCGTCGCGCTGGCCGTCGGCCTCGTGATGGGCGTGGTCGCCGCCGCCTACGGGTGGATCGTGCTGCGCAAGGGGCTCGCCGTCTCCCGCCGGGCCGTGCGCAGTGGCGCAGAGGGGCTCATCGGCCGTGTCGGCGAGGTCCGCGCGGCGCCGGCCCCGCTCGGGCAGGTGTTCCTGGACGGCGCGCTGTGGCGGGCGCGGCTGTGGGTCGGGGACGAGGACGCCGTCCTGGAGCGCGGCGATCCGATCGTGGTCGAGCGCGTCGACGGTCTGACGCTGACCGTGCGCCGTGCCGAGGAATGGGAGGTGGCGCCATGACCGCTGTGATCTTCGCCCTGATCCTGCTCGTGGGCCTGGTGGTGGCGCTCGCCGCCGCCTCGGTCCGCGTGCTGCGCGAGTACGAGCGCGCGGTCGTGTTCCGGCTCGGCCGGCTGGTCGGGCAGCGCGGCCCGGGGCTCATCCTGCTCGTCCCCGGGATCGACCGCATGGTGCGCGTCTCGCTGCGCACGGTCACGCTCAACATCCCGCCGCAGAACGTGATCACCTGCGACAACGTGCCCGCGCACGTCGACGCGGTCGCGTACTTCCGCGTCGTCGACCCGAACGCGTCGGTCGTCGACATCGAGGACGCCGTCAAGGCGACCTCGCAGATCGCACAGACCACCCTGCGCTCCGTCCTGGGCAAGGCCGACCTCGACGCGCTGCTGTCCGAGCGCGAGCGGCTCAACGAGGACCTCCAGCACATCATCGACGAGCAGACCGAGCCGTGGGGGATCAAGGTCAGCACGGTCGAGATCAAGGACGTCGGCATCCCGAGCACGATGCAGCGGGCGATGGCGCGCCAGGCCGAGGCCGAGCGGGAGCGCCGGGCGAAGGTCATCCACGCCGAAGGCGAGTTCCAAGCGGCCGGGAAGTTGTCGGAGGCAGCCGCGGTGATCAGCCAGACGCCCGCCGCGATCCAGCTGCGCTACCTGCAGACGCTGTCGGAGATCGGCGCCGAGCAGAACTCGACGATCATCTTCCCGCTCCCGATCGACCTCGTGCAGCCGCTGCTGGCCGCCACGTCGGAGCTGCGCAACACCGAGGAGCGTCCGGCAGAGGTCACGCGCGGGAACGGACCGGGCGAGCTGCCGCGCGGCGCCGCCACCCCGGCGGTGCGCACCGGCCATCGCCGCGACCGGGTCCCGCGAACCTGAACGCGGTCAGACCCCCTTTCGGTTCGTAGACTGCTGGCCACATGCTGAGCCGTGACCAGGTGCTCCACGTCGCCCGCCTCGCCCGCCTCGAGCTGACCGAGGAGGAGCAGCAGCGGATGAGCGTCGAGCTGTCGCACGTGCTCGACCACATCGAGCGGATCGGCGAGCTCGGCGATCTCGCCGACGTGGAGCCGACCTCACACGTGGTCGCGGTCGAGAACGCGCTGCGCGCCGACGAGCCGCGTCCGTGCCTGCCGAAGGAGGTCGCGCTGGCCGCCGCGCCTGACGTGGACATGGGCGGCTTCCGCGTCCCCAGCCCCGGCCCGGCTCCGGCATGAGCGACACGCTCTCCCTGACGGCGGCCACGGCGGCCGCGCGCATCCGCGCGGGTGAGCTCGACCCCGCCGAGCTGTGGCACGGCTACCGCGAGCGCGCCGCGGCGGACGAGCACAACGCGTTCGTCTGGGTCGCGCCGGACGGCGACGCGCCCGCGGTCGACCGCGACGCGCCGCTCGCCGGCGTGCCGGTCGCGGTCAAGGACCTCTTCTGCACGGAGGGCGTGCCGAGCCAGGCCGGCTCCCGGATCCTCGAGGGCTACCGCCCGCCGTACACCGCGACCTCGGTCGCCCGTCTCACCGGCGCCGGCGCCCCGCTGCTGGCGAAGACCAACCAGGACGAGTTCGCGATGGGCTCCTCGACCGAGCACTCCGCGTTCGGGCCGACGCGCAACCCGTGGGACATCGCACGCGTCCCGGGCGGCTCGTCCGGGGGGTCGGCCGCCGCGGTCGCGGCGGGCAGCGCGCCGTGGGCGATCGGCACCGACACCGGCGGTTCGATCCGCCAGCCGGCCGCGCTGTGCGGGATCGTCGGGCTCAAGCCGACCTACGGCGCCGTCTCCCGGTACGGGATGATCGCGTTCGCCTCCTCGCTCGACCAGGCCGGCCCGCTCACGCGCGACGTCACCGATGCCGCGCTGCTGTTCGGCGCGATGGCGGGCCAGGACCCGTGCGACTCCACCTCGATCGGGCTGCCCGCGCCGGTCGAGCTCCCGAGCCGCATGGACTTGCGCGGCGTACGCATCGGGGTGCCGGACGAGCTGACCGGCGAGGGGATCGAGCCCGGCGTGCTCGCGTCGTTCGAGCGGACGCTCGAGCTCGTCAAGGAGCTCGGCGCGACCGTCGAGCCGGTCCGCCTCCCGCACGCCCCGCACGCGCTCAGCGCGTACTACCTGATCGCGCCCGCGGAGGCGTCATCCAACCTCGCCCGCTACGACGGGGTCCGCTACGGGTACCGCGCCGACGGCGTGCGCGACCTCCTCGAGATGTACACGAAGACGCGCGCCGAGGGCTTCGGGGCGGAGGTCAAGCGCCGGATCATGCTCGGTACGTACGCGCTGTCGTCCGGCTACTACGACGCCTACTACGGCCGCGCGCAGAAGGTGCGGACGCTGATCAGCGGCGACTTCAACGCGGCGTGGGAGCGGTTCGACTTCGTCGCCACGCCGACGGCGCCGACCGTGGCGTTCGAGCTGGGCGCGAAGCTCGAGGATCCGCTCGCGATGTACCTCAACGACTTCCTGGCTGTGCCGATGTCGCTGGCCGGCATCCCGGGCATCTCGATCCCGAGCGGGCTGAGCGAGGGCCTGCCGGTCGGCTTCCAGCTCGCCGGCCCGGCGTTCAGCGAGAACGCGCTGCTCGACGCGGCGTACGCGCTGGAGCGGGCGATCGACTTCCGCGACGCGCCGTGGAGGAAGCTCGCGTGAGCGCATGGGAGCCGGTCATCGGCCTGGAGATCCACGTCCAGCTCGACACCCGCACGAAGATGTTCTGCGGCTGCGCGCTGAGCTTCGGCGAGCCGCCCAACACGCGCACGTGCCCCGTCTGCCTCGGCCTGCCCGGCACGCTGCCGGTCGTCAACGCCCAGGCCGTGCACTTCGGCCTGATGATGGGCCTGGCGCTGGGCTGCGAGATCGCCCCGCGGTCGATCTTCCACCGCAAGAACTACTTCTATCCCGACCAGGCGAAGAACTACCAGATCTCCCAGTACGACATCCCGCTCTGCACGGGCGGCCGGCTGGGCGACGTGCGGCTGCACCGGATCCACCTGGAGGAGGACGCCGCGAAGCTCGTGCACATCGGCGAGTCGGGCCGCATCCACGGCGCCGACGCGTCGATCGTCGACTACAACCGCGGCGGCACGCCGCTGTGCGAGATCGTCACCGAGCCCGACGTGCATTCGGCCGAGCAGGCGCGCGACTGGCTCGGACTGCTGCGCGTGACGCTGCGCCAGCTCGGCGTCAGCGACGTGAACATGGAGGAGGGGTCGCTGCGCTGCGACGCCAACGTCTCGGTCCGGCGCGCCGGCGACCCGGAGCTCGGCACGAAGACCGAGTTGAAGAACATGAACTCGTTCCGCTTCCTCGAGCGCGGCGTCAACGCGGAGATCGAGCGCCAGATCGCGCTGCTGGAGGCGGGCGAGCAGGTCGTGCAGGAGACGCTGCACTTCGACCCCACCAGCGGCCGGCTGTCCTCGCTGCGCTCCAAGGAGGAGGCGCACGACTACCGCTACTTCCCCGAGCCCGACCTCGTCCCGCTCGTCCCGACCGAGGCGATGCTCGCCGCCGCCCGCGACGCGCTGCCCGAGCTGCCGGCCGAGCGCGCCGCCCGCTACGCGCGCGACTGGGGCCTCGCGGAGGACCCGGCGCGGCTGCTGGCCTACGAGCCGCAGTGGGGCGACTACTTCGAGGCCGTCGCGACCCCCGGGAGCGCTGACGACGGCCGGGCGGCCGCCAACTGGGTCGAGCAGCTCCGCGCGCGGATCGGCGCCGAGGCCGACCCCGCCGCCTCCCAGGTCACGCCGCAGGCGCTCGCGCAGCTGATCGGGCTCGTGGCGGCCAAGCAGGTCAACGCCGGCGCGGGCCGTCAAGTGCTCGACGTGCTGGTCGCCGAGGGCGGCGAGCCGGCCGCGATCGTCGAGCGCGAGGGCCTGGGCTCGATGGGAGGCGGCGACGAGCTGGCCGCCATCGTGGCCGCCGCGATCGCCGCGCACGCGGGTGCCGCGGACAAGATCCGGGGCGGCAACGACAAGGCGATGGGCCCGATCGTCGGCTTCGTGATGCGCGAGACCAAGGGCCGTGCGGACGGCGGCGAGGTCGGCCGCCTGATCCGCGAGCAGCTCGGAGTCTGACCGGAGGAGCGCTCCAGACGCGCATTCCCTCCAACTGCGATCAGCGCAGGCGTACGATTCGCTCATGGCACGACTCATCCGCATGGACCAGGCCGGGCACACGACGCTCGCCGAGTGGACCGCGGACGACGCAGCGGCCACGGAGGCGGCTGTCGCCGCCTTCCGCGCGCAGCTCGACGCCGGCTACTACGCGGTCGTGAGCACGGGGGAGGGGCACGCCGAGCAGGTGCGCGAGCTGCCGGCGGACGCCGAGCTCGTGATCCTGCGACGGCCGATCGCCGGCGGGTGAGCACCGCCGCCCCGGTCCTGCCCGAGACCGCGGCCGTCTACTGGCGGCCGCGCGTCGACGCGGCCCGGCTGCGCCGGCGCGGGCGGTTGTGGACGCTGAGCACGCTCGCGCACACGATCCCGTTCCTGGCCACGGCGGCGCTGATGATCGCGCTCGAGCCGCTCGCGTTCCCCGTCGCCGCCGTCGCGGTCATCCACGCGTGGGGGATCCCGGCGCTGTACGCCGCCCGCGGGGCGAGCGTCGCGCGGCCGCGCCCGCGTGGCGCGGAGGAGCCGGAGCTCACCGCGCTCGGCCTGCTCGGCGACCTGCTCGGCCACGACGCCCGCGCGCTGCACGCCGCGACCGGGCTGGCGCTCGAGCGCGGCGCGCTCGGCGTCTGGCTCGTGGGCGAGGCCGGAGCGTTGCTGGTGCGGCCGGGCGGGCGCCGCGTCGACTGCTGGTGCGTGCAGGCGAAGCCGGTGACGAGCGGAGCGAGGCCGATCGACGGCGAGCTGCCCTCGGCCGACCGGACCGCGCACCTGCTCCTCGCCCTGCGCGAGGACGAGGCCGGCTTCGCGACCGTGGCCAACCTCGCGTTCAGCGGTGCCGCCTGGCGCGTGCGCCGGCGCCTGCGGGCCCCGATGCGCCCCGCGCTCGACGCTGCCCGCGCGCTCGCCTGACCCGCCCGGATGTCGAAGGCCGGGCGGTCAAGTCTCGGCCTGCGGTCCATGGTGCGATCGACCCGCAGGGCCGATCATGCTCGCCATGACCCGCTCCACCGCCGCCGCACCCACCCGTCGGCTCATCCTGGTCCCGGCGGCGCCGCGTGCCGACCGGGGGGACGCCACGGTCCGGCGCTACCGCATCGCCCGCCTCCGGCTCGAGGGACGCGACGTCTCCCGCGCCGAGCGCTTCGACCACGTCAAGCGCAGCTACGACTGACCTCTCCTCCCGCCGCCCGCCGCGCCGTGAAACGCGCGGCGGGCGGCGCTCCCCCCTTCAGCGCCGCTTGCCCTTGACCTTGATCTTGACCTTCCTCGGCGCGCAGCTGCGATAGCTGCGCGTCGTCGTGTAGCTGCGGCCATCGGAGGTGCGCAGCTTGACGAGCAGCGTGATGCGGCCCGTCGGGAGGCGGCGCAGCCTGACGGGCCGCATCACGCTGCGTGCGTTCAACCGCCGCTTGATCTTGCCGTTGATCGCGACGGAGGCCGACTGGACGAGCGCACCGCGTGGCGCCTTCAGCCGCATCGTGAGCCGCCTGCTTCGCACGCACTGCTGCGCCGGCGGGAGCCCGACGGCGTCGGCGAGCGCCTCGCCGGCCGGCTCGCCCGGGGCCGCGGAAGGGGACCCCGCGGCAGGACTCGGCGTGGTCACGGGCGCGACCGTCGGCGGCTGGTCCGTCGTCGGCGTCGGCGTCGGAGCCGGCGCCGCCGGGCCGGCGCGCCACTCGACGCCGATGCTGAGCGCCGCGCCCTGGAAACGGTTGTCGCCGGTGGCGGCCGCGCTCGGCAGCCCGCCGTCGGGCAGCGTCGCGGTGAACCGGTAGTCGCGCTGCGCTCCAGGCGCGAACGTCCCGAGGTCGACCTCGTCGAACCCGGCGGGGACGCCCGCGTAGACCGTGTGCGGCTGCTGACCTTGCGTCACGTCGAGGAGCACGAGCTGCACGCGCTCGGACAGCCGGCCGCCGTACGGGCCGGGCGCGTCCTGGATGCCGGAGCGCCGGACGAGGAAGCGGCCGGGCACGTCGCCGTCGTTGCCGATCCGGACGGTGCCGCTCACGCTCGCGCCCGGGCGCATCGCGCCGGCCGCGAACACGGCCTGGCCCTCGCGCGAGTTGGCGATCCGCACCCCCCCGGCGGCCGCCGTCGCGGCCGCGTGGGGCGCGGCCGGCGCTCCGATGTGGGGAGCGGCGACGGCGAGCCCGAGCGCGCTGAGCGCCATGACGACCGACACGAGCGCGGTGGCCAGGGAGCGCATCAGAAGTCCACGTCCGCGGCGCCTGACTCGCCCAGCTGAACCGCCGTCGACGCGTTGCCGGCCAGGTCGGTGGCCAGGGTCGACGGCTTCCAGGTGATGCCGGCTGCGGTCGCGGTGGCGAGCGTGCCGGAGATCCACGTGCCGAACGTGACCGTGATCGCGGCGCCGCTCCGGGTCATGGTCGCGTTGAACCAGCCGATGGCCGTGACGTAGTTCGCGTTGAGCTTGAGGTCGGCCTTGGAGTCGACGAGGTTGAGCCGCGTCGTTCCCGCGGCGTTCCAGAAGTCCATCTCGTCCCTGCCGTTCTTGTTCTCCAGCTCGGCGCGGATCGCGACCGCCGACCCGTCCCAGCCGGACAGCAGCGACCCGGGTGCGATCGGCTCGGTCGACGTCAGCCGCAGCCAGTCGCCCGGCTCGATCCGGCCCGGCGTGGCGCCGCCGTTGCCGGCGTCCACGGCGAATGCCGCCGGCCTCGTGTTGTCCACCTGCCTGGCGCTCGCCGTCGAGCTGCTCTCGTGGCCCAGGACGTCGACGGCGCGTGCACGCACGTCGTAGCTCCCGTCCGCGACCACGGTCGTGTTGAAGTTGCACGTGAACGGAGCGGCGGAGTCGGTGCAGATCGCGGTCCAGCCGCCGGCGCCGGCCGGACGGCGCTCGAAGATCACCGACTGCACTCCCGCCGGGTCGGCGGCGGTCGCGGAGAGCGCGACCGTGCCGCGCAGGTACGCGCCGGGGTCGGCAAGCGCCACCGTCGGGCCGTTGTTGTCGACCCGGCGGTTCGTGCGGGTCGCCGACGCGGTCTCGTTGCCGGCCCGGTCGCGCGCGACGGCACGGACGTCGTACGTCGCGTCGGCCGCGCCGGTCGTGTCCCACCCACAGCCGAACGGGGATGCCGTGTCACGGCAGGCCTCGGCCCACGCGCCCGTGCTCCCGGTCGGCCGGTACTGCACGATCCAGGCCGCGATGCCCGCGCCGGAGTCGCTCGCGGTGCCGCTCAGCGGGACGGAGCCCTGCAGGTTCGCGCCCGGGTCGTCGAGCGTCGGCGTCGTGGGCGCGACGTTGTCGACCGTCCCCGTGATCACGCTCGAGATGGTGGTGAACCCGGCGTTGTCCTCCGCGATCGCCCGGGCCTCGTAGGGCCCGTCCGGGATCTGGGTCGTGTCCAGCGCCGCGCACTGCTGGTCGGTGCACAGCGGCGACCAGGGGCCGCCGCCGGACGGCCGGATCTGCGCGCTGACCGTCAGGACACCGCTCCCGGCGCCGTCGGCGGCGTCGATCTGCAGGATGACGGTGCCGCGCTGCGGGCCCGCGGGCGGAACGATCGCGACGGCGGGCGCCGTGTTGTCGAGCGTGCGCACGAGGATCGTGTCGCGCGTGTTGCCCGCGACGTCGGTCGCGCGGGCGCGCAGCTCGTAGCTGCCGTCGGGCAGGCCGGCGGTCGCGAACGGGCAGGCGCGCGGCGCGCCGGCGCCTGAGCACAGCGTGGTCCAGGAGCCGCCCGCCGGGCGGTAGGCGATCGCGAGCGAGGCCAGCCCGGACCCGGCGTCCGAGGCGGTGGCGGTCAGCGGCTCGGCGCCCTGGAGATAGCCGGGATCGGCCAGCGTCACTGCGGGCTGGGTGTTGTCGATCTCGACGCCGGGGAAGACGGCCGAGGTGCGCTCGTAGCCGGCGGCGTCGGTGGCGACCGCGCGCAGGTCGCGCACGCCGTCGGGTACGGGGACGGAGTCCCAGGCGCACGAGAAGGGCGCGGACGACGTCTGGCACGCGAGGGTCCAGATCGCCGCACCGGCGGGCGAGGACTCGAACCGCACCGTCTGGATGCCGCGGTCCGAGCTGGCGTTCGCCTGGAGCGTGAGCTCGCCGCGCGGCGGCGTTCCCGGGTCCGTCATCGCCACGGCGACGGTGTTGAACTCGGCGGCCGCCGTGAACGCGTTCGCGGGCGAGGACGTGGTGGCGGTGAAGTCCGCTCCGGATGCCGTGGCGCCGGCGGCACCGAGCAGTGCGAGCAGGGCGAGGAGCGCTGCCGCGGTCCGGCTCACAGCGTGCCCTCCGCGGCGCGCCGGCGCGCCTCCTCGCCGAGCGCCTGCCACAGCCGCGCCAGGCTGAAGAGCGCGATCAGCAGCGCGGGCAGCGCGACCACCGCGAGGCGCACGTCACGGCGCCCGAGGACGCTCAGCACGTGGCCGGCGTACGGGATGCCGAGCCGCACGCGCGCCTGCGTCGCGCGGTCCAGCCGGAACGTCCACGGGTCGACGACCGCGTTGGCGTCGCCCTTGGTACGGAACACCCGGCCGGCGCCGTCGTGGTCGATCGAGACGATCCGGTGCGTGACCAGATGGTCGGGTCCCG
>Ga0193742_1001720_pt1 | contig 12925 bp, 11 predicted proteins | sample L2c1metaG_FD_165511 | JGI IMG/M metagenome (GOLD analysis project Ga0193742, IMG submission 165511) | Soil microbial communities from a riparian zone of the East river system, Colorado, United States - L2c1 | ecosystem: Environmental > Terrestrial > Soil > Riparian zone | place: USA: East River... | reverse complement strand
AACAGGCTCATGGTGTCCTTCCTGTGCACGTTGCGGAAGTCGTGGGGGAGCAGTGCCGAGGCGCACCGCGGCGGCGCCGCCGCACCGGACGAACTCGCTGGCGTTGGCCACCGCCGCGCGTGCCGCTGCGACCGGGTCGGCATCGCTGAGCAGCGCCACCGCGAGCGCGGCGGCGAAGCAGTCGCCGGCGCCGCACGGGTCGGCCCGCTCCGGCGCGGGCGCCGCGCGGATCAGCTCGGCGTCCGGCCGTTCCCCGGCGACAGTGACGGCGACGGCGGCGCCGAGCGCGCCCGCCGTGACCGCCGCCGACCGGGCGTACCACCGTTCCGGTAGCAGCCGGGCGGCATCCAGCGCCGCCGCGCCCGGCTGGTCCGCGATCGCGGTCGGATGCAGCGCGCGGCGGGCCTCGGCGAGGTTGGGGGTGACCATGGCGCATCCGGGCACCGGCGCCACGCCGCGCGGGTGCGGGTCCCAGACCACCGGTACCCGCTCGCACAGCCCGGCCAGCGCCTTGGCCAGTTCGGGGTCGGCGCTGATGCCCCGTCCGTAGTCGGCCAGCAGCACCGCCCCGGCATCCTCCAGGGCCTCCAGCATGTCCGAGGTGACCGGGCCGGCGGTGCCCTGGCCGTGGTCCACCCGCACCAACGGCCGGCCCCGGTCCAGCATCCGAACCTTCAGGCACGTGGCGCCCAGCACCGGGCCGGCCACCAGCTCGACCCGCTCGCCCAGGATGTCGGCGAGCCAGTCGCCCTCCCGGTCGGCGGCCAGCGCGGTGACCAGCCGCACCGGGATGCCGGTGGCGGCGGCCAACACCGCCGCCAACCCCGCGCCACCGGGCCGGCCGAGCGCCCGCTCCGCGTCCAGCACCGGAGCCGAGGCCGCGTCCGGGCAGTGCCGGGTCACCGAGCCGGAGATGTCCAGGTCGTAGAGCGTGTCGCCGACCACGACCAGTGGGCCGGCGGTCACGAGGCCATCCGGGGATGTGCGCCCAGGTGGGCCGGCAGGGCGGCCTCCACCGCCAGGCACAGCAGATGCACCCCGACCAGGTGCGCCTCCTGCACCGCGGCGGACGGCCCTGGCAGGCAGAGCACCTCGTCGCACCGGGCGGCCAGCGGGTTGGGGGCCGGTCCGGTCATCGCCCAGGTGGTGATGCCGGTGCTGGCGGCGGCCTTGGCGGCGGTGAGCAGGTTGGCGCTGGCCCCGCTGGTGGACAGCAGCAGCAGGACGTCGCCTGGCCGTCCGTGCGCGTGTACCTGGCGGGCGAAGACCTGTTCGTAGCCGTAGTCGTTGCTGATCGCGGTCACGCTGGAGCTGTCGCCGTGCAGCGCGATCGCGGAGAGCGCCTGGCGGTCCCGGTCGAACCGGCCGACCAGCTCCGCCGTCAGGTGCTGGGCTTCCGCCGCGCTGCCGCCGTTGCCCGCGACGAGCAGCCGCTGCCCGGAGGTGAGCCGGGCGGCCAGCTCGGCGCCCCAGCGGTCCAGCCGGGCGCAGGCCGCGCGGAGCTCGGGCAGCATGGCGGCCAGCTCGTCCAGGTGATCAGCCAGCGGGCGCGGGCTCACCGGGCACCTCCGGCCGAGCTGACCCGGTCGGACCCGGACCGGCGGCCGCCGCGCAGCCGTTGGTACACCTTGGCGGTGTCGGCGGCGACCCTGGGCCAGCAGTACCGGGCGACCGCTCTGGCCCGCCCGGCGGCGCCCAGCGCGGTGCACAACTCGGTGTCGGCGAGCAGCTCGGCGAGCGCCGCGGTGAGCCGGTCGGGGTCCCGGGCCGGGACGTGCAGCCCGGTCATGCCGTCCAGCACGGTGTCGGTGAGGCCGCCGACCGCGCTGGCCACCACCGGTACCCCGCAGGCCATAGCTTCCAGCGGCACGATGCCGAACGGTTCGTACCAGGGCACGCACACCACGGCGTCGGCGCTGGTCAGCAGGGGCGCGACGGCGTCGCGGGCGATACCGCCGACCAGCCGGACCCGATCGGCGACGTCGAGCTCGCCGGCCAGCTCGAGCAGTCGGCGGGCGTCCGGGTCGGTGTGCAGCAGGTCCTGAGCGGGCCCACCGGCGATCACAAGCTCGGTGTCCGGCAGCCCGACCAGCGCGCGGATCACGTCGTCGGTGCCCTTGCGCGGGACCAGCCGCCCGAGCACCACCAGCCGGTGGCGGGCCCCGCGCGGTTCGGGTGGCACGTCCGGGCGCAGCGCCTTGGTGTCCACCCCGCTGGGCACCACCGAGATGCGCCGGCGGGGGACCCCCTGGCGGACCAGCTCGAAATGCTCGTGGCTGCAGGTGGCGACCACCCGGTCCACGCCGGTGGCGATCTGCCGTTCCAGCTCGATCCGCGGCCCCGGGCTGGTGTCCTGGTTGCCCTGGTGGCGGCGCTTCACCACACCGAGAGCGTGGAAGGTCTGCACCACCGGGATGTCCGGCAGCTCCCGGGTGGCGTGCAGGGCGGCCAGCCCGGACATCCAGAAGTGCGCGTGCACCACGTCCGGTGGGTCCTCGCGCCAGGACCGCGCCAGGTTCTCCCCGAACTCCTCCATGTGCTCGAAGAGCTCGTCCTTGGGCAGCGGCGCCGGCGGGCCGGCCACGTCGTGTTGCACGGTGACGCCGGGGCGCAGCGGTACCTGGTCCGGCTGGTCGGGGTCGGTGCGTCGGGTGTGCACGACAACCTCGTGCCCGGCCCTGGCCAGTGCCGAGGACAGCTCGGCGACGTGGACGTTCTGCCCGCCCGCGTCCGGGCCGCCCAGCGCCGCCAGCGGGCTGGCGTGCTCGGATACCATCACGACTCTCATCGGCTGAGCGCCCCTTCCTCGGTGAAATCGCGCATCAGCGCGGCTGCCCCAGCACGTCGTCCCACCGCCGCAGGAACGCCGGTAGGCCGTAGTCGGCTAGGGCCGCCTTGCGTGCGGCGCGGCCCATCTCGGTTGCTCGGTCCGGGTCGGCCACCAGCTCGGCGACCGCGCGCCGCAGCCGGATCACGCTGGTGGACACCACGCCCGCCTCCGGCGGCACCGCGACCGGCGCCTCGGTGCAGGCCAGTGCCACCACCGGCATGCCCAGCTGCATGGCCTCCAGCAGGGACAGCCCAAGCGAGGTCCAGCGCATCGGGTGCAGGTACAGCCGGCGCCGCGCCATCTCGTCGTGCAACCGGCGCTGCGGCAGGTCGTCGATGGCCCGTACCGCGCCTTCGGCCGGGGGATCCGGGGTTTGCGCCAGCCGCTCGGTCAGCCCGGCCAGGCCCATCCCGAACACGTCGATGCCGGCCGCCGTGCTGAACCCGGGCAGCAGGTCGGTGCCGGTGACCCGCCAGCGACGGACCGGTTCGTTGATCACCACGGCGGCCCGGTCCAGCTCGCCGGTGTATCGCTCGCCCGGGTCCACGATCCCGTGCGGGACCACCACGGTCGGCGCGCACCCGTTGTCCCACATCAGCTGGTTGAAGTCGGTGACGTGCACGATCGGGATGTCGTCCCGGTCGGCCAGCGGATGCCGGCTGATCGCGGCCGGCCCGCGCGGCGTGTTGTGCTCCAGGTAAACCGCCGCCACGTCCTGGCCGGGGCGCCGGCCGCACCACTGCTCGATCAGCTCGAGCTCCTCGGGCCGCTGCAGCACCACGACGTCGATGTCCGCCTCGGCGAGCTGCTCCGGCGGGGTTTCCACCGCGCCGGCCGGCCAGTCCCAGGCGGCCGGCCGCCCGACGCCCCACGGTCCCCGGTCCGCCTCCGTCGGGATCAGGTAGTCGTGGCCGCCCTGCACGAACGACGTCGTCCACGAGCCGTGCACGTGCCAGACCAGCACCTTCACGCCGCCACCTCCTCGTCGAGCAGGGCCGTCACCGCGGTTACCACGTCCGCCGCGGTGACCTGGTTGAGGCAGGGGTGGCCGGGTACCGGGCACTGTCTGGCCCGGTTGCCCCGGCAGGCCGCCCGCTGGTCCCCGAGCAGCACGTGCGGCACCCGGTACGGCGCCCATCGCACCGCCGGCACCACCGGGGCGAACAGCGACACCACCGGGGTGCCCACCGCCGCCGCCAGGTGCGCCGGCCCGGTGTTGCCCACCACGACCGCGTCCGCGCCGGCGAGCACCCCGGCCAGCTCGGCGAACCCGGTGCGGCCACCCAGGTCGAGACCAGCCGACCCGGCCACCTCACGGGTCAGCGCCACCTCCGAGGGAGCGCCGGTGACCAGCACCCGCTGCCCGGCGGCGGCCAGTGCGCGGACCGCCTCGCGGCAGCGGGCGGCCGGCCAGCGCCGCGCCGGGACCCGCGCGCCGGGGTGCAGCACCAGGTAGCGGCCGGGACCGGTCAGCGCCGATACGTCCGGGGTTGGCCGCACCGCGAGCCGGCCCTGGTCGCCGGCCGGGAGGCCGAACCCGGCGGCCGCCGCGATGGCCAGCGCCCGCTCCGGCTCCGGCAGGTCCTCGTCCAGCTCGGCACCCGGGCGCACCCGGACATCCAGCAGCGCGCCCGGGTAGTCCACCGAGGCGCCGGCCACCCGGGGCACCCCGGCCAGCCGCAGCAGCAGCGCCAGCGGCAGCGGTGACTGGTGGAACGAGGTCAGCAGCACCGCGCCGGCAAACCCGAACCTGGCCAGCCGACCCACCAGCTCGCCGATGTCGGCCGGGTCCACCGGCGGCGCCGGGTTGGCGATCCACGGGCAGTCCCAGGTGAGGATCCGGTCCACCCCGGGCAGCAGTTCCGCCGCCGCCCGCCCGGCCGGCCCCACCAGCATGGTCAACTCGTCACAGCCGGCCGCGACGGCGCGCACCGCGGGCCCGGCCAGCAGCACGTCACCGTCGCTGTCCAACCGCGCCACCAGCATCCGGGTCATCGGGACCTGCCCAGTGGGGCACCGCCCAGCGGGGTGGCGGTCCGGGCCGGCAGCAGTCGGGTCACCGCGGTGAACAGGTCGGGGGCCACATCGGGCGCTGAGGCGATCTCCTCGGGCAGGGTCGCCTGGGTGGGTACCAGCACCGCCCGGGCGCCGGCCGCGCGCGCCGCCGCCACGTCCGAGCCGATGTCCCCGATCACCACCAGGTACTCGGGGTCGATGCCCAGCTCGGCCGCGGCGGAGCGGATCATGCCCGGCGCCGGCTTGCGGCAACCGCAGCCGTCCCGCTCGCCGTGCGGGCAGATGCGCCACACGTCGAACGGACCGAGCAACTCCTCCACCCGCGCGTTCACCCGGTCCACCTGGTCGCGGTTGATCAGGCCACGGGCGATCCCGGACTGGTTGCTGACCACGCCGATCGGAATGCCGTGCTCGCGGAGTAGGTCCAGGGCGGCCCGCGCGGTGGGCGTCGGGACGACCGCGCTCGGGTCGCCGATGTAGGGCACGTCCACCACCAGGGTGCCGTCCCGATCGAACAGCACCCCGTGCGGCGCGCCGCCGTCGGCGGGTCGGTTCATCCGAATCACCAGAGTACGATTGCCGTGAGGAGCGCTGCTAAACCGCAGAGTCACGACTACTACTGTGAGTAGCGACACTGCGGCCAACGGCCTCAATATGTGTTTGTTTTTCGATGCCCGGGGTAGCCGCAGACCCCATGACCGTGCCTCGCACCCTGCTCGCGCTGCGCGCGCTCGGTTTGGGGGACCTGCTGGTCGCGGTGCCCGCGCTGCGCGGCCTGTGCGCCGCGTTCCCCGGGCACCGCCGGCTGCTGGCGCTGCCCGGGTGGCTGCATCCGCTTGCCGAGCTGATCGGCGGGTGGGACGAGCTGGTGGCCGTTCCGGGCCTGGACGAGCCCCTGCCCGCCGGTCTTCCGGACACCGACGTGGCGGTGAACCTGCACGGCCAGGGGCCGAGGAGCTCGGCGCTGCTGGACACGGTGCACCCGCGTCGGCGGATCGGGCACGCCCAACCGGGCTGGCCGGGACCGGCCTGGGTACCGCCGCTGCCCGAACGACAGCGGTGGTGCCGCCTGCTGGCCTGGCACGGCGTACCGGCCGACCCGGCGGACATCGCGCTGGCCCGGCCTCGGGCGCCGGCCCCGGTGGTGGGCGCCGTGCTGGTCCACCCCGGTGCCGGGTACGGCGCCAAGCGCTGGCCGCTGCCCCGGTTCGCCGCCGTCATCGCGGCGCACCGGGAGCACGGGCACCGCGTGCTGATCACCGGCGGCGCGGCGGACCATGAACTCGCCGACCAGCTCGCCGCGCTGGCCGGTGTACCGCCCTCGGACGTGCTGGCCGGGCGGACCGGGATGCCCGAGCTGGCCGCCCTGGTCTCCGCCGCCCGGTTGGTGATCAGCGGCGACACCGGGATCGCCCATGTGGCGTTCGCCTATCGCACGCCGTCGGTGACTCTGTTCGGGCCGGCCGATCCGCACCAGTGGGGCCCGCCAGCCGGTGGGCCGCACCTGCTGCTCGGCGGTCGGCGGCGCAGCGGAGACCCGTTCGCCACCGATCCGGATCCCGCGCTCCTCGCGGTCACCGTGCCCCAGGTGCTGAGGGCCAGCGGTGTATTGGGCGTATTGCCGTCCGCCATCGATTCGACTGGCGCGGCCTGAACTGGCGCCCGGTGGAGTTCCGCCACATGGCGGAGTTCGCCGGATACATGGCGCACCGGTCACCGTGCTGCGCGGAGACCGCGTGCTGCTCCAAGGCTCAGCCGTGGCCGAAGCAGTGGCTGCCGCAGTGCGAGAAGCAGTGGCTCACGCACTCGGCCTCGGCGACGATCGCGGGCAACGCCGCCGCCGCGACCAGCTGCCGGAACTCGTCGCTCTGGAAGGCGGCTTCGCGCTCGTCCTGGGGCAGGCCCCGCGCCCGCGTCTTGAATTCCCGCAGCTCGGTGGACTCCTCCGAGCTGCTGGTCTGGCCCTCGGACGGGGTGCTGGCCTGGCCTTGGGAGGGTTGGTCGCCCGTCGTGCTCTGTGAGCGCCTACGCCCTCGTCCACCTGTAGTCATCCGATGTCCTCCATTTGCGATGTTCCTCGGATCGTTCCGGCCGGGGCGGCCGCTTCAGTGGCCGGTGCAGTGCACCCAGCAGTGAGCCGCGCAGTGCACGCCACCGGAGCCCGCGTTGATGACGGCGCCCATCCGCGCGCGGGCCGGCCGGTAGACCCACAGGGTCTGTGTGGTGTCGAGGCCTTGCACCTCCCGCGCCCGCGCGGGGCGGAGGGTGAGGATGCGCCGTTCCTCGTCGGTGGTCTCGAGCAGCGTCTCGTCGTCGCCGAGGACCAGCCCATCGCGCGAGCGCAGGTGCGCCAGGCCGAATATCTCGCGCAGCCCGAGGTCGTCGAGCGTGGCCGCGAAGGCGGCGAGGAAGGCAGTGGAGCCGGTCAGCCTGTCCAGGTCGCGCTCCACCTCGACCTGGTTGTCGGGCGGGTACGCGCAGAACTCGAGCGGGAAGTACGTGGCGCGCCCGCCGTCGACCTGGGCCTTCCAAAGGTAGGGGAGGACCCGAGGGAGCGCGTCCACGTTCCACGGGGTCATGTAGGAGACATTGTCGACGAACTCGCGCACCACCATCTCCTCCTCGGCGATCTCGAAGTGCCTGTGCAGCAACGTCACGCCGACGACGTCATGCAGGCCGTAGTTGCAGATCACGTCGCCGAGCTCGGTCACGTAGTCGCGGCTGTGACCGAGGTACGCCCGGGCGACCGGGAAGTCGTTGAGCCCCTGGAAGACGCCGACGTCGTAGCCCCGGACGTCCACGTCGCGCACTGCGGTGGTCATGGTCGTACCTCACCGCGCGGACGCCGTGGCGGATCCGCGCTCCGTCTCGAGAGGTGCCGCGCCGTACGCGGTGCTCGGGCCATCTGCTCCAGGAACGTGAGCATGTCGTCGGCGTGCTCCTCCTCGACCGCGTGGACGTCCTCGAACAGCCGGCGCGTCGTGACGTCGCCGTCGTCGAGCCAGTTGATGATCTCGGTGTAGGACGCCATGGCGACCCGCTCCGCCACCAGGTTCTCTTTGATCATCTCGATCAGCCGCGGGGCGGTCGTGTACTCCGAGTGCGCACGGCCGACCAGGGTCGCCGGGTTCAGGTCCGGTGAACCGACCAGCTGGAAGATCCGCTCGGCGAACCGGTCGGCGTGCTCCTGCTCCTCCGAAGTGTGCTCCGCGAACTCGTCGGCGACCGCGGGCACGTGCCCGGTCGCCCAAGGTCTGGATGTCGGTGAGGAAGTCGGCCATCGCTCTCCTTCGGTCCCGGCAACGGCACCGGCCCTGACCCTCGTCCTCCCGACCGCTGTGCGGCGCCGACCCGGGATGACCAACGGACGGCCCGCCGCTGGCACCCCCAGCGCCACAGCGGCGAGGCGCGCCCGGGCCGACGGGGCGGCTGTGGGCGACGAGCTGCGACCTCTGGGCGGAAGCGCTCGGCCTCGCGCACGCCCAGCGCCGTCATCGCGACGGCCGTGTCCGAGGGGGGCCGGGCAATGCGGCGCCCAGGGCAGACGGAAGCCGCCTCCCGACCCGGCCCGCGCCGCTGCCGTAGTGCCGGTCCCGCATGGGCGCAGGGTTCGATCGCGTCCGTACCCCCTGCCCAGGCTGGATACACCTGATGGCCGGCCGTCCCCGGCGCGTGCTTGGTCACATCTGGGCGTCCTCGCGGACCACCTGGTCGGCGGGCTTGTCCTCGCGCAACCCGAGGTAGCGGGGGTGGCGCAGGCGCCCATCGCGGGTCCACTCGGTGAAACCGACCTGGGCCACCAGCTCCGGCCGCAGCCAGTGCGCGCCCCGCTCCCGAACCGGGTCGGCGAACGGGGACTCGGAGCGCTGGAGACGTTCGAACTGCGTCCGCAGCCGGTGCAGCACCCGTTCATCGAAGCCGGTGCCGACCTTGCCGGCGTAGCGCAGCGCGCCCCGCTCGTAGTAGCCGATGAGCAGCGCGCCCAAGCCGACCCGCGAGCCGGCCGGGTCGGTGAAGCCGGCGACCACGAACTCCTGCTCACGCACGCACTTGAACTTCAGCCAGTCGTCGGACCGGCGGCCCGGGCGGTACACCGAGTTGGCGCGCTTGGCGATCAGGCCCTCCCAGCCCCAGGTGCAGGCCTCCCGCAGATACCGCTCGCCGTCGGTGTTGCGATGCGCGCTGAACCGCAGCGGGTCGGCGAACCGCACACTCGCCCGCAGGATGCGCTTGCGATCGCGCAGCGGCAGCCCGGTCAGGTCGTAGCCGTCCAGCACGAGCAGGTCGAACAGGTAGAGGTAGACCGCGATGCCGGTGGCGCGGGCACGCCGAGGATCGGTGATGCCGAGGCGGCCCTGCAGCCGGGAGAAGCTGGTCTGGTTGCCGTCGAACGCGACGATCTCGCCGTCGGCCACCATGCCCTCCGGGGCGCTGGCGTCCAGCGCCTCGACCAGCTCGGGGTAGGCCGGGGTCATCGGATTGTGGTTGCGCGAGTGCAGTTCGGTGCCTCGGGGGCCGCGAACCGCCACCGCCCGCACCCCGTCCAATTTGCGCTCGAACAGCCAGGCCGGGTCGGAGAAGTAGTCGGTGGTCAGGGTGGCCAGCATGGGGCGCACGAAGTCGGCCTTGCCCGGTCGCAGCAGCGCCTGGGCCTCCGGCTCCAGCAGCTCCTCGACAATCACCGACTGCCACCCTCCTCGCTGCGCCACGCACCGGGCTATACCCCCCGGCGCGGGTGGGAAACCGGCGGCCGCGCACCCGCCACCGCGGCGGTTAGGGCGGGAAGCAGTGGGTATCGCACGGGGGTGGCGGTGAGCGATTCCGCGGAGGTCACGGCCCGGTACCGGCGGGCGTGTGACTACCTGGCCCTGGCGATGATCTACCTACGGGACAACGTGTCCCTCGCCGAGCCGTTGACCTCGGCGCATCTGAAGCCCAGGGTGCTCGGCCACTGGGGTACCTGCCCCGGGCTGAACCTGGTCTACGCCGGGCTCAACGGTCTGGTCCGCCGGACCGGGCAACGGACCTTGCTGGTCACCGGCCCCGGCCACGGCGCCCCGGCCATCCACGCCAATCTCTGGTTGGAGGGCAGCCACTCCGACCGGGATGCGGAGCTGCGCCAGGACGGCGCGGGCATGCTCGAGCTGGTCCGCCGGTTCTCCTGGCCGGGCGGGTTCCCCAGCCACCTCTCGCCGCAGGTCCCCGGAGTGATCCACGAGGGCGGCGAGCTGGGCTACGCGCTGGCCACCGCCGCCGGGGCGGTGCTGGACATCCCCGACCTGATGGCCGCCTGTGTGGTGGGCGACGGCGAAGCGGAGACCGGTCCGACGGCGGGGTCGTGGCAGAGCTCCAAGTTCCTGGACCCGACCACCGACGGCATCCTGCTGCCGATTCTGCACCTCAACGGGGCGAAGATCTCCTCACCGACGGTGTTCTCGGCGATGCCGGACGAGGACCTGCGTGACTACTTCAGCGGCGCGGGCTGGTCGCCGATCCTGGTGCGGGCCACCGGGGCCGGCGCGGCGGACGACCAGGCGCTGGGCGACGCGTTGGAGATCGCGCACCGGTATGTCACCGCGCGGCGGGCCGAGCACACCGTCGGTGGCCGGCCGGATCGGCTGAAGCCACCGATGATCGTCCTGCGCAGCCCGAAGGGCATGGGGGCCCCGGCTCGCGGTCCGGACGGCACGCCGATCGCCGGCACCTTCCACGCCCACCAGGTGCCGCTCGAGCAGGTCCACTCCGACCCGGCGCAGCTGCGGGCGCTGGAGGATTGGCTGCGCTCCTACCGACCGGAGGAGCTGTTCGACGCCGACGGCCGCCCCTGGCCGGACCTGCTCGAAGTGCCCCCGAACGGCGATCTGCGGCTGGGCTCGGTGCCCGAGGCGAACGGCGGCGCGCTGCGCCGTCCGCTGCCACTGCCGCCGGTGGCCGACTACCAGGTCAAGGTGTCCGAACACGGCACGACCCAGGTCAGCGCCATGCAGACGGCCGGTGGCTGGCTCGCCGAGCTGGTCCGCCGCACCGAGGGGAGCCGAAACTTCCGCATCGTCTGCCCGGACGAGCTGGCGTCCAACAAGCTTGACGCGGTGCTCAGCGCCACCGACCGGGTATTCACCTGGCCGCTGGACCAGTACGCCGAGGACGTCGCCCCCGGCGGCCGGGTGATGGAGGTGCTGTCCGAGCACCTGTGCCAGGGCTGGCTGCAGGGCTACCTGCTGACCGGCCGGCACGGCCTGTTCCCCTGCTACGAGGCGTTCGCCGCAATCGTGGACAGCATGGCCAACCAGTACGCCAAGTTCCTCACCATGGCGCGTGGGGTGCCGTGGCGGGCGCCGGTGTCCGCGTTCACCTACCTGCTCACCTCGGACGGCTGGCGCCAGGAACACAACGGGTACTCCCACCAGGGCCCCGGGTTCATGTCCAACCTGCTCACCAAGCGTCCCGAGGTGACCAGGGTGTACCTCCCGCCGGACGCGAACACCGTGCTCCTGGTGCTGGCCGACGCCCTCGCCGCGACCGGCCGGATCAACCTCATCATCGCCGGCAAGCAGCCCGGCCCGCAGTGGCTGGACCTGGATTCGGCCCGCGAGCACTGGCGGCGCGGCGCTGGGGTGTGGGAATGGGCGGGGCATCGCGACGACCCGGCGGCCGGCGCGCCTGACCTCGTGCTGGCCTGCGCGGGCACCACTCCCACGGTGGAGACCCTGGCGGCGGCAAAGCTGCTGCGTGAGCACGCTGCCGAGCTGCGGGTGCGGGTCACCAACGTGATCGATCTCCGCTCGCTCAGCACTACCGAGCGGTACCCCGGCGGGCTGCCCGAGCAGGCCTTCGAAACCTGCTTCGGCGGCCCGGACACCCCGGTGGTGTTCGGCTTCCACGGCTACCCGTCCGACGTCCACGAGCTGCTGCACGGCCGGCCCGAGCCGAACCGTTTCCACGTGCACGGCTACCTCGAGCAGGGCACCACCACGACCCCGTACGTGCTGCTGTCCGGCAACCGGATGACCCGCCACGACCTGGCCGCCGACGCGTTGCGCCGGGTCCGCGGCGCCGACGACCGCACCGCCCGCCGGCTGGAGACCGACCGGGACAACCTGGTCGCCTACGCGCACCGGGAAGGCCGCGACGCCGAGGAGATCACCGGCTGGAAGTGGGCCGGCTGATGCGGGTGCTGACCGTCAACCCCGGGTCGAACAGCCTGCAGCTGCACCTGGTGGCCACCGACCGCACCGAGCCTGTGGTGCTCGACCAGCGTAAGTTCGAGCACCGTCCCGATGATGCGACCGCCCGCGACGAGCTGCGTGCCCTGCTCAAAGGTCACGAACCGGCGGATGCGGTGGCGCACCGGCTCGTGCACGGCGGCCCCGAGCTGCGCCAACCCACCCGGGTCGGGCACCGCGCGCTGGCCGCCGTGCGCGCGGCGGAACCACTCGCCCCCGGGCATGTCCCAGCCACCCTGAGGATGATCGAAGCGGTCTCCCAGGTGGCCGCCGAGCTGGGCGCCGAGCCGGCGCAGGTGCTCTGCCCGGACACCGCCTTCCACGCGGGACTGCCCGAACCGGCCGCCCAGTACGCACTGCCGGCCGAGTGGCGGGCGCGGTACGGCCTGCGCCGGTACGGGTTCCACGGGCTGTCCTGCGGCTGGGCGCTGCGCCAGGCGGCCAGCCAACTGGACCGGCCCGCCGAGCGGCTTCGGCTGGTCATCGCGCACCTGGGCGGCGGCTGCTCAGCCACCGCGGTGGACCGGGGGCGCAGCCTGGACACCTCGATGGGCTTCACCCCGCTCGAGGGCATGGCGATGAGCCAACGGTCCGGCAGCGTGGACCCCGGAATGCTGCTCTGGCTGATCGAGCACGCCGGGCTCACCCCGGCCGAGGTCCGGGAGGGCATCAGCACCAGGTCCGGGCTGCTCGGCCTGTCCGGTCGCTCCGGGGACACCCGAGACCTGGTGCCGGCCGCCCAGAACGGGGACCGGGAGGCCGCCCTCGCCCTGGCGGTGTTCGCCCACCGTGCCCGGCGGGAGATCGCCGCCGTGGCCGCCAGCCTGCCCTCGGTCGACGCCCTGGTATTCACCGG
>Ga0193742_1001719_pt1 | contig 12934 bp, 17 predicted proteins | sample L2c1metaG_FD_165511 | JGI IMG/M metagenome (GOLD analysis project Ga0193742, IMG submission 165511) | Soil microbial communities from a riparian zone of the East river system, Colorado, United States - L2c1 | ecosystem: Environmental > Terrestrial > Soil > Riparian zone | place: USA: East River... | reverse complement strand
CGGTAGGGCACGGATAAGTGCTTGTTGGCCCTTGTGTACAAGGAACAAGTTCTTCCTTTCCGTTCTGCAGAGGAAAGGCATCGAGTATCGGTTGAAGAGGTGTTGCAGCGGTCTGTCGCAAAGCGGTGTTGGGCACATATTGAGTTGTCGCCGCTTTGGGTTGGGTGAGTCGAAGCCCTTCATATGAGAAGAAGAAGAAGGTTCGGTCTCTTCCGTTGTAGAGCCTCGGTAAAGTGACCGGCCCGCCAAGGGTTCCGCCGAAGTCATTTTGGCGTAGAGGGCTAGTTGGCTTCCCATAATGGTTATTGAACCAGTCATTGGCGTCAAAATAGTTGTTGCGTAGATAGTCGAAGGCGCTTCCATGGAGAAGATTGGTTCCAGAACGTGTGCCGAAGGAAAACTGGCCTCCGGGACTGCCACCATATTCGGCCGAGTAGCTGGAACTCTCGACCCGAAACTCCTGAAGAGCATCGACAGAGATCAGACTCTGGGTGGTTCCAAGCGCTGTAGAGCTTGCTACGGTTCCGCTGCCACCGCTCCCGACATTGCCATTACCAGGATTGTTGTTTGCCGAGACGCCGTCTACGATATATTGGTTTGATTCGGTGCGCTGGCCATTGACCCCAAAATCTCCCCGGTTTGCCGTGCTCGATCTCGCTTGGGGACTTTGAGTTACTACACCCGGGGTCATGGATATCAGGTCTTGAAAGGAACGCCCGTTGAGCGGTGCGTTTTCGACAAACTTTCGGTCAATGACGGTATTGACGGATGCGTTAGTGGTGTTGACAGGCGAGGATCCAGCTTCGACTGTGATGCTTTCAGAGGTCGCTCCAATGGGCAGGGTGAAATTCAATGCCAGAGCACTCTGAACATTCAGAATAATGTCGGGTTTGATGATCGTCTTGAAGCCGACCTTTGACACCTGAATGCGATATTGTCCTGGTGGGAGAATCGACACCGTGTATATGCCAGCACCATTTGTTTTATTGGCGTATTGGACTCCAGTCGCTTCATTGAGGATCTGAATGTCGGCATCGGGAATGACTTTGCCGGAAGTATCTAGGACGACACCGCTGATCGTCGCATCGGTGGATTGAGCTAGAGCAAACGTCGTGACGGAGAGCATCAGCAACAACAGACGGAGACGACAGAAGCATTTCACGGGAAGCTCCTCAAGCAGACTGGAATGAAGGTGTGTCACTCCGTCTACGGCAGGCGCTTGGATCTGTTATCAGAAAAGTTTGTGCCTATCGGCGGAGTGGGAGACAGTACGGGTCGAGATTACGGATGGTTGGGGGTCAGCCGTAGATAAGTGAACAGAAGTGGTTTGCCAGTCGGCTTCGAACTCTGACCATTGGGCTCAACGGTTACAAAGACCGCGTCGATCTGGGTAAGCGTTGCTGAATCCTTCGATTTCAGAACCCATCTCTTCTTATTCTGATCATCCTGATAGAGGATGCCGAGATTGATATCGTGCTGCTGGTCAATCCCTTTGCGTCCCCACGCCTGGAAGGTGCTTGCAAGCTTCACCCCTGGCTGCTGATCCAGGTCGTAAGCATAGAAGACCAAGGATTTGCCCTTCGTATAGAACACTCTACCGAAGGGCTTCTGAGTCTTGCCCGTCTTGGCTACATCGTAGATTTCGCCGATATATAGATCGCGTGCTCCCATGAGGTCGCGGATATCTCGATCATGCTGGAGCAATTCTTCACGCCGGGCGATCTGCTGATCCTTCTCTTGCAGCGATGCGGTGAGTTCGTTCACCTGCCCTTGCAACGGCTCTGATTGCACGGCGTCGCGGGGCGACTGATTCCCTGCCAGGTTGAGCCTGTCCTGCAGGCTCTGCGCATTCGATTGCGCCAGAGATAACCGCTTTTCCAAATCGGCACGCTCTTGCGATTCGCGCATCAGGTCAGCTTTGCGCTCCGCCAGTTCGCCCTCCAACGATCTCTGCCGTTCTTCGAGTGTGGCTGCGTCCGACAGGCTTGCCTGAAGCTGGTGGCGCAGTTCCCTTACTTCAACCGCTGCCTGCTGCTCCCTCTTTCCAGGGATTGGCGTGGATACAACCCGGACGTCATCTGGAGCAGGTTGAATCTGAGGGTCGCGCAATGGTGGCGGAGGTGTGGCCGACGATGAACTACGGCCGTGGAGAGTTCCGAAATAGTATCCAGCGCAAGCCGAGATCACCAGGAAGACGGCTGCCCCGGCATAGGGCAAAGGTAGTCGCCACCGGGAAGGCGCCGTCGAAGGCTGAGGTGCCTTGTCCGGCACGATGTTCTCGCGCTCAATCCTCTCCACGAGAGACGCTTCTGCCTGCTCTATCGACCAGGGATCGGGAGCGTGGTCATCATCCGACTGCACACGACTTGCAGCCATCGCCGGAAGTGTTGTCGCAATGACGCTGTCGTACTGCGCCTTGATCTCCCTGCAACTGGCGCAATGGGAAAGATGTGTCTCAAGCTGCCTCCACTCAGCCGCACTCAGTGTGCCGGCAGACGAGAGCGCACAGAGCTCGATGAAGTAGTCATCGGCGTGGTCTGATGCGAACGGCAGAATCTCTCGATTTGAATCTCTGTCCACTGTTCTGTTCACTTGGACCGCAATTTTCCTGCAAAGGCAGGCTTGCGCAACTTTTCGAGCCCACGGTAGTAGTGATTCCGAATATTACCCAGAGTCTGCCCCAAACAGTCGGCGATCTCTTCCAATGTATATCCCTCGAAGAAATGCAGCTCTATGGTTGAGAGCTGGGAAGGGGAGAGAAGCTCCCTGAGCCGTGCGGCGGATGCGGTTCCCCAAACACCCTCCAAGGACCATTCGATAAAGAGAGCTTCATATTGATGTTGATGGCTGGAAGCCGTCAATGCGGCATGCTTGAGATCCCGGTTGGTATAGAAGTGTCGGGTGTTGAGATAGCTGCGGCGGTCGAAGGCGCGATGATAGGTGACCTGCACGATCCATGAGCGTGCTGTCCCGCGCGACGCCTTGAAGAGTCCAGCCTTGCGGAATATGAAGATGAAGACGTCCTGCACCAGATCGTCCGCTTCTGCTTCGTTCCGCAGGATGCGGTAGGCGACGTTGCGTACCGTGCGGGCGTGGCGGCGAAAGAGGACAGCCAGAGCTTCTCTGGTTCCCTGGCTTACCTGATCTAGCAACGCCTCATCCGAGATTTCGGCGATCTGGACGACAGTGTTGGCGGAAGACTTAGATGAATCGATCTGGGGTTGGACCGTATCACGGCGATCCGAAGGATTTTCTGAGGAAGTGTGCGCAGGTTCGCGAACTTCCGATGTGCTCGCCAGAGCTTCCGGGAAATAGGCGGCTGCTTCGGAACTCATACGGCCTCTTGCTGGCAAGCACTATAGTGCCACCACATGAAGGCACTATAGTGCCTTCATGTGGTGGCGTCAATCTCAAAAATTGATGCATGGCCGATTTTCAGAAACCGATGCCTCTTACTCTTGAGGAGGCGTTTGGCCAGATCCTCCGAGCGCTGCGGGAAGGAAGGGGGATGAAGCAGGTCGAAGTTTCTGCGGCTACAGGCTACAGCCAACGGACCATCGGAGTGATAGAGCGTGGCGAGAAGAGTCCGACCTTGCGGACCATGGAGGACTTCGCGACGTTTTATGACGTTCCTCTTGAGCATCTGCTTATTCAAGCAAAACAGTTGCGTAACAACCCGCTGTAGCAAGTAGCGTCGCTCTCCGCCATTGTTGTGCACGCAGCACCCTGAAATGAGGCGAAACTTTCCTGCCAGACGTCAGGAAGCACTGATTGTGAGCGCTGTCATCTTAAGCGCACGCAAGGAACTATAGTGCCTTCATGTTCACGGCCACTCAGAAAAGATTGGTCTGTGGCGAAAAGCAAGAAGCGTCGTGCAGCGACTCTGGAACAAGCATTTGGTCAAGTTCTCTTTACCCGACGGGAAAAGAGAGGCTTGTCGCAGATGGATCTTGCCGTTGCCTCCGGTTACAGCCTGCGCTATATCGGGGATGTCGAACGCGGGACAAAGAGCGCGACAATGCGGACGATGCATGATCTTGCCACCCTACTGGACATTAAACTTGGAACGCTCATGGTCGAAGCGGAAGAATTATGGGCGAGTGAAGCGAAGGAGAGAAATCGGTTGACTAAATCGAACCGTTGAGAATATCTCGTTTCAGTTTCTTTTCGCTCATCAGATTTTCTAAACTCTACTCGATACCTGTTCCCCATTACACCACCAGTGCACAGCCTGAATATTGTCGGGATGATCATCTCGCCTGGCTCCTCCCATGCCTCGCGGGTCGATGTGGTCAGGCACGATGTCGTTGTAGTCTGTGAACGGTGAATGGCCGATCGCGCATTCCCTGCGCTGTTCGACGACCTTGCGGTTGAGCAATTTTCGCATCTCCGCATTGGAGCGCAGTTCCCGGTATCCTCTGGGATGATGCTGGTCCTCAATCCGCTGCATGCCCAGTTGCCTGGCTTTTCGGACCTTCGGGATCGGCTCTCCGCCGCAGCAGGATAGGGAGCGATGGATGGGACAATATTCATTGCGGCGAAGGTTTCATTGGGATTCCTCCGGGTGACTTTGCGGTGCACGTTGAGAGAGGAGGTGGACTATGGCTAGGACTGCTGCCGTCTCAATGAAAAGGCAGACCTCGAAGCGCACGGGGAAGCCGGAGAAAACTGCTCCACGGGCGCTCCTCCACAATTCTCTTCATGGTCCTCTGCGCGAGATTCTCGCCATCGCAGAAGAATGCGGTCTCCTCTCAGGGCCGAGGACGCACATGCTGCGCGGCCGGATGCCGATCGGGTTGATCCAACAGGCGAAGCTCAGGTCCGGAATCACATCCGACTCGAAGCTCCTCGAAGCGGCTCTGGCGAATCTCGCCGTGACCAACGACTACGCGCAGTGGCTCCTTGCGCAGCGCGGAACTGTAAACCCTGAGCTCAGCCTTGAGTTCTAATTTCCGAGGTTCGGCGTACTCCAGGGCGGCGGAACTCGTCTGAGCGTCGGACGAGTCTGGCTCTGTTGCATTAAGTCGAAATTGGCTCGTTTGCATACCAGCAGTAGGGTCCCAGCCAGCTAGCTCCCACAACATCTGGAGGTCAAAAAAGTTAATGCAACAGTGCTCTATTTCGCCGGGTGTCGGACGGTTCAGTCACATCAATACCCAGGAAGAATATGCCTTCGACCGTCCCGTCAAGGTTGCACATCGCATAGTACGTAAAGTCGACATACACCTTCTCACTTTTGCCTGCACGAGTCAGCCTTGCCTCACAGGCCTTGGCGAAAAAGGGTTTGCCGGTTTGGAATACCTGATTCAAGAGGTCAAGAAAACCCTGATCGACCAATTCCGGAAGAGCCTCCTGTACAGTCCTCCCGTTTCGATATCGGTTAGGCGTCTCATGGGGGAAAGCCGTTTAAGTGCCGACGTTCTTGCCTTACTTGCTTCCACGACCTCACTTTGAAGGTGAGTGAGAAAAGGCGGAGTCTCCCTGTACGGCAAAACGCATCGTGGCTGCCTACGACAAACGTACTACCTTGCAGACCCAGGTGTTTAGTCCCAGGCATTAGAGAGATTCATGCCACAGACCATGACGAGCAGCGGAGGCAAACGAACGAGTTTCTGAACCCTTAGGCTAAATATCGCCGCTGTTCCCTCTGTCCTTCTGTTTTCTAGTTCACAATACGGATCCCCACCTCGTCGAGATGATTGAGCAGGTCGGCTGGATCCTGGTAAACCCGATAGGCCCCCACCTGCTCCAGTTCTTCTTTTCCATAACCGCCTGAAAGCAAGCCAATTCCAAGACAGCCAGCTCTCCGAGCAGCTAATAGATCCCAAACACTATCTCCGACAACCATTGCTCTCGTGATGGGCACATTGAGTCGCTGGGCCGCAGCAAGAAACAGATCCGGATCTGGTTTTGCGCGTTGAACCTCTTGCCGTGTGATGACTGGAATTTCCGGTCTCACTCCCAATCTTTCTAGAGCCGATCGTGCACCTTCTGGGCGTCCGCTGGTTGCAATCGCGTAGGGGATATTGTCTCGACTCAGTTGTTGCAACAGTTCGCGAGCACCGGGAAGCGGTTGAATCGCGCTCTGATAGCGTTCTGAGCCTGGTCGGAAGTTAACCGCTGCCCGATCTCCCGGCCGAGAGCCTGAACCAACAGACCGCCACTCATGCCGATGCGACGATGAATACGCCACACAGCCAGGGAAAGACCCAACTCTTCAAGCGCCTCGTGCCACGCGAGTACATGTTGATAGACGCTATCGATGAGCGTGCCGTCAAGATCGAAGAGCAATGCCGGGGCGTGATCGCTGTCCAGATTCATGAGGTCGGCCCTCCGGAGGCGACGAGCTTACTCCTTAGCTTTTCAATCTCCGCCATGCTCTTTTGGTATTCAAGCAAGGACGAGATCATGGAAGAGAGTTGGCGAGCCGTCTCCGCGTTCTTATTGAGATATTGAGTGTATGAATCGGAGATGGGGCGATCCTTATTCTGATTCAGGTAGTTGATCGCAGCCATTGTATTGACGGATAACTCCTTCACCAACGGCAGCATTCGCTCTACCGCCTGTTCCTGCAATTCAGAACCGGACTTCAGAGTTTTACTCAACTTCTCGATGATGAGGGCCATGTTGTCCACGTGTCCCTTGACCTTGGCCAGCATAAGCGCATGCGTCACCCAATTCGTGTCGTTCAAGATAAGCGCCTGGGTCTCATTGGCATCGTTGGCTAATTCAAGTGCTTCGTCGCTTGCATCGGAGAGTAGCTGCGTCAACTGCTGGTTTTCGGGCCTCGTGACGTATCCCGCCAGCGACAATTGAAATAGGAGCAGACTGAGTAGAACTCCTATGACTCGAAGTATGTTTTGCGTGTGAACGGTTCTCATGTTGGACCTCTCCTCCCCGCATCCCTCCATCAAATTGTCCGGAGATTCATTGGCAGAGTAAGCCTTGCTAGGCCGCTAAACAGCAAACTGATCCCTACCAACGTGCCCACAGCCCACAATGAACTCGACGGCCAGTGAAAGAAGATGAGGCCGGCAAGTAGTAACGAAACCAGGCCATCTACGAGGAACCAGACCGCTCCACGCAGGCGTCGAAGGCGTGTGAAAACGGCAAGTTCGAAGACTCCCTCAACTGCGATGTAGAAGGCAAGTACCAGCGTGAGCGCAACCACTCCCGCAACGGGCAGCACCAGCATATAGAGGGCGGCGATCACATAGACGATTCCAATGAGGATCTGCCAGAGAATGGCGCCGGCCCCGCGCTCCGACCATGCGTAGACCAGGTGTGCAACGCCAGCGAATAGGACCAGCCAGCCAAAGAAGACGCTGGCCGCAATACCGGCGAAGAACGGCACAACGATGGCCAACAGTCCCGTCAAAAGGAGCAGGACCCCCAGAAAGATGGACCACCCCGCTGAGCGTGTATAGGTAGTTAGCGTATTCACGACTTCCTCCTCTGTGCCGCCTCGATGGTGATACAGACGTTTTTCCGGAAACCGCCATCAGCCACAGGCATCTGACGACGGTTTCCGCAAACCTATTCGTGGCAGCCAGCTATCACGATGACTTAGGTGGGAATTTGTCGAAGAGCTTATCCACAGCTTTTCGAGCTTTTGGGTGTTCTTCTCCGGCTTGTCGGAAAGCTGGTCGTGCGCCATGCCGCGCCACACAAGGTGTTTTGAGCTGCTGTCGTAGATATCTACGACCAAAGTTCCTATGGGAACGTGTTCGACCGTTGTCGTGGCCATGCCTCCTCCTCCCCAGCCACGCCAACCCCAACCCGGGTCGAGTCCGTTGTAGAAGGTGTTGTATTCCGCCTGATCTTTCCTAACGGCCACAGCCGTCAGCGTAGCATCGCCTCCCAACGGCACCTGCTGCCACCCTTTAGACTGAAGGTCACGGTCCACGGCATCGCGAATACGCCCCTCGAACAGAGGATCCGTAGCTTGAACCTGTCCCCACGAATAGGTATGGTATTCCGAGAAGTGGGCGGAGTGGTCGTAGTCGGTCTCGACTTTCTGTGCCAAAGCTGGAATCGAGAAGAAAGCAGCGGCAAGAGTCACCGTCACTGAGATTCTTTGAAAAAGATTCATGGCAAGACCTCCGTGGTGTTTTGTGTCGAACTAACTTCACTTTCGAACACTGCAAGGCAGCGGGAAAGATGACAGAAACAGAACTGACTCAGGATTCCGTTAACGCCGCTCACGGTCTTTCTGCCGCTTCAGAAATGCCGAGATCCTGTCGCGGAGTTGCGAGAACATGGAATCGAGATTACCTTTCCCCGTGATCCCGGATTTGAGATCGGATATCTGCTTATCCAGGGCGCGATACTCCGGATCGTTGCTCAAATAGCCCAAAGCTCGCGAACGATTCAGTTCGTTCCTCGCGGTTTCGAGCAGTGTCAGAGCTGTGTCTTTGTTCTGTCGCTGAGAATCCGCAGCGCTGATAGCAGCCTGCGATAAAAGGAGGGGCAACGGGATAACGTGCTCGATGATCACGAGAGTGTTCAACGCCGTGAGGAGTACCTTTCCCGCGTCTTGATTCTTACCTTGATCGAGCAGGCGTGCGGCCTGAGTGAGAGCCGCTGGATAAGTCGCTAACGGCAGAGAGCTGGTTCGGATGCGGATCTCGCTTACAAGGGTGGCCAGGAGAACACGAGCTGCGGGTAGATCTTTGTCTTTCACTGTGGCTGCGGCTTGTTGAACGATTTGATCGATCGTCTTGACGTCAGTGGGCGCAGAGTCGATGAGAACGACCTCCGCGCTGACTGGGATTAGAGCCGTGGCAGGATTTCTTGCCAATAGAACATTGATCTTGCCGGTGGCCTTCTCAATTGCAGACAAGGCGTCACTCTTCTTGTTCGCCGCAATGTCTTTGACCGCCTCTTCGGTCTGCTGAATGGCAGCGATAGCATCCTGATCCAGACCTTGCTCGGCTTCCTTCTGATTCTGTTGCCGCTGGGATTCGATATCGGGCCGAAACTGCCGTTCAGCTTCCTCATGCTGTTTCTGGACATCAGAAGAGCTGGTCGGAGGACGTTGGGCCATAGAAGGGTTGGCCGGTACTCCGCTCGTTTTTTCAGGTTTATTTGGATGACAGCCCGCGACGAGAAACAGGCAAGACGTGATCAGGATGCTCCACAGGATATTCCTTCGCGGCGCAACGGGACCGGTTTTCTTGATCATCGGTGCTCCTTGAGGATCAACTTCAATCCCCTCGCTGACACGGTTACTCCCGACTGCGGCGCGCGGACGACGTAGGAACCTGATCTGGTAGTTTGTTCCAACTTTTCCCTAAGTCATCTCATAAGCCCTCCATTCGGGACATTTGGATTGAGGGCCTCGCAGCCAACTCACAAGCCGCGAGGCCCTTCTCTTAGGCAGCTTGCCTTTGAGCGTCCGTCTGAGACTTGGCATCGTCTTGAATCGGGATTGAACGTCGTTGTTCTTTTTGTTGCGGAACCGGGACTGTGACTTCAAGCATCCCATTCTGGAACCTCGCGTTAGCGTGCTCCACGTCCGCTCCTTCAGGCAAAGGAATGCTTCGATAGAAGAGTCCGTACTGGCGCTCTGTTCGCTGCACTCCTCTATCTTTCTCTTCCTGTTCGACTTTACGCTCTCCCTGAATCACGAGCGCATCATTGGCGACTTCGACCTTTACATCGTTGACTGATAGACCGGGAAGTTCGACGCGGACATTATATTTACCATCACGCTCGGAGACTTCGATGGCGGGCGACCAACCCGTTTGGCCTCCAGCGTCTCGTTCCAACCCGAACTCCTGGATTACGCGATCCATCTCCTCGGTCATTCTTCTCATGAGGGAAAACGGGTTGTTGGTGAACAATTCCTGTGGTGTGATTCCGAAGCCGAGGACGGAGGATCGTCTGCGGGGCGAGATACCGGTTTGGTTAGAGCTACGTTGTGTAGATGACCCCTGTTGCTCGTTGGGCCTTACTGTCAGAGACTTCTGATCATTCTGCGCTGCCATAGGAAGCTCCTTATTTATCAGGTTGTCCGCCGTCAATGCGGAACATCTCTGGGTGGTGGTTCATTCACACTATGGGTCGTTAACAGTGGTCCGCGATGGATCGAGCCGATCGCACCACGAACCCCAGTTGTATTGTCCGATTAGGCGATGTTTGCAAGCGTCGTATTCAGCTCGGAGCGCGGATGTGATCCCGTCTGGCACTGAATGACGTTCCCGAGGTCATACTCAGTGTGCTATCGAGGGGGAAGAAATGGTGCACGGACGATAAGTCGAAATGACTTGATGTCTCCCCCCGTAGCGACTAACTGAGTGAAACCCGCTGCTTTTGCGAGTGATTCGATACGACCACGATCTCATCCGACGAGTTCAGCCGAAACGTCGATTCCTCCAACATCTCTTGGAGCCGTGGTGTAGAAGAAGACTTCTCATACGGGAGCAGCGGCGTTGAAGTGCGAAACGCCTGTGTGCTCTAAACCGCAGTGCTCCCACAGGAAACGTACCAATTCGAATTGCTCGAAATGGACTTCACGGTTGGGCTTCTGATTCGGAGTCACATCCAGAAAAGAGGACATCTCGAATAGACGTGAGACGGGATCAATGAAGCGAAACGTTGCCTGTGAAATTGAATTATTTGCTGTGTCCAGATTCTTTTTGATGCATTGCGGACGGAGCACGATCGCTCAAAGACACATGCCTTAAAAGAGAGATTTCACACCAGCAGAAAAACCATGAGTACAGAACCATTACGTTCGGGTGCATCATTGATTCGCATCTCTCCGGGATGGGATGGAGAATCAATCGGGCGGGAATTGAATCTCCCGCAAAATTGGGTAGGTTCCTTCAAGCGCGATGACACTGGCTAAAGAGCGGCGGCGCCTCATGCCGGCCGCGTCGTTCAGGAGGTTCGCTCCGAACGACTGACAAGCGATGAGAACAGCTCGCGACGAAAGGGCTTCGGTGCGAAAGGCAGCTGTAAGGGAGCATGGCCCGGCGATCATGGAGTCGACGACCCGCCGGTTGCGGCGATCGTCAAACGAGACCAGCGATTCAGTGACGAGTGGTCGTTCAGCAGGGCGAGGCTGATGCGTTCTTGTTCGCCGCCCATGGCCTCTGATGCGGCTGTTGCGAATACCGCCATATTTCGGCGGGAGGTTGGCAAGATACAATTTGGCAAATGAGTGCTCTGCACGTTATTCAACTAGGTAGGATGACAGTCACCTTCATTATGAGTGAAAGACAGACCCGTGGTTATCTCGAAGCATTTGAGGTGACTCTTCCTGCCAATGGTCGAATCATTGTTCCTCATCGTCACCCTGACTTTGACGAGACGGTCATAGGTCTCGACGGCATCACATCATGGACCGTGGATGGGGTAATAAAACAAATCGGCCCCGGAGAGCAGCTTCTCATTCCTCGTGACGCGGAACATGGGTTTTTCAATCCTTCAAGCAAAATCAGTCGATTCATGTGCATTCTGACTCCCGGCAAGTTAGGTCCGGACTATTTCCAAGAGATCGCAATTGCGATGGCAGGTGACGCACCTGTTGACTACGCTGACATCTGTGCCATCATGATGCGGTACGGTGTGATCCCTGTTGCGATGGATCAGGCAAATTTTGTAAATCTCGCCCACCGTGATTGATAAAGCGATGTCGATTCAGTACGCAAGTAGCATGTGAGTACAACCATTCCATTCGAGGCTAAGTCTCATCGCTCAAGTATCCGTCGCTGGCGTTGAGGGTTCGATCCAAAGGGATTCTCTGCGAGATCCGAAGCCGATCTGCGTTCTCCTCCGCCCACGACTCTTGCCAACAGAACGCTCTGCGGCGGCGAACGTGACAAAGCCGACAACAAATAGTCCGGCGAGTAAAGTTCCGAGCATCCCGACTACGCCCGTGGTTCCCTTAGTTCTTCAATTCTTCTATGATCTGGTGCAATCTCTGATTCTCCTGCATTGCTGCATCAGTATCCTCCGAGCTGCCGTACCAGCGAATAATCTCACCCGAGGCTCCATAGCACGGCGCACCCCGCGATCGCATCCACTTCCAGCCCCCTTTGCGCCTTCATATTCAATATCGAATAGTTGGACGTAGTCGTGCGGGTCAAGCAAACCGAAGATGCCCAACTTACGGGGGACAGCGAAGCGGATTTTATTGACGGGCTACCGGAGTAGCTCATGCCCTCCTCCGCAATGGTAGGCTGGCGTGACCTATTGAAACAGGTTTCCAACCCTTGGTAGCCTTTGAGTCTAGCTTTCTTTCTTGTCGGTGCCGTTTTCATAGGGATTGGCAAGAACCCATGACCTGTGGCCCTGTTAATGCATCGTAATTCATGAGTTTTGTAAGGAGAGACGATGCCAACACGGCCGACCTGGTCTGGATCCATTCAAATTTCAGTCGTTTCGATCGCAGTTAAGATCTTCCCCGCTACCAATCCTGGCCGCCAGGTTGAATTTCACCAGATCGATCGCAAGACGCACAAGCGAGTACATCATCAGAATGTCGATGAGGCTGGGGAAGTCGAAAAGGCTAAGACCAAAGTGGTCGATATTATCGATGCTCTCCGGAGCAGCCTGGCACAGGGTAAAAAGCCTAAGAGGGCAGTTAAGAAAACAACGCGGCGGAAGGAGGCTGCCTAGAGGAGGCCCTCTGCCGCAACACATACCGCGATATAGTCATGCCATTCACCTCGCCTTCGCCCACCGTTACGTTTTGTCGCACTGAAAGCAGTTTGCCCGCCTCGTCGTCGATGCGGAAGAGAGACTTCGAATGAAGCGGCTTAAACAATCTTCCGGGAGCTTGCCTATTCGTGGATGATGCAGCTTTGCAGCCGCAGTCCTTGTCTGGCTGCGATTGGTCTGATTTGTATCAAGACACATGGGGCCAGGAAGTGTATGGAGCGCTGTAACCCTATCCGCCAGCCTCGTACTCATTCTGATCGAGAGC
>Ga0193742_1001718_pt1 | contig 12934 bp, 9 predicted proteins | sample L2c1metaG_FD_165511 | JGI IMG/M metagenome (GOLD analysis project Ga0193742, IMG submission 165511) | Soil microbial communities from a riparian zone of the East river system, Colorado, United States - L2c1 | ecosystem: Environmental > Terrestrial > Soil > Riparian zone | place: USA: East River... | reverse complement strand
TTACCCGCGACTATGCCGCGTGTCGGCGGCCCGTCAACCAGGTGTGACGTGCGTGCTCAGGGAGCGGCAGCGTTGCCGTCATGTGACCGACCGGAGGGGATTCTCGCCGGACGCGCAAGACGGGTCAGGATGTGGATCTCCGAGGTGAGCGTGCGATGGACCGGGCACTTGTCCGCAATTTCCAGCAGTCGCACACATTGCTCGTCGGTGAGCATGCCCGTGAGTTCCACATCGCAGTCGATGTGGTCGAGCAGACCCTCTGTCGCCTCGCACTCCTCGCAGTCGACGGCGTAGATCCTCGAATGCCGGAGGCGCACCGTCACGGCCTCGAGCGGCCATCGCTTGCGTCGAGCGTACATCGCCACGGTCATCGACGTGCAGGATCCCAGGGCCGCGAGAAGAAAGTCGTACGGATTGGGTCCCATATCGGTCCCTCCGGCCGACGTGGGCTCGTCTCCCGAGAGCCGATGTCGTCCGATCGCGATCTCTTGCGCGAAGCCGGCTGCGCTGCCGTGCACCGTGACAGTCCCCGCTTGCGCACCGGCGCGTGCGATGGTTGTCATGTCGTCGGTCAACTCACGGCTCGTTCCCGTTGACCCCAGAAACGCTCACGCAGCACTCGTTTCAGTATCTTGCCGGAGCCGCTCTTCGGCAGTTCAGCGTCGGAAAACACGATGCGGCGCGGGACCTTGTAGTTGGCGAGAGAACGACGGCAATGAGCGATCAAATCCTCGGCGGTGAGCGGATGTCCCGGCTCGAGCACCACGACAGCTGCGACGAGCTCTCCCCATTGGGGGTCCGGGATGCCGAACACCGCCGCCTCGCGAACGGCCGGATGCTCGTAGATGATTGCCTCGACCTCGCCAGAGTAGACATTCTCGCCGCCCGTCACGATCATGTCTTTGATGCGGTCGAGGATATAGACGTATCCGTTTGCATCCTGATAGCCGACATCTCCCGTTCGAAACAGCCCGTTCCGGAACGCACGTTCGGTCTCGTCCGCATTGTTCCAGTAGCCACGCATCACGTTTGCTCCGCGGGCCACCAATTCACCAGGATGGCCGGTCTCGACTTCCTTTCCTGACTCGTCCACGACCCGCACATCGATGCCGGGGCACGGCCGTCCGCAGGACGTGAGCCGCTCCTGCGTGTGCTCGTGATCCTGCAGTCCGGTGAGAAAACCGGTTTCGCTGAGTCCATAAACCTGAACGAGTTTGAGACCCGGGATCGCCGCCCTCGTCTGCCGGATCAGTTCAGGCGCGATCGGAGATCCCCCGTAGCCGACAACCTCGAGACTCGTCAAGTCGTACTTCTCGATGTCAGGAAATTGGGTCAGCAGACTGATCATCGTCGGCACCAACACTGAGTGACTGACGCGTTCACGCTCGACCGTCTCGCAGAAGCTCTTCGGACTGAACTTCGGGATCGTCACCTGGCAGGCACCGAAGGCCGGCGACCCGAACATGAAGGGGAAGTCAGCGATGTGGAAGATCGGCGCCGCATGAAGATAAACGCCCCCTTCCTTGTAGGTCATCCAGTAGTTGACGTGGTCCAGATTCTCGAGGACATTGCCATGGGTGATCACGACGCCCTTCGGATGGCCCGTTGTGCCGCTCGTGTAGACGAGAGCCAGGACCGCATCCGGGTCGTAGATCGGCTCAGGATAGGCATCACCCTCAACGTCAAGTGGTTCTTCGTCGAGGACCAACTGCCACTCGAGCTGCACAGTCGGGACTGCCAGTGACGAGTGGCGAATCAGCCCTCGTGGGGCCGCGTCGGCGAGTATGTGATCGATTTCCGCTGCCGAGAGCCGGATGTTCAACGGCACCGCGACCACTCCCAGCCAGGCACACGCATAAACGAGCTCGAGGTAGTCGGCTTCGTTCGGAAGCAGAAGGGCCAACCGGTCTCCAGATCCAAAGCCATGTCTTCTCAAGGACGCCGCAATCCGGCCAACACGATCGTGAAGCTCACGGAACGTCGAGCGCCTCTCGGCGGAAGCAAGGGCGATCCGCTCAGGATAGAATCGCGCCGCCCGGCCAAGGGAGTGGGTATAGATCATGAGAGTGGCCTGTCTCGTGCTGTTCACTCATGGCTGGACGGGCGCTGGCCGGCGCTTCGCGAAGAACGCGGTGAACGCCTGCTTCGCCTCGGCAGAGCGCACCTGCGCCGCGAACTCGACGTTCTCGAGGTTTACGGCCTGCTCGAGTTGCTCGCGCACGGCCCGCTTCATCAGCCGCTTGCACGCCTGCAGCGCACCGGCGGGCTTCTCGGCCAGTTTCTGCGCGGTGTCACGCGCGGTCGCCAGCACTTGTTGATCCGGCACGACCTGTGTGACGAGTCCGAGCTCCGCTGCCCGCGACGCGTCGAATGGCTGTCCCAGGAGGATGAGCTCGGCCGCGCCGAGATATCCGCAACGCAAAGGAAGGAGATAACTGCTGCCAAATTCTGGGACGAGTGCCAGGTTGACGAAGGGCAGCTGGAACCTCGTGGTCTCGCCCGCGTACACGAAGTCGCAGTGAGCCAACATCGTGGTTCCACCTCCAATCGCTGAGCCGTGCACGGCGGCGACGAGCGGTTTCTCGAAATTGATCAGTGCAGTCATCAATCGAGCCTGCGGACTTTCACCAGGCCCTGGAGGATTCTTCATGAAGTCCTCCAGATCGTTGCCTGCGCTGAACGAATCTCCCGCGCCATGCCAAAGCACGGCTCGGACCTGATCATCCTTGGCCGCGCCGTCGAGCACGTCCGCCATGGAGACGTACATGCCCGACGTCATCGCGTTCTTCTTTGCCGGGCGATTCAGCCGGACATCCAGGATGCTTCCGGTGCGTTCGGTAACAATGTCACTCATGGCCGCTCGACTCCTTACAGCGTCGTCTCTTGCACGGACCTGACGTCCGGCACGACGCCACTCACAGATACATGAACGCCATCAGTCGCGCCCAGCGCTCCTTCGAAATCAGACTCGAAGCGGTAGCGCGCCAGATCCGCGACCGTAATCATGACGAGGTTGTGCCGCTTGCAGAACCGGATGAGGTCAGGCACGCGCGCCATGGTCCCATCGTCGTTGAGAATCTCGCAGATCACGCCGGCGGGGGAGAGGCCTGCCAGGGTCGCGAGGTCGACGGAGGCCTCCGTGTGGCCACGACGTTCGAGGACGCCACCAGTCCTGGCACGAAGGGGGAAGACGTGACCGGGTCGCCAGAAGTCTTCCGGCCGGCTACCGATATCGATGGCCGCCCTGATCGTTTCCGCGCGGTCGTGGGCGGAAATGCCCGTCGTTACGCCGCGCCCCTTGGCATCAATCGAGACGGTGAACGCGGTGCCACCTGGCTCATCGCTGTCCGGAGATATCTGGTCAAGCCTCAACTCGTCGAGCCTCTGTCCTGTCATGGCCAGACAGATCAGGCCGCGCCCGTGAGTCGCCATGAAGTTGATGGCCTCTGGCGTGATCGTGTCCGCCGCCATCATCAGGTCGCCTTCGTTCTCACGATCGTCGTCGTCAACAGCCACGATCATGCGTCCGGCTTTCAACTCGTCAATAGCGTCTTCGATACTCGCAAACTCGAACCCGTCATCGGCTAGCTGTTCATTGCTCGGGCGCTTATGTTGTCCCAGGCCAAGCGCGTGCCCCATCTTTTCCTTCTTGACGCGCAGGTAAGCAGAAGAGTGCCGGTTCGGCGCGGCTTCGCAGGGAATCCGGGCGATGACCTCGATGCCCGCATCGGATAGCGCACGGACCTTATCGGGATTATTCGACAGCAGGCGAACTCGATCGACGCCAAGGTGTCGCAAGACGGCGACAGGCAATCGGTAATCTCTGTAATCGGCGCTGAAACCCAGCACGTCGTTGGCCTCGAGCGTGTCCAGGCCGCCATCCTGCAGCTTGTAGGCCTGCAACTTCGCGATGAGACCGATGCCCCGCCCCTCCTCGTGCTCGTAGATGAGCAGCCCGCGCCCCTCGCTCGCGATCGCCTCCAGCGCCATCTCCAGCTGTTCCCCGCAATCGCAACGCAGCGACCCCAGCACCTCGCCGGTAAAGCACTGCGAATGAATGCGTACGAGTGGAGCGCCGCCGGTGGGGTCGCCGAGGACGAGCGCAACCGCCGTCTCGAGAGAGCGATCGCCATCGAACACCTCGCGCTCGAAAGCGATCGCCTGAAAGAGTCCCCACCTGGTCGGCAGTCGTGTGGAGACGATCTGCCGAACCGTCCCGGCGTGCATGGTGCTCATCACCTCACCGAGTGGCTTCTTCCGCGTGCCTGGCCTCGCGGACGACTCCGCTTGCACGGAAGCCCGCGATCTGCCCCGCGTCGAAGCCGAGCTGCTGGAGGATTTCTTCGTTGTGTTCGCCGATGCCGGGCGCTCGCTTCGCCGGCACTTTCGCGACACCGTGAATCTGCAATGGACTGCTGATTGTGGACTGCAGCTTTCCACCAGCGCCTTCGAGCGGTACGACAATGTCATTGACACGGAGTTGCGGATCGCTGACGACTTCGGCGGGCGCGCGCACGATCCCGTACGTGACGTGGCTCTGCTCGAACACCTGCTCCCAGTGAGCAATCGGCTGCGCGTCGAACAGTTCGTCGAGAATGGCCGTGAGCGCGCCGGAATTCGCGACCAGCTTTGCCGGTTCGGAGAAACGAGCATCCGTCAGCAGGTCGGGCCGGCCGATTCCCGTCGCGAACGCCGGCCAATGGTCGGGCGTGAGCACGATCAGAAACCACGTGTCATCCTGACTCTTATAGACGTTGAGCAAAGCGTTCGGCGGATTCAGCCGATCGTGCAGCGGGTAGAACGTCGCGTCGGCGAGCGCCCCCTGGACCGGGACCCCCGCGGCCCAGATGCCCGACGCGAGCAGCGACGTCGTGACGTACGCACCCTCGCCGGTACGCTCGCGGCGATAGAGCGCCGTGACAATCGCCGAGTACAAACTGACGGCCGTCGCATGATCGCCGCTCCCCGCCACTGGCAGTGTCGGTGGAGCCCCCGCGTCTCTGGTCAGCGACAGAAGGCCAGTCCTGGCCCAGTACGAGGTGATGTCAAACCCCGGCAGCGACGCATCAGGGCCCTTGTCGCCAAACCCTGTGATGTCCGCATAGATGAGCCGCGGATTCCACTGTTTCACGTCCTCATATTCCAGCTTCAGCTTCTTGCGCGCGGGATGTGGCGTGTTGACGATGATTACGTCCGCCCACTTCACGAGCCCTTCGACGATGGCGCCGGCTTGTGGCGATTTGAGATCGAGTGCCAGACCCCGCTTGTTGCGATTGTTCAAGTGCCACGGGTAATTGTCTTTGGCCCGCGGTAGCGGCGGGATCTTGTAGCCGATTCGCCACGTATCGCCGCTCGGCGGCTCCACCTTGATCACGTCAGCGCCGAAGTCAGACAGAATGACCGCGGCGCCGGGACCGGCGATGAAGCTCGAAAAGTCGACGACTTTCAATCCTGAAAAAATATTATCAGTTGCCATGAGATCTCCTTGACTCACCGTCCCCCGAACTTCGACGCGCGCTTTTCGAGAAACGCCGATGTCCCTTCCTTCTTGTCCTCGGTCGAGGCGCAGATGGCAAAGAACGAGCTTTCCATCACCAGGCCTTCGGCCTGGCTCGTCTCCAACCCTTTGTTGACCGCCTCGATGGCAAATTTCACCGCGACGGGGGCGTTGCCGAGGATCTGCTGCAGGATCGCTTCGGCGCGGGCGAGGAGCCCATCGACGGCGACGATCTCGTTGACCAGGCCGATGCGATACGCCTCCGCCGCGTCGATCATGCCGCCCGAGAGAATGAGTTGGAGGGCCCGGCCTCGTCCGACGAGCCGCGGCAGCCGTTGCGTGCCGCCGTACCCCGGAATCACGCCAAGTTTGACTTCCGGTTGTCCGAACTTGGCGTTCTCGGTCGCGAGCCGGATGGTGCACGCCATCGCCAGCTCGCAGCCGCCGCCAAGCGCGAAGCCGTTCACCGTGGCAATGACCGGCTTGCCAAGGTTCTCGATCAGACTGGTGACCGCCTGACCGTTGCTCGTCATCTCCGCCGCTTCGACCGCAGAGACGCGGGCGAGTTCTCCGATGTCGGCTCCCGCGACGAATGCTTTACCTCCCGCGCCGGCGAGGATCACTCCGCGCACAGCGGCGTCGTCGCGCGCATCCTCAAACGCCCTTTTCAACTCCGCAACGGTTCTCGCATTGAGGGCGTTGAGCACCTTTGGGCGATTGACGGTCACGTAGGCGATGGCGCCTTTCTTCTCATACGAAACGTTCTCGAGCGTTGCTGTCGTAGCTGGTGAACTCATGTTCTGTCTCCCCAGGGTTCGTTAAACGAATGCGCTCAGCCCGCTGACGGCCTTGCCGATGATCAGGTTCTGCATCTGGTACGTGCCTTCGTAGGTGTAGAACGCTTCAGCATCCGCGAAGAAGCGGCCGACACCGTAGTCCACGGAGATGCCGTTGCCACCGCAGATCTCCCGCGCCCACGCCACCGTCTCGCGGCACTTTGCCGTGCAGAACGCCTTGGCCACCGACGCATGCGGGTCCGTCAGCTTGCCTTCGTCGTACAGTTGCGCCATGCGCGTCACCAGCGCCTGGCAGGCGGTGATGTTGCTGATCATCTTGGCGAGAAGATCCTGAATCATCTGAAACGAGGCGAACGGCTTTCCGAACTGCAGCCGCTCCTGCGCGTACTTGAGCGCGTGCTCGTACGCCCCCATCTGGCAGCCGGTTGCCATCCAGGCCACGGCATAGCGCGTGACCCTCAGGACCCGCGCCGTGTCGCGGAACGACATGTCTCCCTGGAGGCGGTTGGCTTCCGGCACGCGGCAGTCCTTCATCGTGATGTGGCCGTTCTGGACCACCTTGAGCGCCATCTTGTCGGTGATCTTCTCGACGCTGAAGCCGGGCGTCGTCTTGTTCTCGACGATGAAGCCTTTGACCTGGTTGTCGTCGAGGTCTCGCGCCCAGATGATCGACACGTCACACCAGGGTGAATTGCCGATCCATTTCTTCTCGCCGTTCAAGACCCAGGTGTCGCCCTCGCGCTTCGCCGTCGTCGTCATGCCGGCGGAGGTTCCCGAACCGACGAGCGGCTCCGTGAGTCCGAAGCAGCCGATCTTTTCGAGGTTGATCATCGGCGGCAGCCACTTCTGCTTCTGCTCTTCCGATCCGCCGAGATAGATGCTGCCCATCGCCAGCCCGGCGTGGACGCCGAAGAACGTCGAAATCGACGGATCGACGCGCGCGAGCTCCATCTGAATGAAGCCCAAAAGGGCGAGACTCTTCCCGCGGCCGCCGTAACCCTTGATCGAAATGCCGCCGATGTTCAGCTCCTTGAAGGCTGGCAGCAGCTCGAAGGGAAAGGCGTCCTCGAGCCAGTACTTCCCGATGATCGGCGCGACCTTGGTCTCGGCGAACTCACGGACCTGTTTCAGGATGTCCTGTTCTTCAGGGCTCAGTGTCGACCTGACGTCGTAGAAGTCGCTGTTCGGCGCCGGCAGCGGCTTGCGCGGCTTGACCGCTTTGGTTGTCTCTGGTGTTGCTGTCGTTGGGGGTGTCACTGTAGTAATCTCCTTCTCGTGAGCTCGGTCTAGGCCAGGCTGGCGTATGCAACGCCAGTGAGGTTCCCCGCAGCGAAGGTCAATGCCTTCTTTTCCGAGCCGTCAAGTTTTGTGGAATAGACCGAGCCTCCCAGGTCGGAGAAGAACATCCGGTCGCCTTTCAGGTCGAGCGCGAGTCCAATGCCCTCCATCAGACCGCTGACCAGAATCTCCGGGTCGTGCCCATTGCCAGCTGATGCGTCCAGGTGTGCGCGGCTGACGGTGTTGCCTCGCGGCGCATCGCCGCGATCGGTCCAATAGAGGATTCGATTGTCGAGATCGAGATCGAGATCGATCGGCTCCGGCAATTTATCGAAGAGCACTTCGATATCGCTGCGCTTCGCGGGCGTCTCGCCCTTTCGTATCTCGAGGTTGGCGCGGAAAATGCGGCCTTCGTTAGCGTTGTCCGGCCCCTTCTGGGTCCAGTAGACCTGGCCGCGTTCATGGTCGACAGCGATCCCGACGCACCATTTCGTCGCGTCGGGGCCGGGACGCGCATCGCCGTGACTCGTGTCGACGAGCGTTTCGATTGCCGAGCCGTCAAGGTTCGCGCGCATGACGCGCATCCCTTCGCGATCACACCAGTACAGCTTGCCGCCCTTCTTATCGAGTTGCAGTTGTTTCGGCGTGAACGTCGCGCCGTCGGGCACAATCGTCCGCCGATGTCCTCCGTCGAGATCCGACCGTTCGATGTGCCCGTCGTTCGCGTTGGGATTTCCCATGTTGGTCCAATAGACATGCCCGGCCTCGACGTCCACCACAATGCCGTCCGGCAGCTGCTTGAGTCCCTCGATGAGGACCTGAAGGTCGGAGCCGTCGGGATTCACCGAGGCCATTCGGCCGCCACTGACATCCAGAAAGAACACGCGCTCGGCGGCGCCGTTGTGGTGATGAGCCGCACGGCGCGACTCGGTCCGGTGGCGTAGCGCAAGCAGCCCCAGTAACACCTCGTCCCGCTCGTGTGCCAGCTGGTCGACGGATCTGCCGGCCGCTTCCTGCAGGACGCCGTCGACGATGGTCTGTGTGAGTTCCGGTGTCACCTTCGGCGTTCCGAGTGCCGCCCACATGCCCTCCAGCGGTCCCATGAGGTGATCCATGAAGTGGCGAATTCCCCCCTCGCCCCCGCCCAGATGCCACAGGAGACTCTGGCCCATGACACCCCAACGCAGCCCGGGTCCCCAGGACACGGCGGTATCGGCGTCGACGACATTCAGCACGCCCTGTTCGACCAGGTACACGATTTCCCGATACAGCGCCGCCTGCAGCCGGTTCGCGACGTGGCCGGTAACTTCCTTGTTGAGACGGATGGTCTTCTTGCCGATCGAGTCGTAGAACTCGATGGCGCGTTGGACCGCTTCGGGGGATGTCTTCGCGCCGCCGACGACTTCCACCAGCGGAATGATGTGCGGCGGGTTGAACGGATGCCCGACGAGGACACGCTCCGGGTGTTTGCACTTGGTCTGCATGACCGTCGGCGTGATCCCGGACGAGCTCGACGCGATGATCGAATCGACGGGAGTCGCCTCGTCCATGTCGGCAAACAATTTGATCTTGAAATCCGGTCGTTCGGGCCCGTTCTCCTGGACGAAGTCGGCCTGCGCCAGCGCCTTCTTCATGTCCGTGGTGAAAGAGAGCCGATCGCGGGATGCGCCTGGCGACAGGCCGATCTGAGTGAGCGCCGGCCACGCGGCGTCAACATACACGCGGAGATTGGCTTCCGCGTTCGGGGCCGGATCTGTTGCGATCACATCGAATCCGCGTGCGAGGTACTGCGCCGCCCAGCTCGCGCCTATCACTCCCGTGCCGACAATCGCGATGCGACGTACTGGTGTGTTCAAAGCCATAGTTGGTTCCTGAATAATTCGCTTGTTGGTGAGCTCTTCACGATTCAATCGAGCTGACCTCGGTGGACTGTCACGCCAACTGGAGGGCAACGTCAATGCCGACGCGTGATCGTTCACAATCCGGGCAAATCAGCAGACCGCGGCGTGTTCACGTCAGAAGGCTGCGTGACCTCACGCACTCAGTGGTCAGGCTGGCGCACACCATACCGCAGCGAATCATGGAGACCGCATGTGAGAGGAATGCGGGACCTTACGCAACGGGAGGCGTAGACGCTCAGAAAACGTTCGTGCCGGGGTGTGGGGCAGGATGAGCGTTGATGTGCCGCGTGGAAGTAGAATAGGAGTGTCCGCTCGGTCGTCCGCGTAGGGCAGCCTCATGAGCACTGAGCCGCATGTGATCCGGATTCTGGCCGTCGACGATCACCCCCTCCTTCGGGAGGGCATTGCGGCGCTCATCGCCGCCGAACCCGACATGCAACTGGTCGCCGCGTGCGCGGATGGCCGCGAAGCGATCCAGCAGTTTCGAGCGTTCCGGCCCGACGTGACGCTGATGGACCTGCAGATGCCGGACATGACCGGCCTGGACGCGATGATTGCGATCCGCGGCGAGTTTCCAGGCGCACGCATCATCGTGCTCTCCAGCTACGCAGGCGATGCGCAGATCGTTCGTGCCCTGAAGGCCGGCGCGTCCGGGTATCTGCTGAAGAATCTCGTACACAAAGAGTTGCTCGACACGATTCGCAGCGTGTATACCGGCCGCAGGACCCTTTCTCCGGAGGTCTCTATCGAGCTGGCGACGCATGCGACCGACGACGCGCTCACCTCGGCGGAGATCGACGTGCTGCGCCTGATTGCCTCGGGTAATGGGAACAAGCAAATCGCCGACAAGCTCGGCATCACCGAGGACACGGTGAAGGGACGCGTGCGGAACATTCTCTCGAAGCTGGGCGCGAACGACCGAACGCACGCCACGACCATCGGGCTCAAGCGCGGCATCATCCAGCTCTCGTAGGCTCATCAGTGGCAGTGACGTGTCTCGGTTGTATCGAGTCACGCATGTGATCAGCGTCCCGCGTGGCTGTTGATTAATTGGCCAGCCCAATTCAGAACCACCACAATCTGTGCCGCGCTGCTTTCGGACACGGGAACACTGAGAAGAAAGTGCTTGCCGTCGGGACTCGGCGCATACCGGTTCTCGCCGAGCCCGACGGGAGCGTCGAACAGGCGGGTTGGGGGACCTACCTGCAACTGATTCGTGAGCTTGAGCTGGACGGCCATCAGCTGCCTGTCGATCGACAGGAAGTACAGCTCGTGTCCATCAGGACCCCACCTGGGAGATTCGCCACCGCGGGTCGAGACCTGCACCTTGTCGCGTGGGTCAGGGAAGCGCTGCACATACACCTCCGGACGTCCGGATTCGTCCGACGTGTAGGCGACCCATTTTCCATCTCGTGAGAAGTGAGCGTCGGACTCAGAGAAGGGAGTCGCGAGATAGGCATGGGGCGTGAGGTCGCCCTGCATTGACAGAACCCACACATCCGAAGCGGACACCGCATCCGTCTGCTCGAACAACAGGGATCGCCCATCCGGAGACCAGGAGGTCGGACGAATGGACCGGTCATTTGTAAACAACAGCTCGGTGTTTCCAGTACCGCTGACAAGTTTCTGGTAGATGCCGGGTACCGCCTCCCTCACGGACGAAAAGGCGATGGCTTTTCCATCCGGCGACCAGACCGGATCGTCGTCGACGTCAGGCGAGAATGTGAATCGTGAAGGTACGCCACGCGCGAGGTCGATGGTCCAGATGTCATTGGCGTCTGGCACGATGCGCTGGACCGCAACGCCTGAGCCGTCGGGCGAGAGCGCGATGTCACGCCACCCGTCGACGGCGGCGGCCACTCCCGCTTCGTGACCATTGCGATCGACCCAGATGAGGCGATGATTGCGCGACCCGGATGTGGCATAGGCGAGCGTGCCGCTTCGCGAGACGGAGAGCGCGGCGTGACCGAGATGGCGATCGGCGTCCGCGGAAATCTCCGTGATCTCGCCAATCATCTGACCACGATCGAGATCGACTCGCTGGATCTTGATTCCGTTCGCGTCCGTGAAGAGGATACGGTCGGGTGCCACGAACAACGCGTTGAAGACACCAGACAGCAACGTGCGGGGATCAGCGCCGGAGCTCGTGCCGAGATAGGCCGTCGCGCCTCCGCCAATTCCCGGACCGTCCTGACGGAGGTACAGGAAGCGGCGTCCGTCCGGGAGGAACTGCGGCCAACCGTCGGTCTGATGCTTCGGTGCTCCTGCCTGGACCGTCATCCGGGTCGGGACACCTCCAGTGACCGCGACCCGGCTCAGCCCCCCGTACGCATCGGCGAAGACAATGTGCCCCTCGTCGCTCCATGTCCCGCCTCGCGCGTCGAGTGGCGCATCGCACAGTGTCAGAGGTGCCGTTCCATCGAGGCGGACTCGCTTCAGCTTCGACTCAGCGAAAAAGCCGATGTGCTGCCCGTCTGGCGACCAGAAGGGTTCGGTGGCATGCTCTGTGCCCGCCAACGGCTCTGCCCTGGTCGAGGCGAGGGAGCGCATCCACAGTTCTCGACGGCCACCTTTTGTCACCGCGAATACGAGCCGGCCTCCGTCGGGGGAGAGGGCCAGCATGCTCGAAGGCACACTTGCGAGCGTCGTGTCCGGAGGCGGCGCGATGGTGAACGTCACCAGCGGTTCCTCGCGTGGTGTCGCGCCCGACCAGTACCGGGAAAGAACCACGCCCGGAAGGACCAGGCCAAAGACCAGGGCAACCGCGGCAACAATCCGCCACCGGTTCTTCAGTACCTGCCGTGGCGATGGTGTCAGTGGTGCCGGAGACTCGCTGTCCGATGTCGCCACTTGAGACAATGCGAACGCGAGGTCTCGCGCTGACTGAAAGCGCTCCGAGGGTGGCTTCTCGAGGCAGCGCCTCACGATGTGATCGAGTGAAACGGGCACGGTCGGTGTGAACGCTGAGATCGGCGGTGGACGCTCCGTGAGCGTGGCGGTCCACGTGTCGACCGACGAGTCTCGCCGAAAGGCGAGGTGCCCGGTGAGCATTTCGAAAAGCACGACGCCAAGCGAAAAGATGTCCGAATGGTGATCCACCGTCACGCCGGAGACTTGTTCAGGGGACATGTACCCGATGGTTCCGAGCAAGACGCCGGCCCCCGTCATCAGTCCCGGTCCGGTCTCGACTGTGGAGCCGGCGCGCACATCCGATGCGTTCCGCGCCAGCCCGAAATCCAGCACCTTGACGAGCCCTTCAGACGTAATGAAGACATTCTCCGGCTTGACGTCACGATGGATGATGCCCTTGTCGTGTGCGGCGGCGAGACCACGCGCGATCTGTGCACCGACGTCGAGCACTCGACTGACCGGCATACGACCGCCGGCGAGCGCCTGGCGGAGTGTCTGGCCCTCGAGCCACTCGATGACCGCGTAGGCGACTCCGTTCTCTATACCGAAGT
>Ga0193742_1001717_pt1 | contig 12935 bp, 11 predicted proteins | sample L2c1metaG_FD_165511 | JGI IMG/M metagenome (GOLD analysis project Ga0193742, IMG submission 165511) | Soil microbial communities from a riparian zone of the East river system, Colorado, United States - L2c1 | ecosystem: Environmental > Terrestrial > Soil > Riparian zone | place: USA: East River... | reverse complement strand
TAAGTGCGCCGACTTCGGCGTTGACGAGCGTTAATGCGCCCTGTCCTACCAGCCATCCGAGAACTCCGCCGCCGCTTCCAGTCTGGGCTGATTCCATATCACTGGGGTCATTGCTCATGAGTTGGATGAACCCGGATGCGAAGAACACAAATAATACCGTGGCGACCGTTACGACGCCCGGGACGCGGTTGTTTTCAGCCCGGAAAATCTGTACTGCACGGTAGACGAACAAAAATGGTAGCGTAAATACAGCAAAGCCGAGCAAGTACCGGCCAGCATCGTATGTTGCCTGCGGGAACACGCCGCCGCTGGAAAGCATGCCAAGGACCAATAACAGGGATAGAACAACCAGCACGACAGCACCTACCTGAGGCCAAAAGCCTTCGGGCAAAGTGTGGGTCGCTTTGGGAGCGGCTTTTTTCGAGTTGGATCGTTTTTTTCTTTTAGCCATAATTACCTAATCAGTATACGAGTGCCGAACTACCCTGTCGAGCACTGGTTATGGTTTTACTGTAGCATAAATTGCTACATATTGCAAGATGGTAGTGATTTGATGCTAGCCAAGATATTGTTTGTATGCCAACCCGGCTAGAACTCGGTAAGTACCGAGGCATTCATCCTGATACTTTCCAGAAAGTATCACAAATTCACTGACAAACAGTCGCACTTCGAGAACGGCCCTTCGGGTCCGCCCCAGTTTCCTAAATTAACGAACGAAGAAATTGGGGAGTCTCTGCCTACGGCACGTTTCACGAGCAGTGGCTATTCGACTGTTTGTCAGCTCATTCCCTCGGTTTTCTCGAGACCCGCGGGAGTCGCAGGAGCTGCAAGAGGCGCCAGCCGCCCGCGACCGACCATCCCTTGATGAAGGCCGACTGTTTCCCAGTCATTGGAATGAGCTGTTTGCGAATGAAATCTGCCTGAGACAAGGGATGGGAGTGGAGTGGAGCGAGGTGGGGTTGGGAGAGAGGAGGGAGACTGAACTGGAACGCACCAGGAATAATGAATTGTTCAAAATTGAGGAATGCCACCTGCCCGCACGGATGTGCAGACAGGTGGCATCTGTAGAGCTTCCTCAGTTCCCTGCGCGAGCAGCGGTACTGTTAGTCGTTGCAGGTGCCGGTGCAGATGGCACCGCAGTCCGACTTCGTCTCGACCACCTTGTGGCAGGGGTTGCTGCAGTCATCGTTGCCACAACTGACCCGAGTGGTGACCCACAGTGCCTCGTCGACAGTGATGCCCGACGCGCGCATCGCGTCGACCGTGTGACGAACGCCACCGGTGCCACTGTAGTCGACACCTGCCTGGTCAGAGGGTGCGTGATGGATGAACCTGCCGGCGATGCGGTCGCAGAACGCGGCATACTCCCGGGTGTACAGGATGAACGTGTGCCATCCGACATCGGGAAGCGGTGCCGGTCCGTACGAGCCGCCGGGGTTCTCGGCGCACAGCTTCAGGAAGCCGAGCGCCTGGTCCATGATGCGTTCCGCCAGAGGCAGATCGACATCGTCGTCCTTCACGATGCGCTCGGTCAGGCGCGTCCACAGTGCCTCGTCCACGAGGTACTTGTTGGCCAACATGACATCGGCCTGGGATACTGAGGGGGAGATGGTGACGGTTGTCATCGTCTCACCTTTCTCGCTCTGTTCCGGAGTTGGTCTCCAGAATCAAAGAATATTATGCATTATTTAACAATGCAGGTCAAAGCTAGATCTCGCGCAAATGTTGCGGAGGAGTCACGACATCAGAGGCTGGTGTCTGTGGCTGCTGGAAGACTTTCGGCTGTTGTGGGGCACGGGGGTTTGCACCGTTTCGGGTGCTATCGTTCTGACCGCGGCCAGATTGGTTCCCGCCACCACCGCCACCGATTTCGTTGATCACTGGGATCACGATTGGGGTGCGGCGGGTCTGGTCATACAGGACATGTGTCAGCTCGTCTTTGATTTCCTTTTTCAAAACATCCAGGTCGACGCGGCGGCCACCGAAGCTTCGGGCGACTTTCTGTTTCAAGTACTGACGGATCAGGTTCATCAACTCCTCGCTATCGCGCAGGTAAATGAATCCGCGGGAAATAATGTCAGGGCTGGTGAGCAAGCGGCCAGTTTTTCGGTCAACCGTCAGGACGACGACAAACATACCTTCGTGCGCCATGTGGATGCGGTCTTTTAATACGACTTCTGATACTTCTGCGCCAGAATCATCGTACATAATACCGCCGACAGGAACACGGCCAGTTTTCTTGGCTGAACCATCGTGGTAGAACTCGATCACGTCACCCGCATCAGCAACAAAGATGTTATCACGTGGAATGGCGCCTTCTTTTTCAGCGAGTTCTGCGTTATGTACCAACATGTGGAATTCACCGTGAATTGGCAAGTAATAAGTTGGATTCAGGGCGTTGATCAGTTTGACGTGATCGTCGTAGAAACCGTGACCACTCAAGTGGAGCGGGCCGATATCAGTCAGGTGCGATTTACCGTTTTGGATAACGTCAGAGCCCTCGCGCATCAAGCCGTCAACGGTGCGAACAACGTATTTTTCGTTACCTGGAATAGCGTTTGAGCTGAACACAATGATGTCAGAGTTCTTGATTTTGATGTGCTTGTGCGCACCAGATGCCATACGGTTCAGAACGGCGTTGAACTCACCCTGGGAACCAGTACACACGATGGTGACTTGGCTATCAGGTAGTTTGATGATGTCATCCATTTTGACGACAACGTCTTTTGGCACATTGATAACCCCTGCGCGCAAAGCGACTTCGAGGTTTTGGATCATCGAGTAGCCAGCGAACGCAACCTTGCGGTTGTTGTTTTTCGCTTCCTCTAAAATCATCTGCATACGGTGGATCTGGCTCGAGAAACAGCTGATGATGACGCGTGAGTTCGGGTATTTCTGCATCACTTCGCCCATGCTGACTTTGATGTCTTTTTCGCCGTGGGTGTGTGTTCCCTCGGATTCACAGTTGGTTGACTCGTTCATGAGCAGCAAAATGCCTTCTTTGGTGGCGATTTCCGTCATGCGGTCAAGGTCGAATTTTTTGCCATCGACTGGATCGTCTTCGAAGCGCCAGTCACCCGTGTCGATCAAGTTACCGACAGGCGTGCGGATAACAACGGCCGTCGCATCAGGAATCGAGTGGTTCACCCGGACTAATTCAATGCTGAATGAGTCGCCAAGTTGCGCACGTTCGTGGGCCTCTGGGTCCAGTTCGTGGAATTCAGGAGTGAAACCAGACGTTGCCTCCTCCATGTTTTTCTGGAGCATACCGAGCGTGAAACGGCTGGCATACACTGGTGCTGGAATTCTATGGATCAGGTGACGGAACGCGCCGATGTGATCCAGGTGTCCGTGGGTAAAGATAATGCCGCGGATTTTATGCTTGTTTTCCTCTAGGTAACTAATGTCAGGCACAATGTAGTTAATGCCTGGGTAGTCAGCGCCTGGGAATAGGAATCCCATGTCGATCACAATGATGTCGTTATCGTATTCGATCGCCATCATGTTTTTGCCGATGCCCATTTCACCAAGTCCACCGATTGGGATGACTTTCAGGCTGGGACGGTTAGGATTAGCGCGCTGTTTTTTCTGATCAGCGATGCTGAACTGACGGCCTGCGTAGCCGTTATAGAGTGATTTGTTCACTGGAACGTCGATCATGTGCTGTGACGCACGGACGTTAACATTTTCGCTGGTACGGCGCTGCGCACGGAATACTTCGCCGCGGCGAGTGTTCGTGTTGTTCAGAACCGTGTTATCACTTTTACGTTTTTGTTGGTTTTGGGGCCGCTTAGACATGTCGTCTTTTTGCGGGCCTCCGAGTCGTTGTTGACCCATAATTTTATGTGTTTCCTTTCATGACGCTGCACTTTTCTGGTGCACATCATTATTTTATATGGTTGTCTTTTATCACTTTCAGTATCAGTGGAAGTTTCAAAAATAATGGTTAAGGGGTGGAGCGGTTAAATTAATGCAATTTACCCCTGTTCAAGTGAGTCTAGTGTAGCATACCACTCTATAAAATGCAAGCGGCATTTTGTCAAGCAATCTTACTAAGTATTTCTGGCACCCGCTGAAAATCATCCAATAATGTTTCACGCATTCCTCCATTATACAGGGCTGCTGCGGGGTGGTAGAGGGGTAAAATAACCCAGTTGGTCGTCGTGCCGTCATGTAATTTTACGGGAATTCGTTTCGGCTGGCCATGAACCAAACTGATTTTAGCGTCAGGCAGGAAATATTCCATGCTGTGGCGGCCGAGCGTCACGATAATTTTCGGTTCGATAACCTCGAGTTGTCGTAACAGGTACGGCCAAAAGGCCTTTTTTTCATCAGGTAACGGATCACGGTTATTTGGCGGGCGATATTTAACGATGTTAGTAATAAAGATATCCTGGCGGTCCAGATCAATGCTGGCGAGCATTTCGTTTAGGAACCTCCCTGCTGCCCCGACAAATGGTAACCCCTGTTCATCCTCGTTTTTACCGGGTGCTTCACCGATGAAAACGATATCGGCATCAGTGTTACCGTCGCCCATCACAAGATTCGTTGCCGTTTCGGCCAAATCCGGGCAGATATTATTGTCTAGAATATCTGATTTAATCTGGTCAAGACGTGTCTGTTTGGAATCCATGTTCCTATTGTAAAGGATGTGCGCACCCACCCGGGAATTCCCGGGTGGGTGCTTCCGCACGATCAGATGGTGCATCGGCCTACTGGCCGCTCGTTCCGGGCCGGTTGGCCTGTTCGTTGCGAGCGTGAGAGCCGCCGTGCAGAGCTTCCTTGGCCCTCTCCTGCTCGGCAGCTCGGCGCTGCTGCTCGGTCTGCGGCGTAGAACCGCCGTTGCGTGATCTCATGACGCTCCGTTCCATTCTGTCGAATTGCGGAATTATCATTTCTGCAGGTAGTACTCTAGTAGGTCACCACCATAACTTCCCATATCGCCCGAAGACGATCCCGGGTTATCCACTGCTGGACGGGCTTGGAACGGCGCCTGAGCAACGTGCCATACCCACTAACGTGGATGAACCCGGATAGGAAGAATGTGAGGTAGAAGCCCGTGATGAGACGCGCCGCCAGTCTATCGAATAGACCGAGCAAGAAGAAGGCTATCAAAGCCAGTTCTGCGCCTACAAACACGAGCACAACACCGGTAATGTCGCTCTGTGCGACACCACGGATGATACCCAATACTGCAAAGTACATGCCTTTCTCGCCCCCAAATACGGTGGTTGAACAGAAAAGATACTATAGTTTATAGCAGATTTATATCATAAAGTCAATAGTGCTTACGCGATCTATTGGACTATTTCGCGTCTTTCATACTCAGGTTCAAACGGCCGCGTTCGTCGATGGCGGTAAGTTTGACTTTCACGACATCACCTTCGTTAACAATGTCGGTGACTCTTTCGACTCGCTCGTCGCTCATCTGAGAAATGTGGACCATTCCATCGATGCCAGGCATGATGTTGACGAATGCACCGAATTCCATGACTTTGACGACAGGACCTTCGTAGATGCGGCCGACTTCGGGTTCTTCGACAAGTGATTTAATCCAGTCGATAGCCTGTTTGATAGATTCAGGATTGTTGCTGGCAACGGTGATCAGGCCGGTGTCTTTGATGTCGACTTCAGCACCAGTTTCCTTGGTAATTTTGTTGATCATTTCCCCGCCCTTACCAATGATGGCACCGATTTTTTCAGGTTTGATCATGATTTTTTCGATGCGTGGTGCATATGGACTCATTGTGTTTCGAGGCGTCGCGATGGTTGTTAGCATGTGTTCGAGGATATGTGCACGGCCGATTTTACCTTTGGCAAGAGCTTGCTCAAGGATTGCAACTGGCAAACCATGGACCTTCATGTCCATCTGCAGCGCCGTAATACCCTTGGCCGTTCCGGTGACTTTGAAGTCCATGTCGCCGGCGAAGTCTTCGGCATCAGCGATATCGCTCATGACGTATGGGGTATCACCGTCCATCATCAGACCCATGGCGATACCGGATACTGGTGATTTGATCGGCACACCTGCGTCCATCAGGGCCAAACAGCTCGAACAAGTTGCAGCCATCGATGTTGAACCGTTCTGGCTCATGATTTCGGTGACTGAACGGATGGCGTACGGGAAGTCTTCTTCGCTCGGCAAAACAGCGGTCAATGCACGTTCGGCCAAATAGCCGTGTCCGATTTCGCGCCGGCCTGGTGAGCCGAGGCGGCGGATTTCACCGACAGTGTAGCCTGGGGCGTTGTAGTGGTGCATGTAACGGCGAGTACCGTCAGATTGCTCCATGGTGTCAACAATCTGGGCATAGCTCAGTGGAGCAAGCGTGATGATGTTGAGCGCCTGGGTCATGCCGCGGGTAAACAGACTTGAACCGTGGGTGCGTGGCAAAATGCCGACTTCACTAGAGAGCGGACGGATTTCATCGAGTTTACGGCCGTCAGGGCGCAGGCTTTTTTCGACGATACCACGGCGGACGTCTTTGTGAAGTGCCATAGTGAAGGCTTCGTCGTAATCAGCTTTTAATGCAGTGTACTGCTCGCCATGTTCAGATTCCATTTCGGTGTGGAATGCGTCACGCAGGGTTTTAACGATTTCGTTGCGCTCTGGGTAGGCTTTGTGTAATGCTTCGCCGAGTTTGCCCTCGGTCCATGTGTCGACACTCGCCTGGATAGCATCGTCAGGTTTGACCAGTTCGTACGCAAGCGGTTCAACGCCGAGTTTTTCGGCTAATTCCAGTTGCAATTTCAATGCCGGTTTCATGGCTTCGTTCGCCCATGCAATGGCTTTGACTACAGTTTCCTCGGGCACTTCGTTGGCACCGGCTTCGACCATCATAACGGCGTCTTCGCGGCCAGCGACCACGAGGTCGAGGTCATTTTCGGCAAGTTCAGCGTGGCTCATGAATGCTTTGAAATCGCCGTTTTCATCGAGTCCGACACGTAGTCCAGCAACTGGACCATCGAATGGTGCACCGGAAAGCATCAGCGCAGTTGATAGTGCAATCATCGCTACCATGTCAGGACGGAACGTAGGGTCCATACTGAGGACACTGGCGACACCTTGGACTTCCTGGCGGTAGCCTTTTGGAAATAGTGGGCGGATCGGGCGGTCAATCAGACGGCCGATTAGGATGGCGTCGTCAGATGGGCGGCCTTCGCGTTTGATAAATCGTGAGCCAGAAATCTTGCCAGCTGCATACATTTTTTCTTCGTAATCGATTGATAACGGGAAATAATCCATGGCGTAGGCTGGGCGGCCACCGACCATAGCGGTTCCGAGCACGACGGTTTCGCCGTAGCGGACGACAACGCTCGATGTGGTACGAAAGCCGACACGGCCGACTTCCAGTGAAAGTTCGCGGCCGCAGAATTCGGTGCTAACTTTGGTAATTTCACGACCAAAAGGGTTGATAGTAGACATGAGTATTTGTCCTGTTCTCTCGCAATCGGTAACGGGTGCGAATCTCTGAGATATCCAGAAATTTCCATCCACCACCGACAAAGCGAGGTTTATTTAATTGTTAATCAAAACGAAAACTCCGCAGGTACTATTTGCGGAGTCCAAGTTTTGCGACGATCGCTGTATATGCTTCGAAATCTTTGCGCTCGAGGTATTTTAGTAACCGTTTGCGCTTGCCAACCATCTGGATAAGTCCGCGACGAGCCATGTTGTCGTGCTTGTTTTCCTTGAGATGAGCGGTGATTTCCTTGATCCTCGTGGTCAAAACAGACGCTTGCACCTGTGGTGAACCGACGTCTGACGCGTGAGTCTGCACATCTTTGATCGCCTGTGCTTTGTTCTCTGTGGTAATCATCTGGGCTATTCTAGCAACTTTATCTCTGTTTGACAAGGTTACGGCCTGAGCGCTTGTTGGATAGCCTGCAGATGGGCGGCTTCGTCCGGAGTAAGATCATGAGTTGACATGTGAGCCTGAACCATCTGAATTATTTCTTCTGTCGTAGGATTATCGTGACTCGCCAGCTCATCGGCCGAATGAAGAAGTGTCTCTAGCTGGAGAAGTCCCATATCAATAGCCGTTTCCTCTGTAAGCGGATGTGCTTCCATGTCCATACGAGGATCACGATATTCAATCCATGTATCAGCCTTGTAAGTATCGTCCTGCTTGTGCTGGACGCGATAAACGATGTGTTTATCCAGTTCAATAGTTGAGGTACCATCCGTTTCAACCCCCTCCGCTACAGGCAAAAAGGTTCGAATATGTATATCAACGATCAGCTCGGGTGGGATAGCTTCATCTGATAATTCCGGGGCAAGATGCTCTTCGGAATAAATCATTTCTGCGCGTTCTACACTATCAGTATTTCGGTCAAGTTGCAGGGCAAGTCCTACCATGCCTTTATCCAGCGTCCTGTGAAACGCATGCGGAGTCTGTTCTGCCCCGGGAGCAGCGGGTAGTTCCTGCACCTCACCACCCGGGGGCTTGACGAGCACAGCGGCACAGCCCTGGAATATGTTTCTCAATGTTTCCTGGGGAATGATTTCTTTTTGTTTTGGTTGGGGCTCGCGCGAGCCTTCTTGGTCCATAACGCTATAATAGCATAACCGCGATACTATGTCAATTCGAACGACGTGTCTGCATCTGTTACAGACCACTCGTTGATTTGAGTGCGGCGCAGCCGCGTACAGTACGCCCCTGTTCCGAGTACTTGCCCGATATCGGCCGCCAAGGTTCGGATATAGGTCCCGCTGCTGACGTGGGTACGGATTTTAATTTCGGGATAGGTATAGCCAACCAATTCAAGTTCGTGGATTGTCACCGTGCGGACAGGCATTTCGACCTCTTCCCCGCGGCGCGCCAGTTTATACGCACGCTGGCCGTTAATCTTGATAGCCGAAAAGATAGGTGGGGTCTGTTGGATTTCGCCCCTGAACTTGTCCAGGGCCCCGTGGACGGCCGTTTTGGTCGGTTCAGTATCGGATACTGATGTCAGCTCGCCTTCGGGGTCGCCAGTCGAGCTGGTCTGGCCGAGCTGAATCGTGGCTTCGTAGACTTTGTCGAGTTTTGAGTAATTCCCGGCGTTTTTACACTCTTTACCGACGACGAGGATCATGAGTCCTGTCGCGAAGGGGTCGAGCGTGCCGGTGTGGCCGACTTTCACCTTGTGCCCAGCAGCGACCGTCAACTGGCGGCGGACACGGGCAACCACGCCAAAACTGGTCATGTGGGCGGGTTTATCGATTAGAATTATTCCATCTGTCATTCCGAGTATTATACTGAAGTTAATGAAAAAGATTATCTTCGGCATTTTTGCCCATCCCGACGACGAGGCATTCGGTCCTGCCGCTACCCTACTGCATGAAACGAAACAGGGTGCCGAGCTGCACTTAATCTGCCTAACAGCGGGCGAAGCAGGTGTAAATCCTGATAATCACGATGATTTGGCCACTGTCCGGCTCGAGGAGTGGCGCGCGGCGGGCACACTTATCGGTGCTACCAGCATGCATCACCTATGCTATATCGATGGGCGTCTGTGTAATAACGACTACCACGAAATCGCGGGCGAAATTACAAAGATTGTAAACAATACATTGAATGAGCATTCCGAAAAACTCGAAATTGAGTTCATGAGTATGGATTTTAACGGTGTGACCGGCCACATTGACCATATTGTTGCCGCCAGAGTTGCCGCATTTGTGTTTTATCAACAGCGCGAACTCGATAGGAATATGACACGGATGTTATTGTCGTGCGTGCCGCGTTCAGAGGCGCCAAAACCTAACACCGACTGGCTTTACATGGATGCAGGGCGGGCCCGAGAGGTATGTCAGATGGTCGCCTTCCCCGAGCTTCACCATCAGGTGATTGAAATTATACGAGCTCATCATACGCAGCGAAACGATGGCGAGACACATATAAAACGTCGTCGCAACGAGGTTACGACGAACTATTTTATGATTCTAGAATAGATCTACTGCTGACCAGGTAGTTTGAACTGCCCTGGATCGTTTGCCGGTGGTGCGAGCTGCGGTGGCGCTACCGAGGGCGTCACATTGTTGTTCGGTGCTGCTGGAGCTACCGGCTCACCTGGGAGCGGAGGAAGGGTCGAGTTGCTTGGGCCTCGAGTTCAGCGATCGTTGGGGCCGGTTTCGCGGGCGCAGGAGGTTCAATCGCTGGTGGCATTGGAGGTAGTGGTGGTGGCATATCCGGCTCAGACGCTGATCCCAGCGTCGGCGGTGCTACTGTCACCATCGGTGTCGGTTCGTAATGCATAGGTGCATCTGGTTCGCTTTTTGGAGGTTCGGCGAATGGGTCAACCGTTGGCGGTTCGTCATTTCCGGCCATCGCACCATTTAGCGGCATAGCATTCGCCGCAGACGGGCTATCGTGACTTAGCAGCGTGTGATTACGATGAGATTCTTCCTCGCGGCGCTTTTCAGCTGCTGCTTCATCTGTCGTCGCATTCAAAGTCCCGCCGAACGACGGTTCATTCTGGGCGTTCCGGTCGCGCCAGTCAGAGGCTCTTGAGTCAGGCACGGCGCTGGTGGCCGCTTCGTTCACTGCATCACTTGCCGCGGCAAGGTCCTTTTTCAGATCATCAACAGACAGTGTCGGTGTGGCAGGCATAGCCGCAGATAATGCTTCACTCAGTTTTTCCTCGGTTTTAGGCGCCGGCAACTGTTGTTCAGCCGCGTCAGCAAGTGTCGTCGCTTTGTGCTCAGCTTGTTCGCTTGAAGTGTGATCGACATGCATTTCGCCGCCCGGTGCATTTGGATCAACCGGCGGTGTCGAATCTTTGGCTAGTTTCTGGCTTTCGCCTTCTTTCAGTTTTTGCGTTCCATCAGAGGGGGACGGGCTGGCAGGCTGGATAAGTTCGTGACCTTCCTCGAGCTTCGTGGCAATTAACTGCTGGTTAGCGCCAGCTGCCATCAGCTGGGCGGCCATGGTCATGACTTTCGGTGAAGTACTATTGTTCGAGAATCGGTCCGTTGCCGCAACGATACCTGTAAGCAGTGCCGTAGAAATCTGTTGGTCGAGCAAACCAGATTGTAGCGATTCACTCAAGCTCATCAACATTTCACACAGTGAGCTAGCCGAATTGTCGGTCCAATCGATAGAGCCCAGCTCGCTTTTCTGGGTACTTGCGTTTACCGTGACGACCGTCGCATCGTGCAGGATACGGCCATGGGCGGTGATGGCGCTATCCAGGTCTTCCCGTTTCTCGACACCTAACGCCACGATTAATTCGACATTGAAATCACCCTGTGAAAATTGTAGGTCTTTTTCAGAGATGACAGTCCGGTACGGCGTAATAAAAATTCGCACCACGTCGTCTTCGACTTTGTAGCGCAATCGGTCGGCTTTTTCTTTGTCCAACGCAATGATGAAGTCCCGCAGAGAGTCAACAGTGCCCTCGAAGGTCTTTTCAGGTTGCAAAAATTCAATAGCAGGCGGCAATGTACCACTAAAAACTGCTGTGCCATGCTTGTCCATTTTGTTCAGCATCAGCGTCAGCGCCAGTGCTGCACTAAGTTCATCGACAGATGGATCACGGGAAACGGTTACTAAAATATTAGTAGCGTTTTTGATACGTTCGCTCAGCTGCTGTTTGGCATTTGTGCCGTCCATAGTTTTTCTCTGTTTTTTGTGTTTAGAACCTTCAGATGTCACTGTAGCACAAGCATTTCCAACTAGTCAACATTTTTGACTGAGGTGCCACCTCTTTACAGTTTAGGACATTTACGCTATAGTTGGGCGTTGAATTAGGTACTCGTTTCAGGCCCTGAGACGCAGTACCGCAAAACAATATTTATAAGAGGTTCTAAGACTACATGCCTATCATCAAATCAGCTATCAAACGAATGCGCCAGACGGCAAAACGCCGCACTCGTAACGTCACGACTAAGCGTAATTTAAAAGATGCTGTGAAAGCTTTTTTGGCTAAGCCAACGGCAACAGGCTTGAGCGCTGCTCAGAGTGAGATCGACACTGCAGTCAAGAAAAACATCTTGCCTAAAAACACCGCTGCACGCCGAAAAGCTCAGCTATCACGTGTTGCTAAAGAAGCTGGCGTGAAACTAGCAACTAGTACCGCTAAAAAAGCTGCTGCAAAACCTGCTGCGAAAAAAGTAGAAGCTAAACCAGCTGCAAAGAAAGCAGCTCCAGCTAAAAAAGCTGTTGCCGCAAAGAAACCTGTGGCTAAGAAGCCTGCTGCGAAAAAAGCTGCTAAGTAATTTAGTTATCTAGTTAAGAATGAGTCGCGAGAAATTGCGGCTCATTTTTTATTAAAATATTTTAGATATACCACCAAGCTCGTTAACCTCACGTACCGAGGCGTTGGTCCCCTACTTTTGACGCAAAAGTAGGCAAAACTTTTGCGGGGCATTCAAAAACACGATGGTCGTTCACTGCAAAATAACCGCGCCTCGAGGTCGGCCCTTCGGGTCCGCCCCAGTTTCTCTGGTTTGTTATAGGAAGAAACTGGGTAGTCTCTCAGCGGCTATTCGGTTATTTTGCAGCTCTCTCCCTCGGTTTTCTCGAGACCCGCAGGAATCGCAAGGTCGCAAAGCTACAGGGAATCACAGCGTGCTGGCTCACGCCAGCCGCCTGCGACCGACCATCCTTTGACGAAGGCCGACTGTTTCCCAGTCATTGGAATGAGCTGTTTGCGAATGGAATCTGCCTGAGGCAAGGGATGGGAGTGGAGCTGGGTGGGATCGAATAAAGCACACTAACCCAGGCCTTACGGCCTGGGGGAAGCGAACGTGGGATGCCAGGAGAGTGGGATCAGGAGACAATAAATCAAACAGTGATTGCATTCAAAGCCACGCGGATCAACGCCCAGGGTTCATGGCCGGTGGATTTGAGCTGGCGGTCGAGGTCAGCTAGTGTATCGACGATTGTTTGACGCTGTTTAACACCCAGCCTCCGCGCGATTGGTTGTAATTTACGGATAACGAATGGGTGCACGCC
>Ga0193742_1001716_pt1 | contig 12938 bp, 19 predicted proteins | sample L2c1metaG_FD_165511 | JGI IMG/M metagenome (GOLD analysis project Ga0193742, IMG submission 165511) | Soil microbial communities from a riparian zone of the East river system, Colorado, United States - L2c1 | ecosystem: Environmental > Terrestrial > Soil > Riparian zone | place: USA: East River... | reverse complement strand
TTCAGAATGATTTTCTTCACGTTGAGAGACAATTCATATTCCGAAACAGATGAGAAAGTTCGGAATTGTGCCCATGGGAATTGTTATGTAAAACTGTATAGTATGACATGATCAGAATTCACATTGGTTTACCATTTCGTGTGAGTGTTTTGGTCATAGGGAAGAAGGATATACTTGGCCTGATTACCGAGCGGCGGAGGGCGCTGAGGCTTATGGTTTCTCAAAATCCGTAGGTTGAAAGGGAGACCGTTAAGTCATAACGAAAGCGTTGCTTCTTTTCTATCTGTAGTTATCTCAGTCTGCAGGCTGGTGGCCTTAAAAGGTCCCGGTCATGTACAGCCCGAGTTGACTAGGGCTAGGTGCTTTTAGGAGGGTTACAGAGCGATGCCGGAAAGCCGACGTCAAGACCTAGTAGCTCCAACCGTTTCAGTGAGTTGGTATTTTCAAAACTTTATACAATCTCCTTCACGTTCACATCTAATTGAAAGATACCGTTTAAACTAGGTTCAAGGGAACGACATTTCAAGATCCTTCTATGGAAGAAGTCACCCAATTTAGGGCGGCTCAAGTTGAAGCAACCTCCTCAAATAGCCGTGGATCTAAATGCAACGGAGAGTTATCGGAGAAAAAAAAAAGAGTGCAGATCGTGATCTTCCGTTGCCTTGGCTTGCTTACCTTGGGCTTTCACAAGCGGTCTAGGGAGCAAGATGATAAATACAGGTGGTCTCCCGAGTACGGGCCTCATGGTCAACGTCCCAGAGTTTCTGTTTGAGATAGACGGGGAAAAGCTTCGGAGGAACAGGGTGTGAGAAAAGAGAAGTGAATTGCTAAATTGTTTCCCACGAGTAGAATCGCGTTGGTGGACTCCATTACGCGGCCTTTTTCTCTTTCGTTTATATACATACATACCTTTGGGGATCGCTGTCTTTCTTTTCCATAACTTACACACTGGTCAATAAAGTATACAAGTCATGGCATCAACATCATCACACCCTACTCAACTGTCCTTCAATCCATATACTGAGAACGGAGGCACAATCTTGGCGATCGCTGGCGCTGACTTCAGCGTCATCGCTGGTGATACCAGACAAAGCGAAGGATACAGCATACAAACACGATACGCGCCTAAAGTCTTCCGACTGTAAGTCATCAGCCGGTACTCATCGCACAGACCTAACTTATTCGTACTTAACAGAACCGACACAGCTGTGTTGGCTGTAAATGGTTTCGCTGCAGATGGGAATATATTCGTGAAGAAAGTACGGCAACGTTTGGAGGTGTGTATATGTATCCCATTCTACAGGATCTTGATAACCGACATTCATATAATCAATAGTGGTATCGACACGCTCATGCAAAAGATATGCCTATTCGTGCCATCGCGCGTCTTATTCAAACAATGCTTTATGCACGTCGTTTCTTCCCATATTACGTCTACAATATTCTAGGAGGAATTGAGGATGATGGTAAGTTCAGGAGTTTGGCGATTGAACGGCTGATGTTTGACACGACGTGTTAAACACCGGCTATTCTATACCCTCTGGCTAGTCTGTTTGTTCACGCAGCCGTGCTGACTCAATTTTCCCCAGGAACTGGCGCAGTGTACTCTTTTGATCCTGTAGGGTCGTATGAACGCGAAGCTTGTCGTGCCGCCGGTGCAGCCCAATCATTAGTACAACCTTTCTTGGACAATCAGGTAAGGCTCATGTCTATCCAAACGATGAACGAACCGGATATGTACACGAACTGCAGTGTCCCCACGTCTGCCGTCAATCATGCAAAATCCGAACCTTTACCGATTTCGTGCCGCGTTCAATTTCTATCTCACTTCTCACTTGTCTACTCGGACGTCATTGACCTTGTTAAACCTTTTCTTTTTTTTGTTTTGCAGATCTACTTCAAAAATCAGACGCCTGCTCCCGGAGCATCCTTCCCAAAACACCTACCATTGTTCACCGTGCTGTCCCTCGTGATCGATTCATTTACTGGTGCAACAGAACGACACATAGAGGTTTGTTTCTTTTTCCTTCCATCATTCTTCTCTTCCTTCTTTTCCGCTGTAAGATTACAGTTGCCATTGTCCACGTTTCGATGCTTTTGCTTATCCTTCTTCGTCATACTTCCATGTCCGTTGAACATCCAAGCTCATGGGATCTCTCTGATTAGGTTGGAGACGGTCTAGAAATCTATGTTGTGCTAGCCCCAAACAGCAATTCTCTCCAAGGTCTTCAGAGTTATCCCGGAGTCCAAGAGGTGACGGTCAATGCAGCAAACCAGAGAGTGTTTGTCATCAGGAGGGATTTGAAGAAGGACTAGTGGCGCGATTTTCATCATAAAATGTTGTTCGTCGTGTATATCAGGATCCTACGCACTTCTATGTCGTCCTCCTTGCCTTTGTTGCAGACATCGGACATTTGTACGGTCTGATCAGCTTTCGGACTTTTCTTGTCCACGGTCTTGCGAACGACATGCTGTTCGCCTGCCCCCGTGTTCCTTTTTATCATAGTCTCATAGATCTCAAGTATTTTAGTTTACATTTCTCGACTTGGTACAACCAAGTTGTGCAGTCCGACGTGTATTCTTGTACCTTTTTTGCTCGTTCGTTTGTATTGTACGTACGTACGTATTGGTACTCGTCTCAAAAGTCCGATTCGAAATTAACTGCCTGTCCTTATGAAACTTTGACCACGTTTGCCAAGACCTACGGGACATTGTGGCAAATGCAAAGTTTGATTTTGAAGGCAAGCGTGATGATGATAGTGCGCCAGTTTTAAAGTAGGTTTTTGGACGGTCCAGACATGGCACCTGGCCTCGATTGAATCCACAAGGTTCAGGCTATCGATCTTCTGTGTAAGCTTAGATTTCATGGATTGACGGAATATGGAGGTGATCATTCATAAGCTTTAGGCTCAAGGTGCCAAGGCCGACTACGCAGCGACAATAGTGCATTTACAAAAGTCCATGGTAGATTCTTATGTCATTCGTATGGTATACAGGCATACCCTTGGACGCTGCATGTCTGATTGAATCTCGCGTGTCCCGTTACTTGAAGACCCGATCGCTGTAGACATAAACACTCAAAACCCATTTTATCCGGCAGAGATTACCAAAGTGATTCTGGGTTTTCAGTGATTTGAAAAAAAAGAAAAAAAGAAAAAAACTTCTGTTGCTGAGCCTGAGACACTCACCCACAGTGTGTTTTCTCCAGAACAGTGGTCTCGATGGAACAGGAGCAGGTGTAGTACTGCAAAGAAACTCTGACTGCTGCGTTCAGCTCTTATCCCTGAAGCGGCTCCATCCATGTTTTGTCCTTGTGGGTGGGTATGCACTTCAACACCAGTGTTGATATATGTAACAGAGACCATCGGGATGCCCCGATTATTAAAGGCAAAATCTCTCCGTCCCTCGGTACTGAGCTCGAATCGACCGCACTGATGACTTCCACCTGATCGGAACTTGACTGTCCTTATGTATGTACTTGTCCAACGTGTTCTAGCATTGTCTCTCGGATGGGTTCAGTCGCTGAGCCTTGTTACCGTCGACTCCATGAGTCCCGATGCGGGCGGAAGGGATGAGGACTCTGGTCAGGATTATTTTCGTGGTGGAATTTAGGTGATGGTTACGGTTCACGATGAAGATGGCAGGATTCAATGTGTGACTTTACCGTCGATATACATCTGCTTGCTTGATAAAAATAAAAGCCTGTGACTGATGTTGTGTCTGGGTTGTCAGGGGGAAACCAGGGTCACAGTGCGAAAAGTGATGGCGTTGAAGGAACTTGTTCTGAACTGCATCCATCTCCTAAAGCATTCCAACTAATCCTACTGAGTTCTTCTTTACTAGCATCGCTTGAGGCGGTCTGTCAATAATATTTGACCACAGAACAACAAGTAGAAAACCAAACAAGGCCAAATTGGGCACACTCCACACTCGTTCACCCCCCTTCCTTCCATCTTGCCAACAACCCCTTTCCACGACGATATCTCTCTATCCTTATTCTTCTAAAAAAACCATTTCAAGAAACGCCCCAATATTGCAGGACACGAGACATGATTCTCACTTCTCTCCTCACCGTGGTGCTAGTATCATTCACTGGCACTACATCGGCACAACAAACGATAATCTACGATTCCATACACAATGTAACAGCTATTACCGGTACTTGGAGTTCAGGAAACAAAGTTGTTCTTACGGGTCCTGTGAGTTTTGTTTTTGGGAAATTTTTTGGCTCGACGTCTTTTGTTTGACCTCCTTGGCGTTTTGTGTCCCTAGGGTTTCGCAAATCCTGCCAATATGTCCTTCATTTATCCAAAAACGACGGGAATCTCTTACTCGTTGTGCGTGTTTTCACTCTCCATTGATATTAATATTATGACGCTGATGTTACGTGGTTGTTCAGTACGAATGATGGGTTCTATGAGATTTCGCGGTATCGGTTCAATAGCAATGGTGCGTGAAATTTCAACCTATTTTACTTCCTCGTCTTCTTATGTCTTATTTTCTTTTCATCGCCAGGCTCAGAACCAACATGCATTACCGGCGTGATAGGTTGGGTGCATGGGACCTACACTTTGAACCCCAATGGATCTATAACGACCACACCTTTTGGCGACGGATATCAACAAGTCCAAGACCCATGCGCAGCCGTTTCCAACTTTATTGAAACGTATAACCTAACAGAGCATTATCAGCATTGGAGAATTTTTTTAGATCCAACGACAGGCCCTCATCTCCATTTATTCCAATATGACGGAGCGCCCCTCGCACCTCAGTTCCAAGTATCGACAACGCCGAATATGCTTCCAACACGATTGCTGCGGAATGTAACTACTGCAGCCCCACCTTCAAGACGCTCACTGTCAAGTGCTGAGAGTTTTTTGGGACCACAGTGGACGCTAGGAGTTGTGACTGCTGCAGCACTGGTTCTGATGGCAACAATATCAACAGTGCTATAGACATTCCTCAGCATGTGTTTCCTCCGCATATGGCCGTTGTTGGTCGTGCAGTAAGGAAATCAATCCCCCACCTCCTTTTTGTCACTTCCAAAATCTACTACCGCCATCCATCAGACACCACTGGCATCTTTGTAACTTTCTATCCCCCTCCCAAACCCATTACTTACGCTATTACATGCACACTTGGGCCATCATTGGACCGTTCTTTTTCAACTATCTATTACTTTTTTTCCCTTTCTTCCCCTCCTCTCGCCCAATTTGGGTACCATCTTTTTTTAGCATACATCCACGATCCCAACCTGTTTCTCGTCCCCTCTCGAACTTTCCGCGTATATGTATGAACAGCCAGCCCTGATGCATACTTACATACGTACTCGATCGTTAATTAGAAGACACAGACAAGTACCCCCCCCCATCGTATGGCATACCATGCAAGATACCCTCTATCACCACACAATGCTTGCTCCATATGCCATCATAACTCTTTTCCCGCTTTCTTTCCTCCGGTATAGTCCCAATTTATTCGGCTGGGGCAAGGGTCTTAGGAGAGGACTTATTGAATTTTAGTTTTTTTTCTTCCTTTTTTCCAAGGAGATACCACTTTTGTTCTTTCTCTTGGTTTCCGTTCTAAGTATATCTCAAACCATTTAATCAAGCCGTTGATCGGGTGAACACTATAAATACGAGAGGTAGATTATCTAGCACTACCACTACTATTTACATCGCCCTCTAATCATCTCCCGGCCTGGAGAATTTCAACCTTTTCCTGGGTCTCACCTCAACAGACTCATGAAATACCCCCGTTCAGCTTCGCCCTTCACTGCGGAAACCAAGGACACAAATTTCCTGACCCTGATATGTCTTACCTGTTAGCACCGACCCGCTCGACTACATATGGCCAATCCTGCATGATGCTCGAGGCAATTGATGATTTATGTACACAGTTTCTGCGAGCCAAATGGACAAAACGAGACAGAAGGAACCAGCTTGACCACCTTCAAGAGCAAGCTCGACAAGGCTCTCTTCTTGCTCGAGATCTCGACATCCAAACATCATGGGTAGCCACCGTTCGAATCTTTTTTTTTACATGCCTCTTCGCCTGCACGATGCTTTCCACCCAGCTCACAAAACCAGCCGCTTGAAAATAGACCGAAACGCTTTTTATCACCCTATGTCACTCACGCTTACCTCTAACTCACAATTCGGAATGGAAGTAGCTGTGAACCTACATTGGGGAACTTCCTCAAGCGAAGTCCCTTATCAAATCATTAAACTATCACGATGGATTCGGAGAAGCGGTCGTCAACGTGATAGTCGCGTCGAACTTGACGGTACAGGTCTATTGCGCTGTCCTTCGTATTGGTCTTTCGCTTTGTTCGATGAAACCGTTTGCTCTGTTCGCAAACTCTGGCATCAGTGTCTCAGCGCCACAGCTACCTATACACCTTGGAACACCCCGGCAATGATCTTCAACTCCAATCCATTTTTGCAACAACAACCCAACACCCTTAACTCTGTAAATGCAACTCTTTCAACAGGTTATTTAACAAACAGAAAGATGCAGAAAACCGGTACCAACGTGACTGTACTAACCTAATTGATGCCTTCAAGGAAACCACCCATGGTTCTATTACCTTTTACCAATCTCATCAATCACAGATAACGGCTCTGCAAACCAGCTTCGACCCTCAAGAGTCAAATTCTTACTACCGCCTAACGACCCTTTCGCACCCAGCAACTCGATCATCGCATGGCGCATTACCGAAGCGGAAGCTCACAAAAGCGAACCTCACTTGAAGCCAAATAACTTTATGCTCAACACATCCTCTCCGACAGCAGTAAGTTTTACTTCATCCATCGCTTTCCCAAACCAGGGCCAGAAAGCCTGGAAGTTCAATTTCAAACAAACGACCCCGTTTAGAGAATGACCGCAATGGCAGCCATCTGCAACGAGAACTTGAACTATCGGTGCAAGTTGATGACAGCCTTCAGGTATTCCCTTCCCCATCCCACTTTGTTTTTCATTCATCATCCCTGGCCTTGTCGGCCACCCACCGAGTAACCCCTTCAAATAACGAGATTGCTTCTACTTCACCCTTTTTACTCCTTCCTCCTTTTGTTCCATCTCTTGTTCCACCTTCTTTCGATGTTGTTTTCTTCTACTCTTTTTGTATCATTATTCTTTTTCCAAGAATCTGGTTGAATCATATCAAACCCCATGCTCTCGTCATTGGCGAAACGAAGATTTTACCAGGTAACCTTTCGAGGATATCAATTACACCAAAATCCTGGGCGCCCAACTGGATACCATTCGGCAAAAATGGGAGTTGTTGTTACTATTGAGCGGGGCATCCTCAATGGTCAAACGGTACCCGGACACTATTTCTACTGCTAACCACAAAGCATTTTCACATCGCCTCATTGGCGTTTTCGCCCCTTGGAACCATGGACGCACAGAAGATAACAAGAACCGTTTCCTAGCTACACTGAATCGCGCCTCCCAAACGCACTCACCTCCAAATGTTCCCTGTGAATTATGTGTGCCTCTCTACCTAACCGATATCCCCACCCTTTTTCACCTTCCTCTTGACTTTTCTGAGAATTTTCAGACGTTCACTCACATCAGTTAGAAATAACAGCTCAACAAAGTATGATTTTTCGGAAGGAAAGGCGCAGGAAATCAGGCAATGCGGCGAGAATGTGGGGGGGAAATGTGACGGAAATTCCGAGAGATCAACGTTTCACCAGTTCACCATCAAAAAAACCACCGTGAAAATCTATTTCTTTACCTCACAATGCTTCCCCCGACAATGGACATATTACCTCTCTATGAGCCTCTCTTTCCACTAAATTCGTCTTTACCGTTCTCTCTTACATAGAATGTTACTTATTATGTAACGTAGTCAGCTGATAATTACTACTTACCATCTTGCAATGCAAAGCCATATTCTCAAACAACTTTCTCGACAATCTGTCCTCCTAAGAAATTCAAATCACATTCAACGCCATCTCTTCTTCTCTTCCTCCTCGCGTCTGCTTGCCGACCCATGGCCACTACCTCATACACCAGAACATATGGCTTCCACCACCACTCCAGCAGATATTTCTCCTCTTCCACCACTCCCTAGACCAAATGAAACTATCGAAACTCTTCGAGCACGTCTAGTCTATCAATCCCGTAAACGAGGAACTTTAGAAAGCGATCTTCTTCTAAGCACATTTGCACGAGATCATCTCAGCGTTATGACACAAGGGGAGTTGAATGAGTATGACAAGGTGTGCAAAAGATAAGGATTGTCACGTTAAGTGTACAAGAAAGCTAACTATTTTTTCTTTCTTTCTTTTTCTTTTGTTTGGAAAAAAAGCTACTTGATGAAGCAGATTGGGATATTTATTATTGGGCTACCAATAAGCGGATACCATCGGATCGTTGGGTCGATTCACCACTCCTAGAAAAGTTGAGGGTTCATGCTCAGAACGAGGGAAAGGTGGTTCGCAAGATGCCACCGTTATAATAGGACAATTCGATGTCAGATGGGCACAAGACCTGGGGTCAGCATACTTTCTCAAAAAAAAAGTATGTGGATTCGTTAAAGACCTTGTGTTGATCAAAATAAACTGCAACGGGGTAACCAATTCTAATTGATGATTCGATACTTCCGAGTCTGCCATTACTCAAAAGCCAGATGAGTAGGTCGGGCGCTGATGTCAGCCATGCTTTTTAACGACGACTTTTTCCAAGATTGGCGAGGGTTCCGGCCAAGTAATGAATGGGTCAGGCTAGATATTTGTTCATCATGCAGAGTGGTCTCGCAATTCAAACCTTGGTTTTAACCCTGCTTTTCCCCCCTTCTCTTCCATTCTCCACTAAGCTTCTCCCTCCAGAGTATGCACGGCCATATTTATTTACATAAGTGAGTTTTGTTTTGCTGGTATCGTCAAGGCATATGAACTGGGATTCGTCATGGAGAAAATCATCGCTTGCTTGTATCTATCTCTCTGAAAGGCAATCTTGTGGAGAAATCTGTCGAGTCAATCCAGAACGTTGGAGCGTGTCTTGTTGAAGCGCAGACGTGGATATTTTCCAATATCGTGCTCAATTGCCAGCCAAAGCACCAGCTCATCCAGGTAAAAGATCGGATTCTGTTTCATACAAGGTGTGTATTGCATTAAGGACAGCGCAGGTGGTAATTCTTGCACGATCCATTGGTGAAGACCGTGACCGATTGACAGTACGGTACCATGCTCCTCGATTGGGGATTGTTCACCAACATACTTGGCACAAAAAAAACCGAGAGCATCTGCAATATCTCCCACGGATCGAATGCACTTCCCTTCATGCACGTTCGGTCGGAAAACTTTCTCATAACAATCCGGAAGCGCTGTGGATGTGAATGTGAACCTGAATATAAATTATAAGTTCATTGTGAACGGCGAATGCTGTGTCCCAGAATACATGTAGCTATATATATATATATTTCATCCCTCCTGGTTGGCCTGGACCTTCAACGCTTCAAGCTTCAAGCGCTTTCGATTGAGCTATTCACCAAATTTCGCCTGCAACCTTCAATGCTACCCAAGTTACTTATTATGTAACGTAGTTAGCGAAAATTGGTTTGATTTCCTCCTACTTCCCGACTGGTCTTATGTGAGTATGCTCGACCTGCCACACATGGCACCCAGTCAGTCACAAAACTTCACAAGAGACACATGACACATACCACTTGTAACGAAAGTATGAGCGCAGCGGAATCGTGGGTTGCTCTTCGAATTCCGGGTCGGGTACCTCATCACCGTACTCGATAAAATGAGCGAGGGTAAAATGATCAGTCAATTGACCAGAGCATGCGGGGAAGCGAACGTGGGTCAAGTTGAAGATCTATGCTCTATCCATGTCAGTAATATATAAACGATGCTTTTGAGAACAACCCCATCCCTCAAGTCAGTTGAAAATGGTTCCCCTTCGAACCACTTCTCTCGTCCTCGCCAGCGCTATTGCGGTTTCTACCGCTCAAAGTACACTCAGTAACATCAAGAATGTCGTTGTACTTGTCCAGGAGAATCGGTAAGCTGAAATATATATCTCCTATATTGAATCTACTCATTTAAACCTTTGCTTTCGATTCACAGTTCATTTGATTGGCTCTTCGGAGACCTCTCCTATAGCACGGACATTGACAACATCCGTAACTTGGGCCGAGCAGTTTGCAACCCCGTAAGTCCTTTTCCCATGGTAAACTGGCTGTCGTATGATCAACACTAGTTCACCATATCCGACAAACATTATTTTAGGCCAACGTAACTGCTCCAAATGGTCCCAAAGTTTGCGCTGCACCGATAGCTGGAAATGTATCTCCCGACGATCCATCGCATTCCGTCACCGGAGTTAACTTCCAAATCTTCTCCACCTTCCACCCCAACGAGAATTTAACCCCTGCGCAAATTTTGGCCGAGGAGACGATGCTCGGTTTCCTCCAAGAGCAAGAGATGGCTTTTAAAACTACCAATCTCACCCGTGCAGGCGAGAGTATCAATTATGCCCCCGAGGCACTCATTCCAGTGTATAAGACTCTCGCCCAAAACTTTGTGCTCTTTGATAGGTGGTTTGCTGATGTTCCTGGACCCACCGACCCCAACAGGTGATTTCTGTCCAATGCTTGTCCTCCACTCGTGTGGTTTTTGATTTCACATTATTTCGATTTTCTGATAAATTAATAGGGCATACATAACATCTGGTGCTTCCCATGGACACGGGAAGAACGATGCCTTATTCAGTACTTTCGGCCTGCCCCAACGTTCTATTTTCCAGCAGCTTTCAGAGAATAACATCACGTGGATCAACTACTTTAACTCTAGCTTCAATCCAGATGCCGAGTTCTATTCCTGGACCCAGTCGCAGGGCAAGGTCGCTACCAATGTCAAGCCCATTGCCAAGTTCTTTACCGATGCGGCCGCTGGAACCCTTCCTCAATTCACTTATATTAACCCTGAGGTACACATTGATACCGCATCTTTAATTTCCATGAGTATTTCACGCACACTTTTTCTTGACAAATTAGTGCTGCAGTTTCTCTTCCATGCATCCTCCCAGCCCAATCAACCTGGGTGAAAAATGGACCAAATCAATCTATGAGGCTGTTCGCAGTTCTCCTCAATGGAATAACACCCTATTCATCCTCACCTTCGACGAACACGGTGTATGTAATACACATCCTCACATCACAATATTACTCATCCGATTCATTAATCCTCCACAGGGGTTTGCTGACCATGTCCCTCCTCCTATTGGCGTCCCCAACCCCGACGGCATAACCTACACCGAAACTGCTAGTGATGGCACTAGTTATACCTTCAAATTTGACCGCCTTGGAGTCCGGTACGTCTTCTTTTGAAGTCATTCAGAAAGACGGTCATTTTTACATACATCCCTCAGTGTCCCAACGATCTTGATCTCTCCTTGGGTTCAGCCAGGAATTATCGAGCACAACGGTATTAATAATGGTCTAATCTACACCCACTCTTCCATCCCTGCATTTATCGGCAAGGTAAGTTTCTTCAATTATTAATTATATGCCTAATTTTGACGGATTATTGTTATTCTGCTAGCTCTGGAACCTTGACGGTGGCGTCCCTTTGACAAGCCGTGTGGGTTTCGCGTCTTCCTTCGAACATCTCATTACGAGCACATTCCGTAGTAACACCCCAGTCACCCTTCCCAACCCAGCTTGAGACTATATCAGCCTTTCGATTATCCATTCGATCACTTATCTCGTTGAAGAAGTCATCTTTTCCCCCCCCATTAAAACTCTTCTGTTGTGGAAATTTCATTAAAGATACATGTTGAATTGTAAAATATTAAGCTGAGACTCGGAATTCCTGTACTAGTTTATTCTTTAGATAAACGGAAGGACGGCAGGTATTAAATTCCTAAGAAAAACCCATCTCGTTAGGCTGGCTACGGCCACGGGAGACCAGGCTGAGGAAAACATTTTTCAGACTAAATGATGTGACCGACGTCACGCATAACGCAGATTTTATTTTTTCTTCTTTTCTGAACTTGAACCATGATCAGTCCTGGAGGTTATGCTTTATTGACTGCATCTACATGAACATTGGACCCTCATTCGACCTTCGCGTCCGCATTCTGACTTCTTCACACTGTTCTTGCCTGGAATAGGCCGCAATCGATGATGATGCCTGTGAGTTATCCATTTCTACATTTCTGGTTTTCTTTTCCTTTTTTTTCTTTCTTGTTAGTAATTGAAACGAGATGAAACCACTACGGATATAAAGTAGTCCAAAGGACTCGATAATCCGAGAGTGCATAAATCCCATGTGAAAATTTCCGTTGCCTTCCGAACCCACTTTCTTTCTCGGTTCCTCGAGCTGTGCAAAGTTGATTGTAAAACAGCCCGCTGATTCACGTATTTATCTAGGTCAGAGGATGTTTTTCGAGCCCGTCTTTGGGTTCTACTCAGGAACCTATCGCTCGACTACCACTAGGGTCCTCATTTTATATCCCTGATTGATTGTGGCCATTGCTGAACTGCCCGGAGAAATAGTTGGTAAGTTTTTCAGTCGTCCCCGTTCCATTCGTCGCCGTTTTCAACAACTCCCCTGATGAATCCAATTACGGATGTTCGAGTACAACCTACTCACGATTCCGAGAGCGCAAAACCCCATGTGGATGCTTCCGTTGCCTTCCTTCTGACCTTTCTTCCGGCGTCCTAGTTGGCTTACTGTGCTTATAAAATCATCCGCTAACGCATTCTTATGTAGATAACTATTGGCGCTTGGCCCTTGCCAAAAGGACCTATTTCTTCTTGTCCGAACCGTTCACTTGTACTTACCGACGAAGGACCTGGTTCATATACATCAGAGATTTGAAGGATGTGTTTTGGGTTCCTATCCCGAATTGCACATCATGCTTTGATGGATGACATGTAGTTGACTATTAGCACATTGTTTTTTTTTTTCCATTTT